>Ga0302320_10001906_pt1 | contig 49773 bp, 56 predicted proteins | sample Bog_T0_3_FD_202130 | JGI IMG/M metagenome (GOLD analysis project Ga0302320, IMG submission 202130) | Peat permafrost microbial communities from Stordalen Mire near Abisko, Sweden - Bog_T0_3 | ecosystem: Environmental > Terrestrial > Soil > Wetlands > Peat | place: Sweden: Abisko, Stordalen Mire... | reverse complement strand
ATCTGAATCATTTCACTCTCCCCTCAGGATCACCGCGGGCTGCACCCGGCGCAGCAACGAGATCGGGAGGATTGCCGAAAGCAGCGTTACCACCATGCTACCAGCCAGAACAAAAGGCAGAACACTCAGACGGGGAACCACGGGAGCATGGAAGTTAACCCGGCCAATCCAGGCTGCGATGCCGATGCCCACGATAAATCCGATCACCGCGCCGGTCGCGCCCAGAGCGGCGGCTTCGGCTGCGAAAAATCCATTCAGCAAACGATCGGAAGCGCCCAACGCCTTCATAATGGCGAAATCGCGGCGACGGTCGAAGACCCATCCCATCAAAGTGGAGAGCACGCATAGCGCAGCCGTCAGAATAATAAGCGCCGCGGCGGCCAGCAGCGTGGCCCGAGTCTTGCCCAGCACGCGCGCTTCGCCTTCCATGATTTGCCGCACCGGTCGCGCATCGGCCGCGGGAATCGCCTGCTCAAGCTGTCGCATGATGCCGGTAATCTCTTCCGGCGAACCGGTGGCGGCGATCTCGATGGTGGAAGCTTGAACTCCCGTCCAGGAAACAAAATCCGCCAGCGAAAGGTAGACGCGGCTATCTTCGGCAGCCCCGGTGTGCACCGTGCCCGCCGACGTGAGGTGAATGGTGTGTCCCTGAAAGCTGAGATCGAAAGGCTGCTTTTTCGGCGAGACCACGGGAAGAGCTCGTACGCCGATCAGCGCCTGTTGCGGAGCCGAAGGCCAATTGCTCACCGACCACCAGCGATCGAGCTGGCGAACCCGATCGAAATCCGTGCCTGCCACAACAATCGGCTGGCCGTCGCTGGTCCGCGCCACCACCAGCGCAAAGGGCGCGACCAGCCCGCGTCCCGCCATGACGGATTCGACGTGCGACAGAGCGTCAGCGGGAAGGGAAGCGCCGTTCCTGGCTACCAGAATTATGTTCGCGCCGTAGTTGCGGAACTCGCGCCGCAGTTTGGCCTGCACGTCGATGTAGAGATTCAGCATGGTGGTAGCGACGGCAGCGGCCACAACCATGGCAAACAATGCGGAAGCGGCCCGTCCCCGACGCAGCACAGCGGCGCGCACCAGCATGCGAAGAAACATCGAAGCATGCGGGGAATCCGCGCGGCTGGCGGCCACTTCCTGCGCGGAATGCGACTGCACCGGATGAATTCCGCTCGCCTTCATAGTTCACCTCGCAAGGCGAACACAGGATCAAGACGCACTGCGCTGCGAATGGCGGCGGCGCTTCCCGCGAACGTGACAATCACCGCAATCGCTAGAATCACTGGCAAGAGCACGGGCTGGATTGTAATCTCCGAGTTGAAGATGGAGCGGCCGATCTCATGGGCAAGCAGCCCTCCGGCAGCGAAGCCCACCAAGCCTCCAATCAAGGCCAGCAGCGTCGCCTCGGCAAAAAATACGGACGCGACCGCAAGCTTTCCCGCCCCCAGAGCTTTCATCAGTCCCACTTCACCACGGCGTTCGAAGATGGCCGTTGCCATGGCGGCAGAAACAGCCAGGGCCGAGGCAAACAGCGCGGCCAGCGTGATTAGAAAGATCAGGCCTTCGATGCGTGTGAGTACGGCGCCCTCATTCTGCGAGACCTGTCGAATCTGCTCCGCATGCGAGTGCGGAATCGCCTCCTGTAGTTGGTAGGCAATCGACTCCGGATAAGGCGAGCAGTACCAGCGGTCATAAACCGGCCCCGACATACTCTTGGGGTCGCGCCGGCCGAGAGCATCTTCAGGCTTGGTGAGCGCGCTGACGTAGACGCGGCGCACCGCCCCCGGCCGGCCCAATATTTCCTGAGCCAGCGCGATTGGCGCTACGATCTGATCGTCTTCAGCTCCGCCGGTAGAGAGAATCCCGCTGACGTGCAAATTTCGTCCAGAGACCGCGATTTCGTCACCGGACTTCGCAGAGAGTCTCGCTGCCAGCCGCTCTCCCACCAGAACATCGCGGGAACCGTCATCCGGCCAGGCGCCGGAAACCTTCCACCAGGGATGAGTGGTTCTCACACCGGTAGTGAACTCTTCCTTGCCAAACGAAACGCTCTTGGCAAAGTAAGTGCCCAGCAGCGTGAGATCTTCCGTCTTCGCGTCTCGCTGCAGCGTAACGCCGACCGGCAGCATCGGCGAAAACCCGGTGATGTTGTTGTGCCAGAAAGTACCCTTGATCTTCGGCAGGTCCGCTTCGTTCAGGAACGCGCCGTCGCTCGGCGGCTTCAGGTTGACGCCGCCAATTTCCACGTCCAGCGTGTCTTCCTGGGGGGTCACGAGTATGTTGGCGCCAATGGTGCGCAGTTCGCGGTTGATCTTGTCGCCAATGTCGGTGGCAACCGCAATCATCGCCGTGGCCACGGTCACGCCCAGCGTGATGGCCACCGCGGCCAGCAATTTGCGCCGCTTCTGGCGGCGAAAAGATTCGTAAACGAGCCGGGCAAACATTCTTACTGTTTTTCGAACACGCGGCTACCCGCCGCGATGTCCGCCTCTTGAATAATCACGGCGTCGGCGGTTTGCGTAGCTTTCAGCGGGATCGGATTGCAGCCGCCGGCCGTGCCCACCGACTGCGGATTGATGGGAGCCGCACAGTTCTTGCAAACCACGCCGTTGCCCGACTTGTAGAAGCCCACCGCCCCGCAGATTTCGCAGGCGTCGAAAACCGTGGCCACCTTGCCGTCGGGTTTCTGATAGAGCCAGAAGCGAACCTCAATGCCATTTTCCTGCGCCTGGTAGCGGTGCAAATCGCCATCGGAAACCTGGGCCAGGGGAATCTTCACCTGCCCGTTCGTGAAACTGACTTCGGTGGCTGGCGACAGCGCGCTCACGCTCTTGGTATAGATAAACTCCGCCGTGACCAGAGCGATGAAGACAAACGAGAAGCCGTAGACCGAAGCCATCCACAACCGCTCCTTGCGGCCTGTCCAGGCCGCCTTGCGGCGCTCCGCCGCTGAAGCCGGCTCGGTGACCGGCTCACGCCGCTTGGCATCAAACAGCACCATCAACGCGGCCAGAGCGAAAATCGTAACGAAGAAAAACAGATCGTTGCGCACAATCGGCCCGATAATGGCCATTTCCCGCTTGGAGGAGATAATCACTCCGCTTTCCGAGAGCTCATGCAGCCCGGCCACCACCAACTGTAGCGCCACCAGAAACAGGATCGCCGTCGTAACCCGGAAGAACTTCTGCAGGTTGATCCGCACGCTGCCCTTCACGAACATCACCCCGAAGGCAATGGCGCACAGCACGCCAAGAAGCGTGCCCAGGAAGCTCATCAGCTCGGTCGAGTTCAGCGAGACGGCGGAAAGGATCAGTACGGTCTCGGCGCCTTCGCGCAGCACCATCAGGAACACAAAGAAGAACAGCCCAATCCATGCGTCATCGCCCGCCAGCAAGCCGACCTTGCCCTCGATCTCGCCCTTCAGCCTGCGCCCCGTCTTCATCATGAAAATCACCATGGTGATGACGAAGAAGGCGGCGGCCAGCATGATCCAGCCTTCAAAAACGTCTTCGTTCCAGTTCAGCCGCGAAATCACTACCGCGATCCCGATGCTGCCAACAAAGGCAGCGCCCAGCGCGGCATAGACGGCCTTGCGCAGATCATTACGGCCGATCTTGGCTAGATAGGCCAGTGTGATCCCCACGATCAGAGCGGCCTCAACCCCTTCGCGCAGCGTGATAATGAAAGCCTGGAGCATTTATGCGTTACCTTCTCTATAAGAAGCCGAGCCGTTCCCGGTGTCATCCTGAGCGCAGCCGTTTTTCAGGCGGAGCGAAGGATCTCCCGTGATCTAACTCTGTATCCTCAAAGCACGGCCACGATCTTGAAAATGAATTTCAATTTCAGTTTCTAGGATAGGCTTGGGGCGGCGCAAGCGTCAATGTGCGATCTCACAAAGGCGCGTGATTTACATCACACGGAGAAATCGGGGATTAAACGGGAGCGATGATGCAGTTCAACCTGCGTAATGGTGATGTTTTCACCAACTATGTCCCCGTCTGCGTATCGGCGGGTTGCTCCAGAGTCGATGGCTGCGCAAGCGATAAAGATAAAGTGGTGAACGACTTTGGGCGCCTTCTGCGATAAAGGAGAAAGACGATTGCCCCTACTGGAGCGTTTATGATGATTTGCCAATGGCCATAGGCTTGGACGCCCATATTGACCGGTGGGATCTGAACCGCCAGAGATGTAAACATCCATTGCCCGGTAGTCCAGTTCACGGTGACGCGGAGCAGGCCGACCAATATCGGAATTAACAAGATCCACTTTATCTTGCCGATCTTGGAACGGATGCACAACACGAGGGCGTATAAAGTAAACCCGGCAACCCCAAGGGCAAGCGATAGTCCGGCATACTGAGAAATACCTTTGTCCGCGAAGGTGAACTCGTTCACCTCTTCGTAGGACCTCGAGGTCGGTATGACAGTGAGACTGCGAATATTCCTGGTACCATGACTCCTCTGGATCACAATCTGTGCGGGCAGCCAACTTCGGGGTATCAGCTCTGTGCGTCCGCTTGTTGGCATTATCTGCGGTGCGAACTCGTATTCCAGGGTAATGTGGGTTGTAGGGCCATTGCGGCCGCGGACAGACCCAGCGTCCACAGTTTTGATCGAAGCTGGCTGAGCGCTGGGAAATGCATCGTGCATTCTGATCAGCGCGTCGCGTGTTTGGAGATTTCTGATGCCGGGATCGAGTTGGTCTCCAACCTGGTCGAATCGACCTTGCCGAAGCGCGTCCACCGACTGTAAGGCAAACGCCTCATCCTCTCGCGGCGTGGTTCTATACAAGAGATCGTCTCGGGTGTAGCCCCGCAGTTTGAAGTAATTCTCTCGGTTGCAGCCCACAAAGGGCATAAGCAGAAGGAAGATCAGGGCTAACGCCAGCAGGGCTGCGGAAAGCTTTCTCACGGCAACAGACTTTACTCCGAATCGCACAGAAATTCCATGTCAGTTGATCTAAACAATCTCACTCACAATCTTTTCAAGAACGCCTCCGCCCGTTCCAACTGTGGAAACAACTTCTCCTCGGCATGGAACTCCGCCGAATGCACGCACCTCCGGCTCCCGCGCAGCCGCACCGGATGCTTCAAGTGCAGCATCTCGTGATAAACGATGTACTCCACCGCATAGCGCGGAACCAAGAACTGGTCAAAGATGCGGCTGATGACGATCGCATTATGCGCCGGATCGTAGTGTCCAAGAATGCGGCGAGTCTTGGTCGGGCTCCAGCTCATGCGCGGCCGTCCCAGCAGCCCATGGAAAAAACGCCGGTTGAGATCTTCGAAAACAGAATCAAGATCGTAAACGCGGCCTTGAGGAGAAAGCAGCTGCTTGCGTCCACGCATCTGTCGCACCAGGTGCGCTTTGCTCACCACCTCATGGCTGCCCACATATTTTCGATACCGTGCCGAGTGGCGCGGATCGATAGGCTTCCTGTACATCTTGGCCAGCAGGATATGAGCGATCGCCCGCACCACCGCATCCGGCGCGCCTTCGAGCAGATCGGAGAGTCTCACCAGAAGCCGTCCTTCGCGCAGCCGAATCGTATTGTTGACGTTTGCGAAGGCGAAGAATTCAATCTTCAGCTCAGGCGGAGCTGTGCCGGGACGCAATTCCCGATGTTCGTCATGGAAGATTTCAAGCAATCCCTCGCGCACAATGAGCCTAGATTAGCACGAGCCCACCCGGCATCCGGCCTCAGCTCAAACTCGTCACTGGCCGAAGACCACATCGAAAACCAGCAGCCGGACGCCGAGAGCCGGATGCCGTTTATTCCGGCCTGCCGGATGGCTTCGCATCAGCTTTCTTCCTATGCTTCGCCGCCTCATCCTGCTCAGCTAAAAGCTTGCGGTGGTCGTCCGCCGAGTTATCGACCGTATCGAGGGCATTGGTAAGAACAAACTCGTAACGGTTTGCTTCTTCTGCAGTCACGCCGGCCGCGTCCCTCAAGGCGCGCAGCTTCGCATCAAACTCCGTATCCGCGTCGATGATCACCTTCAGCGGCTTGCGAATATCGTTCTTGCGGTCAACATAAGTGTCGATGTTGTCGTTCAATTCGTCGTAGATCAGCAGGAAGTCATCCAGCTTGTCATGCGTTTGTTGGGCCCGGTCCTTCGTCTTGGGATCGCTGCGCATCTGCTCCAGCCCAACCAGGCGCGCGCGCGCAAACTTCACATAAAGAGAGAGCCGCTGTTCCGGCTCCCAACTGGCGTCACGAATCTGGTCAATCTCCGGCGGGGTGAAAGGATCTCGATGGCGCTGCGCCGAAGCCGGGAATGTGGCGGCTATGATCAGCACGCCGAGGCAAGCACACGTTCCCCAAAGCATCTTCATTTGTGATCACTCTTGCGAAACATGGCTGCCAGCAGATCATCGCGAACACGCTCTAGGCGGTCGATGGTGTCCTGAATCTGCTTTTGGTCTTCATGCGCAACCGTATGTTTGAGGTCGGCCAACTTGCGGGCCATCTTGCGAATTGCGATCTCGCTCTGTTTCTCGTGCTTGTGCGATTGAATTGCATAATCGCGCGCCAACTCGGCGTAAGCAGCCACCTCGGCCAGCGCAGCCTGCCATTTCTCAACGTCCCCGGCAACATAAAGTCTGTTCGCGGCAGCAAGTTGCCGCTCGGATATACGAATGCACAAGGGAGGACGGTCGGCGATGCTGGCCTTAGCGACCCGGTCCTTCAATTCCTCGATGGAAGGCTCCCCGCCGCCGTACAGCGTGAAAGGGACGGCCAGCACCGATAGCATCAGGCCCACAACCGCAATCCGCCACAATCCTGAACGTTCCATCCCAACACCGTCGGTTCCGAGCTTAGTCACTTCTTCGGCTCGATGGCAATAAGCCGATGTTTCGCCTTCCACTCATAATCAGGATACTTCCCATTGGCAGTGTTGAGGAAGAGGTGATAGTTGACGGCGGCATTCTTGAAGTCCCGCAGGTGATCGTAGGCCGACGCCCGAAGAAAGTAAGTAATGGAAATTTCAGGCAGGAATTTCTTGCGCGCATCCAGAGCGCGGATGACCAGCGGAAAGTCTTGATTCTCTCCAGCCGCGAATGCGAGATCGCCATACGCCTCTCCCAGGTCGGGCTTGAGCTTGATCGCAGCAAGGAACTCCTGTTGAGCTTCCGGGAATTTCTTCTGCCGCAGCAGAGCTTGCCCACGGAGGCGATGAAGCTCGGCCTCGTTCGGATGAGCGACCAACAACTCGCGATAAGCGGCCTCGGCCAGGTCATTCTTCCCAGCGTTTACATATAACTCCGCAAGATCGCGCTGTGCCGCATCCTCTCCCGGTGCCAGCTTGAGTCCCGCCTGCAGTTCGGCGATAGCAGCGTCCGCGTTGCCCTCGGCAGCGAGCACTCGCCCCAACTGCACATGAACCGGGCCAGAGTCCGCATGTGCCGCAAGCAACTTGCGCAAATAATCTTCCGCCTCGGAAAAACGCCGCCCGCGCATGTATACGTTCGCCAGACCAATGACACCGTCAGAAGACGCGGGGTCGACCGCAATCGCCTGTTTGTATTCCTGCTCGGCGTCGGCAAACCTGTTTTCCTGCTCCAGAAGTTGTCCAGCAGAAAGATGCGGCTCGGCTTCTTTGGGTTGATATGTTGCTGCACGCTGGTAGTCAGCGAGCGCTTCTTCCGGTTTCGACTTTTCGATCGTGTGGGCCAGCGCAAGCCAAGCCCGGTATTGCCCCTCGGCAGCGTGAGCTGTAGGTTTCAGCTGGGTCGCAGCCCGCAGAAATTCCTCCGCGTCGGGCTGGCCAGTCTTAGCCAACTGCAGCCCCAGATTCAAGTTGGACTCAAAAACCTCCGGCTTCGCCGCCACCGATTTGCGATAGGCCGCAATGGATGCATCCACTTTGCCCAGAGTATTCTCCACGAAGCCAAGATCGAACCACCCTTCATAGTTCGTGGGATCGCGATCGACCAATTTCCGCAGAAGAGGTTCGGCAGCTCCGTAATCCTTCTTCTCAATCGCAGCTTCTGCCGCCGTAAGCTCGGCTGGTTGGGCGGAAGCATCCTCCACCGGAACCTGAACGTGATGAGTTGATCGGTGTGGCTGTGACGAGGACTGTCCCACCTGCGGGCTGGCGTCCTGCGCGACGGAACCCATCGCCATCGCGACAACCAGCATCGCACCCGCGAGAAGTTTACTTGCTCCCATTGGAACGAGCCGCTCCATTGCCATTTCCCGCGCTATTGCCATTCAGCAGGCGAGCCAAATACTTTCCAGTGTACGAGCCCGGCAGCTTGGCAATCGCCTCCGGCGGCCCCACCCCCACGATCTTCCCGCCGCGCGCTCCACCCTCCGGTCCCAGGTCGATCACCCAGTCGGCGGTCTTGATCACTTCCAGGTTGTGTTCAATCACCAGGATGGAGCCCCCCGCATCGATTAGACGGCGGAAGGCAGCCAGTAGTTTGCTGACGTCGTCGAAATGCAACCCCGTCGTCGGCTCGTCAAAAATATAGAGCAGACGCCGCCTCCGGCGCCCTTCATCCGGCCGCGCCGCGCTGGGCCGGCCAATCTCACGCCCGGCCGGCTGCAGATGCGCCGCCAGCTTCATGCGCTGCGCTTCTCCCCCCGATAAAGTTGTCGCCGATTGCCCCAGCCGCAGGTATCCCAGCCCAACCTCATCGAGCACGCGCAGCTTGTCCGTTAACTTGGGCACTTCCGCAAAAAACTTCAGCGCTTCCTTCACCGTGAGGTTCAACACTTCGTGAATGTTCTTGCCGCGATAGCGAACCTCGAGCACCTGCGCCTTATAGCGCGTGCCTTTGCACTCTTCGCAGATGAGTTCCACGTCTGCGAGAAACTGCATTTCCACGGTAACCGTGCCATCGCCCTGACAAGTGTCGCACCGTCCGCCCGGGATGTTGAATGAAAAATGCCCCGCACCGAAGCCACGCTTCTTCGCTTCGGGCAGCGAGGCAAACAGTTCGCGGATTACGTCAAACGCCTTAATGTAAGTGACCGGATTCGAGCGCGGCGTCCGCCCGATCGGCGATTGATCCACCAGCACCACTTCGTCAATGAACTGGTCCCCCTCCAGGCTCTGCCAAATAGCGGAACCCCGCTCTGCGCCGCTGATTTGCTGCTTCTTGGCCTCCCCAAGAGCTTGATAAAGCACCTGATGCAGCAACGTCGACTTGCCCGAGCCCGAAACTCCCGTGATCGCCACCAGCATCCCCAGCGGAATGCAGACGTCGATGCCTTTCAGATTGTTAGCCCGCACGCCGCCGATTCGGATCTGTTGCGCGCCCGGCTGCCGCCGCACCGCCGGAATCTGAATGCGCAAATCCTCTGCCAGATAGCGGCCGGTGAGCGAAGCCGGGTTTCGCAAAATTTCTTCGTACGTTCCCGCCGCCACCAGCTTGCCGCCGTTTTCTCCCGCCCCCGGACCGAGGTCAAGAATCCGGTCCGCCGTGCGCATAATGTCCGGGTCGTGCTCCACCACCAGAATCGTGTTCCCCAAATCGCGCAAATCCTGCAGGATCTTGATCAGCCGGTGCGTGTCCCGGCTGTGCAGCCCAATCGAGGGCTCATCCAGCACATAAAGCGTTCCCACCAGCCGCGATCCCAGCGAAGTAGCCAGCTGAATCCGCTGCGCCTCGCCTCCCGAAAGTGTGGACGCCAACCGGTCGAGCGTCAAATATTCCAAGCCAACATCGTTAAGGAAGCGCAGCCGCTCGCGGATTTCCTGCAGTAGCCGGTCCGCAATGTCGGCTTCCTCAGCACTCAACTGCACCCCGGCGAAGAATGCCGCAACCTCCTCAACCGTCATGGCACAGACTTCACAAATGTTCCGGCCGTTAATCTTGACCTGACGAGCTTCCACCCGCAGCCGCGTTCCATGGCAAGCCGAACAAATCGAATATCCGCGATACCGGCTCAAGAACACCCGGATGTGCAGCTTGTACTTCTTGCGCTCCAAATACTGAAAGAATCCGCGCACGCCCAGAAACTGATCTTCTCCGTTCAGCACAAGCTCCTGCTGTTCCGGCTCCAGTTCTCCCCAAGCCACATCGAGCGGAATTCCAGACTGCTTGGCAAAGCGCTTCATCTCCGTGAATAGCGGCCGGTATTTAGGCTTATTCCACGGATCAATGGCGCCTTCGCCCAGCGTTTTCGTTTTGTCCGGAATCACCAGATCGAGATCGAAATCAATCGTGTTCCCGAATCCCTGGCAACGCGGACATGCCCCGTAGGGGTTGTTGAAGGAAAACAGACGCGGTTCCGGCTCTTCGTACCGCAGATTGCAGTTCTTGCATTCGAAGCGCTGGGAGAACCGCAATTGACGCGCTGGCTGATCGTCATGCGGCGGCAAGTCGAAAATCACTTCGCCCGCTTCCCGATACGCCGTCTCCACCGCGTCCACAATGCGCGTGCGCGATTCCGCCGAAACCGCTAAGCGGTCCACCAGCATAAATACCGGCCGGTCGAAACGAATATCCAGCAGCGATTCCGGCGTGGAAAACTCAAACACCTGCCCCGATTGATACAAACGATTGAATCCCGCCTTGCGCAGATCGAACAGACGTGCCTTCAGCTGGTCCGTCAATCCCGAGTCCGGCGCTGCCACTTTCTTCGACTTGCGCCCGCGCGCCGCCTTTTTCTCCGGCTCCTGCGGCGCGGCAATCACCGGCCGCAAGGGAAAAACAACTTGCACCCGTGTTCCCGGATCCAGCGCCAACACTGCGTCGGCAACTTCGTCGACCGTATCCTTCTTAACCTCACGGCCGCAGTTCCCGCAATAAGTGCGTCCCACGCGGGCAAACAGCAACCGCAGATAATCGTAAATCTCGGTCGCCGTCGCCACCGTCGACCTCGGATTGCGTGTCGTGTTCTTCTGCCGGATCGCCACCGCCGGCGCAATGCCATCGATCGAATCCACGTCCGGCTTCTCGATCCGCTCCAGAAACTGCCGCGCATAAGCCGAGAGCGACTCCACATAACGCCTCTGGCCTTCCGCATAAATAGTGTCGAACGCCAGGGAAGACTTACCCGAGCCCGAGACCCCCGTAACCACCGTCAGCGTGTTGTGCGGAACCTCGAAATCAATATTCTTGAGGTTGTGCACGCGGGCGCCGCGCACGATAATGCTTTCCGTGGCTAGGGAGTCAGACATCGTAAGTGACCCGGCAGCAACGCCTCGGGAGTGTTCCCAGCGGCTTCAGAACGCGCTGCCGAATCTTCTATTATAAAGCAGAGTTTTGATTGAGAAGCGTCGGCGCAGAGAGGCGAAGAGTAGAGACGGGATCGGACTTGAACAGACGCGCGAACTGGAGACTTGTATCAGGGCACGCCTTTAGGCGCCGCTAGTCCGGATCCTGATCGCGCCGCTTTCCATACCGGAAAGCCATTCCCACCCCGAACACCATAATCCCAATCGGCGGCACCAGCATCACCAAAATCGCTCGGTTCAGCGCCCGCTGGCCTTCTTTGGGCGTGCTTCGTGCCACCGCATTGCACATCGCGCAGCCCTGCGCAAACCCGGGCATCGTACAAAGACAGATCAGCGCCAACAACGTAAGCGCGCGAGCTTTACCGTGAAGAAAATTCATACGGGATTCCCTGACTTCACTTCACTCCCAACCGCAGGATACGCCCAGCATCCGGGAAGAAGAAGAAATACATAATCACAAACAAGCCCACCACCGAGATCACCAGCATCCAGCGCATCAGCGCAGTCTCAAACTTCAGGTGCATGAAGTAGCCAATGATCAGCGCCGACTTGATCACCGACAGCACCAGCAGCACTTCCAGCATGCGCACCGGCTCGAATACTTGCCGATACCCAAGCCAGACCTCAATCGCGGTCAGAACCAGCAGCGTGCCCCACACCCAGAAATACTGCCCTTTGCTGTCGTCATGCTTCGCAACATCGTGCATGGAAAGTTCCTCGCTCAAAAAACCCCTTGTCATCCCGACCGAAGCTTGTCGTTCCCGCAGGGAAGGGCAAGCGTAGTGGAGGGACCTGCTGTCCTCCGCGAAGTGCACCAAATCCTAAGTCCCCACCTAAACCTTGGTCGACATCAAATACACCAGCGGGAAGATGAACATCCACACCAGATCCACAAAGTGCCAATACAGCCCGGATACTTCCACATCTTGCGCGTCATAATCTTTCGGTTTCAGAAAAATAATGATGCTCGCAACAATCAGCCCGATCAACAGCGCGTGCACGCCGTAATGAAAAACATTGTCCGACGGAATCAGAAAGAATCCGGCCAACCAAAGTGCCGCTAAGATCGGCAGAAACCACTTGCGCAACGCCACCACGCCTAAATAAATCACTCCAATCGTCACGTGCAGCATATGCATCGCGGTCAGCCCGAAGAACGTTGCCGCAAACTGTGGCACCCCTGTCGAAATCTTTGCATATTCGGTATCCAGCTGGCCGGCCGGCTTCGGAAATCCCGGCAAACTCAGCCCTTCATGGATCAAGTGCGTCCACTCCATTCCATGCAGCACAATGAACGCCGTACCGAATGCCATCGTGGCCAGCAACCAATTGCGCGTCCATGATCTGTCGTGCCGCCGTGCCGCGATCACGCCCAGCACCATGGTCAGCGAACTCGAAAGCAGGCATGCCGTCATCACCGTCGCGTTGATGATGCTTTCCTTGCCGAACGGAGTCGGCCACGCTGTATAGATGCGGTTGTAACTGAAGGCAAACAGCAGCGCCCCGAACGTCAATGAGTCCGAAGCCAGAAACAGCCACATGCCGACCTTCTTCGAATAAGCCCCAAACAGTGGAGCCTCGAACTCTCCAGCATGTCCATGCACGGCGGCGCTAGGTTGCAGCGTGGCGTCAGCCATTCCTGAGTTTCTCCCTTCTTTCCACTGCGTCATCCTGAGCGCAGCCGTTCTTCAGGCGGAGCGAAGGATCTCGGGCGCATTCGACCGCGTGCGCGAGGGGTCCGCTCATTACCTTGCAAACCCCAACAACGCAAAAACATAAATCCACAACACGGCCATGAAATGCCAGTACCACGCCGTAACGTCAACCACAATCCTGCGTCCCTCGACCGGCCGGTGCAGCAGAGAAGTCATCACCGCCGCCCAGAGCAATGCAACGATTCCCCCCGCCAGGTGCACCGCATGCGCCGCCGTCAACAAATAAACGAAAGAACTGTTCGGATTCGTATCGACGAAGAACCCGCGGGCCTTCAATTCGCCCCAGGCCATCCACTGCCCCGCCAGAAAACCAAAGCCCAGCAGCACGGTCACACCCAGCCACGGAAAACTTTTCTCTTCACCAATCGCGATGCCCGGAATCGACTGTAGCGGAGCCAGCGCCGCGCGTCGCGCCATCCCGCGTCGCGCCGCTTCCATCGTCAAGCTGCTGATCAGCAGCAACGCCGTATTAATGGCCAGCAGCATCCACGGCAATTGCACCTGGCCCCAGTCGCGAACGTAGGAATTCGTCGCGCCGTCAAACGTCGGCAACCCCTGCCGCACCACATACGCGCTCGTCAACGAGATAAACACCATGCTGACGGTCGCGATCCCGCAAACCAGCCCCAGCCGCGCTCTCCGCAAACGCGCTCCATAATTCGGCAGACGCGAGCCGGAGAAACTTCCATCACCGCGCCCGTCATCGCCGCCTCCATTCGGAGGCGCTCCTCGATCTCCGCCACGACCGAGCTGTGTAACCGGAGTGCTTGGACTATACGTCGCCATAGATATTCCGAACACCTAAACGAACACCAGGTTCGTATCAGGGTATGCCTTCAGGCATACCACGTACGACCGATCCATGATCGCGCCTTCAGGCGCTGCCACACCCTTAGTGCGCCGAAGCCGTCGGCGGATCCGTCTGCATCACGTAATCCCGTGCCGCACCCGGAACCCCGTACTCATACGGTCCATGATTCACCACGGGAGTTACCCCGCCAAAATTGTCATGCGGCGGAGGCGTCGCGGTCGTCCACTCCAGCGTCGTCGATTCCCACGGATTGTCGCTCGCCTTCGGCCCCTTAAACATGCTCCAGAAAAGATTGATCACGAAAATAAACTGCGCCGCAATCGTGATAATCGCCGCGTAGGTCATGAACTGATGAATCGGCATCAGCTTCTGCAAGTACGCCACTTCCGTGTATTGCGAGTACCGCCGCGTACCGCCTGCCACACCCAGGTAGTGCATCGGCATAAAAATCGCGTACGTCCCTGCGAGCGTAAGGAAGAAGTGCACCCGACCCCACGCTTCATTCATCATCCGCCCGAACATCTTCGGGAACCAATAATAAGTCGCCGCAAACATTCCGAAGATCGCAGCCACACCCATGATCAGATGAAAGTGGCCCACCACAAAATAGGTATCGTGCAATTGAATGTCGAGCACCGGCTGCGCCAGGAACGGCCCACTCAATCCGCCGGAGACAAAAAGGGAAACGAACCCGATGGCATACAGCATCGGAGTTTGAAAGCGAATGTGCCCCTTATACATCGTGCCCAGCCAGTTAAACGTCTTGATAGCCGAAGGCACGCCGATACACATGGTCAGCAGCGAGAATGCAAACGCCGAATACGGGCTCATCCCGCTCATGAACATGTGGTGGCCCCACACCATGAACCCGAAAAATCCGATGGCCAGCATGGCATAAACCATCGCTCGGTACCCGAAGATTGGCTTGCGCGAGAACGTCGAAAGAATCTGCGAAGCCACGCCCATGCCCGGCAGAATCGCGATGTAAACCTCGGGATGTCCGAAGAACCAGAACAGATGCTGCCACAGCAGCGGCGACCCGCCTTTGTGACCCATGATCTGTCCGTTCACCACTACCAGCGGCACATAGAAACTCGTTCCCAGGTTGCGGTCCATCAACAACAGAATGCCCGCCGACAGCAGCACTCCAAACGCCAGCAGACCGAGAATCGCCGTGATGAACCACGACCACACGGTCAACGGCATTCGCATCATGGTCATGCCCTTGGCCCGCATGTCGAGCGTGGTCGTCAGAAAATTCAACGCGCCCATCAGCGACGCTAAACAGAAGATCGCGATGCTCGTGATCCACAGATCGGCGCCCAGTTGCTCGCCCGGACCCGCGGAAGGCAGCGCGCTCAGCGGCGCATATCCCGTCCAGCCGTGCAGCGGCGCGCCGCCAGTCACAAAGAACGCTGAGATCATCACCACGAAGGCGACAAAGGTCGTCCAGAACGAAAGCATGTTCAGGACCGGAAAAGCCATATCCGGCGCGCCAATCTGAATGGGCAGAAAATAATTTCCAAACCCTCCCTGCGGCGCCGTGGTCAGCACGAAGAACACCATGATCGTGCCATGCATCGTCAGCAGGCTCAGATAAGTCTCCGGCTTAATCTCGCCCACCAGCGGCAGAACGGCCGCCGGCCAGATCAAATGGATCCGCATCAGCAGCGACAGGAACATCCCCACCCACACCGCCGTGAGCGCCAGAAAGAAATACTGAATGCCAATCACTTTGTGATCGAGACTAAAAATATATTTCCGAATGAACCCCTGAGGAGCGTGCGAGTGAACCGTAGCCGCGGTCGCCATTTATTGTTTCTCCGCCTCCCGTGCCGCCAGCCACTTGTCGAAGTCTTCCTGGCTGACCACGTGTACCATGCCATGCATCTTGTAATGGCCCAAACCGCAGAGTTCGGCGCACGCGATCTCATACTCGCCAATCGCCGTCGGCTTGAAGTGCATGTGAATGTTCAGTCCCGGCACCGCATCCTGCTTGAAGCGCAACGACGGCACAAAGAAGCTGTGAATCACGTCCACCGCGCGCAGGCTCACATCCACCTCGCGATCCACCGGCAAATACATCGTCCCCGTCACCACATCATCTTTGGCTGCTGGATCGGAAGTGTTCAGCCCGACTGCGGCCTCGCCACCGGCCGAGGGATCCATCAGCTTCGGACTCGTCGCCCCGTACTTTCCGTCCGGCCCCGGATAGCGGAAGTACCACGCGAACTGCATCCCCGTGACTTCAACCTGCACCGCTCCCGGACCCGCCTGGTCAAAGCGCTGGCTCGCCCACACGCTGCTGCCCATCAGGTTCAATCCCACGAACAGAACCGTGGTCAGCACCGTCCACACCAGTTCAAGTTTTATATTGCCGTGCGAATAATCCACCGGCGGCGAGGAAGGCTGCTCGCGATATCTCCACACAATGTAGCCCAGCGAGAGTTGTGCCGCCAGAAACACAATTCCCATCAGTACAAAAGTGAGGGCGAATTGCCGGTCGATAAACCCCGCCGCTTCGGCAGCCCCCACCGGCAGCCACCAGGTCTTGGCGGCAAAAAAGTATGTGCTGACTAACGTGATCACCCAGATCACGGCCATTAACGCGAGGCCCATTCCCCAGTCCTCCCGGACCACAAAGGATTTCCCCACGGCCGTTGCCAAGCCCCACAGCGTTAGCAACAGTCGGCGGGAGTGTACCACAGCCGCGTGAGAATATTGCAATCAAGTTTTACGAAAAGCTATCTCGCAGCATTCCCCCTGTGTTAAAGACATTGATTCTGGAAACCTCGCCCACTTCGAAACCAGATCCGCAAACACAAACTGCCCGCGCACCACGGTCTCTCCCACCGACACCGGTACCTCCGCATTCAGCATCGGCCCCGCATATACAAAGGAATGGAATTCTCCCCGTTCGCCGCAGGGATCCACCTCCTCCGGCAAAGCCGCAAGCAGCTCTTGATCGAACTCACGCCCAACGAAAGCCCCGTCCAGTTTATCCGTGTCGACGCAAGTCAACTTCGCCCGCGTGCCCGCCGCAATCATCTCCCGCGCCAAAGCGGCTGTCGGCAGCCCCCACACTGGAAAGATCGGCTCCAGCCCCGTGCCTTTCATCTGCTTCTCCCGGTAAGCGCGCACATCTTCCAGGAACAAATCTCCAAACGCCACTCCTTCAATCCCTTCCGCCACTGCCTTCGCACAAGCCTGCGCCATCAGCCGCTCATACTGTTCATTCGAGCATGGCCACGGCAACGGCACAGCCCAGAGCGGAAGCCCCGCAGCCGCCGCCTGCCGCTCCACCAGTTCGCGGCGTACCGCGTGCATCGCTACCCGATCCGCCTCTTCGTTAAACGTAGTCAGCAGCCCGGCGACTTCATATTCAGCCCGCTGCCTCAGCACCTGCAAACTCCACGCACTGTCCTTCCCGCTACTCCAGGACAAAAGAATCCGCTTCATGACCGAACGCCGCCCGCGTTTCCGCTCAGCACTTTGTCATCCCGAGCAAAGCGAGGGATCTTGGTTTCTGTCGCCAAGCCTCTATTTCTCGCTCCATTCCGGCACCCGTCCCGGAGTCCAAGGCGCCCCCGCAGCCTCCATATCTTTCTCCAGCTTAGCCAGATCAACTTCAACCAGCGCTCGAAGCTTGCCCAGTTCCTCGCTGAATTCAGCGCCCGCGATCGTGTAATCGTCGAGATGAGTTTGTGTCGGCTTCGTCATGGCGAAGCGTTCACCCTCCATGATCGCCTGCACCCGATCGTTAATCGACGACGGCACTGGTTCATTCCGCTTCTGCAGTTCCGCATCTCCGCGCAGCGCGCGCAGGACCTCACGATTCTTCTGCTCGATCGAATCCGCCGCCGGGCTGAGCTGCTTTTCCGCCGCCGGCGTCTCCCGCAGCGCCCCTCGAATCGCTTTCAGCCGCGCCTCCACATCGTCGGCGGTGTGCAGCGCGCCCGAGACGGCCCGGTAAAGCCGCGCCACCTTGCGCAGAAATTCCTCTTGTGCCCCACGGTCTGCCGCACTCAGCGAAGCCGCTCCGTCGGCCACCACTTTAAAATTCTGCGCCGCCGCCAACTCTGTCACTACTCCATCCGCCTTCTGGAACAGCCGCACCGAGTAGTTCCCGGAAATCACCAGCGGCCCCTTCGCTCCCGCCGGAGGAAAGTCCTCGCCTTCCTCGGTATGCTCGCGCAGCGAGACCGCTGGATACCTCAAATCCCACGCCGCTCGCTGGAAGCCCGAGTCGATTCCCCCGTCCACCCGCCGAATCGGCGCACCCGATTCGTCATTGACCACAAAGTACACCTCAGGCTTCGCCTCTTCCGCCTCGGCCCGCAACTCGTCATTGCTGGGATATGCCAATGTCTGATTCTTCTTCGCCGCTTCCTTTTCCGCCTCCTGACGCTTTTCTTTCTTCGTCTTCAACTTCTCTTTCAAATAAGCCGTGAACACCGCCCCATACGGCGGATTATCCGCCGTGAAGTAAGCCTCTCCCTGAAACCCTTTCTTCGGACCACCCAGCGGATGCCGCTCGATATATAGCAGCGAATCCTTCACCGGAAACAGCGCCGCCGCCTGCTCCAGGGATTCCGCCTTGATCTGCCGCAGCGTTGAGATATCGTCCAGCACATAAAACCCGCGCCCGAAAGTAGCAATCACCAGATCACCTTCGCGCGCCTGGATGACCATATCGCGCACCGCAATCGTCGGCAACCCGCCCTTGAGCTGCACCCAGTGCGCACCGCCATCGACCGTGAAGAACGCTCCGAATTCAGTCCCGGCAAATAACAAGTTCGCATTCACCGTGTCTTCCGCAAAAGCCAGCACCGGTCCATTTTCTGGCAAGCCCCCCGCAATGGAAGTCCAGGTTTTCCCCGCGTCCGCCGAGCGCAGCAGATACGGCTTGAAGTCCTCATTCTTGTGATTGTCGAACGCCGCATAAACCGTATTGACATCATGCTTCGAAGCCGCCAACCGGCTCACGTAAGTCGTCTCCGGAACCCCCGCAAACTTCTCGTACTTCATCCAACTCTGCCCGCCATCGCCCGTCACTTGAATCAGCCCATCATCGGTACCCACATAGATCAGCCCTTCTTTCTTCGGCGACTCCGCCAACGCCACAATATTTCCATAGAACGATGTCGACGCATTCTTCGCCACCGCATCCGGCTCCCACACTTTCCCCATCACCGGCAGCTTGTTACGGTCAATCTGCCGCGTAAGATCGCCGCTGACCGCCTTCCACGTATCGCCACGGTCATCGCTGCGAAACAATTTATTCGCCGCAAAATAAAGCCGCGTGTGCGCGTGTGGACTAATAATCAGCGGCGAAGCCCAATTCCACCGCAGCGGCGGCTCGCCCTTGCCTTCCTGCGGCTGCAGCACCAACTCCTGTCCTGTCGGCTTGTCATAGCGCACCAGCACGCCGTACTGCGACTCCGAATACACCGTGTTCGCGTCCACCGGATCAACCTGCGAACGAAATCCATCCCCGCCCGTAGTCACGAACCAGTCCGAATTCATAATGCCGTTGATGTTCCGTGTGCGCTCCGGCCCGCACCACGAAAAATTATCCTGCGTCCCTCCGCACACGTTATAGAAGGGAAGTGCGTTGTCCACCGCTACGTCATAGAACTGCACCGTCGGCAGATTCGCCTTGAATTGCCAGCTCTTGGCGTCGTCGTAAGTTTCATACATGCCGCCATCCGACCCCAGCAACCAATGCTTGGTATTGTCCGGATCAATCCAGATCGCGTGATTGTCTCCGTGATGATTCGTCTCCTCCACCTTGTGCAGAGTCTTTCCGCCGTCCAGCGATTCCCGCAAACTCACATTCATCACGAAAATGCGATCCACATTCTTCGGGTCGGCAATCACCTGCGAGTAATACATCGCCCCCACATCAAATTCATTCTTCCGATCCCACGTCGCCCCCCGGTCATCCGACCGAAAAATTCCCCCCTTACCATCCGCCGCCTCCACCGTCGCATACACCACATTCGGATCAACCGGAGAAACCGCCAGGCCGATTCGTCCCAAATCAACCGTCGGCAGTCCAGACTTCAGCTTGTTCCATGTAGCCCCCGCGTCCGTAGATTTATAAATCGCACTCTCCGGACCGCCATCGATCAAAGTAAATACATGCCGCCGCCGCTGATAAGCCGCCGCATAAACAATGTCCGGATTCGACGGATCAATCGCCACATCCACCACGCCCGTGTTCTCGCTGATGGTCAGCACCGCCTTCCAGTTCTTCCCGCCGTCCGCCGACTTATATAAGCCGCGATCGCCGCCCAGCCCCCACAGCGGCCCTTCCGCCGCCACGTACACCACCTTCGAATCCCGCGGATCCACCACCACTCGCCCAATGTGATCCGACTTCTTCAGCCCCAAATTCTGCCAATTCTTCCCCCCATCATCCGATCGATAAATCCCATCCCCGTAACCCACACTGCGCTGCGAGTTGCTCTCGCCCGCCCCCACCCACACCACCGCCGGATCATTCGGATCAAGCGTCACCCATCCGATCGAATACGATCCTTCCTTGTCGAACACCGGAGTCCACGACGTCCCATCATTCACCGTCTTCCACACCCCGCCCGAGGCCACGCCCACGTAATACTCAAACCTATTCTTGGGATTCACCGCAATCGCCACCACCCGCCCCGAAGCCACCGCCGGCCCCAGCGAACGAAACTTCAGCCCAGAAAAAGTGTCAACCGTCATCCCGCCTTTCTTGTCACCATCTTTTTTCTCGTCTTCCTTGCTGACCGCAGCAGCCCCTTCCTTCTTCTCGCCCTTCTTCAGATTTTTCTTCGCCGAAGTCGCAGGCATCGCAGTCTTATCCGCATCTTTGTCCTGGGCCGAGGCAGCGGCGCCAATCAGCAAGAAAGCAAGAATGAAAGCTATCCAGCTCGCAATGAAAGAACGCTTTTGGGAAGCGTGCTTTTGGGTGGCGCAGCGCTTCAGCGCTGCGATCAATGCCTTCTCAATCAGCCGGGCTTTAGCCCCTGAGGTACTCGAAACGAAACTCTCGCCAATCTCTGGATTCAAATTCACAAAGTGCTCCAATACTAAAGATTTCCAAAACCGATATGTATACAGGATTCCAGCCGGACTTAGAAGCACGATCTCCATATCCCTGTCATCTTGAGCGAAGGTTGGACTTCGCCAACGCGAAGCCCGACCGCAGTCGAAAGATCCCTTTCGCCAGTACGCCGCCGCTACCTTCGCAAGGAATTTCGGCCACGGCGGCTAAATAGCTGTCCCACCCACGATTCGGGGCTTTCCCTTTCCCCCGTTACACGCAAAAAAGCCGCAGGCATTTCGCCCGCGGCCCCTGTGCCTTTCCTGCAAACTACCAGATCAGCGTGACCACGCCAGCCATCGCGATCGTATTCGCGTTGTGAATCACGAACGTATCCGTGCTCGCAACCTGGATATCCACGAGGTGGCTGTAATCCAGATACACGATGTGAGTGCCGGCCGTGCCACTAAACCCAGACGTGATGGCCGCCGATGCCGGCGATTCGATTCCCGTCCACTCCAGGAAGCTCGAAGGCACGTGCAGCATGGTTACCTCTCCAACCCCGCGATATCCGAGATCGTTCTGCACGCCCATCACCAGCACGGGGAGGCTTTCCGCAGGGTTTACCGCTGCGCTGGAGGCCCCCGCATTCAGGGTGTACGACACTTTTGAGGCATTAGGGGTCGTAATGGTTTGGGTGGCATGTAGAACGACATTCAGCGCCACCACAGCGACGATACCAGCCAACATCAACGTCAATACCCGAGAAAATCTTGAGTGATTCACCTTGTAGTCTCCTTGATTGTGTTTGGTTTGCCCTGATCCGCACTCAGGGGAAGAGACGACGTCGTGCTTACGCCCGCCCGAACTTTCGTCGGTTATGGTTTGGTGGCTACGGTCGATCCCATCTTTCGACCGCCGTTTCGCCCCCGCTGTTTTCTGAGAACCTTCCGGCCGCTATCCCTCAACCCTTTAACGCCACCACCAGGTTTCGCCGGTAGTAAACGCCCAGCGCCAATGCGCCTCCAAGGGTCAGAATTCCGGAAATCCCCCGCATCCAGCGCTCACGCCGTACCAGCACATCAGGCCGCAGAATTGCCCCTTGCGCATCGCTAATCGGTGGCATCACAAACGCGTTATCTTCAATCTTCAGCCGCGGCGCCGCCATTTCAACCAGCAATCCGGTTGTAAATATCGCCCAAAGACACCACGCGAGCCTTCTCTGTCGGGCTGTACCGAACGATCGTTGCATTTCCGCATCCTCTTGCTTCTTCACGATGTCTTCCTTCCGTTCACATAGTGAGGGTCCAAGCGAAAACGTTTCAAAAGGAAATGAATTACCGTAGATGGAATCTACCTTTCCCAGGAAGGACTGGTTGTCGCTCTCCGTCATCCGCATCCGTTAAAATCCCTCCATGCCACCCAAGACCCACGGCCACGACACTCGCTTCATGAAGCTGCAAAAGAACAACTGCTTCGTCTGCGGCATGAACAATCCCGACGGCATGCGCCTCAAGTTCGTCCTCGACGAGGAACGCCAAACCTTCATCTGCCGCTTCCGACTCAGCAAGCGCTACACCGGCCCTCCCGGCCACTGCCACGGCGGCATCATCGCCAGCATCCTCGACGACGCCATGGGCAAGGTCAACAAGCTCCACCACGTCGTCGCTCTCACCCGCGAAATGACGGTCGAATACCTCAAGCCCGTCCCCTTGCACATGCCCCTGCGCGTCGAAGGCCGGGAAATCGAAAAGCGCGGCCGCACCCACGTCAACGCCGCCGAAATCCTCAACGACAAAAACGAAGTCCTGGCCCGCAGCCGCGGCATCTTCATCGCCATCGACCCCGAAAAAATGTTCGCCAAGTACGTCGAACGCTGAAGGTGTTACCCCGTGCTCCCCGGTGTCCCTTGTGTTTAAAATTCGCTGTCCCAGCCCATAGGGGTACCGCGAATTATGAATGCCCTGTAAAATGGATCATGGCGGGCAACTGTGCGTTGTCAGCTCATCCTTCGCGCTTGCGAAAAGGTACCCACGGTATCCACCCATGTCCAAGAACAACGGTAGCTCCACCAGTCTCCGCCTAAAAACCGGCCTCGCCGAAATGCTCAAAGGCGGCGTAATTATGGACGTGACCAACGCGCAGCAGGCTTCCATTGCCGAAAAGGCGGGAGCCGTCGCCGTGATGGCGCTCGAGCGCGTGCCCGCGCAGATCCGCGCCGAAGGCGGGGTTGCGCGCATGGCTTCGCCGAAGAAGATTCGCGAGATCATGGCCGAGGTCTCGATTCCGGTCATGGCCAAGTGCCGCATCGGACATTTTGCCGAAGCTCAGATTCTGCAGGAACTCGGCGTCGACTACATCGACGAGTCCGAAGTGCTCACGCCTGCCGACGAAGCGCATCACGTCGATAAGCACGCCTTCACCGTCCCCTTCGTCTGCGGAGCGCGCAATCTCGGCGAAGCCCTGCGCCGCATCGCCGAAGGCGCAGCCATGATCCGCACCAAAGGCGAGGCCGGCACCGGCGACGTCGTCCACGCCGTCAAGCACATCCGCCAGATCGTCCAGGAGATGAAAATCCTTACCGTCCTCGGCGAGGAAGAGCTCTACGCCAAAGCCAAAGAACACGGCGCGCCCTACGAACTCATCAAGATGGTCGCGAAAACCGGCAAGCTCCCCGTCCCGAATTTCTCCGCCGGAGGCATTGCCACCCCCGCCGACGCCTCGCTCGTCATGCAACTGGGCGCCGAAGCCGTCTTCGTCGGCAGCGGCATCTTCATGCAGGATTCCACCACCTTCGCCGACCCCGTCGAAGCCGAAAAGCGCGCCCGCGCCATCGTCAAAGCCGCCACGCACTTCAACGACCCTAAAGTGTTACTTGAAGTCAGCGAAGATTTGACGGGGGCGATGAAGGGGCTGGCCGTCTCCGGGCTGGATGAGGCGCACATGTTGCAGACTAGGGGCTGGTAGATTTCGCTTTTGGGTGGCGCAGCGCCTTTGGCGGGGGCTGGCCCACCTTTGAATTTTCTTTGCTTGATCTATCAGGACTGAGGCTGCCCCACCTTCCACGATTTTCGGAAGGTGGGCACCACGGGCCTCGGCTTCTTGTTCATTCGCCGCTCACGCCGATTGAGAGGCCGCATGAAAGCTGAGGCGGCCTTCCGCTCCGTGGTACCCACGCTACAACCTGGCCCACACTTCCACGCTTGGTGGCGCAAGCGCGGGAACCCTAGCTACTCTTTCCCTTCGTAGGCTCGCTTCAGCTGCTCCACATCGATCTTGATCATCTTCATCATCGCCTTCATTACTCGTTGCGACTTCTGCGGATCTTTGTCCCCCAGCAACTCGCCCAGAGCTTTTGGAATAATCTGCCAAGACACTCCAAACTTGTCTCTCAGCCAGCCGCACTGCACGGTTTCTCCGCCCGCCGAGAGCTTCTCCCACAATTCATCCACTTCCGCCTGCGTTTCACAATTCACGAAGAACGAAATAGCCGGCGTGAACTGATAGTGTGGACCACCGTTCAGCGCCATAAATTCCTGTCCTTCGATCTGAAAGGTCGCGGTCATTACCGATCCCTTCGGCCCCGGCCCGGCGTCTCCATATCGTCGGATCCTTCCAATCTTCGAGTTCTTGAAAATGGAGGTATAGAAATTCATTGCCTCTTCCGCATTGCCATCGAACCACAAGAATGGCGTGATTTTCTGCATACGATGTTCCTCCTTAATGTTCTAATTACGCGCTTAATGCCTCGCGCCCCAGGGTAGGCAGGAAGTTCTCCAGCCGGTCGTAGCTCATGGCCGAGCCATGTTGCATTGGCGACTTAAGCACAGCATCGCGCGTCTCGCGAGAGCTATAAAGGATCGTTTGGGTCAGCGTGGTCCTGCCATCCTGCTCGACCAGGACGATCGTACCCACGGCCTCGCCCGGATACCACGCCTCGTCGAACTTCTCTGTGGCAACAATCCGCTCCGGCGCGACCACCTCGCGATACACACCGCTCATCCCCATCTCTTTTCCGTCGCTATCGTTTTTCCAAACATAGCGATACTTGCCACCCTCCCGCAAATCAACCTCGCAAACCGGCATCGACCAACCTTCCGGTCCCAGCAACCACCTCTTAATCAGTTCCGGCTTGGTATACGCGTCGAATACCACCCGCCGCGGCGCATCGAACACCCGCGTTACCACGATCTCGCGGTCCCCATGCGTTGAAATTGTGAACGTTTCGCTGTTTTTCATCGGTGATCTCCCCGTTGGTGTGCAGTTTTGTTTTTCTTGATCTTTTTCTCGATCTTCACATCGCCGGCTTGCAGGTCATGCAGAAGGGCGTCCAGGCGATGGAACTGCGTCTCCCAAAACCTGCGGTATTTCTCCAGCCACTCCGTGGCATCGCGAAGCGGTCGAGCCTCCAACCGTCGTGGACGCCGCTGCGCATCTTGCCCGCGCGAAATCAGCCCAGCGCGTTCGAGCACTTTAAGGTGCTTAGAAATCGCCGGCTGGCTCATCGCGAACGGCTGCGCCAAGTCGACTACCGAGGCCTCGCCCTTGGCTAGTCTTGCCAGGATGGCTCGGCGCGTGGGATCGGCGAGCGCCGCGAACGTTGCGTCCAGGCGTACCGAAGAGCGTGCATAACTGTTAGGTTCCATAACCGAGTGGTAATATATTGCGGACGGACGTCGTTGACAACTGGATTCTTGCAACGGGTGCCCCATCCTGGTCGCGTCTTTTGCGACAGGCTGCCTTGAGCGGAGTCGGAGGGGCGGGCAATTTGATGCGCCTGTTGTTGTTGTCAATCATTGACAATCCTTGCCACGAATGATATTTCTGTCCCATGCCCATCAACGTCAATCTCACCCCCGAACTCGAAGGCCTCATCCGTCAGAAAGTTTCCTCCGGACGCTACAACTCCGCCAGCGAGGTGGTGCGCGAGGCCCTGCGTCTGATGGAGGCGGAGGACCTGTTGCGCGCCGCCAGGCTGGAGCAGTTGCGGCATGACATTCAAGACGGCCTGCGGAGCGGCCCCGCGCGTCCCTGGAGTGTTTCTGAAATGAAACTCGAAGGTCGCAAGCGGCTAACAGCGCGCGCGGCCTCCAGCCGCAAATAGATGCCCCGCGTCGTCGTACGCCCGAGAGCGTTAGCCGATCTCGCCGATATTTGGGCCTACATCGCCGAAGACAGCGTGAAGCATGCGGATAGGGTCGCCGCGCTCATGAACAGCCAGTTTCGAACCTTGGCTCGCCAACCCCACATGGGCCGCAGCAGGCCAGAGTTAGCAACCGACCTCCGCAGCTTCCCGGTCGGCCACTACGTCATCTTCGACGTGCCGCTTCCAAAGGGAGTCGAGATTGTCCGCGTTCTCCACGGTTCGCGGGACATCGAGTCAATCCTGCAAGACAATGAAGACTAGGAATCCGATGGCGACCTTGCTTTAGAATCGAACAGCACACTGTCTGACCAACGACGAACGACCAACGGCCTGCATGAAGATCGGAGTCCTAGCCCTGCAGGGCGATTTCGACGCCCACCGCCGCCGGCTCGAAGAGCTGGGCGCCGAAGTTTTGCTCGTCAAGAAGCCCGAACAACTCGACACCATCGACGGCCTCGTCATCCCCGGCGGCGAGTCCGGCACGTTCCTGAAGTTGCTGGGAGAAGAAGGATTCGAGAAGCTAAAGCAGTTCGTGCGCCGGAAGCCAACCTTCGGCACCTGCGCCGGAGCGATCCTGTTAGCCAGCGAAGTGGAAAATCCCAAGCAGGCTGGCCTCGGCGCCATCGACATCCGCATCCGCCGCAACGCCTACGGACGCCAGCTCGACAGCTCCATCCGCGAAGGCCAGCTTCTGCACAGCTCTCTCAACCACAGTCCCGGTTCAACGCTGGAGATGGTCTTCATCCGCGCCCCCAAGATCGAGCACGTCGGCGCCGGCGTCGAAGTAATCGCTACCGAAGGCAACGATACCGTCGCTGTCCGGCAGGGAAGCGCGATGGCCGCAACCTTCCATCCCGAACTTTCCGACGACACCCGCATCCATCAGGCATTCCTCGAACTGTGTGGATCGGACACTCCCTTCGGCAAGCTCAGGGCAGGCTCTGTCCGACGCCTTTGACTTGGATCTTGGTTTAAGTTTGATCCTGATTTTGACCTTGAAGTTACTTCGCCGGCAGAAACTCAATCGTCACATCGCGGTTCGCAGCCTTGAAATCAAAGTCCGCAGTCAGGAAAACGCCGTCTCCCGAATCCGCTGCCAACTCCACTCCAAAAGAGTCGACGTACGGTACATTTCTTTTAAGCTTCACCAACGCCGCCCGCACCGCACGATCGCCATCCACTGCAACCACTTGAATTCCGAATGCAGCCAGTCGCGAAAGAACCAAGTCCATGGCTTTCACACCGTGCCCCTTGCACGTCTGACCCGCGATCTCACCCCAGTGCAGGGAGCAGATGACTGCTTCACATCTTCCAGCCACGTGATCCTTGAGGATCTCGGCGACACGGTCGCATCCCGCCTCGCCGTCCAAATAACGAAGGATGGCGCTCGAATCCAGCACGTACGTTACCATTTGTCTTTCACGCGACGCCGCTCGCGTATGAGTTCGTCCGAGAGCGAGGGCCCGCCGGCGAGCATTCCGCGTGTCCTATCGACCAGTTCGTCCGTAACCGGCTCCAGCACAATTTTCGACCCCTGCTGGGTCACGCAAATGCGAGTGCCGGGCCGGATCCCAAGAGAAGCCCGCATCTCGGAAGGGATGACGAATTGTCCCTTGGTGCTTACTGTCGTGATCTGTCGGTTCATGCTTACATTGTACCGCAATGTAAGACCATGTTGCGCCAAAAGTTTTTTCTTGACAAGCGAGTCGCGTAACTGTACGGTTACGCATTATGCGGAACCGTTCGGTTACATATTCATCGGAAGCCACCTTCCAGGCACTTGCCGATCCCACCCGCCGCGCCGTCCTGGATTTGCTGCGGCGGGGCAGCCAGCCCGCCGGAGAAATCGCAGGAGCTTTCCCCGTCTCTCGCCCCGCCATTTCTAAACACCTCCGCCTCCTGCGCCGTGCCCACCTGGTGCGGGAGCATCGCGAAGGCCGCAACCGCGTCTATCAACTCAATCCCGAACCCCTGCGCGCCGTAGACTCCTGGCTCGATCAATACCGCAACTTCTGGAAGATGAACCTCAACAGTCTGAAAACTTTTGTCGAGGCTGAACACGCCAAAGAAATCAGTCAACACCACATCGCAAAACCCAAAACTTCAAAAGGAGATCACTAACATGAAATCGCTTCGCATCGCCCTTTCACTCTCATTGCTGCTCGCCGCAACCGCCGCTCTGGCGCAAACCGCAACCCAGAAATCATTCGACCAGCTCAAGACCCTGACCGGATCATGGGAAGGCAAGTCTGCCGACGGCAAGCCCGTACAGGTCTCCTTCCGCGACACCGCCGGCGGCTCGGCCCTAATGAGCGAAATTCTGGGCCACGGTCCCGAAAACATGATTTCCATGTTCACTCTGGATGGCCCCAACCGCATCGTTCTCACTCACTACTGCAGCGTCGGCAATCAGCCCCGCATGGCAGCTACGGCTTCGCCTGACGGCAAAACCTTCACCTTCGACTATTTCGACGCCACCAATCTCAAGACCCCCGATTCCGGCCACATGCAGCGCGTGGTTTTCACTATTGTCGATGCCAACCATCACACCGAAGACTGGACCTTTGTCGATCACGACAAGCAGATGAAAGAGTTCTTCGACCTGCGCCGAAATGAAATAGCTCAAAAGTAGTTGTCATGCACGAAACTGGGCGTGCCCCACTTCTCGCGTGTTTTGCGAGAAGTGGGCTTAACCTGGACCACCGAAGGCGCTATGACTATGACGAAAATTGAATCCGCAATTAGTCCCGACAACGATTCCGTGGTTACCGAAATCGAAATCGCCGCGCCACCCGAGCGCGTCTTTCATGCCCTGATCGATCGCGAGCAGGCGCTGCAGTGGGGCAAGAGCGGGGCCTTCGAAATGACACTCTGGGAAATGGATGCGCGCCCCGGCGGCAAGTGGCGCTTCATCTCAAAGCCACGCACCGGGGATGCTACCGCCCCGGATCTCGACCACCACGGTGAAATTCTCGAAATCGATCCCCCGCGCCTGCTCGCCTATTCCTGGTACGCCAGCTGGCATCAAAACCCAGAGGTGCGCACGGTGGTTCGATGGGAGCTGACGCCAACCAAATTAGGCACGCATTTAAAGGTCGTCCACAGCGGGCTGCTGCCACTTCCGGGTGCTTGCCAGGGATACAGCCAAGGTTGGCCCGGCCTGTTGCAATCGCTTAAGAACGTTCTTGAGAAATAAAGGAGCTAGCTCATGGCTACCGCATTGGTCACTGCGAACGACGAATCGATCGTCACCGAAATCCACATCGCCGCGCCTGCCGAGCGAGTCTTCAAGGCGTTGACCGACGAGCGGGAACTCATGCGCTGGTTCACCGACCCCGGCTGTCCGGTTAAGCTCTGGAAAATGGATGCCCGCCTCGGCGGCTGCTATCGCTATGTTACCGAGAAAGGAACGGTCGTCGTCAACGGCGTGAGCGAGTTCGAGTGTCACGGCGAAATTCTCGAGATCGATCCTCCGCATCTTCTGGTTTACAGCTGGATCGCGAACTGGCACGACGACAAATCGCTCTCAACCGTCGTCCGCTGGGAACTCACTCCAGACGCAGCCGGCACTAACGTCAAAGTGACGCACAGCGGTCTCGCGCAGGAGAATGTCGCTCGCAAAGATTACAGCGGCGGCTGGCCCGGTGTGCTCGAAATGCTCAAGCAGTTCGCCGAGAAGTAACGTACAGGAACGACACTCCCTTCGGCGAGCTCAGCACAGGCTTTGTCCGCCACCCTTGATCTTGCTTTTGACTTTGATCTAGAGCTTTCACTTGTAAGGAGAACTATGGCAACCGTCGCAATCACTCCCGATCAGAACACGGTCGTCGGCGAGATTTTCATTGCCGCGCCCCCGGCCCGCGTTTTCGAAGCCCTTACCGATCCCAGCCAAATGCCGCGCTGGTGGGGCCACGAAAGCCTCTACCGCATTACGGAATGGAAAGCCGACCTCCGCGTTGGTGGCAAGTGGTCGAGCGTAGGCGTTGGAGCCGACGGCACGTCCTTTCGCATCGACGGCGAATATCTGGAAGTCGATCCGCCGCGCTTGCTGGTTCATACCTGGGTTGCCAGTTACGCCGGCCCTCTCAAGACCATCGTCCGTTGGGAGCTTGAGCCTCAAAGTGTGCATAACCTGCACCCGAGCGGCCCGGCACGCGCGGGCACCGGCACACTGGTAAGGGTCCGTCAGGAAGGTTTCGCCGGCAATCCTGTCGCCGCGGCCAGCCACACCGAAGGCTGGAAGCTGGTTCTGGGATGGCTGCTCGGTTATCTGGAAAAAGGAGAAACCGCCGACATGCGCCGGTAGTGGTGCAGTTTGATAAGGAAGCGAGCCAAACGCGCGATTATTGCCCCGCAAAGAACGCGACGCTTCGCGCGGCTCGCCCAGATCCTTCACTGCGCAAAGAACGCTTGTTCAGGATGACAATTCAAACGGCACCACTACCCGCGCGCTTCTAAAATTGACGAGTCGCCCCGCGTCAGATGACAATGCAGGCATGAAGCCGCCGTCTTGCGCCGCGCCTGCCCGAATCATCGCGACCGTCGTTGCCGCCGCAGTCCTCGCAACGATCACGTCGATAACAACGATCACGACGATGACAACGGTGACGTCGATCACGGCGGTCGCGATCATCTGCCTGGGCTCGCCTTCCTCCGCGCACGCACAGACTACTTCCGCTCCAGTTCAGAAGGGAACAGCGATGCCGATTCATGCCACCGGACCGTTCGACGTCAAACTCGCCCCTCAGACCGACGACAAAGTCGGCGACCCCACCGTCGGCCGCATGTCCATCGACAAGCAGTTTCACGGAGATCTCGAAGCCACCAGCAAAGGCCAGATGCTGACTGCCATGACCGAGACCAAAGGCTCGGCCGGGTATGTCGCCATCGAGCGCGTCACCGGAACGCTGCACACTCCCGGCGGCGTTCGTAGCGGCAGCTTCGCCCTGCAGCACTTCGGCACGCTAACCCGCGGCACTCCGCAACTGAATGTCACCGTCGTCCCCGATAGCGGAACCGGTCAACTCGTCGGTCTCACCGGCAAGATGACGATCAACATCGCCGACGGCAAACATTCCTACGACTTCGAGTACACGCTGCCCGATGCGCCTTAGGCGATAAACGAGTTGGAGGGCGATCGCCCGAAATCTTGTCAAGCCCCTGAAGGCGAGCTTTTTTGACTAAGTCACTGATTCGCCGGGAGAAATAAAGTTGGCTAACCTGACACATTTACCCTATGCGGTATGATATAATAGAAGTATAAAGTGAAAACAGCAGCGCAGGCCTTTCGGTCTGCGTCGTTCGTGTTTATACCGTCGTCGCGCAGAGGAAGGTTGTCATCCCGAGCGCCGCGAGGGACCTTGGTTTCCTCGCCCTACATCTAAAAAAGGAGCGTCCTCAGGCGCAGCCCACCGGCTGCGCCTTTTTCGTTATGCCGAACAAAATCAACAATTCGGAGCACCACCCGCCCGCCACCCAGGAAACCATCACCCTCCACGCCGCCGCCGAACCCACCCGCAAGCGTCGCGGAGAAGCCGCCGAAGCCGCCTTCCTCGCCCGCGCCACGCATCTCGGCTTCAGCGTTTGCATCCCGTGGGGCGACAGCGACCGCTACGACTCCGTCGTTGAACTCAACCACGGACTCCTCCGCGTCCAGGTCAAATCCGCCACCCTCTACGCCGAGACTCGCTACCGCGTCAAAACCACCGGAGCCAGCGGCAAGGTCTATACCAGCAAAGAAATCGACTTCTTCGTCGCCTACATCGTCCCCGAAAATATCTGGTACATCATCCCCATCCAGGCCGTCGGCCGTCGCAAAGGCATCCGCTTCTATCCCCATACCCGCCGCCAGTCCCGCGCCCTGTTCGAAAAATACCGCGAAGCCTGGTGCCTCTTAGATTCCTGCCTCGCCGTCCGCCTCCGCAAAGGCCTACCCCGCCGCTGCCGCAGCAAGAACCTGGAAGTCCGCTGCGCCCTCTGCCCCCAGCGCGGCTAGTCCAGGCCGCGCCCATGCCTTCCGGGGCCCCCTTGCCCAACTGTGATTTATAAGTTACAATGAGACCGTGATCGAGCTCCGCCGCTACCTGAACCAAACCGGCAGAGATGTGCTCGCGAATGGCTGGCTGGGCTCAAGGACAACCGCACCAGGGCAAAGATTCTGGTGCGGATCGACCGTCTCGCGGCAGGAACTTCGGAGACTGCAAGTCGCTGCGCGGCGGACTATTCAAACTCCGCATCGACTCGGGACCGGGCTATCGGGTTTATTACGCCCTGGCCGGTAGAACCTGCATCTTGTTGCTTTGTGGCGGAGATAAGCGCAAGCAGTCCTCTGATATTAAGCGCGCCGCGGAATACCTCAAAGATTACTTGGAAAGGACACGCACTTCATGAAACGTAAGCCCAGCATTTCCCACGATGAGGCCACAGTTCGCGAACTGCGCAACAATCCCGAGTTTGCGGCCGAGTACCTCAGAGCCGCCTTGGAAGAGGCCGACGAACCCAGCGTGCTCCTGATCGCCCTGCGCCGCATCGCCGAAGCCAGAGGCGGTCTTGCCAAAGTAGCCAAAGCCGCCGGCATTGAGCGCGAGAGCCTGTATCGCGCCTTGTCGGTCCGCGGAAACCCTCGCCTCTCCACTCTCGTCGCCGTGACCAGGGCGGTAGGTTTGAAGCTCACGGTCGAAGCCGCACGGTGACTGAGGCGTCCGGTGGAGAAATTAGGGAAGAGCACGACTAGTCGCGCCGTCAGAAGCAGGATTCGTATCAGTGCGCGGCTTCAGGGGGCTGGCCCACCTATTCCGCAGGTTTTCCTTAGCGGTTCCCATGCAGAGGCTGCCCCACTCGTCGCGGTTTTCGACGAGTGGGCACCACGGCCCGACCCAGCCTCACGCCACCGACACTTCCCCATGCCCCTTGCGCGTGGGTCTCACGGTGATCTCCACATCCTGTCCAAGCGCAGTGAGAAACTCCATCAGGCGCTCCACCGAAAAGGTGCCCGAGCGGTTGCGCATGAGCGCCGAGACATGCGGCTGCTTGATGCCCAGGATCTTTCCCGCCTCGGCCTGCTTGAGACCCCTCGCCTTAATGAGCCGGTAAATCTGCAGCGTGAGCCGCGATTTCAAAAGCTCCCGCTCAGGATGAGGAAGGCCGAGATCGGAAAAAACGTTTCCGCTACCTTTTTCGGTGCGGATTCTCTTGGACTGCATGCGCTTGTCTGTTCTCATTGGGATGTCAATTCTGCCTTTCTCGATGCAGTCGCTCCGCTTCCGCCAAACGCTGCCGGATCAGTTCAATGTCCCTCGTTGGGGTAGAAATACCGCTTTTGGATTTCTTCTGAAACGCGTGCAGCACGTAAATCGCTTCCTCAAAACGCACCGTGTAGACCGTCCGCCAGGTATCGCCGCGGTGATGCGCAATAATCTCCACGATGGAGCCTCCGCCAAACCCACGCATGGGCTTCGTCGCAGGGTCGGCTTCACCCTCCTGCGCAGCGTACAGAGCTCGTCCGATGTCGCGGCGGACCTCGCGCGGAAATTCGCGCAAGTCTCTTCGACTCGAGCCCACCCACACCACCGGGCGCTCCGCTACCATCATAATACATGTATACGTCTATATGTATACTCCGTCAAGCATTCGTTGAGCTACGCCAATAAGAGTGCCCGTCCCATAAGCAGCGCCGGGTGCCCCATCCTTCGCGCACTTTGCGAAGGGTGGGATTCCACAAACGCCGACGCCACGAGGGTCGCAGTTGCCCGACCGCAGGAGTGGTCTGCACCAGAATGGTGTATACTGGTGCTACCTTGGCACTGACGAAACGATCCCGCGCAAAATCAGTCCGCGTTAAGCATGTCCGGCGAAGCGTAACCTTGCCGCCCAAGATTGCCAAGCAAGTCGAAACCTTGGCCAGGGAACGCGATCTCAGCGACAACCGGGTTCTGGTGGAACTCATCGAGCAGGGAATCGAAGCCCGCAAGCAGAAGGAAAAAGCATTCTTCCAGTTAGCCGAACGCTTCCGCTCCGCCGACGATCCGGAGCAGGTCAAGCAGTTGGGCAACCAGCTAGGGCGCTTCGTCTTCGGCGAGTGATCCAGCAGATCGCGCCTCAGGCTATACGTGGCCGGTTCCCGAACTGGTCGGCCCCTTGTTACTTTAGTCCTCCCAAGAGCCCCGAAAGGGTGAATTGACCCGCCGGAAACCTTAGGATAGCCTGTAGCGTCTAAGGTTCAAGGAGAAGAGAAGAGTTTAGAATGGCCTCCGCCGCAGTTGTTCTGACGAGCATCGAAAGCGACCAGTGGGACGCAGAGGTGTACGCCGTCCTGTCTTTGGCCTCGCGTCTCGCTGGACTCGTGAAATCTCGGGCCCAGACCATCAAGCTCGCGTACCAGTTCTGGCGCTTGAACAATGCGCTGGCAAATCTGTTCAAGGAAGTCCGGGATCGCATGGACGGAAAGCACGAGTTGTCGGCCACATCCGTCCCACCAGAGCGTGTCGAAGGTGCCATTCGTGGACTGCGTCAAATTCATATCAAGATCGAAACCCTCTACGAGGCAGCTCGGCGAGTGAGACTCACGAATAATTCACTACTCGCGATGCCCCTGAGAAGTATTCATACCTATAGCGATGATGTCTTGGAACTAGCGGAACTCCTGGAAGCATTTCAACACTCCGAAGGCGTTCAGGCCGTATTTGACCGGTCCGCCCAGGAAAGGGCCAGAGGAGAGATATACGACCTAACTGAAGTTGAGTGAAGACATTTGGCGCTGCAGATCAAGATCACCGCTACACCTCTGAAGTATCTCAAGAGTCTGGACAAGCCAACGCGGCAGAGAATCATCGCCAAGCTTCAAGACATAGCCGAAAATCCCACCGACGCCCGCTTGTCCTATCCTCTGACCGCCAGCGATAAGCGCAGCTCCCGAATAGGCTCATACCGCGTTCTTTTCTCAATAAACGACAAGGTCTTAGAGGTAGCTGACATCGGCCCTCGTGGCCAGATATACCGGAAAGCATAAAGTGCCAAATTGAACCCATGGCCTCCCGCGGGCGCTTAGGCCGCACTCCTCGCGTTATACTGGCTTTACATATGTCTGGGGATTCACACAAGACCTTCTACCTCGAAACCTTCGGCTGCCAGATGAACGTGCATGACTCCGAGAAAGTCATTGGCACGCTGGTCAACGAGGGCTACCGGCAGGTGCAGACGGTGGAAGAGGCTGGGTTGGTGCTCTACAACACCTGTTCCATCCGAGACAAGGCGGAGCAGAAGGTCTTCAACCGGCTCAACGATTACAAGAAATATCAGAAGCAGGGCAAGAAGTTTGGCGTGCTGGGCTGCGTGGCGCAGCAGGAAGGCGAAAAGATTTTCGAGCGCGCGCCCTGGGTGTCCCTGGTCTGCGGATCGGCTAGCTACCGCAATCTCCCACAAATGCTGGCACAACTGGAAGCCGGGAGCCGGAAGCCGGAAACCGAATTCCAATCCCAAAGAGCGGAACCGGGAAGTCCGAGGTCCGACGACCGAGGTCTGGTTCGAATCACTGGACTCGACGATCGCGAAACCGACGCCTGCTTTGAGACCGAGTTCACCGCCCGAACCAATCCCCATCGCGGATACATCACCATCATCGAAGGCTGCGACAAGTTCTGCGCCTACTGTGTGGTCCCGTTCACGCGCGGCAAAGAACGCAGCCGGACTTCGGAGTCTGTGCTCGCCGAAGCCCGCCAGATGGCCGATCTCGGGTATACGGAAATCCAGTTGCTGGGCCAGAACGTCAATTCCTACAAAGATTCGGCAGGGAAGCGATCCTTCGCGGAAGTGCTCGCCGCCGTAGGCGAAGTTCCGGGGATTCGCCGCGTGCGCTTCACCACCTCGCACCCCCGCGATTTCGGTCGCGACATCATCCACGCCATCGACGCCGTCCCCACCCTTTGCGACCACGTGCATCTTCCCGTGCAAAGCGGATCGGACCGAGTCCTCAACGCCATGCAGCGCCTCTACACCCGTGAGCAGTATCTCGAACGCATTGCCTGGATGAAGGCCGCGAAGCGCGAGATCAGCATCACCAGCGATGTGATCGTGGGCTTTCCCGGAGAGACCGAAGAAGACTTCGCGCAAACTCTATCGCTGCTGGACGAGGTCGGATACGACGCCGTATTCGCCTTCAAGTACTCTCCGCGTCCGAACACACCGTCGTTGGCGCTGGAAGATGCGATTCCGGATGAGGAGAAAGCCCGCCGCCTGGAAGTCCTGATGGCGCGCCAGCGACAAATCCAAATCGCACGCTACAAGAGGTATATCGGGACAATCTGCGAAGTGATGGTTGAAGGTAGAAACGCAGCCCGCGCTCAGTGGATGGGCCGGACTTCGCACAACAAGACCTTGAATTTCACCGCGCCGGAGGGCGCTGCTCCCCGGGTGGGGACCTATGTGCCCGTGATGGCAACGATCAGCTTTCCCAACAGTCTTCTAGGCGAATTGGTGATATAAGAAGCGAAGAAGCGGCGGTGCGAGCTGCGCCGCTGAAGGAGTCTCACATGGAAGTAGAGATGACCATCCGTGGCCTTTTGATGGATCCGGTGACGAATACGCCGATTGTGATCCTTAAGGATGTGGCGGGGGAATCGGTGCTGCCGATCTGGGTGGGGGTTTACGAGGCGAATGCGATTGCGCTGGAGATGGAAAAGGTGAACACGCCCCGGCCGATGACGCATGATTTGATCAAGAACGTGCTGACCGGGCTGGAGACGCAGGTGCATAAGGTGGTGGTGACGGAGCTGCGCGAGGACACGTTTTATGCGGTGATCTGGCTGGAGCGCGGGGGCGAGGTGGTGAGCATCGACTCGCGGCCGTCGGATGCGCTGGCGCTGGCGTTGCGGGTGGATTGTCCGATCTATGTGGATGAAGTGGTGCTGAAGAATTCGAAGCAGGCGGCGAACATGTCGGACCGGGTGACCGCCGAGGAGCTGAGGAAGTATCTGGAAGGGCTGAACGACGAGGATTTGGGGAAGTACAAGATGTAGGGGGAGTTGGTAATTTTGTAATTGGGTAATTTTGTAATTTGATGGCCTAGGCTGCTCGGTGATTTCCAGAACAACGGCATCTATCCTTCCTTTGTGATGCTTAATGTCAATTCTTGACATCATCTTATCCATCATGACATCATAGCGTCATCATGCGCACCACGTTGAACCTCGATGATGATGTCTTGGAGATCCTGCGGGAGTACTCGGAAACGCGGTCTCTGCCTATGGGAAAAGCTGCGTCGGAACTGGTGCGTAAAGGGGCGAACGCGCCTGTCCAGATGGAGAAAGTCGATGGTTTCTGGCGGGTGGTACTGCCCAAAAGCGGCCCTAAAATCACCAGCGAAGATGTAAAGCGGCTGTTGGAGGACGAGATTTAGTGCCGGGATATCTGCTCGACGCGAATGTGCTCGTCGCGCTGGCATGGCAGGAGCATTCTGCGCACGAGCGAGCGCGGCGCTGGTTTTCCCGTCATTCGCAGCAAGGCTGGGCGACTTGTCCCATGACGCAGGCGGCGCTGGTCCGCGTTCTGTCGAACCCACGATTCTCGCCACACAGTTTGACCCCAGCCGGCGCCTTGCAGGTGCTCACCCGAAACGTGGAACTTCCGGGACATGTATTCTGGGCGGACTCGATCGATTTGCCGCAAGCTGTGAGTCGGATGGCGACGGCGCCGACCGGCCATCAACAGATCACGGACGCGTACCTCGTCGCCTTGGCGATTCGTCACCGTGGGAAGTTGGCTACGCTAGACCGGGGGATTGTGCAGCTTGCGCCGGCGGGATCGGTGGAAGTGATTTCGTGATCGACTGGTGCGACTTTACATAATACCTGTTATCGGACATTGCGGCAGAGGGCTCTGGTTGCCCTCTGCCACGTAAAACTGCCGCTACTGTTCGACGATCTGGGTGACCGACGCCGAACTCCCGGCTATGTCCGAGTCTCCGTAGAAAGTCACCGTCACGTTGGCCGAGCCCACGGGCAGGGTGGAGGTGGTGAACTCCGCTGCGCCGCCCTTAAGCTCGATCGTGCCGAGGACCGTGTTCCCTGTGGTAAACGTAACTGGTCCGGTGGGCGTGGTGGTGGGTGAGTTGAGGAGGGCGGTGAAGGTGACCGCGTCGCCTTGGGTTGACGGGTTTGGCGATGAGGTAAGCCTGGCCGAGCTAGTGGTAGGCTGCACGACCTGGTTCAGGATCGCGGAGGAACTGCCTGCGTTGTATGCGTCGCCAAGGTAGACGGCGGTCAGCGGGAGGGTGCCGGCGTTGAGAACGGCTGTGGTGAGAGTCGCCACGCTGGTTTCGTTTATGGTTTGGCTGGGGACAAGTGTCGCAAACCCAATGCCATAGGGGCCAGAATTGAACCGAACCTTGCCAGTGGGATTGCCGATGAGACCGCCGGCGGTCGTGGTGACGACAGCGGTTAAGGTGACCTTCTGCCAATAGATCGAGGGATTCAGGCTTGAGGTTAGAGTGGTGGTGGTCGGGTCCCCCAAGACTACCAGCGTGTAGGCGCTGGACGTACTGGAATAATAAGGGCCCCATCCCGAATAGGTGGCGGTGACCTGGTTGGTTCCGACTGGGAGGACGGCATCGACGGTTGCGATGCAGGTATGGGCGCCGACCGTGGCGCTTCCGAAGAGGCTGTTGTTGTCGTAGAAGGATATCGTCCCTTGGCAGGAGGTGTAATAAACACCCTGGCAGTAACTCGAGGCATACAGTTGCGCCTGGAAAGTGAAATCACTGACCAATTCAGGCGAACCGGGTGGGTTTATCAGGGTGGTTGTTGTATCGCAGCCAGCGCTGGGCGCAGATTTGGTGTGCGCGCTAAAACCCGAATTCACAGTTTGCGTGACCGAGGCTGAATTTCCGGCAGGGTAAGTAACAGCGGGCCGGAAGGTGCCATCGCCGTTGCCGAAGAGCACGCTGAGGATTCCGGCACCCGTGCATGAATCGCAGTGGTTCGTCACCAGCAGATCGGGTACGCCGTCGCCGTTCACGTCAGCCACGGCTACTGGGTTGGGGTTCTGCACACCGGCGTCGTAGAGTACGGCGGAGCGAAACGTGCCATTGCCATTATTGAGCACCACGGAAACTGTACCGTGGCCGTTGTTCTCACCGGAGGAGTTGGTGAGAACGAGGTCGGGTTTGCCGTCGCCGTCGAGATCGGCGACGGCAAGTGCTATGGCAGTAGGAGCGCCCGAACTATAGCTCACTGCACTCTGGAAAGTTCCGTCGCCGTTACCAAGCAGCACGGAGACGCGTCCCGCCGCAGATCCGCAAGTGCGTGCCCTGGCGGCGCACGAGGTGACGAGGATGTCGAGCTTGCCATCCCCATTTACGTCCGCGGCAACAACGATGCCCGTGCCGGGTGCGCCGCCGGAGTCGTAGGTGACGACCGGCTGAAAGGTGCCGTCGCCCGTCCCGAGGAGAACGCCCACGAGGCCATGGGTGCTGCTTGAATCCCCCCAGTTCGAAACAACGATGTCTGGCTGGCCGTCGCCGTTGAGGTCTGCAACTGCCTGGCCACCCGAATCATATGTCACCGCCGGGCTGAAGGTTGTGCCAGCGGCTGGAGGCTTGGCGCTCTCGGCTTGTTGGGCTGAGGCGGCGAAGGCGATCAGGACGGTGAGAGCTGCGATGAGGAGAGTCAGGATGGGGGGGATGCGGAGCTCTTTTTCTGGGGTACGCTGGCTGGTCATGGGAGACCTCCTTGGGTGGTGCGTGATGCTAGGGGCCCTGACGTGCGTTCGAGTCTTGCGCTTACTCGATGTTGCTCGCGAACATCATCTGGTGAATCTCGTCTGGCGAATGCCATCCTGAGAGCCCAACTGGCGGGGCGGGGAGGATTGCAGCGGAGCTAGGACTCTACGGGCGAAACTTAGCACTGAGGGAAAGCTAAGTCAATGCTGAGTTGGGGCGCGTGAAGAACAGCAGGTTCCCCTCGGCGCGCTGCGCTTGCTCGGGGCAGGCTCTCCACTTCGCTTCCCTTTCCCTGCGGGAAAGCGAAGCTTCGGTCGGAATGACAAGTTTTACTCGAGATGCTATCCGCTCCTTACGGCAACGGCAAAGGCGTCGGGCCTTCGGCCCGAGGACAGCCGAGGGCGGCTGCCCCCACAAGAGCTTTCACCACTTCTCCGCATGAGCAGAGAGCTATCCGTTGGGGAAGACGAGTTTGGGATGGAAGAGGGTGCCGGCTACGCGGGTGGCAATGGCGATGAGGACGCGCTGTCCGTGGAAGACTTTGACCTGGCGGGCGCGGGAGAGTTCGGGGAGGTTGACGGGGCGGCCGCTGCGGATGCGGGCGGCGGTGGCGTCGTCGGCGGTGACGGAGGGAAATTGGGGCAGGAGCTGGCGGGGATGGATGAAGAAGGCTTCAAAGCGCGTTGCTCCAGCGTTAATGGCGGGTTCTTGATCTTCAGGGGCACGGTCAAGGACAGCAGGTTCCTCCACTGCGCTTCCCTTTCCCTGCGGGAAAGCGAAGCTTCGGTCGGAATGACAGGGTTTTACTTGAGCTGCTTGCTCTTTATTTTCTGTCTGCTCCTTCTTCTCTATATCTTCTATCTGCTCGTTATTACTATTCTCAATCCTCTCGTTGTTCTTAATCCCCTCGATTTCTTCGAGGGTGTGGGCCTGGGTGAGGTCGAATTCGGCTACGGCGGTGCGGCGGAGGGATTCGAGATGAGCTCCGGGGCCGAGGAGCTGGCCCATTTCGTGGGCGATGGAGCGCATGTAGGTTCCGGAGGAGACGCGGGCGCGGAAGTGGGCGCGGTCGCCGTCGACTGATAAGATGGCGAATTCCTTGATCTCGACTTGCACCGGCTTCAGGATTACCTCTTGCTGTTTTCTTGCGAGTTTGTAGGCGGGGACGCCGTGGATTTTTTTGGCGGAGAACGGTGGCGGAGTTTGCTCGATCAGGCCGTGAAATTTGGCGGCGAGTTGTTGGAGAGTGTCTAAGTCAAGGTCGGGGCTTCGGCCCGATGGAGAGCCGACCGCGGCTGTCCCCACATGGTCTGAGCAGGCTGGTCCCACGGCTGGCTCTAAGGGGTCGCCGTCGGCGTCGTAGGTGTTGGTGGCGAAGCCGAAGCGGATCACGCCTTCGTAGGTTTTCTCCGACGTGGTGTAGAACTGGGCGAGGCGGGTGAGGCTGCCGGTGACGAGCGGGAGCACGCCGGTGGCGAGGGGGTCGAGAGTGCCGAGATGGCCGACGGAACGCTGGCCGAGAATGCGGCGCATGCGGTTGACTACGTCGTGGGAAGTCCATCCGGCGGGCTTATCGATGATGATGACGCCATTCATTTAAGGGATTTGGTAATTTGGTAATCGGGCAATTTGGTAATTTGAAGACCGCGGCAAGTCTGCCTTCGATTTTCAATTACTAAATTACCCGATTACCAACTTACCAGATTTCTTATGCTTCCTATTCGTGATGACCAGCCTCGGTATAGCACGCCGTGGGTGAATTATTTTCTGATTGGGTTGAACCTGGTGATTTTTTTCTTCGAGTTTACGCTGGATCCGCAGAGCCTGGAGATACTGATTCGTCAGTTTGCCGTGGTGCCGTCGCATGTGGCGCTGTTTCTGTCGGGGTCGCAAAGGTATTCGCTGGTGGCGATCCTGCTTCCCTTCTTCACGTCACTTTTTTTGCACGGGTCATGGATGCATGTGATCGGGAACATGTGGTTTCTCTATATTTTTGGGGACAATTTGGAGGACTACTTAGGACCCTTCAAGTATTTAGTGTTTTACCTGCTGACGGGCGTGCTGGCGATGGGCACGCATATGGTGATGAATCTGCATTCGACGGCGCCGGCGCTGGGAGCGAGCGGAGCGATCGCGGGAGTGTTGGGAGCTTATTTCGTTCTTTATCCTAGGGCGCGGGTGCTGACGTGGTTTTTCGTGTTTGTATTGTGGGTGCCGGCGTGGGTGATCCTGGGATATTGGTTTGTGCTGAATTTTTTGAGCGGGACGGCGACGTCGCTGGCGGTGCAGGGGGGCCGGAACATGGGAGGGGTGGCGTTCTGGGCGCACGTGGGCGGATTCATCTCGGGGGCGCTGCTGGTGAAGGTTTTTGGCGAACGGCAGCGGCGGCATCCGTATGCGTTTCAGTAGGGCTGGGCGAAACAAATCAAAATCTGGACTGGCAACGGAAAGAGCAAGAGCAACACCAACTTCAAAGTCAAAGGCGTCGGACAAGAGTGTCCGACCCACACGAGCAAAATCAAGATCCAGCCGCCGAGACGGCGGCGCTACGAATTACTTCTTGGGACGCGACTCCGGGGGAACGAGGCCCGACAAGCGGTAGTAGACCACGAGCTGGCCGTAGTGTTCGCCGGAATGTTCGATGAAGCCGTAGGCCGCGTCGTAGAGGCGGACCTGCTGGTGGGCGAACGGGTCGACGAGCAAGTCGGACATTCCCTTGTCGCCTTTCGCCTTGATGGCGGCAGCGCCGTCGGCAAAGGCTTTTTTCACGAAGGCAACTACGTCGGCCTTGGTTTTGTATTGATCGCGCTTGGGATCTTCTTCGGTCGGCATCTCCTTATCGAGGACGGAATTGGTGAAGAAATAATTCGCGTTGGCGGCGTGGAGAAGTTGCCCGGCAAAGGTGCGCTGGGCGGGGGTGGGCTTGAAGTCGTATTTGTCCTCGGGAAAATCTTCGGCCATGGCGATGAGCTTGCGGCCAATGTCGTTCCAGGAATCGAGCAGGACCTTGGACGGGCTATCAGCGGGCTTTATGGGAGCTTCTTTCTTGGCGTCTTGTGCGTTCGCGGGGAAAGTGAGAATCGCCACGGCCAACAAGGCGGCGGTGGGCAGAAACATCTTGCGCATGGTTCCTCCAGGGGTTATCCGAATGGGCGAGCGCAATCTTAATCTGAATTCTTGTTTATGTAAACGCCGGAGCCGTGGCGCCGTGAACTAAGTTCTTAAACACAGAGGGCACGGGGTCACACAGGGAAGGTCAGGATCAACGTCAAGATCAACGTCAAAGGCGTCGGACAAGAGTGTCCGACCCACATGGTCTGTGACTGGACCTAAAGGCCATTCGGGCGCTGGCGGATTAGGGAGAGAAATTCCGAGCGGGTTTCGTTCTCGTTGCGGAAGCAGCCGAGCATGGAGGAGGTGACGGCGGTGGAATGCTGTTTTTCGACGCCGCGCATCATCATGCACAGGTGGCGGGCCTCGATGACTACGCCGACGCCCTGGGGTTCGATTACGTTCTGAATGGTTTCGGCAATCTGGGTGGTGAGGCGCTCCTGAATCTGCAAGCGGCGGGAAAACAGTTCGACCAGGCGCGGAACCTTGCTAAGGCCGATTACCTTGCCCTTGGGGATGTAGGCGACGTGAACTTTGCCGAAGAAGGGCAGCATGTGGTGCTCGCAGAGACTGAACATTTCGATGTCTTTGACGATGACCATTTCGTCGTAGGTGACGGTGAAGAGCGCGCCTTTGAGCAGGGCTTCGGGATCTTCGGTATAGCCGCGGGTGAGGGTCTGCAGCGATTTGCGAACGCGCTCGGGAGTGCGCTGGAGGCCCTCGCGGTTCGGATCTTCGCCGAGGCGGACGAGCATCTCCTGAACCAGGTCTTCGAAGCTGGCGCTGGTGAGAGTGGAGGCTGATTCGGTTGAGGGTTTCATGGTTGGGTTGATTTGGTAATTTTGTAATTTAGTAATTTTGTAATTTGAAAATCAAAGACCTTTGCCTGCGTATTCGAACGAGTTCATCATCGTTTCTTCTAGCCTTACTCTTTCAAGATGCGCGTGGGGGAAGCCGCGCTGCACTATTTCGTAAATCTGGATGCAGAGGTTTTCCGTGGTGGGGACTTCCTGGGCGAATTCTGACAGCGTGTTCAGGTTCTCGTGGCCGAAGCGGGCGAGCACTTCCCTTTCGATAAAACCGTCGAGATCGACCAGGTTGCAGACCATGCCGGTCTGGTTGTCGACCGGGCCGCTAACGGTTACTTCGACGGTGTAGTTGTGGCCGTGTCCGAAGGGATTGTTGCATTTGCCGTAGGTCGATTGGTTCTCTTCCGCCGACATGGCTTCGCTGTGCAGGCGGTGGGATGCGGAGAACAGGTAGCGGCGGGAGAGGTGGGCTTTCATCTCGTTGCTCTCGTCATAGAGTCCGGAACACAATCAAAACCTTTACCACAGGGGGCACAGGGGTGCACAGGGTAGAGCTTCTTTTCCGCATCAGGCTTCACCGTAGAAATCGACGAATAGATCTGGGGTTTCGTAGACGCGGACGCGATGCACTTTGGCGTTTTCGAGTTTGCTGGCGAGACGCTGCCAGATGGCGATGGCGATGTTTTCCGTGGTCGGAATTTGATGCAGGAATTCCGGGACCTCTTTGTTGAGGAAGCGGTGGTCCATGGCGTCGAGGACTTCGCGGTGCATGACTTCTTTGAGTTGCTTGAGATCGACGACGAAACCGGAGCGCGGGTCGACTTCGCCTTTTACCGTGACCTCGAGCGTGTAGTTGTGGCCGTGGCCGTTGGGGTTGTTGCATTTGCCGAAGACACGTCGGTTCTCTTCCGGAGTGAAGTCCGGATTGTGGTAGTAGTGCGATGCGGAGAATTCGGCTTTGCGCGTGAGATAGACCATAGGAGCAGTTGCCAGTTGTCAGTGGCCAGTTGCCAGTAAATTCCCTTCCTCCGAATACTTGCGGCCTTTCCAATTTACATTACCGTCCGCATGCATCTTCCTCGATCGCAGTAACAGATAGGAGAACAGAGGGAGGCCGAAAAGAGCAAGGATATCGGCGTCCCAGGAAAAGTGCGCGCGGCGGATGCGCGTGAGAAAGACTGCATATAAGAGGATGGCAAGAATTCCGGCAACGATGGCGGGGCGCTCGTGTCCGCGCAGAATGCTGGCAATGGTGATGGCGAGGCTGGCAATGATCAGCACAAATTCGAGGGACCGCAGCACGGCAAGGCGCACGGGTGAGGGGAACAAGAGCGCCAGGTTCTTGGTCCAGCCTTCGCGGAGTTGGGCGAAGCTGCGATACATGCGGGTGCGGACGGCGTCACCGCCGTAGCGGAAGAATATCTTTCTGCCGGAACGCTTCACGGCGCGAGCCAGAGCTACGTCTTCGAGAAGGCTTGCGGCGATGGTGGCGTGGCCGCCGACGGCATCGTAGGCTTCGCGCGTGATCAGGAGGTACTGGCCGTTGGCGGCTGCGGCGGGCGATTTGGGGTTGCTTACTTCTGAAGGGCGAAAGCTGGACGCCAACTCGGCGAAGATGACGGGCATGACGGACTTTTCCCAGAAGCTGTCGACTACTTGCTCCGGCGAATAGGAGAGCATGGCCGCGTGGTGACGCTTCGCTTCTTCCAGGCTGCGGGCGAGCGATCCGGAGAGGTGGACGGTGTCGGCGTCGGTGAAGAGCAGCCAATCGCCGCGCGCGATTTTCGATCCGGCGGTGGCGGCGTTGTTCTTGCCGGTGCTGCCTGGGGGGAGCGGGCCGGCTTCGATGACGCACATTTTCTCGCTAAAGAACGATGATGCGATGTCGCGGGTGCGATCGGTGGAGTGGTCGTCGACCACGATGATTTCGAAAGAAACTCCGGCTTGGGCGACGAGCGATTCCAGACACTTTCCCAGCGACACTTCTTCATTGCGCGCCGGGATGATTACCGACACGGCGGGCGGACGGGAGACTATATCTGTCGCAGGCATACGTCGAAGCCAGGAGTGCTGCAGTTTGATAAGGAAGCGAGCCAAACGCGCCCTTCGGTCGCTGTCGCTCTCTCAGGGCAGGCTCCGAATCGGCTCGCCCGGATCCTTCGCTGCGCAAAAAGCGCTTGCTCAGGATGACAATCAAACTGCACCGCTCCCGCCGAATCTATTATTATAGCTGGGTGCGACGCATCCTTCGTTTTGCCGCCTCGATTGTCATTGCTTTAGTTCTGTTGGCGCTATCCGGCTGTTATAGCGGGTCGCGGCCGCCGCGGATTGGGTCGGCGGCTCCGGATTTTACGGTGCACGACGCGGATCGCACGGTCACGCTGAGCCAGCTTAAGGGACAGGTGGTGGTGCTGAATTTCTGGGCGACGTGGTGTCCGCCGTGCATCGAGGAAATGCCGTCTCTGGTGCAGATGCAGCAGCAGATGAAGGCGAAGGGCGTGACCGTGCTGGCGGTGAGCGTCGACGTGGACGACAGCAATTACCGGCGCTTCCTGAAAGATCACAACGTGAATCTGCTCTCGGTGCGGGACGCGGACCAGAAGAGCAATGCGCTATACGGGACGTTTAAGTTTCCCGAGACCTACATCATTGATCGCAATGGCGTGATGCGGCGCAAGTTCATTGGGCCGGTGGACTGGACGGAGCCGGAGGTTATCGATTTCCTAGGGAAGCTGTAGGCGGGCGCGGGCTGAAGCCCGCATGCTTTTTCCACGCTTTACGCGGCGCTGAAGCGCCGCTCTTCCACGGTGGTGCGGTCGTTCATGAATTATTCGGCTTCACGGCGACTGACAAACAATCAAGGTCAAAAGCGTCGGACAGGAGTGTCCGACCCACACGATCACAACTTCGCGTTGCGCAGGCGGAGGGCGTTCGTGATTACCGAGACGGAGCTGAAGCTCATGGCGGCGGCGGCGAAGATGGGGCTGAGCAGCAGGCCGAAGAAGGGGTAGAGCACGCCCGCGGCGATGGGGACGCCGATGGCGTTGTAGACGAAGGCGAAGAATAAGTTTTGCCGGATGTTGCGCATGGTGGCGTGGCTTAGGTTGCGGGCGCGCAGGATGCCGGTGAGGTCGCCTTTGACGAGCGTGATGCCGCCGCTTTCCATGGCAACGTCGGTGCCGGTGCCCATGGCGATGCCGACATCGGCTTGCGCCAGGGCGGGGGCGTCGTTGACGCCGTCGCCGGCCATGGCCACGACTCTTCCCTGCCCTTGCAGTTTGCGGATGATGGCCAACTTGCCTTCCGGCAAGACCTCGGCTTCAACCTCGTCGATACCGACTTTCCTGGCGATGGCGTTGGCGACAGAGCGACTGTCGCCGGTGAGCATGACGATGCGAAGACCTTGAGCTTTGAGATCGCGGATGGCGTCGGGAGTGGAAGGCTTTAACTGATCCGCGACGATGAAGTTTCCGACATATTTGCCGTCGATGGCTATATAGAGGATGGTGCCGTCCGGCGGGCTGTCTTCCACCGCTACACGCTTATCCTTTTCGAAGACTCCGAGATCGACCATGAAAGCGGTGTTGCCCACGGCCACCTTGCGTTTATCGACGAGACCGGAGATGCCTTTGCCGGTGGCGGAGCGGAAGTCTTCTGCCGGGGAGAGAGGCAAAGCATATTTTGCGGCGGCTTCGACGATTGCCGATCCCAGGGGATGTTCGCTGGCGCGCTCCAGGCTGGCGGCGAGGCGAAACAATTCGGGATTGTCGCGCAGAGCCTGGGAATAACTTATGAGCCGAGGTTTGCCTTCGGTGAGCGTTCCGGTTTTGTCGACGACGAGGGTGTTCACTTTTTCTAAAACCTCGAGCGCCTCGGCGTTCTTGATGAGCACGCCAGCGCGTGCGCTGCGGCCTACGCCGACCATGATTGCCATCGGCGTAGCGAGACCTAAGGCGCAAGGGCAGGCGATGATGAGCACGGCGACGGCGTTCACCAGGGCGTGGGCGAAGCGCGGTTGCGGACCGAGGAAGAGCCACGCGAGGAAGGTGATGACCGCGGCTGCGACCACGACGGGCACAAACCATTTGGCCACGCGGTCGGCGAGGCGCTGGATGGGAGCGCGGCTGCGCTGGGCCTGGCCGACGAGTTGCACGATGCGCGCGAGCAGGGTCTCGCTGCCGACGCGCTCGGCTTTCATGACGAAGGAGCCGGTGCCGTTGATGGTGGCGCCGATGACTTTACTGTCAGGGGATTTTTCGACCGGCATGGACTCGCCGGTGATCATGGACTCGTCAATCGCACTGCCGCCTTCGAGCAGGACGCCATCGACGGGGACTTTTTCTCCGGGGCGCACGCGCAGACGGTCGCCGGGCTTTACTTGCTCGAGCGGAACATCGTGCTCGGAGCCATCGGGGTTGAGCAGGCGCGCGGTGCGGGGACTGAGATCGAGGAGGGCGCGAATGGCGGCGCTGGTGCGGCTGCGGGCGCGCAGTTCCATGACCTGGCCGAGGAGGACGAGAGTGGTGATGGCGGCGGCGGCTTCGAAGTAGACATCGGGATAGCCGCCCATGGTGCGCAGCGACTCAGGAAAAATCTGGGGCGCAAGGGTGGCGACGACGCTAAATCCGTAGGCGACGCCGGTGCCCATGCCGATCAGGGTGAACATGTTTGGGCTGCGATTGACGAGCGAAGTCCAGAAGCGCTGGAAGAACGGCAGGCCTCCCCAGAGCACGACGGGAGTGGCCAGGGCGAGTTCGAGCCAGGGCAGCGCCGCGCCGGGCAGAACGCGGTGCAGCGGCATCTCCCAAAGCATGCTGGCCATGGCGATTGCCATCAGCGGAGCGGTGAGCGCGAGGCTGATCCAGAAGCGGCGGGTCATGTTGCGGAGTTCGGGATTGTCTTCCGCTGCTGCGGTGACGGTGCGAGGCTCGAGAGCCATGCCGCAGATCGGACAGGAGCCGGGGCCGGAACGGACGATCTCCGGGTGCATGGGGCAGGTGTATTCGGTGCGGGTGGAGGCAACGGGAACTTCCGGTTCGAGAGCCATGCCGCAGGAAGGGCAAGCGCCCGGCTTGCTGGCGCGGACCTCGGGGCACATGGGGCAAACGTAGGCGGCCTGGACCTCGGACCTTGGACCTTGGACCTCGGGCTTCGGAAGGGCCTGAGATGTCGGGCTGATGCTGATTCCATGCGTGAGAGCGGCTGAAGCAGGTTTCGCGGGCATCCCCAGCGTCACCAATGGGGATGATTTGGGAATTGGGTTCAGATACTCCTGAGGATTCGCCTTGAACTTTTCTTTGCAACCCGCACAGCAGAAGTAGTAGTTCTTCCCGCCGTGTCCGTAGACATGTTTGGCGGTTGCGGGATTCACATTCATGCCGCAGACGGGATCGCGTTCGAGCGTGGGTGCTGAATTTGGAGGATTCGTGGACATCAGGAAGTTAGTTCGTTCATGGAGAGCAAGCACTCTGTGCTACATGGTTCGATGGACAATGCTTTATATTGGATTCAGCCGAGCTGAGAGCCTGGGCGTCTTCATTATTATTCATAGGCAGAATTATTCATCGGCTGAGATCTTTCATCGGCTTAGATCTGAGGATATCCCATGACTTATCTGGACGTGGTTTTTCGATACGGGGCGGCACCGGGCGAGAACGAATTGCGCGCCATCGACGGCATGCGTGAGGTCTATGGAGTGCGGCGGGTGAAGTTCAATGAGGCGGAGCGCACGGTGCGGGTGGAGTTTGACGCTTCGCGTCTGAAGGCCGATGCGGTGGCTCGACTCTTAAGGCAGGCTGGAGTGGACGTGCGAGAACGGTTGGCGCTGGCGTAGCGGCCAGCGCAGACGAGGGTTGGGGGAGGGCTTGCGGTGGACGCGGAACCTAATGCAAGGGGCGCCCAAGAGAACCTCTGGCCGAAGTCATTCTTGGAACGCCCCGTTGCGCGCCACTTCGTCTGGGCTTTACTAAAGCACATAGCGTGCCGTCTGTAAGCCCTTCAAAACACACGCTCCGCAATCTGCCGACTTTGTAGGAATTGCTCTGCGCCGGGAAAGATTTACGTCGGCGGGAACGCGGTGGGAGCCGAACGTGGTCCCTGTTCCGTGGCGGTCCTCGTTCTTGTTCCCAGCAGGCGGCGACTTCCGCTATAATTCGTGAGCGACTTCGCGGGTCAATCTGCAACCTGCGCGCGCCCTTAGCTCAGCTGGATAGAGCGTCTGGCTACGAACCAGAAGGTCGGGAGTTC
>Ga0302320_10001904_pt1 | contig 49779 bp, 45 predicted proteins | sample Bog_T0_3_FD_202130 | JGI IMG/M metagenome (GOLD analysis project Ga0302320, IMG submission 202130) | Peat permafrost microbial communities from Stordalen Mire near Abisko, Sweden - Bog_T0_3 | ecosystem: Environmental > Terrestrial > Soil > Wetlands > Peat | place: Sweden: Abisko, Stordalen Mire... | reverse complement strand
CTTTGGCACGGCCGCATCATTGAGTTAGGTGGTCCCGAGCCTGTCTACCGTGGCAACCCAAGCGGAGACGCCCACTCGCTGGCCACCCGCGCCGGGGGCATTCGCATGGCCCTGCGCCGCCTGGAGATCGAGGAGAGCCGCGCCATCGCCGCCTACGGCGAGCAACTGAAAGCGCTGGGCGATGAGGAATCGATCGCCATTCTCGAACACGTTATCGAGGATGAGAAGGATCACTACAAGGAACTTGGCGCGCTCCTTCGCGGCCACTATCCGCAGCCCGCCGGAGCGCACAAGATCGACGCCCAGGCGGTTCTCGATGAGATGCTTGCCAAGCGCAACCAGGGCCGCAAGCAGCCTGGCAGTTGGATCGGCGACGCGATCTACGGCGTCAACGATGGCCTGGGCGCCATCTTTGGCATTGTCAGCGGCGTCAGCGGCGCGACTGCCGGAGACAGCAAGTATGTGCTGCTGGCCGGCCTCTCCGGCCTGATCGCCTCTGCCCTCTCCATGGGCTCCGGGGCTTATCTCGCAGCCAAGAGCGAACGCGAAATCTATATGGCCGAGCTGGCTCGCGAGCGCGAGGCCATCAAGATGAACGGTCCCGAGGCGCGCGAGCTGCTCTCGCTCTACTACCAGGTGAAGGGCCTTCCCGAGGAAGACGCGCAGAACATGGTCAACCACATCGCCAACGACCCCGAGCAGCTGCTCCGTGTGCTGGCGGGCGAGCGGCTCGGAACCAGCGAAGAGGCGCTTGCCAACCCGCTGATTTCTGCCGGTTCGGGCGCGCTGTCGACTGCTGTCGGCGCGGCCATCCCCATCATCCCCTTCTTTTTCATGCAGGGGATCGAGGCGGTGATTGCTGCCGCGGTGATCTCACTGATCGCTCACTTCGCCGTCGGCGCGGCCAAGTCGCTGATCACGGTTCGCTCCTGGTGGTCCTCCGGCCTGGAGATGACTGTAGTCGGCGCAGTCGAGGGCGCAGTCACCTACGGCATCGGCGTTCTGCTGGGCAAGGGCGGCATGTAACTGGCCAGTGAGGAAACCTTGTCACTTGCTCGCCCCCGACGAACCAAGTAGCGAGGTCAGGTTGTAGCTGATGCCGAATTGCAGGCCCCACGTCGGATGCACAACCAGCTCGGTACGGTTGGAGTAGGTGAAGGCAATCGGGAAGTTAGTGTTGCCTCCCTTTCCAAGGCCGAGCCGTACCTGTCCGAGGTGAATGACCCCGCGCTGGGCGTAGGCGGTGGTGGTGGAGCTGGGCAGCCCGGTAAAGTCGCTGAGCGCGGCCCCGGTCAGAATCGCCGGACTGGTCTGGTCCTGATAAGAGTAGGCCGCCGCGGCAGTTACATCGCCGATGAGCTGTCGAATCGTCCCGCTCTTGTCGGAAGGAGCGAAAAGATAGGCAATCTCAGCGCCAGCCTGAATGTCTCGCAGTTGGCTCGAAGACGGAATTGAACTGGCCGGCGCCGAGTTGTAGATATCGGCCGTGCCGGTAACGGTCAGCGACCAGGGGGCCGTATTCGCCTCAGCCTTTGGCTTGGCGTTGGCGGTTGTCTCCTGAATCGTTAGGGAGGAGTTAGCCTTGGTTGCAGAGGCCAGAACATCTATCTGCTTGCTAGCGTAGTCGTGGATGTCATTCTGCTGTCTGGTGAGCGACGCTGTGTCGCCTTTCTTCGGCGGCTCCGGCACTTGCTTTTTCGGATTCCCGAATGAATAGTTCAACGTGGCTTTAGCGGATGAGTAACTTGGCTTGTTCTGGGGAGTATTCAAATCGTATTCCAGAGCGACCTCGGGTTTCTTTGACGCATTCTGCTGAGCGTTGAAGTCATCATAGGTCTTTGCCTCGAGGATGGCTGCGAACAGTTTTCTGAAGGCTAGCAGCGAGGACTGGCAGGAGCGCGATTTCAGCATTCCTGTGAGCAGCGACCTGTACTCATTCTCGATCGTCTGCTGGAAATGGCTTACTTGTTCGTCTGTCAGATAGCCCTCGGGAGTACTGCCTGCCTGCTTTCTGACCTCTTCGGCTTGCTTCCTGAGATCATCCGCTGCGCCGGCTTTCCAGTTGTTATACACATCGCATTTGCTAAGTTCGTCAACGGTAAAATGCGCGCTTGCCAACTCATCCAAGTATTGCTTGACCGTGGCAGTTTGCGAAGATGAATCGCTCTTGTCTGTCAACTCTTTTGCCGCGGCTTTGTCTTTGGAGCCAAAGAAGGAATACTCCACGGTAAGTCCGGCGAAGCTGACTCCGCTGAGCCCTTTACTCACGGTCACCGGCTGGGTCGTCCCCGTGGAGACAGGAGCAGCCGCCTTTCCGGTCAGAGACTGCGAACCATTGGAGGTATTGCCCGTCACTTTGAAGGTGAAGGGCGACAAGCCCTTGAGCAAGCCGGGAGAGATACACCCCTTGGGAATGTTCTTTTCGAGGCAGAGCGGTACAAGTCCGGTGAGGGCAAGGTCTGTGAAGGTCGTTCCAGGAGCCCATTGCAGAGTCATGGAGCTGGTTCCGGAGGTCTCATTGAAGCCGCCGAATTCCTCGGCCAGCGAGCTTGGACCGGAGGGTTTGGAGACTGCGTTGGTTGAGCCCGAGGACGAGAGGCTGGAGCCCTGCTGCTGGCTTCCGCTCAGGCTCTCGAAGACATTCCATAGAGACGTGCGTGCAGGCGCAATCGCCTGTTCGGCCGCGGACTGAAGAGCTTTGACCTGGGGCTGCTCTTTGTTCGTCTGGTTCGCATCGATGAAGCAGACGGGGTTATTGGTGAAATTGACATAGTTGTTACTGATTAATAAGCTGATTTTCGCGGGGTTTGTCTCTTTGAGTATGTCTTTGGCAAACTGAGAGCATTCGTTCTGGCATTGGGAGTTAGGCATCAGGCAGAAGAAAGCTGCTATGACTGCGCCAGGAATAAGAGACTGGAGATTGTGGATCACCATCAGAACACCTCCAATTGGGTGCTTGCGTATTTCGCCGCTGAGCTGGTGATCGCCAGAATCGGAGACTGGCCGTCACAATCCTCTACCACCCAAAGCGGGTTAGCGCCATCGTAAGGTCCGCCGATCCTCACATACAGGTCACCCTTCGCGCCTTGAGGCATCGCAGGGATCGAGAAGGACTGGCCGTTGGTGATGGCATAACTGGTGGGCTTGCTGCTCCCCGAGGGAAAGAACTCGACTGTTTCCATCGATACGCCGTTTGGCGGGGCTTGCAGTTTGCAGGTGATGGGCAGAGAAGCCGAGGGGATTCTGACAATACCGTTGGGATCAACGGCGGATTTGCAAGCAGCCATGGAAACCTCCTTGTGTGGATGATGGTAGGGCCTGGAGTTACCGAATCAACCAAACGAGACACAAGAGTGAGAAAAGAGGCTTGATGAGCCTCGGTTGATCTTTTGCGCCAGACTGTCACGATGGGCGGGGTGGCGCATGGGTGAGCGAATGCATCCGGCCGCACGGCGATGGGATGCGTCATTGAGACAACGTGGCCCTGTGTTGAAGTAGTTCCAGTTTGCAGAAAGCGAAGAGCCGGCCGGCTCTAGAAACAGGGAAAAAGCCCGCCGCACCGGATTCCTATTGAAACTGTTGCTAAGAAGATTGGCAAGGCCGAAGAGAAATGTCAAGTGCCAATTTTACTTCTATCTATCTTTTTGGGTACGGGTGTTGACTACTCAGGTTAGTGTGAACTGGCCCTGAACCGTCGCGTCCCCGATAACCTCAACAAGTTCTTTCACCGGCTTCCATTTCAGGCGAATGGTGTCGGAATGCAAGAACACTGCGACCCGTGTGCCTTTTTTTGGACGAAGCCGGTAGAATGGATTCGGCTTTTACCATTCGGAGAACTCGATGCTGAAAACGACTCTTTGCCGGCTTACGCTTGCTGTAACCCTGCTGCCGTTCATTCATGCCGCTGGCCAGACGACTGCCGACGTTGTCATGGAGCACAGTGTTGCCATGAAGACCCGCGATGGCGTGACACTGCGCGCCGACATCTACCGGCCGGCCGGAGAGGGAACCTTTCCCGTGCTGCTGCAGCGGACGCCTTATAACAAGGACTCGACTGCCTCGTTTGCCCGCAAGGCAGCAGCGCGCGGGTTTATGTTTGTCGCGCAGGACGTGCGCGGCCGCTATTCCTCCGAGGGCGAGTGGTACACCTTCAAACACGAAACCAGCGACGGATACGACGCCGTCGAGTGGGCGGCGGCATTGCCTCACTCCAACGGAAAAGTGGGCATGGTCAGCGGCTCTTACGTTGGCGCGACGCAGATGCTGGCGGCGATCGGCCATCCACCGCATCTGGCCGGGATCTGCCCGGTTGTGACCGCCAGTAACTACCATGAGAACTGGACTTATCAAGGCGGAGCATTTGAACAATGGTTCAACGAGTCATGGACCTCGGGGTTGGCGCAGGACACTTACGGGCGCCAAATTCGTGAGTCGGCCAATGCCGTCATCGGCGACCAGGTTCTCCCCTTGAATAACTTTCCGGTCTTCAACATCAATACTCCTCAAGACGGCGCGGCAATGACTCACTCCCTCGCACCCTACTTTCTCGATTGGCTCGACCATCCCACGTATGACGGTTACTGGAAGCCGTGGTCGATCGAGGAGAATTACAGCCAGATTCAGGTTCCCGCACTGACGATAGCCGCGTGGTATGACATCTTTCTGGGCGGCTCGCTGCGCAATTACCTCGGAATGAAGGCTGAAGCCGGCAACGAAGCGGCCCGCAAAGGACAACACCTGGTCGTGGCCATCGGCGGCCACTCCGGCTGGGGTCGCACGATCGGCGAAGTCGATTTCGGCCCCGACGCTCCTTTTGACGAGAATGAAGTGATCCTCGATTGGTACGACTATCTTTTTCTAGGCAAACAGAATGAGTTTGCCAACGGCAAGCCGGTCAAAATCTTTGTGATGGGCGAGAATAAGTGGCGCGATGAGGATAGCTGGCCGCTGGAGCGGGCCAAGCCAACGAAGTATTATCTGCGTTCGGCCGGCCAAGCCAACAGCTCCGTGGGCGACGGCGAGCTTTCCATTGCTGCGCCAGATAAGGAAAGGATAGATCAATTTGTCTATGACCCGGCCAACCCTGTTCCCACTGTCGGCGGGCCGCTCTGCTGCGATGCGGCGCATCTGGCTCCTGGACCGCGCGATCAGAAGGAAGTAGAAGCCCGGCCGGACGTGCTGATTTATTCCACGCCCCCTCTGGAGAGCGACACGGAAGTTACCGGCCCTGTAACTCTAGACTTATACGCGAGCTCTTCCGCCGTCAATACTGACTTTACCGCCAAGTTAGTCGATGTGTGGCCCAATGGCCTAGCGCAGAATGTTACGGAAGGAATCTTGCGCGCCAGTTATCGTGAATCGACGACCGCTGAGCCAAAACCAATCGTGCCTGGCAAGGTTTACGAGTACAAGATCGATCTGTGGGCCACGAGCAATGTATTTCTGAAGGGGCATCGGATCCGCCTGGAGGTGAGCAGCAGCAACTTTCCGCGCTTTGACCGCAATCTGAATACTGGAAAGCCGGCGAGCAGCAGCTCAACATTCGTGAAGGCGACGAACACCGTTTTTCACGACAGCGCGCATCCCTCCGCATTGGTGTTGCCGGTTGTGCCTCGGTAAGAAGTGGAGGTCAGGGAAGCTCTGAACAAGTTGATTTTGTGGACCAGCATTCCCTCAGGGGCTGAAGCCCGGAATGATTTTGCGGCATTTGCGGCACGACTAAAGTCGTGCCCTGACTCTCGTCGCAGCTCCGCGGGGGTTTGTCAGTAGCCCCCAAGGTCGCGCCCTTACAAAAAACCCGCTCAAACAGAGGTTACTTTGTTACTGGCGGCGATCAGTTCTTTTGCCGCCTGCCGCCCGAGGCGAATGCAATCGGGGATGCCGATGCCATCGTAGGCGTTGCCGGCCAGTCGAAGTCCGGGGAGGGTGGCGACTCTCTGGGCGATGCGCTGTTTGCGTTCCTGGTGGCCGACGGAATACTGCGCCATGGCGCGGCGCCAGCGCGAAACCTGCGCGTGCTCGGGTTTGGCCTGGCGGGGAAAAACCCTTTCGCCAAGAATCTCGGTCAGTTCCCGGCAGACGATCGTCAGCAGTTCGGCGTCCGGCTTGGCCAGCAGGTCATCGTTCTTTGTGCCGCCCAGAAAAGCACGGAAGACGGCTTTGCCGAACGGCGTGCGGCCGAGAAACTTGCGATGCACAAAGGTGCAGGCCAGCATGGTGCGGCCTTCCACGACTGGGACGAGAAAGCCGAATCCCTCTGGCAAGCGGCCGAGTTGTGACTCGTCGTAGATCAGATTTACGGTGATCGACGAGGAGTAGGGAATCGCGCTCAACTCCTCGCCCAGCGAGGGGTCTACACGGTCAAGCAAAGCGCCGGCGGCCCACGCGGGCAAGGCCATGATGACTGAATCGTAGTGCTCTGTGGCGTTGCCGGCCCCGACCCTCCAACCGCCGGCCGCCTTTTCGACGCTGCTGACGGGCGTCGAGAGACGCACCGAGGCCGGATCAAGCCGGGCGGTCAATGCGTCGATCAACTGCTGCATGCCGCCGTGCAGCGCGGTGAAGGCCGACCGGGGTGTCGAGCTGTCGGCGCTGTTGCCGTTCTTTTTGGCGGCTGCGCTGGCGCGAGCGCGCATCTTGCGATGCGCGGCCAGCATGCCGCGAGTCAGCGAGCCGTATTCAATCTCCATCTCGACCAGGCGCGGCAGCACGGCGCGGGCGCTCAGTTGCGAGGCGTCGCCGCCAAAGATTCCTGACAGCAGTGGGTCGGCCAGCCGCTCGACGGCCTCGCGGCCAAAGTGCCGCTCGACGAGCGCAGCCACCGACTCATCCTGACTGGCTGGGCTCGGCGGTTGCAGCAGTTCGAGCCCCATCCGCACCTTCGTCGAAAGGCTGAAGAGCCGGGTCAGCGCGGTGGGAATCAGCTTGGTTGGAACGAGAAACATCAGCCCGTCGGGCAGGGGAATGAGCCGGTTGCGCACGACGATGTAGGTCTTGCGGCCGGCGTCGTTGGAGGGCGTCAGCTCGGCGCCGAGACCGAGTTCGCGGCAGAGCTCGGCCCCTGCCGGCTTTTCAGTCAGAAAGGAGTCTGGACCGCGTTCGAGGACCGCGCCATCCACGATCTCCGAGGCCAGACAGCCGCCCAGCCTCTGGCGCTCCTCAAAGAGCGTGTAGTCGACCTTTGCGCCGGCCTTGCGCGCCTGCTCCAGCTCGAAGGCAGCCGCCAAGCCTGCAATCCCGCCGCCAATGATCGCTGTCCGCATCGCTTACTCCAGTTCTTATTAGAACAGTTCCGGGCAAAGGGCGGCCTGTCGGGGAGCATTTCCGGTAAGTCGAACCCAATTCTGAATGGTGAATATCAAGCTAGCTCAGGGGAGTGATCTCGCGCCGTCCTTACGGGACTTTGACTGTAGATTGACGCTTACCCAGGACTGCGCTGCGCTTGTCCTTGGCTATTATCCATTCTCCCTCCGGGAGAAAAAGCGCCGACTGGATTCATCGACCTGTGCCGACTGGTTTCATATATCAAGGGTCGGCCGAGCCGGTGGACGACTGATACAAAGCCGGTTTTTCATGCATCATGGCCGAAACCTGCGCAGCGCCTCCTCAAGACCGCTCTCGTAGGCGTCGATGAGCTTGTCCCAGGCTGCGTTAGCTCCATCATCGATTTGCTTGCGCTTGGGGTCGGTATCGAACCAATCGATGGTTCGCTGAATCCCCTGCCCAAAAGGCAGCTTGGCGCAATAGCCGGGGACAAAGCGCTTGATTTTGGTGTTATCGAAGACCACGCTGACTGACTTGTCCCCGGTCAGTCCGCCGAGTTCGTCCGGCAGGCATGCGCTCACAAAATCCGACGGGATGTGAACGATTTGCGCCTCGACGCCCGCGGCCTGCGCCGTGATGCGATAGAACTGATCCCAAGTCATTACTTCGTCGCTAGTGATGTGGAAAGCATGGCCGATGGCCTGCCGATGGCCAAGCAGGCCCACCAGTCCCTGGGCAAAGTCGCTGTTGTGCGTGATCACCCAGAGCGACGAACCGTCTCCCGGCACGATCACTTTTTTGCCCCGCCGCATCCGGTCGACGATTGTCCAGGATTTTTGCCAGTTATTGATCGCCAATGGAATTTGCGTATCGCCGTAGGTCAGCGAAGGGCGCACGATTGTGATCGGGAAACCCTCTTCGCGATAGGCCTTCATCAAGCGCTCTTCGCAGGCGATCTTATCGCGCGAATACTGCCAGTAGGGATTGGCCAGCGGCGTCGATTCAGTGATGAGATAGTGGCCGACCGGCTTCTGATAGGCGCTGGCTGAACTGATGAAGATGTATTGATTTGTCCGGCCGCGAAAGAGGCGGATGTCCCGTTCCAACTGGTCTGTCGTGAAAACAGTCCAGTCCACGACCGCGTCATAGGACCGATTGCCGAGCGCCTCGGCCACAGCCGCTTCGTCGCTGATATCCGCCGTGATTGTGCTGACATTTTCGGGCAGATCGGCTGCGTGCTCACCGCGCCGCAGAAGGGTCAGTTCGATGCCGCGTTCCGCTGCCAATCTGGTTGAAGCCGTGCTGATAATTCCGGTACCGCCGATGAAAAGGACCTTCATGATGCCTCCGCCACTCATGATAAGGCAGGAGGGAAGGAGGTTCGATAGAGTCGCGAGTCAGCCGCGCTTCGCGGGGATCGCAAGTTGGCGAGTTCGCGCTATTCCTTTGCGAAGGCTGCGGCCTCGTTTTCCAGCTCCGGATCCCAGTGCTTGGGCTGGTAGATGCAGCAGGGCTCCTGGGCCAGCGGATCGCCGGTGACGGCGTAGGCGCGGGCGCGGGAGCCGCCACAGATCTCCTTGTACTCGCAGGCGCCGCACTTGCCTTCTAATTTACTGGTATCGCGCAAGGACTTGAAGATGGGCGAGTTGCGATAGATGTCGCTCAGCGGTGTCTCGCGGATGTTACCGGCATGGATGGGCAGGAAACCGCTGGGGTAGACGTTGCCCGTATGAGAGACGAAGAGGAAGCCCTTGCCGTCGTTGACCCGGCGTGTGGCCCAGCTTGCGGTGCGGGTCTGCGCGTCTGAGGTAGGCGCGCCCGGCTCATAGGTCTGGGCGGCGGCTGGCCTTGTGCTGCCCGGATGGCCGTGCCCGATTTTGCGTTCTTCCAAATTGTGCTGTAGCAGGTAGCGCCGGTAGTGCATGGCTTCGGTGGTCTTGATCTGGAAGTTGACCCGGTGCGACAGCTCGTAGATCTTACCGAAGACCCGCTCGAAGTCCTCGCCGCTGAGCAGGTCGTCGAGCTGGCCGCGGCCCACGGGAACCAGGAAGAAGACATTCCACATGACGATGGCCAGTTTTTCAAAGAGCGCGCAGAGGCTGTCCAAATCGTGGGCGTTGTGGCGGCTGATCGTGGTGTGCACCTGGATGGGAATGCCGGCCTCATTAGCCCATTCGATGGCCTGGATGGTGCGGGCCCATGCGCCGGGCAGGCCGCGGAAGGCGTCGTGAATCTCCGGCGTCGAGCCGTCGAGCGAGATGCCGAGGCGCACCAATCCCGCCTCCTTGAGCTTGAAGATCGCGTCGCGGGTCAGCAGAGGCGTGGCGCTGGGGGTGAGCGCGACTTGCACACCCTTGTCGGCGGCGTAGCGGATCAGCTCGAAGACGTCTTTTCGTTTCATCGGGTCGCCGCCGGTGAAGACAAAGATGGGCACGCCCATCTCGGCGATCTCGTCGATCAGAAGCTTGCCCTCGGCGTTGGTCAGCTCGTCGGGATGGGCGATGGGCTGGGCGGCGGCGCGGCAGTGCTTGCAGGCCAGGTCGCAGGACTGCGTGATCTCCCAGATGGCCAGGAAGGGGGTTTCATCAAAGTTCAGCCCGCCACGAGCGGGAATGGTGTGCATCGGTTGCATGAGGCCTCCTGCGTACTTGGGCTGCAGAATCGGAGCGGGGAGGGCCGGAAGCTGGCCCTGCGCCGGGGAATGAGATGCCTTCCGTAATTAAAGAAAAATCGAGACAATGCCGATGAGATCAATTGCCCTCGAAAGAAGCTACCATGAGAGCTTACGGCAGAGCCCCGTGAATTGGAAGACCGCACTGGAGCGCCACGACTCTCCTTGAGAAGAGCAGCCCCGGCGCTGGACGTGCTGTGATTTGGATCACATTATCTCGTCCGATCTACAGACTCGTCCTTCTCCCGCCGCACAAGATCCGGAAATAGGACACACCTCGCGGTTTTCGCTGAATGATGGGCTGGAAGCGCTTCCTGATCCTGAGCAAAGCGAGAGATTCCGCAATGCCGGAAGTTGTAAATGCAGCTTTTTGAGAGTGATTCAACTCACCCGGCCCTGTGCCGCCGGACACCGCTTTTGAAGAGCGAGTCCCCCAACATATTTGCGCACCATCAGGAGGTTCCCATGGCCTCTCGACTCAAGCCGGGTTGGAGCAAGCCCTCCGCCATCCTCTTTGCCACCGAGATTCCCGCCGATGAAAAGGCGTTCGCCTTCGCACTCGCCCAGGCGGTCGAGTTTGGCGCGCAAATGATCCTCTTTCACGCCTATGACACGCTGGTAGTAGCGGCATCAGAGACCTCGGGGATCCGCTACTACGACTATGCCGCCGCCGCCGAGATTGAGATCGAGCATCTGGCCCCGCTGGCCAGGCGCGTCCGGGACGCGGGCGTCCAATGCGAGACGGTCGTGCGCCCAGGGCTGGCCGCCGACCAGGTGATCGCCTTTGTGCGTGAGCGGCAGGGCAAACAGGAGATTGACCGGATTGTGATGGGGACTCACTCTCCAGGCCCCATCGGCAAGCTGCTGGTGGGTTCAGTGGCCGAGGCCGTGCTGCGCACCGCCAGGGTCCCGGTCTGCATCATCGGTCAGGAGGTTGTAGACGCCCGATACCGCAACTTTGAGACGCGCACCATCCTCTGCGGCATCAGCCATCACGCATCCTGTCATGTGGTGGCGAGCTTTGCCGCGGAGCTGGCCGCGGAGCAAGGCGCACGCCTGATCCTGCAGCGTGTCATCCGGGCGCAGGATCGAAAAGAGGCCCTGGCGGGACGGACGATCGATCAACTTGAGACTGAGATGATCTCGCTGATTCCCGAAGAGCTTCAGGGCAAGATCGTTGCGGAATCGATGGTGGTCCCTGGCGATCCCACCGAGGAGTTGCTCTATCAGGGCCGGGCGAAGCAGGCGGACTTGATCGTCCTGGGAGCGCAGGGCGCATCGGCCTTTGCCGCCGTTGCCCGCCAGGGCGTGGTGTACAAGCTGCTGGCCCACTCCCGGTGCCCGGTGATCACGCTATCGCCGGTGGTGCTGGCGGCTTGCGGAGCCAAAAAGGAAAAGACCCAATCGTCCGAGGTCTTTCTGGCCGGCGTTTTTTAGGGCTTCAACTGCGGGGGATGGTCATTCATCCTCCCGCATCTGCATCCAGATCTGGCTGCATAAACCCCATCAAGGTAGCCAAAAAGCATCCCTCAGGGGCTAAAGCCCACATCGATTTTGCAGCACTTACGGCACGACTGAAGTCGTGCCCTGACGCTTGTCGCGGCTTCAAAGGAGTTTTTCCGCAGCCTTTAAAGCCCGCAATTCTATTGCTTATTTTGCGGCACGGCTGAAGCCATGCCCTTTCAAAACCAGGTTATGAAACAGCTTTTTTGCCTCTTTTCTCGAATCCTGTCTCGAAACTGGTCTCGAAATTGTCCCGGCTGCGTCCCTGCCGGTTTCGATCCTTTGTGCTCCATTTGCGACAGTCCGGCTCCGCACCGGGGGCGTACGGTCAAGGAGCAGCCAGATTTCGGAGGCAAGGCAAGATGAATAAGCAAACGATCGAAGCGCAGGACCGGAGCGTGCACGGCCATTTCGGCCGCTTCGCAGCCGCGGCCTCTGGCTGGCTGGGGTCAACGTGGGCCTTTGCGGGCGCGGGTCTGGTGGTGGTGGCGTGGGCCGCCACCGGTCCCATCTTTCACTTTTCAGACAACTGGGCGATGGTGATCGGCACGGGGAGCTCTATCGCGACATTTCTCATGGTCTTCCTGATCCAGAACACCCAGAATCGCGATGCGCGCGCCATGAATCTGAAGCTCAACGAGTTGATCCGGGCCATGGACACGGCGCGCAATCAATTGATCGATATCGAGAGGTTGAGCGACTTGGAGCTGGATGAGATGCAGTCCACCTACGAAAAGATCAAGACAAGCTGGACAGAGCGCCACAAGAAGAGCCCTCGCGCCTCTCAGGAGCCATGAAGCGGACGTCACATTTGGACAGCCGTCCCATTCCGGCTAGTCCGCGGGAGCGGTTTCGTCGTATTCTATTGCCCAAGGCGGTTCTCATGAAGACCTTCACTCTCGACGAAGCGCAATCTCTGCTCCCGGTGCTGGAGTCGCTCTTGAAGCGCGCCATCGAGGGCAAGCGGTCAGCCGAGGAGGTCGAGCAGGCTCTCTCTGACATTGCCCGCCGCATCTATCTCTCGGGCGGAATGAGGGTGGACGTGGCCGCTATCGCCAAACAGCGCGCCGAGTTGGAGTCCCTGGTGCAGCGCGCCCGCGAGAGCGTGGCTGAGATCGACTCCATCGGCGTGCAGGTGAAGGATCTCGAAACCGGCCTGCTGGACTTTCCCTGCCGCATCGATGACGAGGTGGTGCTGCTCTGCTGGCGCATGGGCGAAACGGCCATCGAGCACTGGCACACCGTCGACTCCGGCTTCAAGGACCGCCAGCCCGTCGATGAGCGCTTCCGGCGGCGTTCCGCCTCGGGCGGCTGGCCCAACTGATGGGACAGGGGTTAGGGGCTAGGGGTTAGGGATTAGGGGTCAGAACGGACTTGGAGTTCGATTCCCGAATATCTCGCTGGAAGAGAATCCTGCCCGACCTCCCGCGCATCTTTTCTGATGAGAGATGAATGTGGCCGCCTGCCGGCGGGATTCATCTGCCCCCCTGCGGGCGCGTTGGCGGAGGATGATTCCCCCGCCGCTATCTTTGAACTCATTAAACCATTCCAGAGGAGTACTAAGAATGCTTTCCGTTGGTGCAAGTTTTCCTGCCTTTGAACTGACCGCCGTCGTCGATCTCGACCTCAAGAGCGCCTTCCAGCCCATTACCGACACCACTTATGGAGACAAGTGGAAGGTCTACTTCTTCTGGCCCAAGGACTTCACTTTTGTCTGCCCCACCGAGATTGCCGCCTTCGGCGAGCTGAATTCAGAGTTCGTGAGCCGCGACGCGCAAGTGCTGGGCGCCAGCATCGATTCGGAGTTCGTTCACTGGGCGTGGCGCAATGAGCAGCCCTCGCTGAAGGACCTGCCCTTTCCCATGCTGTCAGACATCAAGCGGGAACTCTCCACGGCGCTGGGCATTCTCGACCCCAAGGCCGGTGTCAGCCAGCGCGCCACGTTTATCGTGGACCGGGAGAATGTGATCCGGTTTGTGTATGTGACGGATTTGTCGGTGGGCCGCGACCCGCAAGAGGTTTTGCGCGTCCTCGATGCCTTGCAGAATGGCGGACTGACCCCCTGCGGCTGGCACAAGGGCGAAAAGACGATCCAGGTCTAAGCAATCTTCATTGCGATGGAATTCTGATTCCCAGGTCCCGATCTTGGGACCTGGGAATCCATGAACCTCTACTTCACCAGCAGTCCCAGGACCGTCGCCACGATGCCCGCAACGGAGAAGACAAGGCCCGCGTACCAATACACGCGCTTGTGCGTCAACAGCGTGATCGAGGTAATCACCAGCCCGATCTCGAGCAGCACCTCTCCCAGATCGAAGTGCTTGGCTTTCTGTTCGGCCTGCTCGACCTTCGCCTCCAGCGCCTCGGCTTTATCCTGTTCGTCCTTCAGATCGTCAGTCCATTTGGCCTGGTGGTCGGCATAGCCTTTGGCGAGCTTATTCGCCTTGTCCTTGTCGGCGATGGTCACTACGCTCAGCAGATCGCCAACCAGTGCCGTATCATTGGCGCGAATCTTGTGAGCCTGGTAGTAGCCCCACATATCCGTGGCCTTGTCCTGATCGAGAATGGCTTCAGTGTGAGTGCGATGGCCCAGAACGGTGACCACGGCTACCAGTACGGCCAGCACGGTCATGGTTAACGCGACCGGACGCAGCGAAGATTCGTGCGATCCGTGCTCGGCGTGTTCCTGCAACTCCTGCGCTTCGTTGGCTTCCATGGGGAAAACCTCCTCTGTCTGAAACTTTCCGGGGATTACTTTCGCTTCCAGCGCACGCCGTCCTTGGAGTCTTCCAGAACCACGCCCTTCTCTGCAAGCTCATTGCGAATCTGATCGGCGCGGGCAAAGTCACGCCGCTTCTTGGCCAGGTCGCGCTCGGCCACCAGTGCGTCGATGGCCTCATCGGTGAGCCCCTGGCGCGCCAGCAACTCAGGAGCCACTTCGGCCATCCTTCCTGACTTCTCCGCCCACTCCAGGGCGCGGCGCGTCGGCTCGGCGTCGCGGTCCTCCATCACATCGAAGACCGCGTCGAAGCTCGTCAAGACAGCCAGAATCGCATCCCGGTCGCCGGCCTTGAGCTGTCCCTGATCCATCGCCGTGTTGGCCGCGCGCAGCAACTCGAAGATCGGCGCCCGCGCCTCGGCGGTGTTCAGATCGTTGTTGAGCGCGGCCAGATAATCCGCCTGCGCCTTCTTCGCGGCCTCCTGCATCGCGGGGTTTTCGCCCTCCGCGTAGTTCCCCGCCGTCAACCGCTGACGAAAGGTCCGCAGCCGCTCGATCGCCGCAGTAGCTTCGACCAGCCCGTCGAAGGTGAAGTTGAACTGGTGCCGGTAGGGCACCGAAATCAGCGCCAGCCGGATCGCCGAGGCCTTGTAGCCCTTCAGCAGCAGATCGCGCAGGGTATAGAAGTTGCCCTCGCTCTTCGACATCTTCCGCCCGTCCACCAGCAGAAACCGCACGTGCATCCAGTGCCGCGCAAATGTCTTGTGCGTTACGCTCTCGCTCTGCGCAATCTCGTTTTCGTGGTGGGGAAAGATCAGGTCTTCGCCGCCGGCGTGCAGGTCAAAGCTCTCGCCCAGGTACTCCATCGCCATCGTCGAGCACTCGATGTGCCAGCCGGGCCGGCCGCGCCCGATCGCCGTCTCCCAAGAGGTCTCCCCCGGCTTGGCCGCCTTCCACAAGGCAAAGTCCCGCGCCGAGTCCTTCTCATACTCGTCCACGTCCACGCGGGCGCCGTCTTCCATGCCGGAGAGATCTTTTTTGCTGAGCTTGCCGTACTCCGGAAAGGCCGCGAGGCGGAAGTACCAGCTCCCATCCTCGGCCTTATAAGCCGCCCCCGCCGCCGCCAGCTTCTGCACCAGCTCAACCATGCGCGGAATGTGCTCCGTGGCGCGCGCGATGATCTCAGGCCGCTCGACCCTGAGCGATTCCAGATCCTCAAAAAACGCCGCCTCGAAGCCCTTCGTATACTCACCGATCGAGACTCCCGCCGCTGCCGCGTTGCGGATGATCTTGTCATCCACGTCGGTTATGTTCATCACGTGGCGAACCTTGGTGCCGGTCAGCTTGAGGAACCGCCGCAGGACATCCACTTGCAGAAAGGTGCGGAAGTTGCCGATGTGCCCGTAGTCGTAGACCGTCGGCCCGCAGGCGTACATGCGGAGGGCCTCGCCGTCCTGGGGAGCCAGTTCGTCAAGTTGTCCCGTAAGGGTATTGAAAAGGCGCAGAGTCATCGATCGAGTTTCTTGCTCAGAAAAGGTTAAACAGCCTATTCGGAAATCAACGGAAATCGCCGCACTTTCGGCCTTTCCGATTGTAGCAGCGGGGGATTGCAAGGGGTCAGGGGTCCAGAGGTCAAGGGTCAGTCATCGAAGTGGAAGTGAGTTCCGTCGTCTGCGGACGAGGATTCAGACCTCCAGAAAGATATATGGTAGGATAAATAGTATGACAATACAGGCGACAACCCGTAGGGTGAAGCGGAGCTTTACCCTGACTCCCGAGGTAGCGGCGTTTGTGACAGAAACACGGCAGAAGCAGCGAGCGAAGTCGGACTCCGAGGCGCTGGTTTTGCTGCTGCGCGAGCTGATGCAGGAATCCAAGCGGCAGGAGCTTGAGGCGGCCACCAAGGCGTACTACGACACGGCTTCAGACGAGGAGCTGACTGAACAGCGCGAGTGGGCTGAGCAGACCTCCCGGAATATGTGGATCGGGGTTCCGGAATGAGTACGCGTGAGGCGCGCTTCCCTCAGCGCGGAGAGATCTGGTGGGCTCACTTTCCCACCGACGAACCGGGCAAGAACCGGCCAGCCGTGATTGTCTCCACAAATGGGCGAAACTCTCATCCCCGCGCCGATACCGTGCTGGCGATTCCGCTTTCGACCTCAGTTCACAAGCTGGGCCCTTGGCACCTACTCTTGCGCGCGGGAGAAACCGGCCTCCGCGAAGACAGCGTGGCCTGGGCCGAAAACATCGGCGTTGTGCCGAAGACTCAACTAAAGGAGCCTGTCGCGGGCCATCGGTCAGTAACCCATACGCAGATTTGCAGGCTAGCTGGACTGGTGCGACTGGCGATGGGGTGCGTGGAGTAATTGGCCGAGTCGTAGCCAAGCAACAGGTTGTGCGCCCGTTACCGGCCCAGCGCCAGCGACGGGTCGGCGGAAAGAGACTCGGCGGCGAAGTCTTCGGATTGGAAGCGCGGCCAGGCGGCGGCGGCGATCATGGCGGCGTTGTCGGTCGAGAGAGCCAGCGTGGGAAAGGCCACGCGCAGGCCGCGCCGCGCTGCTTCGGCGGTGAAGCGGGCGCGGAGTTCGCGGTTGGCGGCCACTCCGCCGGTGATGAGAATTCGCCGCGCGCCGAGCGATTCGGCGGCGGCAAAGCTCTTCTTCATCAGGTCGCCCACCACCGCGCATTGGAAGCTGGCGATCAGGTCGAGCACCTGCTGTGGACAGAGCTCGAGCGCTTCTTCTTTGGTTTGCGGCGGACGGATTGCGAGAAGCAGGTCCTTCGACTCCGCTGCGCTCCGCTCAGGATGACAAGTAATGGTTGGCGTGAAGAGCCGGATCGCCCGCGCCTGCGCCTCGGCTCGCAGATCATGCAATTCCACGTAGCGCAGTACCGCCGTCTTGATCCCCGAAAACGAAAAAAGGAAGCGCGGGTCGAGCATTGCGATGGGAGCCGTGGTCGCGGCCTTGGTGCGCGGGGGTTTACCGCCCAGGTGTACTTTTTGTTTGATTTGCGAGAAAGAAAAAGGCACGGCGCGTGGGTCGCCAAAGCGGGCGAGAGCGTCGATCCACGGGCCTCCGGGATAGCCGAAGCCGAGCAGCTTGGCGACTTTGTCGAAGGCCTCGCCGGCAGCGTCGTCGAGGGTGCGGCCTACGAGTGAGTAGGACCAGTTGTGAGTCGGGGCTCCATGCGCCGGGCGGGCGAGATAAAGGTGCGTGTGCCCGCCGGAGACGACCAGCGCGAGGGCCGGTTTATCAGCCGGGAGGGAGCTTCCCTCGGGGGCTGAAGCCCTGCCTTTGTTTTGTTCGGCTTGCGGCACGACTGAAGTCGTGCCCTGACTCTTGTCGCAGCTCGGGAGGAGTTTTTCCGCAGGCTGTAAAGCCCTTCCTCCATTTGGCGGCTGAACGTACGGGCTGAAGCCCGTACCCTTCAAAGACTCTCGCTGAATGTGCGGGATGAAGCTCGTACCTTCCAGAGATTCACGCTCGTTCAGGAGCACGGCATGGATGTGACCTTCGAGGTGATTGACGGCGACGAGGGGCAACCCCTGCGCGAAGGCAAGCGCCTTGGCGTAGGTGATGCCCACCAGCAGCGCTCCGGCAAGCCCGGGCCCGGCGGTGACTGCGATAGCGTCCAGATCGGCAAGCGTGATGCCAGCGTGGGCAAGTGCCGCGCGAACGACGGGCACAATCGCTCGCAGATGCTCGCGGCTGGCCAGTTCAGGCACCACTCCGCCGTAGCGCGCGTGCGTGGCGATCTGTGAGGCGACGACGGAGGAAAGCGTGCGCGCGCCGCGCTCGACCACGGCGGCAGCCGTCTCGTCGCAGGAGGATTCAATGCCGAGGATCAGGCCGCGCGTGCTCACCTCTATAGTTTAGAGCGGTTCTCCGATAGACATACCCTAACTGGCTCATCAAGGTTGGCTTTTTCTTGAGGAAAAATCCACTTGAAGGCTTGGTTCCGGGGTACAGCAATCGGAGAACCGCTGTACCGGGCTCGAAGAATGCGCGTGCGACAGATTACTCTCAGAGATAGCCATGTTGTCCGCCACGCGCCAATTCGATGCGGCTCTCAAGATCATCGCTGCGCTGCGCGACACGGGCTATGAGGCCTATCTGGCCGGCGGCTGCGTGCGCGATCTGCTGCTGGGCCGCGAGCCGAAAGACTACGACGTGGCGACCAGCGCGACTCCCGATGTGGTGCTGGCTATGTTCCCGCGCACTTTTGCCGTGGGGGCGCACTTTGGCGTGGTACTCGTCGCCGATAGCGATGAGGAAGGCTATGGAATTACCGAAGTCGCGACCTTCCGCTCCGACGGGGCCTACTCCGATGGCCGGCATCCCGACGCAGTGCGCTATACGACCAGCGCCGAGGAGGATGTGCGCCGCCGCGACTTTACCATCAACGGCCTGCTTTTGGATGTGGAGCACTTATTCCCTCAGGGGCTGAAGCCCGATTCCTTAGCGAAACTGAATGTACAAGCTGACGAGGGCACGATCCCAGACGGAGACCACGAAGAGCTTGCCTCAGGGGCTAAAGCCCAGGTTGATATTACGGCGAATGCGGCACGACTGAAGTCGTGCCCTGATACAAGGCAGCATTTATCGGGCGATTGTGAGGCCCGTACCCTTCAAGACGCGGTGATTGATTATGTAGGCGGGGTGGCGGACCTCGAGGCCGGCGTGGTGCGGGCGATCGGGCGAGCGGGGTTGCGCTTTGAGGAAGACCATCTGCGCATGCTGCGCGGAGTGCGCTTCGCGGCGCGCTTCGGCTTCGCGCTTGAGGCAAGGACGGCTGCGGCAATGCGCCGGCTTGGGGCCAAGACCAAGGCCGTCAGCCGCGAGCGGGTTCGCGACGAGCTGACCAAAATGCTCACCGAGGGCCATGCGCGGCGGGCCTTCGAACTGCTGGATGAGACTGACCTGCTCATTGAGGTTTTGCCGGAGGTGGCAAAGATGAGGGGCGTCGAGCAGCCTCCGCAGTTTCATCCCGAAGGCGACGTGTGGGTGCACACGCTGATGCTTCTCGAACAACTGCCCGCCGACTGCTCGTTCACGCTGGCCTGGGGCGCGCTCTTGCACGACGTTGGCAAGCCGGCAACATTCCGCCGGGCGCCGGACAGAATTCGATTCGACGGCCACGTGGATGTGGGTGTCGCCATGGCCGCGGAGATCTGCCGGCGCTTCCGCTTCTCCAACGACGAAACGCGGCAGATTCTGGCGCTGGTCGAAAACCACATGCGCTTTGCCGATGCGCAGCGGATGAAGGCCTCGACGCTGAAGCGCTTCTTCCGGCTGGAAGACTTCCCCGAGCATCTGGCCCTGCATCGTATGGATTGCATGGCCGCCAGCGGCAACCTGGATCACTGGGAATTCGTTCGCGAGCGCTATGAGACGATGCCCGCGCAGGCTGTCCGCCCGCAGCCGCTGATTACAGGCCGAGAACTGATTGCCGCCGGCTACAAGCCCGGAGCGGGGTTCAAGGAGATGCTGCGGGCCGTTGAGGATGCGCAACTGGAGGGCGCGATCTCGACGGCGGATGAGGCAATGGCGCTGGTGCGCGAACGGTATGGGGAAGGGCGTTCTTCGGGCTGATAACTAGGAATGCTTCAGCCACGTCGGGTGCAAGTTCACTAATTCGCATTTGCGACGGCTCTGAACCGCGAACGGCTCCCTCCTTCCGGAAAGAGCCGCCTGCGGAGTGCTCGCTCAGTGCATTTCGATTGACGGCCGCTTTAGTGATACAGCTCCGCAGAGGTCTGATAGCAGCAGTTGCCTCCGTCTCCGTCGAACCCTCCCGTCACCAATACGTCACCGTTGTTCAGCAGAACAGATGTTTGATTCTGGCGCGGAGTATTCATGCTCGCCGTAACTGAGAAGGTTCCGCTCGATGGATCATAGAGCTCCGCGCTCGAAATGGACCCGCCATGATTGCCGCCCGAAATCAGCACGTCTCCGTCGAGCAGCAGGTTTGCCATTTGAAGGAAACGCGACTTATTCAGGCTACCTGTCAGGGAGAATTTTCCTGTTGAGGTGTTATAGATCTCCGCGCTGGCCAGCCAGATATTGCCGCTGTTTTCGCCACCTGCAACCATGACATTGCCGTTTTCGAGCCGAGTAGCGGTGAAGGAGGCTCGTGCTGTATTCAGGCTGCCCGTGTTTGTAAAGGTCCCGGTGGATGGGTTGTAGAGCTCTGCGCTTGCCAGGTAGCCGGTGTCGGTGCCGCCTGCGGCAATCAGCACGTCGCCATTCTCAAGCAGGGTAGCCGTATGGCCGCCGCGCGCCGTCTTAAGGCTGCCGGTGGCGCTGAAGGTTCCCGTGGAGGGATTGTAGAGCTCCGCGCTGCCCAAGACATTGGAGTCGTTTGATCCTCCCGCCATCAACACCATCCCATCGTTCAAGAGGGTGGCTGTTTGGCCGCAGCGCGCGGTCTTCATGCTGCCCGTTAAGGTGAACTTGCCGGTGGACGGGTTATATAACTCAGCGCTGGCCAGGCAGACGACTGTACCGCTAACATCCGTCGCGCCACCGGCAATCAGGACCTGCCCGTTCTCCAACAGCGTGGCTGTATGGTCATTGCGGCCCGCGTTCAGATTCCCGGTGCTGGAGAAGGTTCCCGTCGTGGAGTTGTAGATCTCCGCGGTGCTGAGGTTATAGTTGCCCCGTTGGCGGCCGCCAGCCACCAGAACCTCGCCGTTACTGAGCAGGGTAGTCGATTGGTTGGCGCGTGTGGTTTCCATGCTTCCCGTGAAGGACCAGGTCTGCGCTTGAACCGTGAGACCCGCACTGAGAATTGGCATACACAAACCCAGCAGGATTTTGGCATTCATATTTTGCACAAGTTCACCCTTCCGGGCGCGGAGGATTTTCTGTCCTTTGCCGGGCCTTGCGAATCGATCAACCCGGCGGGCGTGAGGCCGATGGGCAGAAGGCGCCCTACAAGGAGAGAACTATAGGCCTGTGGCAGACGAGTTACTTGCGGTCTGTCAAATAACCTGTTACAGAATTGTAAGTTCTTGTAAAAACTGGTTTACATGCAGATAAAAGGTTTTAACTTAATTCGACTGGCGTCGAAGCGGCGGTACTGGCATCCTATCGGGCCAGTCTCATTCCTGCGAAAAAGCTGCCGGTCTAGATCCCTTTCAAATCAACCGGTGGTCTGAGAACCCATCTCCTGTGGCTGGCAGGAGCGTCTATCGCTCACTTCGATTCCTCGGAAAACCGTTCGCGCAGAGCCCGTCGGAGTAGTTTGCCGGTGTGGTTCAGCGGCAAGCCGCCAGGCTCGAGAATCCAGATGCGGCGCGGCGCTTTGAAGGCCGCGAGGCGCTGCCGGCACCACTCCAGCAACTCATCTTCGCTCGCCACGGAGCCCCCGCGCAGTTCGACCGCAGCAACGGGTATCTCGCCCTTCTCCTTGTGAGGCAGGCCGAAGGCGGCGGCGCGGGCCACTGCTGGATGCGTCGCGATAGCCTCTTCCAGTTCGCGAACGTAAACCGAGTAGCCGCCTGACTTGATGACATCCTTCATACGGCCGACCAAGCGGATCAGGCCGAGGCGGTTCCGCGTGGCCAGGTCGCCGGTTCGCAGCCATCCGTCGGCGGTCAGCAGGCCCTCGCCGTCACCTTTGTCCTTCCAATAGTGTGGCGCCAGCCCGCGACGGCGGATCTGGCACTCGCCTGTCACGCCTGCGCGCACCGATCGCCCGTCTTCACCTGCTACGCGAATGCGGAACGGCGGCACGGGGAAACAGAGATCGCCGCTGCCCGGCAAGAACGACAGATCGATGCCCATCATGGCCAGGCCGCCCAGCTCCACCATGCCGTAGCCATTCACGAGCACCGGCGGAATGCGCCGCCCGCCCGGCAGACGCAGCAGAGCGCCATAGTGCCGCAGCCTTTGCCGAACCTCCGATGGCAGTTGATCGCTAGCCGAGAGCCACAAGCGCACACTCCTGAGACGGGCCGCTTCCGGATTGCTATTGACCAGCCGCGCAAACATCGCGGGCACACCGACGACGGCGGTGACGCCGAGGTGTTCCGCCATCTGCAGCGCGGACTCGACATCGAAGTGATCGAGGAAACAGCCGCGAATCCCGGCCATCAGTCCGTAAAGCGTAATGCTGACGGCCATGATGTGCGACCAGGGCAGCGCGATCAGGGCCAGATCCTTGGGGCCGAGAAACATCCCAACCAGCACCGTGGACGCGCGCGCACCCAGCAGCGCTCTGCTCGAAAGGGCCGCGCCTTTGGGAAAGCCGCTGGTGCCGGAAGTATGGAAGACAGCGACCGTCGTCCCAGGATCGATTGAGGCCGGCGGGAAACTCGCGCCATTCTTTGTTTCGGTGTCGGATGCGCGCAGAAATCCATCGAGTGTTTCCGCTTCATCGTCCACCTGAATCCAGGTCCGCACATCGAGCGCGGAACGCTCCTTGATATTGCGCTCGAAAATCGCCCTGTCGGTAACAAGAATCTCCGTCCCGCTATTGGCCAGAATCCGCCGCACCTCCGTCAGCGAGAGCATCGGATTCAGAGGAACTGCTACGCCTCCGGCGCGAATGATGGCCAGAAACCAGCGAAAGCACTTGACGTCGTTGGTGCGATAGATGGCCACGGGCTGGCCCGGTTGCAAATGGACGGTGTTGCGGAGAAAAGCGTCGATCATGCGGAGTTCAGCGTGGAGTTGAGAGAGGCGAAAGGGCTTGCCTGCCTCGATGGAGAGTTCACTGTCTCCGTTTCGCCGCAACAGTTCGTCTACGAGATTGGCCACGGTGACACTGCGGTCGCGCGAGAGCTGAAAGCGCCGTAACAGATTCATTGCGCGGAAACCGGCTTGCGGCCCCAGTCACTGGCCACGCAGTAGTTAAAGAGGCGGTCGAGGTAGTCCATCACCGGCGGCGGGGTTACGCCGGCCGGCTCCAGCAGACGCTCGGCATTGGTGGTGTCGAATTGCATGCGCATCGTGAAATAGTCGCGATAGGCCCGGCCGTCGCGCAGCACCCGGCGCTTGCGTCCCCACAAGGTCAAGAAGAGCAGGGGCCGCACTACTGCGAAGAAGAGCTTTGGATCCACGTAACGCGGCTCCGGCGCATGAAAGTATTCCATCGCCCGCCGCGCGATCTGCTGGATGGTGGCGCTGCCGCGCGGCCCGGCGCAGAGATGCACTGTGCTGCCCAGGGCGGCCTCGTTGAAGGCCAGCCGCGCCACCGAGGCTGCCACAAAATCCACCGGCACAATATCGAGCACGGCGTCTGCGTAACCGGGTACCGTGCGCCACAACCCGCGCGCGTAGATCTTCAAGGGCCAATACATCATTTTGAAACTCGACGTTGCGCCGGTTCGCGAATCGCCCACGATGATGCTGGGCCGCAAGATGACGCCGGGCATCGAGGCCAGCCGGGAGCGCACTAAGGCTTCGGCTTCGGCCTTGCTCTGTTCGTAGCTGTTGCGGTAGCTCTGGCCTACGACGAGCTCGCTTTCGCGGACCAGGTCGGAGCGTTCGCCGGCTACGTAGGCCGTGCCCACGTAGGCCAGGCTGCGCAGTTGGCGCATATTGGCTGCGAGATCGAGCACACGGCGTGTGCCCTCGACGTTGATGCGACGGGCTTCGTCCAAAGTATGGTCGAAGCGCACAGTGGCGGCGGAGTGAATGACGCGGGTGGTCTCGGCGGAGAGGCGCTGATACGCGGCGGATTCGAGGCCGCAGTTGGGCTCGCCCACATCTCCGGGATAGACCTGGACGCGTTGCCGTTCGCTCACGGGAACGATCGAATCGGCGCGCTGCTGGCCTGTTTCACCGGGCTTTGTGCGGATCAGCAGCGCCAGCCTGGCCTGCGGGTGGCGCTCAAGAAGTTCGCTCACCAGGCGCTTGCCCAGAAAGCCAGTGGCGCCGGTGACAAGGATGAGTTCTTCGCTATTCAACGAATACCGGCCTCAATGCGCGGACGATTCGAAGGCCAATAAACAGCGGCCTTTCTGTGTCCAGGCGGCGTGCAGAGTCAATCGATAGTATAGCCCGGTGAAGCGTCAACGGCAGCCGCCCTCTTCCGATGCCGCCTACGCAAAAAGGGCCTCGATCAGCCAACTGCCTGATCGAAGCCCTTCTTGTTCTGATGCGCTTACTTGGCCTTCGGTCCGGCGGCGCGGATCGCTTCCGAGGCGTCGAACTTCTCGAAATTCGCCTCAAATCTTGCAGCCAGATCGGCGGCTGTGCGGTCGTAGGCTTCCTTGTCGGCCCATGCGTTGCGCGGATTCAGAATCTCCGCCGGCACATCGGGGCAGCTCAGGGGAATGCTCAGCCCAAAGGCCGGCTCGGTGGCGAACTCCACCTTGTCAAGCCGTCCGTCGAGCGCCGCATTGACCAGCGCGCGGGTGATCTTGAGGCTCATGCGCTTGCCCACGCCAAACTTGCCGCCCGACCAGCCGGTGTTGACCAGCCAGCAGGCCGACTGCTGTTGGCGCAACCGCTTGCCGAGCATCTCAGCATAGAAGCGCGGAGCCAGGGGCAGGAAGGGCGCACCAAAGCAAGCCGAGAACTCCGGCGTTGGGTCTTTGACGCCCGTTTCGGTGCCGGCCAGCTTTGCCGTGTAGCCCGAGAGGAAGTGGTACATCGCCTGCTCCGGCGTCAGCCGCGAGATCGGCGGCAGCACGCCAAAGGCATCGGCGGCCAGGAACATGACGTTCTTCGGATGCCCGCCGATTCCAGGGATCACCGCGTTCTCGATGAAATCGACTGGATAGGCGGCGCGGGTGTTCTCCGTCAGGCTGATGTTGAAGTAATCCGGCTCGCGCTCGTCGTTCAGAATCACATTCTCCAGCACCGAACCGAAGCGGATCGCGCGGTAGATCTGCGGCTCGTATTCCTCGGTGAGATTGACGCACTTGGCGTAGCAGCCGCCCTCAAAGTTGAAGATGCCGGTCGGGCTCCAGCCGTGCTCGTCGTCGCCGATGAGCCGCCGTGCGGGGTCGGCCGAAAGCGTCGTCTTGCCTGTGCCGCTGAGACCGAAGAAGAGCGCAGTCACGCCGTCCTCGCCCACGTTGGCCGAGCAGTGCATGGGCAGGACATCCCGGTTGGGAACGATGAAGTTCATCGCGCCGAAGATCGACTTTTTCATCTCCCCGGCATACTTCGTGCCGCCGATGAGCACGATCTTGCGCGTAAAATCGGCCAGAATGAAGGCGCTTGTCGCGGTTCCGTCGCGCTCCGGTACGGCCTCGAATTCCGGCGCAGCAATCACTGTAAATTCAGGCACATGCGTTGCAAGCGCCTCGGCATCGGGCCGCACAAACAGTTGGCGCACAAACAGCGAGTGCCAGGCATACTCGCTGATGACGCGGATCGGCATCCGGTACTCCGGGTCAGCGCCGCAGTAGAGATCTTGCGCAAAGAGGTCGCGCTCGCTCAGGTGCTCGGTCACCCGATCGAGCAGAGCGTCGAATCTCTCTGTCGAAAACGGCTTGTTGACCTTGCCCCAGTCCACCAACTCGTGCGTCACCGCGTCGTCCACGATGAACTTGTCTTTAGGACTGCGTCCGGTTCGCGCGCCGGTTACGGCCACCAGCGCTCCGTTGGCTGCTAATCGCGCCTCGCCGCGCAGCAACGCGGTTTCAACTAATTGGGCGGCACAAAGATTGGCATGCACCAGCGGACCAGCCGCCAGCGCCTTCAGCGACTCCACTCCAGAAAGAATAGCCATGGACAGGACTCCTTACCGACAAAGGATTAAAAAGGGTCAATAATCCATTGTGCCATCCAAACCCCTTTGTGGGAAGTCCCCCATCTGGAAATCAGGCATTGAGGGTAGAACCGGGCGCCCGCACCCCCGTCTGGAGCCCTACCGTTGGCGCCGCTTCATTGCGCCAAATTTGGCACGCTGCGCGACTTTGCCGCAAAGACCCAGCCATCGCCTAAACAGAAGTTCAGAGTCGAGCAGCAGAGGATCGCGATACTGTTTGCGGCGAGCACAGGGATATGTGCCTCGTCGACCAGGATGCGCATCAGCGCAAGATTCCCCAGCATGGAAACCAGCCCATTGGAGAGATGAAAGCGTGTCAGTTGGGCGAGTCGCGTTGAGCGATCGCGCCGGTCGCGCCAGGTGTAACTCATATGCCACGCGAAGTTATGCAAGAGAGTTAGTTCAACGGCCGCTGCCGATGCAACGAGATAGTGCCCCGCCGCCCAACGGGTCAGAAACGCCAACACACAAAGCTGCACGGCCATTCCCATTGCGCCCACCAGATTGAACTTGCTCCAGCGGATGAGGGTGTTCACGGCAACGGCTCCTGCCGATAGAGTTCGGCGGTATGGCGCAAGGTAACAAGAATCGCCATGGCGAACATGGCGATGGCAGCGATCGATCCTCCCAAGTCAAAAAGGAGGATGTTATGCCCGAAGATCGTCGCATACGGGCTGCGCAGAAGCGCCAGGTTTCCGATGACAAGTAGAATGCGAATCTCCGTGGGTCCGAAGATGCCTTGCGAAAGTTGAAAGCGGGACAAGGTGTAAGTTGCAAGGTAACTCTCGCTCGACAGCACTAAAAACGCGATTAACATAGCGACCGCGATTTGCCAGTGCAGGAATCCGGAGCAGCCGAGACCGCACATCAACGCGACTGAGCCAAAAACATCCGCCATATGATCCACGTAGAATCCATAGCGCGGGCGCTGCTGCTGGCGCACTCGGGCCAGGGTCCCGTCGAGGCTGTCCCCGAGCCAGTTGAGCGCCAGGCAGAGAATCACCGCAAGCAGGACGTAGCGATGATAGCGCGCCAACGTATAGCAGACGCCTGCTCCAACTTGAGCGATGACTCCGATCAGAGTTAGCTGGTCCGAGGTGAGCCACTTTGGCGCACGTTTGGCCATCCACTCGAGGGCTCGTTTCTCAAGAGAAGCCGTCAGCGCCCGGTTGACTCGGCGCGCAGTCGTAAATCCAGACCCATTCTTCGCTGTAACCGATGAAACAATCATCTTGGTCTCCTTTCCTATAACTGCTTTTCGCGACGGCCTTCAGCTATTTTCTGAGCGCATGGCAGACAGAGCGCAAGGTAAACTCCAAGGACTCGCGTGGAACGCTCTCCACAAAAGGCCCGACCGCCCAGCCAAGACCGGCCGGAATCGAGCGCGTCAGCGAGACCGACTCGATCTGCATATAGAGTCCGCCGTCGCGTTCCTCATAACTCCAGTAAGTCGTCAGCCGCCAGAGAAAGCCATGCTCTTCTTTGGAATCCAGCGCCCGCTCTCGACCGGTGCCGGGCGAGTCGATCTCAGAGATTTTAGTGCTGCGCGAGACGCTATATCCATGCCGCGCATCGAGCCGGCCAAAGGTGATGTCATAAGTCGTATCCATCACCACAGTAATGACGTGGCGCTGGCGAACCCGCATCGCGGCCTGAAAGTGATCTCCCTGTTGCGTCAGGATCTTCGCCTGGACCACCTGAGGGGCAAAGTGCCGCGGGTAGGCGTTGAAATCTCTCATCAGCCGCTCAAAATCCGCGGCCTTGGCCCCAGCGGCAAAAGCCGTCCCGCGCCAATGGTGGAGCATCGCTCCGGGCAAATCTGCTCCCGCGGAAGGCGTGAGTTTCTCGACGATCAGCTCTCCCCGCCGCAGACGAGGCTCGTCTTGTGGCGCAACCGGGGCAATGAAGCCCTGCTGGGACCGATGCTGCCTTGCCAACCGCGACTCGATCCCGCTCACATAAGTATTGAAAGCCGACGCAGCCGCAGGCGGAGCTTCCCCAAGACCGCAGCTGGGAGCCGCCACAAAAATCATCAGAATCGTTAGCCCCCCAACAAATGAGCCAAGGAATAATCTTCGCGAAGTTGTGAATCGGTGTGCCGTCATGAACAGCACCTTACCTCGCCGCGCCTCTCCAGGCAATGCATGGAACCTCATCTGTTCTCGATTGTTTCTCGCTCTGCAAGTGATTGCAGCGGATGGACTTCCTGGGAGTTGTACTTTGCTCTTCAGATGGGGATGGACCGCGCCATCGAATACACTGGCTGGAGAGATGACCGATCCATCCCCAGCCCGCCGCTATCGCTTCGGAGCCTTTGAAGCGGACGCAGCCACCGGCGAGCTTCGCCGCCAGGGCATCCGCATCAAGTTGAACGCGCAGCCATTTCAGGTACTCCTGCTGCTCATGGAGCGCCCCGGCCAACTCCTGACTCGCGAGGAGATCTCCCGCGAACTCTGGCCCGACGGAACCTTTGTTGACTATGAGCACGGCGTCAACTCCGCCGTCAATCGGATCCGCGAAGCCCTGGGAGACACGGCCGGCAATCCCAGATTTGTTGAGACCCTGGCCCGCCGCGGCTATCGCTTCGTGGCGCCCGTGGAGCGCATCGCCGCCGGTAAAGATCCGCGCTCCCCTGCGCCGGCGGCAAATGAGCCGGCGGCAACTTCCAGCCGGCAAACGGCCCCTCCGGCAGAGCCAAAAACCAGACTCCGCAGCCGGATTCTGGCCTCTTCGCACGAGCTTCCCAAAGCCCCCTACTCCATTGTGCAGACGCTTTTCGTTCTCTTGCAGATCATGTATCTGGCGTTTTATGTTGGAGCGCTGGCCAATCTGGCGGAGATCGAAGAACTCCTCTCGCCGCTCCCCAAAGCAACCCTGGCTTTTACCGTCCTCATCGTGACCGCCGCGATCCTGATTCCTGTTCGCGCCTTCGTGCTCTCGGCCACGCTCTTCCACGCCCCCGGAGCTGGCCAGAAATTCCTCAAGCTCTGGCCGTTTCTTATTGTTCTGGACGAGGTGTGGTCGTTGTCGCCCTTCCTGCTGCTGCACCACATCAACTTCGGACTGGCGCTGGCCTGCACGACGCTTCTTGTCTATTCTCCCTTTGCGCAGCGCTCGCTGGTGCTTATGGGCGCCAGCGGGGCAGCTCCTGAAAACTCCACGACCGCCCGCTGAACTGGGCGACACGGAGGCCGATTCCCTAAAAATGGCAGGAGAGACCAGGCAGTATCCGGTGAATCTGCCGAGCGTTCGTCGAGCGGCGAAATGTCTCCCGAAGGGCTAAAGCCCGCGTTGATTTTGCGGCCTTTATGGCACGACTGAAGTCGTGCCCTGACTCTTGTCGCAACTCCGCAGGGGTTTTCCGCAGCGTGTAAATATTACAGGTGTAGTTCCCTCAATCGCTGGAAAAACAGCGACGGCCCGGGCCTGAAGGCCTCGTAAACTTGCCCCTTTTCAGGGGGCAGAAGCCCCCTGCTCCCTCCGGAGTCTTCGATTTACAACTGTAGTACCAATCCCTACTCCCACGTCAGCACCGGCAGGGTCGGCATCTCGCCCTGCTCTTTGGCTTCAGCCACGACGGCGTCGAGATGCGAAAGGACCTCCTCAACGGTCATGGTGCAGATCTCGCGTCGGGAATCGTATCCTTCTTCGATCGATTGCCTTAGAAAACGTCCCGCGATCTGGGCGGCGAGCTGGTCGGTAATCACCTTCCCAGTCAACGACTTCTGACGCCCCCAGGCCTCCAGTGGCAGGGCCACCCACAGGGCCCGGCCGTTCACGTCGAAGCGCACATCGACGGCGTCGGCGTGGCGGGTTGCGATGGCCACGACAGTGCCCTTCCAGCGGCAGTGCAACTGTTCCCCGCTCCAACGGTCCGTTACGCGAAAATCTTCATACATACACCAAGCGTACCTCCACGCCTCTTCAAGGGCAAATGCCGCAAGTCTGGAATCGTGTGCCGGTTCGAAGAGCATGGGCTTCAGCTTGAAGGGTACGGGCCTCAGCCCGCACATCCGTGCGACAAGATCGTCCAGTTCCTTCGGAGCAGCCTGTTGCCAGCGGCGGCCACCGGGTGGCGACGAAGGAACCGATCTGGCGATGCGGTCGTATCCTTGGAAGAAGTACTTGGGGGAATGAAGCACTTCGGGGGATGGCGCACTTCGGGCGCAAGCCCGCGCGGGGAGGGTTGAAGTCATGGTGAAGTTTCTTTTGTTTTGCATTCTTTTCGTGCTGTGCTGGCCACTGGCGCTGGTGGCCCTGGTGCTTTATCCGCTGGTGTGGCTGCTTCTGCTGCCCTTTCGCGTGGTGGGAATCGCGGTGGGCGGCGTGCTGGAACTGGTGAGCGCCATCATCACTCTTCCGGTCCGAGTCATCCGCGCTATTTGACCCGCGCCGCTTTCCCATTCTCCGCTGCCACTGCCGCGGCTCCTGCCTTGGTGCAGGACGGGTTTGCGTTCTGGGCCCCTCGACGTCCATTCTGAAAATGAGCCTGGGCCGGTTCTTTGGCTGCCCATGCACGTCCAACTGATTGAGGAGAAGACCCATGCGCAGAGTTTTGCCGGTGGCCCTGGCCATTGCGATGCTTGCCGCGCCGCTCACCTTGCGGACGCAGACCGCCCCAGCCGCCGCGGAGGATGCCGGCCAGAAGAACGCGAAGCAGGCGCGCGCGGCCCTCGACGCCATGGTGCAAGCTCTGGGCGGGCAGGCCTGGCTGAAGATGAAAAACCAGATGCGGCAGGGGCACGTGGCCGCCTTTTATCTCGGCAAGCCTTCAGGCGGCACCACCGAATACTGGGAGTACCACGCCTGGCCCGATCGTGACCGGATGGAGTTCACCAAGCATCGCGACGTGGTGGAGTTCATCATTGGGCGGGCGGGCTCGGAGGTGACTTACAAAGGCTCAGCGCCGCTGCCCCAGGACATTGTGGACGACTTTCTGCGCCGCCGCGACCACTCGATCGAGACAGTCGTCAAGGTGTGGCTCAACGATCCGAAGACCATTTTGATCTATGAGGGACAGAGGATGGCCGAGCGGCACCTGGCCGACCAGATAACGGCCATCTCCGCAGGAAACGAAGCCGTCACGATCCTGATGGACACGCAGACCCACCTGCCGATGCGGCGCACCTTCGAGTGGCGCGACCCGATCTACAAAGACAAGAACCTGGACGCCGAGGAGTACGACGATTATCACGTCTTCGATGGCCTGCCGACGGCCTTCACCATTACCCGCTTCAAGAACGACGACATGACCCGGCAGTACTTCCTGGACCATGTGAGCTATAACCAGGAGCTGCCGGCTGATTTCTGGAGCGTGGACGCAGCCGACCGGCGCATCAAGAAGTAACGCGGCGTACCGGGCAGGCATCCGCGCGGAATGCGGTGCGGGGCTTTCGATATAATCCATTGGAGCGCTTGAGCAGCTACGCCCCCGCTCCCCGGAGAGATGCATGACATTCGACATCCAGGAGATCCTGGGTTTGCTCCCCCACCGCTACCCTTTTCTGTTGATCGACAGAGTGGTCGAGTTTGAGCGCGGCAAGCGGCTGGTCGCGATCAAGAACGTGACCATGAACGAGCCTTTTTTTCAGGGCCACTTTCCCGGCTATCCGATCATGCCCGGCGTGCTGGTGATCGAGGCGATGGCCCAGGCCGGCGCCATCATCATGATGAGCGAAATCCCCGACCGCGAAACCAAGCTGGCGGTATTTACCGGCATCGAGAGGGCCAAGTTCCGCCGCCCGGTGACTCCGGGAGATCAGTTGCGTATCGAGGTGGACGTGCTGGCCTTCAAGAGCCGCCTGGGGCGCATGGAAGCCAAGGCCACGGTGGACGGCAAGGTGGCCTGCCAGGCTACGCTCACCTGCTCGATTGTGCCGCGCGTGCGTGAAGCCGCTCCCACCGCGGAAGCCCAGCCGGCGGATGCGGCGGTGACGGCGGAGTGAGCATCCATCCAAGTGCGGTCGTTGCTCGCGGAGCTGTCGTACCGGAGTCCTGCACCGTTGGGCCGTTCTCGACCATTGGTCCCGAGGTGGTGTTGGGAGAGGATTGCACGCTGATCTCCCACGTGGTGCTCGACGGACGAACCCGCATCGGTGCTCGCAACACCTTTCATCCCTTCTGCTCGGTGGGCGTTGCGCCGCAGGATCTGAAGTATGGCGGCGAGCCGACGGCGCTGGAGATCGGCGACAGCAACACCATCCGCGAAAATGTGACCATCAGTCGCGGCACCATAGGCGGCGGAGGGGTGACGCGGATCGGATCTGATTGTCTGCTGATGGCCGGCGTGCATATCGGCCACGACAGCCAGGTGGGCAGCCACTGCATTCTGGCCAACTGCGCGACGCTGGCCGGGCACGTGGTCATCGAGGACTTTGTCACCTTGGGCGCATTCTGCCCCGTGCATCAGCATTGTGTGGTCGGCACGTACGCATTTATCGGCGGCGGGACGATTGTGACCCAGGATGTGTTGCCGTTTTCGCTGACTTCGTCGCGGCGGGAGAACAAGGCCTTCGGGATCAACAAGGTTGGGCTCGCGCGGCGGGGTTTCTCGCCGGAGCGGTTGCAGACGCTGCAAAAGGCTTTCCGGCTGTTGCTGGCGGCCAAGCTGAATACGACACAGGCTATCGAGATGATCAAGGAGCTGGAAGGCGAAGACGCGGCGCTGCTGGCCTCGTTCATCGAACGCAGCGAGCGCGGGGTGATCAAGTAGGCATGAAGCTTGGCCTCATCGCCGGCAACGGGCGGTTTCCGTTTTTGCTGCTGGATGCGGCGCGGGCCCAGGGACTGTCCGTCGTGGTCGCCGCTATCCGCGAAGAGACCGATCCGGAGATCAATCACCGGGCCGCGGGTGATAGCCGGATCACCGTCTATTGGCTTTCGCTGGGCGAGTTGTCGCGACTGATCGAGGTCTTCCGCAAGGAGGGCGTTTCGCAGGCCGTGATGGCTGGCCAGGTCAAGCACAAACAGATTTTTTCGAGCATCCGGCCAGACTGGCGGCTGGCCAAGCTGGTTCTGAACCTGCGTACGCGGAATACGGACATGCTGCTGGGCGCGGTGGCCAAGGTGCTGGGCGACGAAGGCATCGAGCTGATCAGCTCGACCGCCTTCCTTGAGCCGCTGCTGACCGAGGAGGGCGTGCTGACCGAGCGCGCTCCGGACGAGGAAGAGCGCAAGAACATCGAGTACGGCCTGAGCGTGGCGCGCGCCGTGGCTGGCTTCGATATCGGGCAGACGGTGGTGGTGGCGGCGCAGGCCTGCGTGGCCGTCGAGGCGATGGAGGGCACGGATGCTGCCATCGAGAGGGCCGGTCTGCTGATGAAGTCGTTGGATAGCAAGATAGAGGGCTCCGTGTCGCTGGAAGAAGAAACAGAAGATTCCGCTACCACACTCGAGCGGCGCTTGACCGTGGTGAAGGTGGCCAAGCCGAATCAGGATATGCGCTTCGACGTGCCGGTCATCGGCGTGGCGACGGTCGAGGCCATGATTCGCGCCGGGGCCAGTTGCCTTTCGATCGAGGCGGGGCGCACTCTGCTCTTTGACCGAACGCAAGTGATTGAGCGCGCAGGGCACAAAGGTATTGCCATCGTGGCCACTTCGCGTAGATACTGATTAGCCAGGGGTGAGGGATCAGGACCCGGCAGCTCATCCGCTATACTGATTGCCAGCAGGATTTCCCCGTTACGCTCCTGCTGTTCCCCGTTCCCCATGCGTTCAAAGAAAATCAGGAGGTCTCAGGTGAGAAAGAGGGCTCTTTTTATCTCTGCCGCGGCGGTTGTGCTGACGGCTTCGATCTTCACCGTATACGCTGCCAAAGATGCTGAGCAGACACTGCCCACGGTGGGGCAGGCCGCGCCCACCTTTACGCTGCCCGCGCAGGATGGCGCTCCAATCTCATTGGAGAGCTACCGCGGCAAGTGGGTGGTGCTTTACTTCTACCCCAAGGACATGACGCCGGGCTGCACCATCGAGGCGCACAACTTCCAGCGCGATCAGGCGAAGTTCGACGCCACCAACGCGGTAATTCTGGGCGTGAGCGTGGACACGCCAGACAGCCACAAGCAGTTCTGCACCAAGGAAGGGCTGACCTTCCACCTGCTCGCCGACCCGGAGCACAAGGTTGTGGACGCCTACGGATCGCTGGGCCACTTCGGGCCTATGACCATTGCCAATCGCAACACCTTCCTCATCGATCCTACGGGCAAGATTGCGCAGGTATGGACCAAGGTCGATCCCTCGGTTCACTCGACGCAAGTACTGTCCGCCATCACAGCTATGCAACTCTCCGTCAAGCCGCCCAATTAGAACGAGCTCGCCAAACCGCAACTTCACCCAAGGTAAAGGAGCAACCATGGCCCTCTCCGTCAAGCCGCCCAACACGCAGAAGCAATCTGTGACCGCGCCCAACACGCAACCCATCTCCGTGAAGCCCCCCAACAGGCAGGTTCAGTCCGTTCTTAGCCCCGACGTAGTGAACCGGTCAGTCAAACCGCCCAACACGTAAGAACCGCCCCTCGACAAATGGGGGTGCGAATCATGCAACAAAGGCCTTGCGCAAAGCGAGGCCTTTGTTGCTTTGGCAACCCAGCGGACTTTCAGCCGGCTGGCGCAGAGCGTTATAGGATGGAGACAAACTTTTCTTCGACCCAGGAGAGAATCATGCCTACCCAGCTTGCCCTGCACTTTCGCGACGAATTGGATTCGATTGATGCATCCCTGCTTGCTCTCTCTCCCGAGCTCGCGGATACGCCCTGGCGCGACGGGGGATGGACGCGCAAGCAGATCGTGGGACACATGATGGATTCAGCGGCGAACAACCGGCAGCGCTTTGTGCGCGCGGCCAGCGATGGCAGCTTCGTGGGACCAAATTACGGTCAGGACGCATGGGTCGCCGCGCATGGCTATGCCAGCCAGCAGTGGGCGACGCTGCTCGACTGGTGGAGAGTGGAGCATGAGATTCTTGCGGCGGTGGTGTATCTCATTCCCGAAGAGCGGCTCGATGCGATCTGCATGGTCGGCGAAGACGCGCCTGTCACGCTGCGCTTTCTGGTGGAGGACTACTTTCCCCACCAGCGCTGGCATCTGGCGCAACTAATGGCTCCGGTTGTTGCAAGCTAGAGCATTTTCACAGTTCCTGCAAGGCGCGATTTCGTGGTTTCCCACCCATTTCACACAGAACGTGAAATGGATGGGGCACGGAGCTTCCATACACTATCAGTGAAAACACTCTAGAAGGCGCGCCTGATTTCAGACGCAAAAAAGCCCGGCGTGAGCCGGGCTCTTTTGCTTGCCTTTCAGTTCAGGTTACCGCTGCTACTTGGTTGCCTTTTTCGCAGGGGCCTTTTTTGCTGCTTTTTTCGCAGGAGCCTTTTTGGCAACTGCCTTCTTCGCCGGAGCCTTCTTGGCAACTGCCTTCTTCGCTGCCTTCTTGGCTGGGGCCTTCTTTGCTGCTTTCTTAACGGCCAACTTTTTACCTCGTTTGGTGGTTTTGCTGACGCTCTTTACGGCCACTGCCTTCTTGGCCTTGACCTTTCCGCCCTTCGCGCCAGAGCTTTTCTTCTTTGCGGCGGACTTCTTTGCGGCCTTCTTGGCCACAACCTTTTTCCCGGCTGCCTTCTTGGCTACGGCTTTCTTCGCCGGAGCCTTCTTTGCCGCGGCCTTCTTTGCCGGAGCCTTTTTCGCAGCCTTCTTTGCGGGAGACTTTTTCTTCGCGGCCTTCTTCCTGGCCGGTTTCGATGCGGGTTGTTGCACGACCACGATCACCGCCTCTTCAACTATGCCTTCATCGTCGTCCGAGGAGGTGAGCACGCTGGAGGTTTCAACCTCTTCGTCCTCGTCAAAGTCGTCGTGATCCGAATCAAGCGCTACCGGCTCGGCATTGGCTTCGCCGTCGCTCATCGCGTACATCCTGAACACTTCTTCCATCCCATTGCCTCCAGCGGCTTGCCGCTGCACTCGTTCTCGTTCCCAGGTTCGCGCTGCGGAACATTAAGCTCCACACACGCAAGCCATTGTAGCAATAGCATGAACGGAAAGACCAGCAAAATAACAAGTATGTGATGAGGTCGCCAGCAATTTTTATTTTGCCGCAGAGGATTTTTAGCGGGCGGCGCGCCTTCGCGAAGAAGATTTCTTTGCGCCCGGCGGGCCGTTTCTCTTTGCGCCGGCCGAGCCGCGTGAACTGTGCGCGGGCGTTTTCTTCGCTGCCGGCGCGGCTTCCCGCGTTTTGGACGAAACGGATGAGCCGCCGCGGCGATGAGTGCGAACAGCGGCGGCGCGCGGCGCAGCAGAGGGATCGGCGACATGAAGGCGGCGGCCCGCCTCGACTTTAATTCCGGTGATCTTGTTCCAGCGGCGCAACTGATTGAGCGAGACGCCGAAGCGATCGGAGATGGTGACCAGCGTTTCGCCCTTGCGCACGGTGTAGAGCAGCGTGCGCGCCGCCGGCGCGGCCAAAGGCTGCGTTGGAACCACCAGCGCCTCGACACCTTCGACGCCATCGCTCTCGCCGAGTTGGTTGGCCGCGGCCAGATCTGCCGCGGTCACGTGATATTCGCGCGCCACCGAGGCCAGCGTATCTCCGGCGGCTACGTGATGATAGCGCCAGGCATTGCGCCTGCCTTCGGGAATCGCCGCGATGCGCTGGGTAAACAAGGCTCCTGTCCCGGCAGGCAGATGCAGATCGAAGGATGCGTCGGGCGGCGTGGTGAGCCGCAGCAGGCTGGGGTTCAACGCCATCAGCTCATCGACTGGCGCTCCCACGAGGTCCGAGACCAACCGCAGGTCCACCGGGTAGTTGATGGTGGCCGTGTCGGTGAGCACCGGCGGGTCAAGGGTCACTTCGTCGAAGCCGTACTGCGTGGGATGATTCGCGATGATGATGGCAGCGAGAATCTCCGGCACGTAGTTTTTGGTCTCGGCGGGCAGGTTATTGCGCCTGTAGAGCTCCCAGAAATCGGCGTAGCCTGTCTTCTCGACGGCGCGCTGCACATTGCCTGAGCCCCAGTCGTAGCCGGCCATGGAGAGATACCAGTCGCCCAACTGGTCATAAATAAATTTCATATAGCGGGCATAGGCGCGGGTGGATTTCTCAGGATCGAAGCGCTCGTCCACATACGCATTGCGGGCGAGGCCGTAGTTGCCGTGCGGCATGAACTGCCACATCCCGCCGGCGTGGGAGCGCGCATTGAGCGCGCGCGGATTGAAGCCCGACTCGGCCACGGCCAGATAGATCAGATCCTGCGGCACACCCTCCTCGGCCATGACTCGCTGAATCATCGCCTTGTAGCGGCCTGCGCGCTCAAAGGAGTGCGTCAGCGTGTTGTGGCCCTTCTTGGTGTTGGCGAAGAAGTTGATGTAGACGGCCACATAGTCATTGACCACCAGCGGCAGATCGGAGTTGGTGGTGGCCAGATCGGCCCTGGCCTTGGCCACGATGTTGGGATCGACCTCGAAGGTAGCTTCCTCGGCGACATCGGCCGGCGTGGGCTCCTCCTTGGGCACAAAGCCGTTGCCCAGCTTCAGCGCCTCCATCTCAAGCGCGTTCACCCCATCGACGACGCGGTCGAACTCCTCCTGCAACTCCGCATCGCCTTTGATGTCGATGCCGCTGATCATCATCAGGTCCACTGCGCGATCGAACTCCTGCTTGGCCTCGGGCAATTTTCCCTTGCGATAGTCGGCTTCGCCGAGAGCGTAGGCGTCCTCGACCTGCCGGATGAGCAGGCGCACGCGCTGCTGCTCGAGGGTGGGCGGCGGAGGCGTTACTGAGGCGGAAGCGGGAGCCGGTTTCTGCTCAGGCACGGGCAGGGCGGGCGCGGTGGCCTGTGCAACCGGGGCGCTTAAAGCGCCTTTGGGGTTGGCGGGATCGCAACCCGCCAGCGATAAAGCCAGCACGGCGAAGCCGAGAGATCGATAACGAATCTTGCCAATGTCCATGAGAGTTGCTGTTTACCCTACCACCGCCGGTCCGCGGAAGGCCCCGTACCCCCGAGAGAAGCTATGTGAATGATAAGCTATGCCATGGAGGCATGTGCGCTCGACGGCGCGAAATGTCTCGTTCGCTAACCCCTCATGGACGCTCGATTCCTAAGAAATTTTGCGATCATCGCCCACATCGACCACGGCAAGTCGACGCTGAGCGACCGTCTGCTGGAACTGACCGGCTCGGTGACCGGGCGCGAGATGCAGGCGCAGATCCTGGACGACATGGATCTGGAGCGCGAGCGCGGCATCACCATCAAGGCCCACGCGGTGCGCATGATGTACAAGGCGCATGACGGCAATACCTACCAGCTCAACCTGATCGACACGCCCGGCCATGTGGATTTCAGCTACGAGGTCTCACGTTCGCTGGCCTCTTGCGAGGGTGCGCTGCTGGTGGTCGATGCCTCGCAGGGTGTGGAAGCACAGACGCTGGCCAATGCCTATCTGGCCATCAACCACGGGCTGGAGATCATTCCGGTCATCAACAAAATCGACCTGCCATCCGCGGACATTGTCCGCACCCAGGAGGCGATCGAAAAAGCCGTCGGCCTCGACGCTACCGACGCTATCCCGGTCAGCGCAAAAACCGGCCAGGGCGTAGCCGAAGTGCTCGAAGCCATCGTCCACAGGCTACCGCCGCCCACAGGCGACCCGGAGGCGCCGCTGCAGGCGCTAATCTTCGATTCGTGGTTCGACGCCTATCGCGGGGTCATTGTGCTGGTGCGCGTGATGCAGGGCACGATGCGCAAGGGCCAGCGCATTCGCCTGATGTCGAATGGCAAATCGTTCGAAGTGGAATCGATGGGCGTGCTCATGCCCAAGCCAGTCGAGATCGGCGAATTGCGAGCCGGCGAGGTGGGCTTTTTTGCGGCCACGATCAAGACCGTGAGCGACACCAAAATCGGCGACACCGTCACCGAAGAGAGCCGGCCAGCGGCAGAACAGTTGCCCGGCTTTGAAGACATCAAGCCGATGGTTTTCGCCGGCCTCTACACGGTGGATTCGCATGAGCACACGCTGTTGCGCGATGCTCTGGAGAAGCTGCGCCTCAACGACTCCTCTTTCTTTTTCGAACCGGAGAGTTCGGTTGCGCTGGGCTTCGGCTTCCGCTGCGGCTTTCTCGGCCTGCTGCACATGGAGATCATCCAGGAGCGGCTGGAGCGCGAGTACGAACTGGACCTGATCACCACCGCGCCCGGCGTGCGCTACCACATCACGCTCACCGACGGAAAGGTGCTTGAGGTGGACAATCCCTCGCGCTGGCCCGACCCCACCAATATTGAGAGCATCCGCGAGCCGGTGATCACGGCCAAGATTCTCACCAATGAGGAGTATGTAGGCGGCATCTTCAAGCTGGTCGAGGAGAAGCGCGGCAAGCAGTTGAACTTCGAGTACGTCACATCGAGCCGCGTCCTGCTCACGTACGAGTTGCCGCTGAATGAGATCGTGCTCGATTTCTATGACCGGCTCAAGTCGATCTCCCGCGGTTATGCGTCTTTGGATTATCAACTGGCCGGCGAGTGGGAGTCTCCCATGGTCAAGCTGGACATTCTGGTCAGCGGTGAGCCGGTCGATGCGCTCTCGATTATCGTCCATAAGGATTTTGCTTACGAGCGGGGCAGGGCGCTGGTCTCGAAGATGCGCGAGCTCATTCCCCGTCAGCAGTTCGAGGTCGCCATCCAGGCCGCCATCGGCGCCAAGGTCATCTCCCGCGAGACGGTGAGCCCACTGCGCAAAAACGTCATCGCCAAGTGCTACGGCGGAGACATCAGCCGCAAGCGCAAGCTATTGGAAAAACAGAAGGAAGGCAAGAAACGGATGAAACGCATCGGCAAAGTGGACATCCCGCAGGAGGCCTTCCTGGCGGTGCTGCGGATAGGCGAAGATTCGCAGAAGTAACCACTTATCTGGTGACCTGATTCACATTTTGTTGACCTGATTTTGTGGATAACCTCTACAAACCCTGAAGGACATCCGTGCTGTCGGCATCCCGGCCGCGGAAGAGAGCTCTCCCTCGATAGTGGTTGATAAATAAGGAGTTGCCATTTATAGCAGAAGAGAACATCCCTTGGCAAGGGGAGAATTCTGAATTTCTTCAACCGATTCGCGGAAGAAATCCACAATTTTTTCCACAAAACAAACGCTCAAAAATGGAAGAAAATTGCGAGCTTCGGCAGGCACCCTCTCGGGTGCCCATCAGAATTGCCGGAGGGAAGGCAAAGGCCCCTCATTGCGGAGCCTTTGCGAGAGCCTTGGGGCCGAGTGTTTAGTGGGCTGGAGGGGCGGCCTTGACCGGCGGTTTGGCTGGGGCCGGAGGAGCGGGCACGCCCGACTTCACATTATAGGCATTGATGACGGCCTTGGTGATGTCACTGGAATCGCTGGCGTAGAGCACTGGATTCTGCTTCTGGGAAACGTCCAGCACCAGCGTGTATCCCTGCTGCTGCGCGTAGTTGGCGAGAACGTCGTAGATCTTGGAGGCCAGGCCGCTGTAGAGCTCCTGCATTGCCTGCTGGAAGTCGTTCTGAGCGTCCTCGGAGTCGCGGTCAAAGTCCTTCTTCTTTTCTCCGATCGATTTGGTTCGGCTGGCGCGCTCGGCGTCACTCAGTGTGTCGCTCTGGGCCTGCAACTGCTTGGCCAGGGCATCGAGCTCCGCGCTGCGAGCCCGAAGCTGTTGGCGCTTTGGGTCGAACTTCTTTTGCAAGTCGGCGAAGTTGCGCTGGCCCTCGTTGGTTTGGGCCACCGCGGCCTGGAAGGCGATGACGGCGATCTTGGCGGGACCCGCGGGCGCCGCGGCGACTGGAGCAGGCGATGTTTGTGCGGCGGCACTCAGAACCAGACTTGAGGCGAGCGATAAACCAAGTGCAATGAAACGCTTCATTTGAATCAATACCCCGTAAAGTAGCTGTGACGGAGCCCCTGCGCGAGCGCCCCCAGGTGCATTTGAAAGGCCCCGCCGGGCGGGGCCTTTCCCGAGTCGCTGAGCCCGAGTCCTAGTGGGCGGGAGCGGGAGTCTTGGGAGCCGAAGGAGCCGAGGCTGCCGGCTGGGCCGGAGGAGCCGGCACACCCGACTTCACGTTGTAGGCTTCGATGACGGCCTTGGTGATATTGGTGGAATCGCTGGCGTAGAGGACCGGATTCTGCTGCTGGGCCACGTCGAGCACCAGCGTGAATCCCTGCTGCTGCGAGTAGGTGGCCAGAACGTCGTAGACCTTGGATGCCAGGCCGTTATACATCTCCTGCATCTCGGAGTTCATATCGTTCTGGGCATCTTCGAGATCGCGCTGCGCCTTCTTTTTCTTTTCGTCGATGGTCTTGGCACGGTTGGCGCGCTCCGCATCGCTCAACTTGTCGCCCTGAGCCTGCAGCTGCTTGGTTAAGTTATCGATCTCTTCGCCGAGGGACTTGAGCTGGGCTTCTCTGGGCGCATACTTTTTTTGCAGGTCGGCGAAGTTGCGCTGGCCCTCGTTGGTTTGGGCCACGGCCACCTGGAAGGCAATGACGGCGATCTTGGCCGGACCGGCAGGAGCCGCGGCGGCTGGAGCAGGCGATGTTTGGGCGGCGGCGCTCAGGGCAAGGCCCGAGGCCAGCGTGAGAATCAATGCAAGCGAACGCTTCATGTGAGTGTAAAGCTCCTTCGGAATTCCTGGTGGTCTGCTCGCGAACCGGCGCGAGGCCAAGGCTGTGCCTCCTGAGAAACCTTGCGGTCTTTGACTCCCACCTCGAACGAGGGCTCTGCGCAGAACGGCGCAGAGGCGGAAAAAGACGCGGACGGAGACGTCAGCAGGAACTAGATGGATTATAGGAGGCGGGGGTGGGAGCGTCAAACCGGCAATGCGTGAATCCCCAGGCAATGCCCCTTCTTTACGGCAGAAAGTGAGAACCTTCAACTTGCCCCACCGGCAAAAGGGCCACTCGTCGCGAGCGGCCCTTTGTGACTGCTGGTTGAATCGTGGCTTTAGAAGGTGGTGGAAACCGTCAAGCGGAATGTCTTGCGCGGCTCCCTGAATATATCCTGCGCTCCGTAAGCCTGGATCGCCTCACAGTAGGTGTATGTGCCGGCGTTGGTGGGGTTGGAACAGTCCGAGCTGGCATTGGGAAACATGTCGGGTGTAATCAGCTCTGCCGTGCAGCTTTGCTTGTTGCTTCCCAGCCCGAGGCTGCAGTTGGGCCTTTCATTCAACCTGAGCGGGTTGTAGGCAAAGAAGACGCGGACGGGCGCGTTGATCACCGGCATGATGACCGACAACTCGGCGCCGGTGGACATGCGCGGCACAAAGTTGGTTCCGGAGACGGGGCGGATATTCCGCTGGAAGCCGACCTGCGAGCCGGGAATGCCGCCCTCGCAGGCGCCATTGTTGAAGACCGGGCACCCGTAGAGCGGCGCAATCAGCGTGGCAAAGCCTTGCACACTCTGTTTCAACTGCCCCTTGTTGAAGGCCGAGTCGATGCCAAAGTCGTTGAAGAACGCGAAGGTCACCGGGCCGGCAATAGGAATCCGGTACTCGGCATTGGCGGTGAGATTGGTGTCGCCGCCAATCGAGGAGATGCCGTAAATCGGAATCGCCACTTGAATGCACTGGCCCAACTGAGGGTTGGTTGGATCGCGGGGGACACAAGTGCCGTCCGGATTGGTCAACTGCACGGTAGCGCGGTTGGGAACGTAACCGTACGGTGTGGCTCCGCGAGTGTCGAAGCCCCTCATCTCGGCCTCGCCGCCGGAGTAGAAGCGGTTGTTTGGCGGGGCTACGGCACCGCCGTAACCCTGCACGTATCCCAGTTGCGCACGAAGGCCGAGCACGTTGCGACCGCCTGGCGACGGGATCAGATAATGCATCGGCATGAACTGCTTGTAAGCCACCAGCGGCGCGATGTAGCGCACGTTGCCCCAGATGCCGGAGGTTTGCAGGACAGCCGAGTATTCCTTGCCGGTGCGCGGACGCATCGGGTTGTTGATGGTGTTGTAGGAGTAGCTGAACGAAACAAAACTGTTGACGATGCCGTCCAGGGCGTTCGATCCCTGAATGCCGGAGCGGAAGCTGATGGTCTGGAAAAAGGTCTGCGATGCGGTGGAGAAGGCGGTAATCGACGACTTGCTGAGCGAATAGGTGAAGCCCAAGCGCTGAAACGCATGCCGCTTGAGCGGATAGCTGAGCGAGAAGTTCAAACCCGTGGAAGCCTGGTTGTAGTTCTGCGTCAGCGATTGCTGCGCCGCAGTCAGGTTGGCGGAAAGGCCGCTGGTCGTCAAGCTCTTGGCGGCGTTGAAGTCCTGCTTGTTGTTGTAGATTTGAAAGCCCAGGTTGAGCGGGCGGTTGCGGATGTAAGGCTGGGAGAAACCGAAGGTGAAGCTGCGGCTCACGCTGCCCAGGTTGCCCTGCAGGCTGAGCGTCTCGCCCAGGCCGAGAAAGTTGTTGGTTGAGTAGTTCACGCCTAGAAACGCGCCGGACATGCCGCTGAGGCCGCCGTTCAGGCCGATGGAGTTCTTGCCCTTCTCTTTGACTTTGAGCAGCAGATCCACCGTGCCAGCCTCGGCATCCTGGTGGGCTTCGGAGTCCTGATCCACCTTGAGGGGCTCAAAGTACTCGAGCTGGTTCAACCGGAGCAGGCTGTACTCCCACAATTGCGAGTTGTAGACCTGGCCTTCCTCCAGCATCAGCTCGCGGCGAATGACCTTGTCGCGGGTGATGGTGTTGCCCTGGAACTCGATGCGGGAGACGTAAAAGGGCTTGCCTTCATCGATGTCGATAGCCAGCGAGACGGTCTTGTTCTGTTCGTCGAAGACGGGCTTGGGAATGGCGCCGAAGTTAATGTAGCCCAGCTGTCCATAGGCCTTCTTGAGGTTCTCCAGGCCCTTGCTGACCAGCGTGGCGTTGAACCAGTCGCCATCTTTGACCGCGAAGGTAGCGCGCAGCGCCTTTTCATTTTTCACCGCCTTGTTGCCGGTGAAGGTGATGGTGCCCAACCGGTAGCGCGCGCCCTCTTCAATGGGCATCAGAATATCGATGCGCTTGCCCTTATTGGGCCGGAAGGTGAATAGGTTGAGTCCTCCCTGGTCGCGAATCTGGGTTTTGGGCTCCTCGATTGCGGTGTTGTAGTAGCCGCGGTCGCGATAGGCCTGGCGCACCCGTTCCGTATCGTCCTCGAGCTTGGTGGCGTCGAAGGTTTGGGAAAAGATATTCTCGAAGATGATCGAATAGGGAATGCCGATCGGCTTCAGGTTTTTCATCGAGCGGCGCAGCAGCAGGCCGTTCAGGTGCTCGTTGCCGGTGAACTTGATTTCGCCCACTTTGACTGTGGGGCCTTCCTTGATGTTGAAGTTCACCTGCACGGAGGCCGGAGGAATCGTCTTGACCTCGGTTTTGATGGTGGCAAACTGGTGGCCATGCTCGGAAAGTATGTCCTTGAGCACCGTCTCGGCCCGCTTGATCTTGGTCGGGTCGTACTGGCTCTCTACCGACAGGCCAACCTTCTCCTTCTTGAAGCGATCCAGCACATCGGACTGGGAGACGGCGTTCAGCCCCTTGTAATTGATCTCGCGGATGGTGGGCCTCTCCTGGACAAAGATGTTCAGGATGATGCCCTTCTCGGTGTCTTCGCGCTCGATGCGCAGATTCTCGAAGTAGCCGGTGTTCCAGAGCGAGTTGAAGTCGCGCTCGATCGAGATGGGGTCGTAGGTGTCGCCAGGGTGAGTAAAGAGCCGCGCCAGCACGGTCTCCTTGGGGATGCGCCGGTTGCCGATGACACGGATGGAATCGACGGTTTCCGCCTGCTGGGCCACGGCTGCGCCGGCGGCGAACATCAAGGCGATCAGCATCATCATCCGCGCCAGACGGCTTGTGGTCCGCAACGTGCGGGTGACGGGATTGTGCTTGATCTTCACCGGGCCTGAGCCCTGCCAAGAGCACGCGTTCTTGTGCGGTCCATAGTTCGCCATCAGGTTCGGCTTCACGGGAAGAATATCGCCACCCTCACTGCTTGAAAAGAATCTGATCCTGCATCAAGGAAAGATTGATTATATTTGACCAGACCACTCCGCCCAAACCACCGGACAGCCAATCGGCTCTAAAACCGCATCTCTCCTCAGAACTTCCCCGCCGCGCTTGCCGCCCTCGGACTCGGGCCGGACCCCTGGCCGCCTCGGGTTACCTCCCCGAAACCATCTGAGACCCAAACCACAGTCTACCGGATGCAGCCGGGTTGGAAGTGAGTTCCACCGTGAAGGCAGGGCAACATTCCTTTTAGACGCAGGCCGGGCGCGCATGACATCTTCTCTCTATGCGAGTTTGGGCGGAGGGTATTGGGCGATGAAGGAAGCGCGAGAGACGGTTTATGAGTTTTCGGCGCCGCTGCTTCAAGAGGGCGCAGACGGGCAGCCGGTCGGCCTGGATGAGTTTCAGGGCCAGGTCCTGCTGATCGTCAACACGGCCAGCCGATGCGGCAATACCCCGCAATACGCCGGCCTGGAGCAACTCTACCGCTCTTATAAGGAGCGGGGCTTTGCGGTGCTGGGATTCCCCTGCAATCAGTTTGGCGCCCAGGAACCGGGCACGGGGGCCGAGATCGCCTCGTTTTGCGAGCGGAATTACGGCGTCAGCTTTCCCCTCTTCGCAAAGATCGAGGTCAACGGCCCTCAAGCTCACCCCCTTTATCAGTTTTTGAAGAGGGCGAAGCCCGGCATCTTCGGCACGGAGCGGATCAAATGGAATTTCACAAAGTTTCTCATCGACCGGCAAGGCCGGGCCGTTCGGCGCTATGCTCCGACAACCCAACCCAAGGCCATCCTCGCCGATGTCGAAGGCCTTCTCGATAGCCAATAAGGGACTTCGCGGCCCGTATCTCGCCTGAAATGAACCGTTTTCTGGAAATATGTTTGCAAATCTCGCTCTTTTCCGCCCTGAGGTTTGGCCCCTGCGGTATTCTCTTTCTAATCCGGCTTGGATTTGGGAGCCTTTTAAGCGAGCCGATCAGATATTCCGCAAGAACCAGCCAATGGAGGCAGCAGTGCGCCAAAATCTTCCCATGATCCTGATCCGGGTCATCGTGGGCCTGGTGTTCCTGCTTGAGGGCGTGCTCAAGTTTCTTCGGCCGGAGCAACTGGGCGTAGCGCGTTTTGCCTCGATCGGTCTGCCTTTCCCTCAACAGCTCGCGCCGCTGGTGGGCGGGATCGAGATTGGGGGAGGCGCCGCCATTCTGCTGAACTTTTACGCCGGAGACGCAGCGCTCGTTCTGCTGGTAGTCATCTGCACCGCCCTGGTGACGACCAAGCTGCCGATTCTTCTCGGCCGTCCCCTGGGTCCATTCCCACCCGCCAAACTCCACGATTACGGGTGGCTGAGCTTTTTCCACGAAGCGCGCGTCGACCTCTGTATGGTCTTCGGCCTGGTGGCGGTGCTGATTGACTCCGGCATCCGCGTGGGGCGCAAGAGACGCTGGTACCAGGGCGGAAGCTAGACTTCACCCCCGAGGCCCACCCGGCGCATCGCACGGTTTCATCCTCTGCGATGCGACCCCCACGACGCGCAGACTCTCGAGACACCTGAATCAAAGAGGCTGGTTAAAAAAGCATGGCTCCCGCCGCCAAGTCTTCCCTGGGTGAGATTCTCCGGCTCTTTCTGCGCCTGGGACTGACGGCATTTGGCGGCCCGGCCGCGCATATCGTACTGATGGAGCGAGAGGCTGTCGAGCGGCGGAGGTGGATGAGCCGCGAAGGCTTCCTGGACCTTGTGGGGGCCTGCAACCTGCTGCCCGGCCCCGGTTCTACTCAGGTTGCCATGGCTCTGGGCTACAGCCGCGCAGGCTGGATGGGTCTTGTGGTCGCTGGAGGGTGCTTTATTCTGCCCGCCTCGCTGGCCACCCTCGCACTGGCCTGGGCATACGTCCGCTATGGGAGCCTTCCCCAGATTCAGGGAGTGCTTTACGGAGCGAAACCGGTAATGGTCGCCATCATCGTCCAGGCCGTATGGAACCTGGGCAGAACGGCCTTTCGCCGCTGGCAACTGGCACTGGCGGGGTTGGTCTGTTTTGCGGCGGCCCTGGCCGACGCGCCGCCGATCGCTGTGCTGCTCGGCTGCGGCGGCCTTGCGCTGCTGGCGGAGTGGGCAACCTCTCAACGAGGCGCGGCGATGGGATTTGCCGGATTCTCTTCGACGGGGGCTGTGGCTGCGGGCGGTGCGGCGAGCACGGCCGCCCTCGCTTCGATCTTCCTCGTCTTTCTCAAGTTGGGAGTGGTAGTTTTCGGCTCGGGCTACGTGCTGGTGGCCTTTCTCAAGGACGATCTGGTGGACCGGCTGCGCTGGGTCACGCAGCCGCAGTTGCTCGACGCGATCACCGCAGGCCAGGTGACGCCGGGGCCGGTCTTCGCTACTGCGACCTTCCTGGGCTATCTGTTGCACGGGTGGGCCGGAGCCGCGGTGGCAACAGTGGCCATCTTTCTGCCCTCCTTTGTGATGGCCGGGATCGTGGGCGTGCTGGCCGGGCGGATTCGCAGATCGAAGCTGGCCGCTGCCTTCCTGGACGGCGTCAATGCTGCAGCCGTGGCACTGATGGCTTCCGTGGCGCTGTCGCTGGGCCGGGCGACTATTTTGGATGGCTGGACTTTGGCGATGGGAGTGGTGAGTGCGGCGTTGCTGGTCCGCTTCCGCGTGAATGCCACCTGGCTGATTCTTGGCGGAGCGGCCATCGGGATTCTGCTCCGCGGAATGGCCTGAAATCGGCTTCAATTTGCCGGCTGCGCCGGGTTCTCGTTTTGCGAATTCCGAATTTGACCCTCGATAAACGCAAGCTCAATGCCGATAGAACTCTCACAGAGCTAGACGCCGCCAAGGTGCGGCATCCCCCGTTCCGGGCTTTCCGTTGCGGAAATCACTCTGAATGAGTGAAAGGAACCACCATGTCGTCCTTCGCAATTTCACTTGTCACCCCGTCCAACGCGACACAAATCGGCGCAACCGCCAGGACCGGCCCGGCGCAAGCCAATCCGACCCCAGCCCCCGAAGAGGATACGGTCCAACTGTCAGAAGGGGCCCAAGCCGAAGCATTGCATCAGTCCGGCGAGAGCGTTTCGGCGATTGCTTCTTCGCTGGGAGCCAGCGTCTCCACAGTCGATAGCTATCTCGGAATCGCCACCACAATCGCCGTTCCACTCACGGTGGGGCCTGCCGCACATGCCGCACCTGCCGCGAAAGCAGCGCCCGCCGCACCGGCAGACGCGCCCATGGTCGCCGTCAAAGGTTGATGCGGAAGGCGAGACGCGCGCATTGACTGGCCCCAAACGTTCCCGCGGCCAGTCTAATATCGCGACGCCTTAGTCAAACCGGTAGGCGCTGATGGCTGCACTCATGGGTTCATCGGTGAAGATGCGGGTTCCGGGAGCCTCTCCGCCCGCGCCCGCGGCCACCATGAGCGGAATAAGGTGCTCCTCGCGGGGATGCGCGTAGGCGGCAAAAGGAGCATCGCGCCAGCGGGTTAGCAAGGCATCGCGCTCCGCGGCGGACGACTCGACGGCCCGGGTCAGCCAGGCGTCGAAGGCGCGGGCACGCTCCGGGGTCTCGGGCCGAAGGTAGCCGCGCAGATTGTGAAAGCTCATGCCGCTGCCGACGATCAGCACGCCCTCATCCCGCAACGGAGCGAGCGCCCGCCCGGCAGCCAGGTGCAGAGCCGGATCGAGTGAGGCAGCCAGTGAGAGTGTGACCACCGGTATCCGCGCCTCGGGAAAGGCCACCTTGAGCGGCACAAAGACGCCGTGGTCGAAGCCTCGGGTTGGACTCATTGCCGATGGCAGTCCGGCCTGGTTGAGCAGGGCAGCCGCCCGCACGGCCAGCTCCGGGTCGCCCGGCGCGGGCCAGGTCAGCCGGTAGGTATGTTCGGGGAAGCCGGAGTAGTCGAAGATCAACTCGGGCCGGGGCGCGGTGCTTGCCGTAAAGGCAGGCTCCTCCCAGTGGCCACTGATGACCAGCATCGCCTTTGGCGGCTCGGGCAGCGTCGCCACCAACCCTTCCAGGAAGCGTCTTGTAGCGTTCCAGGTATCGGCCGGGCCCCAGGTCCAGTCCATGAAGAAGCAGGGGCCCCCGCCGTGGGGAAGAAAGATTGCGGGTTGACGCTGAGCGGTCGTGGCCATCAGCTGATCCTCCGGGCATCTTACAGTTATTTGTTTGAACAACTATCTATGAGATGCCCCGGCCGAGTTTGCGATTCAGTCTTTCGGCCCCTGCTCCCAATGCCCGGCGAGCGCATAGACGTAGACCAGCATCGCCACACCGACAAAGGCTGGAATGAGGCCCACCAGGTAGGGGTCGTCTGGGCTAGACCCGGCTGTAACCCGCAGAAAGATCACCATTGCCGCTCCGACTCCGACACAGATCAGGCCGCCGAGTTTCAAGCCTTCATACTTCTTGATCCGCTCAAACCGGTTTTCTTCGCGTAGCAATTCAATGGCTGCCTTGGCGCCTTCGCCCGAGGCCTCGGTGATGCGCCGGATTGTCTCCGATTTATAGAAAGCAATGCGCTCCTTGTGTTGCTTATCAATCCAAGTCACGGTTGGAATGAAGATCACAAAAAGCGAAACCGCGCCGATGGAAAGAAACATCCATAAGCCGGCCGCGGGGTTATCGAATATCCCAAGTACAAGATGCGCCATAAAATCCTCCTGTGCCACTTGAAGGGGCTTTTGCCCTTACATCCGGTGGGACAGGAGGCTGTGCAATGCGGTTGCATTTTTTTGGAATACTCTTATTGCAACAAAATGCAACCGGGAACCTGGCTTTTATGTCTCCCCAAGCGGAGAATGCTTCTATTGACCACGACCCTCACGAGCGCGACCCCTAAGAGCGCGGCAGACGATCTGGCCGATGTGGAGCGGGTGCTGGCCGGTGAAGTACGGGCATTCGAGGGGATCGTTCGCCGCTGGCAG
>Ga0302320_10001903_pt1 | contig 49782 bp, 45 predicted proteins | sample Bog_T0_3_FD_202130 | JGI IMG/M metagenome (GOLD analysis project Ga0302320, IMG submission 202130) | Peat permafrost microbial communities from Stordalen Mire near Abisko, Sweden - Bog_T0_3 | ecosystem: Environmental > Terrestrial > Soil > Wetlands > Peat | place: Sweden: Abisko, Stordalen Mire... | reverse complement strand
GAAACTGTGCCCCATCCATCGGACGTCTTTGTTTTTGTCCGATGGGTGGGTCGGCATGAACCTGGGGACCCGTACTCATTTCCCAACAACTTACAAGCTTGTTTCTTTCTAGCCGGCGCACGGATTGAGGCTCAATATATGACCTGTCCAGAATGATCTCGAGAACGCCGCGACCGAAAACGCGCGTAAAAACGAAAACGCCAGGGACCGAAGTCCCTGGCGCCTCATATCTTGACGATCTCGCAGGTCAATTGTTGTCGCATCTTTCGGCCGGGCTCATGATTAACTTCCGGCTTGCGCCGGCTGTGAAACTTTCTGCCCGGATTGGCCGGCTCAACTCCCGGCTTGCGCCGGTTATTGCGTCTCCAACCCTGCTACCGATCTAACTTCCAGCTTGCGCCGGTTGTTACATCTGCGGCCATGCCTCTCATGTAACCTCCGGCCTGCGCCGGCTGTTACATCCTCCAGACTCCCCGACCGGCTAACTTCCGGCTTGCGTCGGATGTTATCCTTTCGGCTTTTCCATCGGATCCAACCTCCGGCTCTCGCTGGCTGTTTCGATCCTCTGGCCAGACTGGCAACCTGACGTCCGGCTTTCACCGGCTGTCCTGCTTCCCGCCTGGACTGGCGGCCTTGCAACAACCTCATCGGAAATCTCACTCCAGCCCGCCAGCAATGCAACCTCCAGCTTGCGCCGGCTGCTACACCCTTCGGCTATGCCGGCGATTCAATCTCCGACTTGCGTCGGCTATTGTTTCCTCCGGCCAGACTGGCGACCAACCTCTTGCTTCTGTTGAATATCGCACCCTCCGGCTTGCGCCGGCGGCCAACTTCCAACTTCCACCGAGCATTGAGTCCTTCGGTTCAACCCCGTGTCCGGTTTCCGGCTTGCGCCGGACCTCGAATCCTTCAGCTCAACCGACGATCAACTTCCAACTCATCAGAATCCTGATCTTCCGTCTTCCCCGGACGACCTGCGCCCGACTTGCGTCGGTCTCCTGTCTTCCGGCTACTCCGGTTCGTATAACTTCCGGCTTGCGCCGTAACTTATACCGTCCGGCCAAACTTATCGATGGTTGCCCGGCTTTCACCGGTTGTGCCATCTTCCGCCTGGGCTGGCGACTAACTCCCGCCTTCCTTCGAACGCTGCTTCGTCTAGCTTGCGCTGGACGGTCAACCTTCGGATTCCGTCGAGTGTCCTGTCCTTTGGCTCAACCGGCGGTCGACTTCCGACTTTCATCGGACTTCGGTCCCTTCGGCTCAGCCCTTGATCAACCTCTGACTCCCTACTGCGTCATCAGTTAAAGAGACACTACGTCCGTTCAATCTGTGGATGCAAGTGCAAATCTTTGATTAATCTGTGGATTTCACCAGCCTTGGTGCAACTTCCGGTTAAGTGCTAATTCCTGACCATTAATTGCCCTATAAGTCTGGTATATGCGAGAGATTAATGGGGGGATTTCGAAGGGATAAGTCCGCTTAGTGCACCGGGTTGCCGGATGTTATCTGCGCGGCATGGCCTCTTTGATGATGGATATAGTCCTCGATGAGGAAGCGCAGGGTGACGGGCGCATCCTCGCCCACCACGCAGCTAGCCTCGAGGCGCTCTTCGGCGATTCGGTCAACGACTGCTGCCAGGATCTCATGTTCCGTATCCCACCAGCGCAGCAGCGTCTCCCAGGGCTGGCCCGCATAGCCGTGCGCATCCACCCACGCTTCCTGGGCATATTTCGGCCCGGCGTAGCGGCCTTCAATTGCGGCGCGCACGAAGCGCTGGCGATTGTTGGCGGCCGAGTCGAGCATGTGCCCCACAACTTTCTTGCGCGTCCATCCGCCCTCACGCCAGGGTGAGCCGGCGAGCTCGGGAGGGACCGCGTGCAGCGCGGCGCGAAGATCGTCCAATTGGGCGCGGAACCAGATTGCAAGCCCGATGGGCATCGATTCTCCTTGCAGTTCACAACGACGCAGCGACGCACCGGCGCAACCATGCGCTGGTGCGTCGCTGCAGGATTCTCTGCTTACTGGGGGGTGCCGTTCTGCGGGCCCGGCGGCTTCACTGAATTCTGCATATGCGGAATCATGGCGCCGTTCGGAATCGCGGCCAGCACATCCGACGCAGCCGTCGCCGGATTCACCTTGGTCCACACCTGCGCGATCTTGCCTTGCGGGTTGATGAGAAAGGTGTTTCGGTTGGCCATGCTCACGCCGTTGTTGTTGCCCAGCGAGCCGTATGCGCTGACCACCGAATGGCTGGTGTCAGACAGCAGATGGAAGGTCAGCCCATCCTTGGCGCAGAACTGCTGATGGCTTTCGGTCGAGTCCACGCTGACGCCCAGAATGACCGCGTTCTTGGTATTGAACTGGCTTTGGGCGTTCTGGAAGTTATGGGCCTCGATGGTGCAGCCGGTGGTCATGTCTTTGGGATAAAAGTAGAGCACCACCCACTTGCCGTGGTAGCTGCTGAGCGAAATTTGCGCGCCGCTCTGGGAAGGGAGCCTGAAATTGGGCGCGGTCTGGCCCACGGCGGGCATGGCGCCATCGGCTGCACTGACGGTGACGAACGGAACTGCGGCCACAAGCGCGATGGCCAAGGCTAAGAGTACAGGTCTTCTCACGAAAATCCTCCTTGAGTTTGTTGGGAACGGGGAAGCAAGGGCCACAGGGAAGGGGAAGTTGCCGAGAATTCTTCCCTGTCAAGACAGTATCAGCGCGGAGCCGCCACAATGGCAATGCCGGCCTGACTGGCGCGCTCAAGCAGGGAGTCGCGGTCAAATAAAAGCGTACGCCCGGCCTCGATGGAAAGGCAACTGGCGCCGGCGCGGATCATCGATTCCACTGTCGCGATGCCGATGACGGGCACGTCGAAGCGCATATCCTGATCGGGCTTGGCAACCTTGACGACGGTCAATCGGCGGGCAAGAAGCGACGGTTCCGCTGCGGCGTCGCCGTTTGGAGACTCCTCGAGTGAGCGCATGAGCCGCCCGGCGCGCTCCACGGTGGCGTCGGTACCCTCCATCGCCTCCACGGCCACGCAAGCCTGCGCAGCCACTACCACTGTCTGTCCGATATCGAATCCGGCCACGGCGCGAGCAACGCTCAGCCCGTATTCAATGTTGCGGCATTCGTCCTCATCCGGCGCGCGTTCGGTGAGCACGCCTTCCTCGGCCAGCAGCGGCTCAAGAAACGCGGTCGAGCTGATCAGCTCGATTCCCTCATCGCCAAGGACCTTGGCTATTGCGCCCAGCAGCATGTCGGTTGACCGGGTGCGCAGGTTCAAGAGCAGCTTGGCCAGCCGCCAGTCTGGCCGGATGCTCGAGAAGATCTGTTTGTGCTTCACCTGGCCGGCCATCACGGCCTTCTCGACCCCTTCTTTCTTGAAGGTTTCGATCAGCCGCGAAAGCTCGCCCAGCGAGAGCCAGTGCACGGTAATGCCTGCGTCGGCCTCCGCGCGTTGGTCTATTTCCCGGTCAGTCTCCTCGCGAATAGCCGCCACCACGACAGACAGGCCCTGCGCCCGCGCCGCATCGAGCAGCAGAAACGGAAAACGGCCATTGCCGGCGATCAAACCGAGTTTCATGGCGTCCGCCAGTCTGGAAGCGTCGCAGGTTGAGCTATGCCGAACGATTGGAATTGCGAGTAGGTTCGCGAAAATCCTCCCGGAGGGAGGAACGAGAATAGCCCAGGGTGAAGCGAAGCGAAACCCTGGGAGCCGAAGTCCAAAGCGGCGTCCGCCCCGGAGGGCCGGTCGAACCATTTCGCGCGAAATGCGATACGATACGGTCCTACCATGTCACACACCTATTGTTCTTCGCTGTTCCATTGTGTCTTCTCCACCAAGGAGCGCCGTACGACGATCTCGCAGGAGATCCAACCTCGACTTTGGGCGTACATGGGCGGGATTGCAAGAGAGCATGGCCTCAAGGCTCTTGCCATTGGCGGAACAGAGGATCACGTCCATATTCTGCTTTCTCTTCCGTCGTCGGTTCCAATCGCAAAGGCTATGCGGGAGATTAAGAGCGCCGCGTCTCTCTGGATGCACCAAACAGAGCAGAAAAAAGGCTTCGATTGGCAGGAGGGGTACGGAGCGTTCTCGATTGGCTGGTCGCAGGTGAGCACAACGATTGCGTACATTGCGCGCCAGGAAGAACATCATCGACGACGCGATTTCCAAGCGGAGTTCCTCGCGTTCCTGAAGAAACATCGCATCGAATACGATCCGCGCTACGTGTGGGGGTGAAATTCGACCGGCCCTCCGGGGCGCACGCCTCGTGGCTTGGGAGCCTTCCCAGGGTTCCGTCCGCTGCGGCGGACTCCACCCTGGGCTATTCTCGTTTCCTCCCTCCGGGAGGAGGGTCAGCGCTGGGCCTTGAGACTCAAGGCCTCCAGAACACCTCCCCAAAGCCGTCAAATGAGAGCGAAAGGCGGCCATCTACTTGATCACCCCGCGCTGGCTTCCTTCAATGAATTTGACTAGGAGCGCCACGTCCTCGCCCTCCAGCTCGCGCATTTTTTCGAGTGCCTGGGTGGTATTCATTTTTGCGGCCAGGAGCATACGATAGGCTTTTTGCAGCGTCTGGAGCCGCTCCGGCGAAAATCCCCGTCGGGCGAGGCCGATTTTGTTGATGCCGAAGGCCTTGTTTTCACGCCTTGAAGAGGTCAGCGAAAACGGCAGCACGTCCTGGGTAACGATAGTGCCGCCGCCGACGAACGCGTACGCGCCCAAGGTGCAATGCTGGTGGACGGGGCAGAACGCGCCCAGGGTCACATAGTCCTCGATAATCACGTGGCCGGCGAGCGTGGCCGCGTTGGCCAGAATGCAGTGGCTGCCGACCAGGCTGTCATGGCCGATGTGAACGCAGGTCATCAGCAGGCAGTTTGAACCCAGCCGCGTGACGCCTCCGCCGCCTGCGGTGCCGCGGCTGATGGTGACGTTTTCGCGGATCACGTTATCGTCGCCGATGATGGTCTCGGTGGGCTCGCCTTTGTATTTCAGGTCCTGCGGCGCCACGCCAATCGAGGTAAACGGATGGATGGTATTGCGCGCGCCGATCTTCGTGCGCCCGTCGAGCACCACGTGCGAGATCAGGGTGCAATCCTCGCCCAGCACGACCTCAGGCCCGATGGTCGAGAACGGGCCCACCGTGCAGGACTCCGGCACGATTGCTCCCGGAGCAATCACGGCGTTCGGATGAATGCTCACTCCGGCGTCTCCGAGGCAGTCGCGGGAGGATTTTCAGCTTCCGGCTGGTCTCCGTGGGCGCGCTTTTCGCGAATTCTTGTGACCACCTGGCAGGTGAGCGTTGCCTCGCAGGCCAGTTTGCCGTCGACCGTCGCCCGGCCCGCGATGCGCCCAGCCCGCGGACGGAACGAAAGCACGTCCACCTCGATCCGCAACTGGTCCCCCGGCGTGACCGGCCTGCGGAACTTGGCCCGCTCGATGCCGGTGAACACCACCAGCTTCTTGTCGCGGTCGGGCATCTCGGCCATCATGATGATGCCGCCGGCCTGGGCCATGGCCTCCACCACCAGCACGCCCGGCATGATGGGAAATCCCGGAAAATGTCCCTGGAAAAACGGCTCGTTGAACGTCACGTTCTTGATGGCCACCAGCCGCTTGGCGGGCTCATACTCCACCACCCTGTCGATCAACAGAAATGGGTACCGGTGAGGCAGCAAATCCAGGATCTCCTGGATATCGAACGTCATGCTCAGGCTCCAGACAAGCGCGCGGCCGCGGCCGATTCTCGCTCCACTGGATTATAAACAAGCGCGTCTACGAGGTTCCCGAATAAGCTCTACCTCTTGATTCGCCGCGACGCCGCGTCGACATCCCAGAAATCTGCCGGCAGCGCGAGGTTGTAGCTGACTTTTACCACGTAATACTGCCGCACCATGTCGTCGCCCTTGAAGCGGGTGATGGTGAAAGGAGTGGGAAATCCCTGGACGACGTGGTAGTCGTCGTACTCCTCGGCGTCGGTGTTCTTGTCTTTGTATTCCGGGTCGCGCCACTGGAAGACGCGGCGCAGCGGCAGGTGAGTCTGCGAATCCATGAGGATGGTGACCGATTCGTTCTGGGGCGAGATGAGCGTGACCTGGTCGGCGAGATGCCGTTCGGCCATGCGCTGGCCCTCATAAACCAGGATGGTATTGCGGTCTTTCATCCAGACTTTTACGGCGATTTCGATGGAATGGTCGCGGCGCCGCAGATATTCGTCGAGCAGGTCCGGGGTGATGGCCGTCGTACCGCGATAGGTGACTTCCCAGCCCTTGCGCCCCTCAAAAAACTCCAGCACATCGCGATGCTTGGTGACTTCGATGCGGTCATGATCGGGCCACTCGTGATATTCCCAGGTCTGGGTGGTGCCGAGGTCGGGAGCGCCGTGAAAGAACGCGGCGATGCGGCCTTCGATCAGCTTGTTTTTCTGGTCGAGCCACGCCTGGCCGCCCAGCGCCTGCACCATGGCATCCAGGGCCGCGCGCGCCTGCTGCGCGTTCTTGGCGCCGATGTCCGCCTGGGATCGCGTGGCAATCGGCGTCGCCAGCATCAGGGCGGCAATCACGACCGGGAAGATTTTTGGGTTCATATCTGACTCCTATGCAAGTTTGACGTATTGAAGAGCGCCGGCTTCACGGGTTGCCTGAAAAAAGCTGGATTTGGGAGAGTTTTTCCGGGGCTAAACAGGCTGCGGAAAAACTCGTTCCGGAGGGAGGCGGGGGTTTCAACCCCCGCATAAGGCCAGCAAAATCGATAGGGCTTTAGCCCCGGAAAAACGCTTTCTGCCTATTTCACCCCAAATCCTGCCTTTTTTCGCAGACTGCCGATTCGCTTTCCGCTCACCCTACGAGCACCGCGCCGCCGTTTACGTTCAATATTTCGCCGGAGATGAATCCTGCCAGCGGCGTGCATAAAAACAGGATTGGGCCGGCGATCTCGCGCGGGGTTGCTACGCGGCCCACGGGAATGCCGGCGGCGATTTTTCGCCCCAGCTCGGGGTCGGCGAGCGTGGTTGCGGACATATCCGTCTCGACCCAGCCCGGCGCAACGCAGTTTACCCGGATGCCTTTTGGCGCGAGCTCGCTTGACAGGCTCTTTGTCAGACTGATGAGCGCGCCTTTGGTCACGGCGTAATCGGCATGGAAAGCCTCGCCTCGCTGCCCCGCCGTGGAACTGATCAGCACGATGTGTCCCCGTGCAACGCCCGGCCGTGCAGCGCCGGAAGTTGCAGCGCCGGAAGTTGTAGCGCCGGTCTCCCGACCGGCTGTGCTGGCGGCGTCCACGCCGCCAGTTGCCCGCCGACCCAAAGAACTTTGCCGCTCGAATTGCCCCACCGCCGCCTGCACCAGGCCGAAAACCGAGTCCAGGTTGACCGCCAGCGTGCGCCGCCACTGAGCCTCGTCCATTTGCGCGATGGGCGCGTCTTCGGGCTCCCAGACGCCGTGATTGGCCACCAGAATATCGAGGCGGCCGAAGGCCTTGACAGCCGCGGCCACCAGCGCGCGGCCATCGGACGGCGAGCTCAGCTCCTGCTCGATGGCCACGCATGTTTGTGGGCTGCCGCACTGGGCCTCCAAGTCGAGCGCCCGGGTCCGCGCCTGGCGGTAACTGAAGGCCACGCGGGCTCCGGATTCGACAAAGACGCGCACGGTTTCAGCGCCAATGCCCCGCGAACCGCCAGTCACGAGCGCAACTTTTCCGTCGAGAGACATGGAGACACCGGGCATAGCGTCACGCTAAAGCATTGTCAGAGGGAATGTCGAGACGCCTCGCGGCCTTACACCGCGCGCAGCACGCGCGCCGGCAGCAGGAAGATGGACTTCACAAGCTCCAGCACTCCGCCGACGGCGATGCCCGCCACGCGAAACGGCAACAGCAGCAGCCACACCAGCGGATAGAGCACCAGAGCCAGCAGCGCCAGCGGCCAGCACAACACGAGCAGAATGCAAAACAGAAGAAATTTGACCATCGCCTTACTTCCTCGCGTGCGAATACCTGCATTGACTGTATCCAGAACTATTTTACGAGGCCGGGACGGCCAAAGTTCCTGAGCCTTGCACTGCGGATCTGTGCAGTGTCAGGTATGTCTCCGGTCTAATATGTCGGCCATCTGCCCGGTTTTTACCTCCCCCCCGGCCACTCCAGCCCGGGGTGTTCTTGGGCAAATCTCTTGCTTTGAGCCCTTTGGGGCTCAAGTTCTGGCGCAAGTTGCGCGTTTTGAAGAATCTGGAAGCTAAAACCTGAAAAATAAAGACGTTATTCAGAGCGTTACGCGGCGCAGATACGGGCATGGCGGCAGACGTCGCAGGAGATGGATACGGCCATGCTTTTCATGGGTTCACAAATTCGAGCGGGTTGGTTTCCGCGCTCGTTCTCTAATTATGATTGTGCGCCAACGCGAGAATTAATCTGCAAAACAGCCGGGTTTTTTGGGTGATTGTTTTCAATCAGTTCCCGGGAGATTTGCGGAAAAGGGGTTGCGCGGCGCAGATACGGGCATGGCGGCAGACGTCGCAGGAGATGGATACGGCGATGCTTTTCATGGGTTCACAAATTCGAGCGGGGTTGGTTTCCGCGCTCGTTCTCTAATTATGATTGTGCGCCAACGCGGGAATTAATCTGCAAAGGAAGTCGAGAAAGTTTTTGCGGGGTGGGGTTGGAGCGGATGCCGGGTCCCAGAAGCTAGAACTGGGCGCTTGGCCGACGTGCAGGCTCTATACTTTTGCAGGCCATGATGTAGGTGAAATAGGGCCGCTCCCGCGCGGCGGAACGGTAATGCATTTGAGGTGAAGAAGACAAAGGCGAGGGCCGCGTCGCCCGGCACCCGCAGCTAGGCCAGCCTTAGTGGCCCGTTGAGTGCGCCTCGGCGGAGCGCTTAATGTCCTCCACCAGAGGGCTAAGGTCCTCAAAGGAGTAGAGAGTTACGTCATGCTCGTCGAACGTCTTCTTTACGAAGTCACGGGTTGAGGCCTCGATTTGTTCATCAAAATTGGCAACTACAACTAGGCGCATTTCGCCACGGGTGGAGTGCCGCTCGCTGTACAGAAGTTGGCCCTCGATCGCACTCTTCCCTGTTTTAGTGAGAATTGTCTCTGCGTCGGAGTCGAACTGGACGGGAGAGATCAGGTTAAGCCGCCCATTTTGATACGCGTATGGCACTCGAATAGATTTTTTGAAGTCTGATATCTCTACATTGACAGATTTCTCAACGAGGTCCGCTACGCCTGCCTCAAACAACCGCCTCTTGAGAATTCCGTGGACTCCACATTTCGACTCCACCGGTTCTGGCCCCACCAATCGCTTTTGGAGTTCGATTGCATCGGCCTCAAGATTAGTGATGCGCATTGGCCGGAGTTGGGTCAGCTGAATTATGTTAGCCCGTTTTGAGATGTATGCGTCGAGATCCTGGATAGACAGGAATTGCTCCGACCTCAATTGGTTTGCAATTGCGGTCCGAGCACGACTCAGTAAACTCCAATCTTGGTTACCAAAACACCTGCGGATCCTTTGATTGCTTCGGCTGATTCGAACTTGCAGTCTCTTCTCACTCGTCGAGTACAGAACGATCCCTATGTTGACGCTTTCTAGGCGAGAAGGATCGGGACAGAACTGGACCAAAGAATAGTAGCCGTTAAGTTGACTCATTCAATTCCTCCTTCCAATTCCAACTGTGGCCATAGGATCGACTCAATGTTGTCGGCAACGAAGTGCGCACGGTCTGCGATCAGCGTAGCCCATGACGTGCGACCGTCTTGATCAACATCCCAGGATGGCGGGACCATTCTAATAATCTCGTCGGCTTCTGCCCGAGAAAACTGACTAAGGCGGCCCGAAAACTGTCGCACCTGTTCCCGGTCAAGGAAATGCCGGAATTCGGGGAAGAGGCCATAGACCTTCTCATCACGGCGCCTTTCAACGAACGCGAGCTTTCGGTTGAGCTCCCCTCCTTGTCTAAATGCGTGCGTGAAGTCCATCGCAACCAGCCGCACCTGCCTGGAGGCCCTGGGGCATTGGATGAGGAAAACATTATCACGGTTTATCCTTCGCCCGTCGGGAGCGTACCTGTCATAGTTTAGCGTCCAAGTGTCCGTGACGACTAACCCGCTGATTTCTTGAGGGTTGATAATGGACCTCAGTTCTTTGACCTTCCCGCCCCAGGGGAAGCCGCCCGGCTCTGCCCTAGAAATGAACGCAGGTCCCGGTAATGCCATGCCGCCTTTAAGGAACGGGATCTCATCGTCCCCGGTTACTTCCACAAGCGCATAATCCAGAGTTGTCAGGTTTAGCCAATCAGCAAGCATGTTACCTACAAATTCACATGCGAGTGCATGAGGGCCCTCGGGGTTTCCCAGCGCCTTAAGATATCCCGGGCCCAAATCGGTATCCACCTGCGCGGGACCAGTTGAGGTCCCGATGGCTCGATCAAATCGCGTGACCCGAGTTGGTCTCCAACCGTTTCCGTGGAGCGACACGGCTTCCTTTGCAGCGAATCAGCATTCGAAATCCGGTGTAAAGAACATTATTAATGGCCGAGAGGCGAGATTCAACATGATTCGCCTAGCTTCTGAGGTTTAAGGCCTTCTTTGGAACGTGCTTGAACGGCTCATTAGGGCCAGCCGTCTAGCCCACCACCACGCCCTTCGCCAGCATCTGCCTGATCCCTCTCAGCGCCTGCCTTGTGCGCTCTTCGTTTTCGATCAGCGCGAATCTTACGTGGTTGTCGCCGTAGTCGCCGAAACCGATGCCGGGGCTTACGGCGGTCTTGGCCTCGGTCAGCAGCAGCTTTGAAAACTCGAGCGAGCCCATTTCGCGGTAGGGCTCGGGAATGCGCGCCCAGACGAACATGGTGGCTTTGGGCAGGGCTACCTGCCATCCGGCCTTGTTGAGGCCTTCAACGAGGACGTTGCGGCGGCTGCGGTAGTTCTCGCAGATTTGGGAGACGCATTCCTGCGGGCCTTCGAGAGCGGCGATGGCGGCTACTTGAATGGGTGTAAATGTGCCGTAGTCGAAGTAGCTCTTGAGGCGGGCGAGCGCCGAGACCAGCACCGGATTGCCAACCATGAATCCGACGCGCCAGCCGGGCATGTTGTAGCTCTTCGACAGGGTGAAGAACTCGACGGCCACGTCTTTTGCGCCGGGCACTTCAAGCACGCTGGGGGGCTTGTATCCGTCAAAGGCGATATCGGCGTAGGCGAGGTCCTGAATGAGGTGGAAGCCGTATTCGCGGGCGAGCTCGACGAGGCGCGCGAGGAAGGGAAGGTCAACACACTCCGTGGTGGGGTTTGAGGGGAAGTTGACGATGAGGGCCTTGGGGCGCGGGGTCATGCGGGGGATGAGCTCCTCGAGCTGGGCGAGGAATTTTTCCTGGTCGTGGACGGGCACGCTGACGACGTGGGCTCCGGCGATGACCGGGCCGTAGATGTGGATGGGGTAGCTGGGGTTGGGCACCAGCACGGTGTCGCGCGAGTCGAGGATTGCGAGGCAGAGGTGGGCGATGCCCTCCTTGGAGCCGATGGTGACGATGGCCTCGGTTTCGGGATCGAGATCGACGTTGTAGCGGGTCTTGTACCAGGAGCAGATGGATTTGCGCAGGCGCGGCAGGCCGCGGGAGACGGAATAGCGATGGGTGCCGGGCTTGAGCGCCGCCTCAATCATCTTGTCGACGATGTGTTTGGGCGTAGCGCCGTCGGGGTTGCCCATGCCGAAGTCGATGATGTCTTCGCCACGGCGGCGGGCGGCGCGCTTCATGGCGTCGGTGATGTTGAAGACGTAAGGCGGCAAGCGCTGGATGCGGCTGAACTCTTCCATGGTGAGTACAGTTTACAGGGATCAGGGGTCAGAGATCAGAGATCAGATATTAGAGATCGGGGCGATGCGGCGGGGTTACATGCGGTGATGGGAGAGATTTGGTTTCCCATGTCCCAGAATCGGGACTTGGGGCACCCGGCAGAACTGAGATCGGAATTTATACTTAGAGACGATATGAGCGAGTTTCTACCTGTAGACGATCAGATGGACCTGCTGGAAAAGGGCGCGGCGGAGATTATCCGCGTGAGCGACCTGCGCGAACGCCTGGAAGAAAGCCGCAAAACCGGACGGCCGCTGCGCGTGAAAGCCGGCTTCGACCCGACCGCCCCGGACCTGCACCTCGGCCACACCGTCCTGTTACGCAAGCTGCGCCACTTCCAGCAGCTCGGGCACACGGTCATTTTCCTGGTGGGCGATTTTACGTCCCTCATCGGCGACCCCACGGGCAAGAGTGCAACCCGCAAGCAGTTGAGTCGCGAGCAAATCGACGAGTACGCCAAGACCTACCAGCAGCAGGTCTTCAAGATCCTCGACGAAAGCGTAACCGAAGTCCGCTACAACTCCGAATGGCTGGGCAAGCTGGGCTACGAGGGGACGATCCGGCTGGCTGCGCACTTTACGGTTTCGCAGATGCTGGAGCGGGACGAATTCAGCAAGCGTTACCAGGCGGAGCAGCCCATTGGCCTGCACGAACTGCTCTACCCGCTGATGCAGGGGTACGATTCGGTTGCCCTGGAGTGCGACGTGGAGTTGGGCGGAACGGATCAGAAGTTTAATTTGCTGGGCGGCCGCGAGCTGCAGCGCCACTACGGCCAGAAGCCGCAGATCGTGCTGATGACGCCGATCATCGAGGGCCTCGACGGCGTGCAGAAGATGTCAAAGTCGCTGGGCAATGCGATCGGCATCAACGAGCCTCCGGCCGAGATGTACGGCAAGCTGATGTCGATTTCCGATGAGCTGATGTGGAAGTACTGGGAGCTGCTGACGGATCTGCGGCTGTCGGAGATTGAGGCGCTCAAGGCTGGGGTGACGTGCGGAACGGTTCATCCCATGGAGGTGAAGAAGCGGCTGGCGCGGACGATTACGGCGGGGTTCCACGGCGAGGCTGCGGCGGCAGGCGCCGACGAGAACTGGGCGCGGATGTTCCAGCAGAAAGGCGAGAGCGAGGACCTCGAAGAGGTTGGGGTCGCGTTTGCGGATGTGACGGGATCGGAACCGAATCAGATTCGGTTGCCGAAGCTGCTGGTGCGGCTGGGATTGGCCGCTTCAGGCGCAGAGGCGAATCGGAAAATCGCGGAGAGAGCCGTGAAGCTGGACGGAGAAGTGGCGGAGAATCTGCTGGTTGTGGTGACGGAGCTGCCGGCGCGGATTGTGGTTCGGCTGGGCAAGCGGGCCAAAATCGCCGTTATTTCGTAAATTTGGCGTTTTTAAAGTGGCCAAATGGCGTAAGCTGGGGATGGAGACACCTTATGGCGACCCATTCCGTTCCCGATGTGCTTGGCGGCGAGTTGGTTCTGGGCCGTGCTGTGAACCAGGGCGGGGCGCTTGCCGAGCTGGTGCGCGAGGGGCTCCCGGTGAAGGCGCTGCTGCTGCTGGCCGAGCGGCTCGACATTCGCCAGGCAGAAATCTCTGAAAAGATTGGCATTCCCAAGCGCACGCTTACGCGGCGGCTGGCGCAGCATTCCCGGCTGACGGCGATCGAGTCGGATCGGGCTGTGCGGCTGGCGCAGGTGTACTCGACGGCCGCGGAGACGCTGGGCGACGGGGACAAGGCGGCTGCGTGGCTCAAGACGCCGAACCGGGCGTTGCGCGGCGGGCGTCCGCTGGACCAGCTCGACACCGATCCGGGCGTGCGCGAGGTTGAGGACGTGCTGGGGCGGATCGCCTACGGCGTTTATAGCTGATGCGAGTCTGGAGGCTGTGCCGCGAGGTTCACGCGGCCGGGGCTTTCTCCGGCGAGGGCGCGCGCCGCTACGGTGGGCGATGGAACTCGCGCGGCGTGCCCATGGTTTACTGTTCGTCGTCGCTGGCGCTCGCGGCTATCGAGTTGTTCGTTCATCTTGATCCCTCGCAGGCGCCGAGCGACCTGGTTTCAATTTCCGCGACATTGCCCGCAGGCGAACCGGCGCGCGATCTTGCTCCCGAAGAACTCCCAAACGATTGGTGGACGGAAACCCTGCGCAGCCGTGAGCTCGGCGGCGCGTGGATTCGGAATGGAGATTCTCTGGCTTTGAGGGTTCCTTCGGTTCCGATCCGTTGGGAGTGGAATGTGCTGCTCAATCCGGCGCATCCGCGCATGAATGAATTGCGTGTTGATCTTCCGCAGCCCTTCGTCTTCGATGCGAGGATGTTTGAGCGAAGCGCGAAGTGACGATTGGCCGGCCGCGGAGATTTGGGACGAAAATCGAACGCCTTTATGCGCTCAGCGCGAACTTTCGCGCGGATTCGAGCAGCCGCGCGACCGACTTCTTTGAGCAGGATTCGGTGTAGATGCGCAGCAGCGGCTCGGTGCCGCTGGCGCGAAGCAGCAGCCAGGTTTCGGCGGCCTTGGGCACGGAGGAGGCTTCGGGATTGTCGAGGTAGAACTTGACGCCGTCCATGTCTTCCTGGCAATAGATGGGCATATCGGCGAAGACCGGATCGCCGGGCTCGAGCGCTCTGGCGCGGGCGATGGCGGCATTTTTCTGCTCGTCGGGCAGCGCCAGGTCGATGCGGCCATACTGGTGCTCACCATACTCGGCCTGCAGGTCGGCCACCAGGCGGCCCAGGGTTTTATCTTCATCGGCGATGACGTTGGCGAGCAGCAGGGCGTTGAGCAGGCCGTCGCGCTCCGGCAGGTGGCGCTGGAAGCCGATGCCGCCGGATTCCTCGCCGCCCATCAAGATTTCCCGCTGCAGCATGAGGTCGCAGACATACTTGAAACCGATGCCGTGCTCGATGAGCTCGCGGCCGTATTTATGGCAGATGCGGTCAAGCATCTTGGTGGTGTTGAAGGCGCGGGTGACTGCGCCGGGCCAGTGTTTGCGGCGCAGAACCCAGCTGAGCAGCACCGAGTAAATCTTGTGCGGATCGACGAAGTTGCCGTGCTCGTCGGTGGCGCCGATGCGGTCCGCGTCACCGTCGGTGCAGAGTCCCGCGTGGCAGCCGTGGGCGGCGGTGGCCTCGCCGAGGGCGCGAATGTTGGGCTCGATAGGCTCAGGGTTGATGCCGGGAAAGAGGGGGTCGGGGTTGGCGCGAATCTGCACGTGGTTTACGCCGATGCGCGTAAAAATGTCAGACAGGATGGTGCCGCCCGCGCCGTACATGGAGTCAATGCAAAATCTCATGCCGGACCTGGCGATGAGGTCGAGATCGACAAAGCGTTCGATGGCTGCCAGGTAGGTGGGAAGGAAGTCGATTTCGGCGATGGGCGCGGACTTCTCGGCCTGGGGCACGGGTTTGCCGAGGTGCGACTCGATGGCCGCGATGATGGAGGGGCTGCCCGATCCACCGTACCAGGCTTTGTACTTGACGCCATTCCATTGCGCGGGGTTGTGCGAGGAAGTAATCATGATGCCGCCGGCGGCGCCGCGCTCGCGGACCCCAAAGCTGAGAGCAGGGGTAGGCGTGACTGCCTGGGCAAGCATCACCGGGATTCCTGTGGCGGCCACCGTTTCAGCGCAGGCGCGCGCAAAGGCTTTCGAGCCAAAGCGGGTGTCGTAGCCGATGCACAGACCCTTGGCGGGATCTTCCTGAGCATGCACGTAGGCGGCAATGGCCCTGGCCGCGGCGCGCACATTGGCGAACGTAAAGTCGTCGGCGATGACGCCGCGCCAGCCGTCGGTGCCGAACTTGATCGGTTGAGGCATGCTCCGGTTCCTTTGTTCCCTGACATAAGAGTGTAAATAACGAAAGCGCGGTTGGCGCTGGCCAGGAAAGGTAAAGCGCGGAGCCGGGCTTAACAGGCTGCGAAAAAACGGTGCTTTGTAACAGGGCATGACTGGTAGGTCAGGGATTTATCCTTGACTGCCGCAAATGCCTCAAAAGAACGGACGGGCTTTAGCCCCTGAGGGATGCTCTTTAGGCATTTCACTCCAATTTCGGCCCTTTTTCGCAGCCTGTTAAAACGGATTGACCGGGCGGGGCAGCGACGTTCCAGGTTCAGGAGGGAAAAGTCATGCAGTTGGCGAATTCATCCTGAAATTCGGGTAGGGCGGCGAGGCTGACGTGCTCGATCGGCGGCAGAGCGGGGTCTTTGCCGGCGAGCAGCAACATCTTTGCTCCGCGCAAGGCTGTGTTGCCGGCCGATTCGACCCGTTCGCGGGGCGCTTCGATGAGGCCGATCCGGTTGGCGCTCTCGATCTGCACATAATTGCCGAATGCGCCAGCCAGATGAATGGCCTGAAGGTCGCTTGCGCCGGCGCCGATGCGGTTGAGCAGCAGCCGGATTCCCGCGGCGATGGCCGCCTTGGCCAACTGCAATTCGCGAATGTCGGCCTGATAGAGCACCACCGTCCCCGACACGGGAAGAATTCTTGTCTCGCCGGCCACGCGGCCCGAGGCAAGAATTGCGCCGCTGGCCAGCCCCGCCGCAACCGCATCCACCAGGCCGCTGCCGCAAATGCCGCGCGGCTCCACATCTCCGATCACGGTGGAGCGCAGCGAGTGATCGACGAGCTCCACATGCGAGATGGCGCCGGTGACGGCCCGCATGCCCATGCGAATGGAGCCGGCCTCGAACGCAGGTCCCGCGGCAGTAGAGGCGCACACCACGCCGCTTCGATTTCCGATCGCGATCTCGCCATTGGTTCCCAGGTCAACCAGCGCGATCAGGCAGTCGCCGCGCGTGATGCCGGTGGCAACAATGCCGGCCAGAGTGTCGGCGCCGACGAACCCGCCAAGGCAGCGCGCAAAACGGATGGTGCAAGTCTCACTGAGATTCCAGCCAAGCTGCCGCGCAGTGAATCTCTGTTCGGCCAGATGCGGCGACTCGAAGGGCACGTGCGCCAGGGGTTCCACTGAGAGCCCGGAGAACAGGTGATGCATGACGGTGTTGCCCACCAGAATGACTTCGGCAATCTCCGCCTGGCGGCCGCGAGCGAGCCGGTCAACGGTGAGGCCGAGAGCCGCGCGTATTCCGGTGGTCAGATCGGCGCCGTTCAGCACCGCGAGAATCCTGCTCATCACGTCGGAGCCATGAGCGGCCTGGGGGTTGAGCCCGGTTTCGACCGCGAGCACGTTGCCTGAGGCCAGATCGATCATCTGCGCGGCGATGGTGGTGGTGCCAAGGTCGATGGCGATGGCGAGGCCGTGTTTGCCGGCGGGTACGAGGCCCGCGTCGTCCGTGAGGACGTCCATGCGCCATTGCCCGCATTCGAGCACCAGCTGCTCTTCGGCGCGTGCCTGGCAGGCAAGGCGCCATCCATCCGCAAGCTGTTCAAGGGTGAATACCGCGCGGTCGGGTTCTGTGATGTCGAGCGAGCCGGCCAGCACGCGCACGCCACAGCCGCCGCACAGCGCTGTTCCACCGCAGGGAAACTCGACGCCATGATCTGCCAGGCCGGCGAGCAGGGATCCGCCACGCGGAATCTCAACTTCGACGGATAAGGGCTCGAGGCGAATTCGCACCCTGGACTGATCTGCGCTCATAGGGCTTCCATTATGCCGTCAGTCGGCGCGGCGCGCGCGGGGAGCGCATGCATGGCCGGCTTCAGCGGCAATTTCGCGCGGCGATGAAAGGCAGCGCGGCCCAGATCAAAGGCCATAGCTGTTTTTATCGTAGAGGCTGCCGTATTGCTCTTCGAGCTCGGCCACCAGCGCCGCTTCTTCCGCGGGCAGTGCGTCGAGCGCGTCCTGAATGCGCGTAAGCCACTGCTGCTCCTTGCGCGATATGCGCAGTTTACCGGCGGCAATGCCGTCGTTCAGAATCGCCACGGCGGCGCGGCCCGCGGCGATCGTCTGCCGATACGGCGTCTCCTCGCCCACAATCGCGCCGGCGATGCGGATGGTCGCCGCCGGCGAGAGCACGGCCGCCTGTGGGCTCAGCCACTCGTCGGATGCGGTCATCCAGTCCCTCAACTGCAGCGCGCCGCCCGTGGTTGCGGCAGCCGCATTCATCAGCCGGCAATCGTAGGCCAACAGTTCTGTAAAAACTTCAGGCGCATTGCCTGAGAGCAGGCGCACATTCTGCACCGACTCGTTGCTCCACAGGTCGCACATGGCCGCGGCAATGTTGCCGAGCGGGCTGAAGTGCGCGCAACTGGCGGATTTACCCTCCATTGAAATGGGTTGGCCGGTGATGGCCTTCAACACCGGCCCTTCGTAGGCGCAATCCTTCGACGGCCCCTGCGCGCCCTGCTCAAATGCGGCCAGGCTGCGGACGGCGCTCATGGCGCGCACCACCGCCGCCAGCACCTCGGGGAGCATTTTCTGGTGGGCAAGCTGCATGGCGGTGTTGGCAAAGCCGCATGCCGAGTCGGCGCCGCTGATCACGCCCGGATGCGCCCCGCAGATGGCGCCGATCTCGGCCCACAGCCAGGCCGTATCCCGCGGCGCAAGCACGCCCAGCGCCAGCACAATGCCGGAAAAATCGCCAAACATCAACGCCTGATCGTGAATTTCCTTGCCGCCCACCGATTCGATGGAGAGAATGTCGGCGCCGGCCTCCGCGCACAGCTCCAGCGAGCGCTTCAGCCGCTCCCAGGGCTCTCCGCTCCGCAACTGCGGCGGCTTGAGCTGGTCGCGAATGTCGGTGGGAGTGACGCGCAGCGCGCAGGGCAGATGGTGCTTCTCATAACAGGCCTGCAAATGCCGCTTCAACAGCGCGGTAATCTCCGCGCCCCACTCCGGGTGTTCGGTCATGGGCGGCAGCAGCTCAAACTCGAGCACAATTCCCGGAGATGCCAGCGCGACCGCGCGCCGCAGAATGTGCGCGGCCATTTCTTCGTAGTGAGCCAGCACATCGGGCCAGGTTTCACTGGCGATGGTGATGGGCGGCAGGGTGAAGTTCACTTCAGGAAAGACGGTGCCCGCGCCAATCGTCAGACCCAGCCCGCAGGCGAGAGGATGCGGGCTCACTCCATAAATCAGCTGGTCCTGGTCTGGAATCGCGAGCGCCCCATACTTCCTGGCCGTTGCTGCAATCATGGCTTCAGGCCCTCGCAACCAGGTTCTTCACCAGGCCGACAGCGCCGCTGGCGTTTTCGCTGTAACCATCCGCGCCGATCTCCCGGGCGTACTGCATGGTAACGGGCGCGCCCCCGATGAGCACCTTGACGCGGGTGCGAAGGCCGGCGGTCTCCAGCGCATCCATCGTCTTCTTCATGGCCGGCATGGTGACCGTGAGCAGCGCCGACATGCACACCACATGCGGCTGGCGTTGTTCGACAGCAGCCACAAATTTCGCCGGCGAGACATCCGTGCCCAGGTCGATGACTTCAAACCCGCTGCCTTCGAGCATTGAGGCCACAATGTTCTTGCCGATGTCGTGCAGGTCGCCGGCCACCGTGCCGATGACTACGCGCGTGGCCATCTTCTGGCCGGATGCGGCGAGCAACGGCTTGAGCAGGGCCAAAGCGTTCTTCATGGCGCGCCCGGCGAGCAGGAGCTCGGGAACAAAATACTCTTCAGCTTCAAAGAGGCGGCCCACTTCGTCCATGGCCGGCACCATGGTTTCCTGGATAAGATCCATGGGCAACGCGCCCGCGGCAAGCGCGGTTATGGTGGCGGCGTGCGCCTTTTTGTCATCGCCGTTGAGAACAGCATCGTAAAGCTCGGTCCATTGCGGCATCGGTCTATCCCTTCAACAACAGAATCGAAGAGCATGCGCATGACCGGACCCAAGAATACTTCGCCGAAAAATCCCCGTTCAGCGAAGCCAGGCGCGTGCCGCGCATGCTCAAACCCCAACCGCTTTGCGGCCGGGGCGCGTCTTTCGCCTCCAGGGATTGACAAGCAACGATAAACCAATTTGTTTTGCGGGCGCAACCGCTGGACGGATGGCCGGCAGGCCCAGAGTCGTCAATCAGGGCGTGACGTGCAGGTTGTCGAACTGGACGCGGTTCCATTCGGTTCCCAGCGCAAACATTCCGTGGGTATGAGTCGCATCGAGGACTGAGGCCAGGGGCGCGCCATCGAGCAGGGCTTCGATTTTCCGGCCTCGAAACTGCAACTCCAGCCGGTGCCATTGGTTGCGATCGATGGCGATCGCGCCGGCCGCAAGCGTGATTACTGGCTTTTGATATTGGGTTGCCAGCAGTTCCCAGCTTCCATTGGGCTTGAAACGAAGCACGTAGCCGGCGGGCCAATGGGCGCGGCCGTCGCGGAACACATCGGCGGAGTCAATGCGCCCCATTACCACTGCCGGCGCATCGCTGAGAAAACGCGTATCGGCGGAGACGCTGTAATCGGTCCACGCCGCGTCGCCGGCCAGCGTGAATGGATCCGGCAGCGGATCCCACGGAACCGGAATGTCGGTAATCACCTGCTCCAGGCAGCGTCCGGCGCGCCCCGCGCATGGGCGCACTTCGAAGGCTCCATCCTGATCGGAGAGATATTTGGGCGCGCGCCCCACGGCAGTGCTTTCGAAATTGTCGGCGTAGGGAAGCGGGAAAGACGCAGGCGGCGGCGGTTGGGCTGTTCCCTTGCCCTGGCCGGTGGTGGTGGTGAGCGAGTAAAGCGAATCGGGATCGAATGCGTAGTCGAATGCGCCCTTCACAGGCATTACATCGGCAACGTGCTCAAAGGTGCGAGAGTCGTTGGTCTCCCAGACGTGCACCAGGGTGACGGCCAGACCGCCTGCGAGGCTGAACGAGACGGTCTGCGCATGCTTTGCACCGATCGTCTCCAGAATCACGCTCCAGTTCCTGCGGTCAGGGGAACGCAGCGAGACATAACTGCCGCTCTCCGGAAGGTATCCCGAGGCAGCATCGAGATACTGCCATCCGGGCTGCGCAAACTGGGTGGTATGCGCCGTGGCCCAGATTGTCCCCTGCACTTCATAATGGCCCGACCAGGGCGTATTGGCGTACATGAGACCGGAATTGGGCGCAGCCAGGATGTCGTAGTAGGAGGTGATCGGGCTCCAGATCTCAGTGGATGTAAGCGACCCTTCAAGATAATTCCGGTTATAGAGATGGGCCAGGATGCGGCCGCCGACGGCCCAGTCGCGGCTGAGAATCGGGCCGCCTCCGCCGTTGGGCTGATCTTCGCTGGACCAGAGCGGCTTGCCGGTCCGGCGCGCGGCATCCGTGGTTGTGAGCTTGCCGTTCTCCAGCGGGTAGTGCACACCGATCACAGCGATATCGTCGGCCAGTTCGGCATCTTTCAGCATCTCATCGGCGATCGACCATTGCCCCTTGCCCTCACCGGGGTATTCATCGCAACAGATTATGCGGGTGGTGAGACCGTCGGCCAGGAATTGGCGGTGCAGGACCTTGATATATGCCGAATCGTGGACGCGCTCGTTCCACGGCCCCGCATAGGCAATGTCGAGACCATAATCGCGCTTTGCGGTGCGGATGAAGTCCGCCATATATGCGGCCATTTGGGGCGTGTAGAGGGTGCGCTTGTCGCCCGCTCCGGCGCCCACCCATCCGGGCGCGCCCCAGGGGAGAATCTCCAGAACGATTTTGGGATTGCGTTTGTGCGCCTCGGTCATCAGCCACCACTCGTAGCCGCGGGTCGAATCGTGATCCTGCGGCGTGCGCATGTGGCTCGGCTCGGAGCCGTCGGTGGAGTTGACGTCTCCGCCGATTTCCACCTTCAGATGCTGCAAGGCCGCGCCATAGCCGGGCTTGAACAGGTAATCGAGGATTTGGCTCCGCTGGGGTTCGGGATAGTCGATTAACAACCGCGACGAAGCGCCCGCGCTGGCCGCACCCAGCCCGTCAAAGACACGCCCGGTTCCGTTTCCGTCGACCACCACGCGGGTCTGTTGGGCGGCCGCAGAGGCCAGCAAGAGCAGGAAGACCAGCGCTGCCGCGAAGGCCGCGGATTGCATGAGTGCTCGAATCGTCAACGCAATCCGGCGCGTGCCGGCAAAGACCCGGTTGGGGTTGGATTCGAGCGCCGGATGGGCAAGAAGAATTGCCTGTTTCCAGCGGCGGATTGGCTCGGGTTGGCGTGTTACGTTCACTGGACCGAAGGCTTCTTCGTTGATCGTCCAGCTTATAACATCACAGCGCGCGGGTGTGGATGCGGCGCTATTTCTGCTCCTGTTGCGCTTTCTTTTGCGCATGCGCGGCTTTCGCCTGGGCATCGAGGCCGTGGGTTGGATCCTTGTGCAGCAGCTTGCGCGAGACGTCGGGCCAGAACTCGTCGAATACGGAGCCGATCGCGCCTTCGCCGGTCACGATGAGACCATTGCTGATGGTCAGGCCGAATCCGGAATCGGTGTCAGGGTAGTAGAGATTGGAGATTGCGCCTCCAATGATGTTGCCCCCGATGTTGGAGTAGTTCGGTTCCCACTTGCCGGTGTTGTCGTGTTTGCACATGACATTGGTGGCCAGGGAATAGAGCAGCCGGTGAGTTACCGTGCCGTAGCCCATGCGATAGTAGCGCGGGTCCTGGTGAAGAATGGCGGGCAGGATGCCGTTGCCGATCATGTTGCCGTCGAAGGAGTCGAGGTAAGCCGCGCCCGAGCGCTCGCCCAGGCCTTTAATACCCCATGGAAAGCCTTTATCCTCGTCCAGCGCCTCGTGGTAGCCGGTGACAACGAACGGAATCACAAAGGCGACCGGATCGGTGACGGAATGAAAGGCCAGACTCAGCTTCTGCTTCGCGGTCATGCTGACGGTGTTGTCGCCAAGGTAGGTGATGTTGAAGGTGGGCAAAACCCCCAGCACCCGCTGATGCTCCTCTTGCTTGATCTGCTCGGCGGCCTCCTGGTGCTTATCCTCCTGCGCGGCGGGCTGCTGAGGCGGCGCTTGCGAGGAACTGGAGCTGCCTGTAGCCGGAGTCTGAGCTGGAGTCTGCGCGGGACTTGGGTTGCCCGTATCTGGCGCGGGGGTAGGCGCTGGCGGCGTCTGTTGGGCGGCCTGCGGATCAACGGCTTCGGCCAGCTCGATCTGCGGCGTCGGGGCATCGGGAATGGCGTTTGCCGCGGACGCGGTTACGCCCTGAGCCGGCTGGATTTCCTGTGAAAGAAGAGATAAGGGCGACCCGATGACGGCCAGCCCGCAAAATAGCGAAACTACAACCAAACATGAGCCTGAACGCATCCACTCACCAAGTCTTGGATTCAACGCCCGTCTGCCCGATCCGCTTCGAGAGGCAAATCCGGCCGCGGGCTTCCTTTAGGATATTCCACCCCTGCTGAAACCATTGTCTTCTGGAGCCATTGTCTTGAGGGTGCGCCCCGCAGTAGATTTCGTCGCGTTTTCGGGATTCCCCTAGTTAGACGCAATTACGTGCCCGAAAGACACAGAAATCGCCTCTCCTGGTCCCCGAAAGGCGCTTGCTCGGCAATCCCAATCTTGATCGGCCAGGTCCAGCCGCCACCGGAGATGTGCGAGGCTGTCGCCCCAATTGCACTGTCAAGATTCCTCGGCAAGAGTATGAGCCGCTGCCCGAACGGTGATCATCAGTGTCATTGGATTTGTGGGGGATGCCATAAATCCTAGTTTTTCGTAAAATCGCTTCGCGCTCTCGTTGATCGCGTGGACAAGAATTGCCCGAATGCCGGCAATTTCGGCGGCCTGGACAGTTCTGAGGACTGCATCCTTCAATAGAGCCGAACCGATTCCACGCCCCTGGAACTTGAGATCGACGGCAAGACGCCCAATCACCATCACGGGCACGGGCACGGGATCCGGCATATTTCGCCGCACACGACCGGGCGCTGCCGCGTGAGCTGCAGCTCCTGCGGCAAGAGCATAATAACCCACGATCCGCCGCCCGCTGCAAACTACATAGGTCCGGGAAGCACCGCTTTCCTCATTCTGAAGCGTTCTCCGCTTGAGCCAGTCGTCGAGTTCCGCTTCGCCGCACTGGAATTGCGTCAAATCGTGGGCCGCAGTCAGCTTTTCAGGGACAGAGATTCTTTCAGCGGGGTCGCTTATTTGTCCCACGGCGCCTTCGTCCTGAGCAAACGAGCCAGCCCGGGATTGCTCTTCGGCGGGGCGTCCAGCATGGCCGTGAAACGCTGGAAATCCTCATCGTTCAGATTGAAATAGCGCTGGTCCAGCAAGACAGATTCTGCCTCGCGGCAGGCAGCATCCAGCATGAAATCGGAGCGGTTGCGGCCTTGCGCCTCCGCCGCCCGGTCGATCAGCGCCTTCTGGTTGCGGGTAACGCGAAGATTGATGTTCTCCGTGCGCATCCGGCTCGATTCCGGGACCGTGGTGCTCATCGCTTTGTCCTCCATATGTGCTCACAATCAATGTACATCGATGTGCGCACAATGTCAATACGACACAAAGGCCCGTCAGGCAGTCTCGCCGAAAATTTGTAGGGAGGATTCGTGGTTTCTCTCCCCGCAAAGGAGACCAGCAAGGATGGGCATTCGAAACGGGTGTATGCATTTAACAGAGGCGTCGGCACATAGGGATTTTAGGCCGCGAAATCAATGAACCCGCGCTGCGGATCAGTCGAGATCAGCTTCACCGTTACCTTGTCGCCCACATCCAGCCCCTTGCCGCCGCTCACCACCATTCCATCCACGTGCGGGTCGAGCGTCCGCACGAATGTCCCGTACTTGTTCACGCCCGTAACGATGGCCGGGAAGCTCTGGCCAATGCGGGGGTGCAGCACCACGGCGGCGATGCGCTTCTGCATCTCCCGCTCCACCTTGCGTGCGCCATCTTCCATCAGCGTGCAACGGACGGCAATCGCGTTGAGGTCGACTTCGGAGTATGGCTGGGATGCTTTGGCCAGCCACGCCTTGAGCAGGCGCTGCGTAACCACGTCTGGAAATCGCCGGTTGGGAGCCGTCGAGTGGGTATAGTCCTGCACGGCTAGCCCGAAGTGTCCCGGCGAGACCTCGTTGGGTTTCACCAGCACATATTCGCCCGGCCCCATCAGCTTGATAACCGCCAGTGAGAGATCGGGAAAGTGATCGGGATCCTTCTGCTTCTGCGCGAGCAGGAAATCATTGAGCAGCTTTGAGTCGGGAACGGCGGGCAGCGTGGTACCCAGACCTTTGGCGAGCTCCACAATCCGGTCCCAACGCTTGGGGGTGCGCACGATGCGGCGGATGGAGGCAACGCCGGCCTGCTCGAAGGTGCGCGCGATGACCCCGTTGGCGGCCACCATGAACTCCTCAATCAGCGATGTGGCGCGGTTTTTCTCAAGCTGCGCAATCTCGAGCACCTGATCGGCCTGCATCACGGGGCTCGTCTCGATGGTCTCGAGGTCGAGCGCTCCATGTTGGAAGCGGCCGCCCAACATGCGCTGCGCCGCCACATCCTGCAGCTTGAGCTGCGCGGCCAGATCGGCGCTGGCGCCCACTTTTGCCGGCGCGGGACCGGTACCTTCAAGCCACGCGCCCACGCCGTTGTAGGCCAGTTGGGCGCGGTTGTGCACCTGCGCGCGATAGGCCTTGCCGTCGCTCGCCGTGCCGGCCGCGTCCACTTTGAATTCGATGACCAGGGCCGCGCGGTCTTCATTTTCATTCAGCGAAGTGATGCCCTCGGAGAGCACCGCGGGCAGCATGGGAAACACCTTTACGCCGGTGTAAACCGAAGTTGTCTCGCTCTGGGCGTGGGTGTCGATCACGGTGCGCTGGGGCACGCGCGCGTCCACGTCGGCCACGCCGATCAGCACGCGGATGCGGCCGTCGGGCAACTGTTCGGCCCACTCGATCTGGTCGAGGTCTTTCGAGGTGTCGTTGTCGATGGAGGACCAGAGCAGGGAGCGCAGGTCCTGGAAATCCGCGCCGCCCGGCGTCTCGGGATGAGCCTCAATCGCGGCCAGTTGGGTATCGGTTCCCGCGGGGAAATCCGGCTGGAAGCCGTGTTCGATCATGGATGCGTGCGCGGCGGTGACAAGATTGAAGTGAAATGGCTGGCTGGACGACATAAAGAATCGTGCTCCTCGACGCGAAATGCCAGCCTATCACTTCGGGGTTGTGCTCCATTCAAAAAACAGGAAACCGAACCTCCCGATGAACGGCGTGGTTAGTGTCCGCGCTATCCCACCCTTGCGGCAAGAACAAGTGCATCGCAAGGATGGGGCGCCCGTTTTCGTGCTGGAGCAGACGCTAGAGACCGAGATCGGAAAGCACTTTTGGCTTGGCTTCTTCCACGGCGAGCAGGTTGTGGCAGGCTGCGCAGTCCTGGGTGATGCTGGTGCCGCCTTGGCCGACGTGATCGCCATCGTGGCAGCGGAAGCAGCCCGGATAATCCATGTGCCCGATGTGGTTGGGATGCGTTCCCCAGGTGACCTTCATAAAGGGAAAGACGTTTTGGCTGTAAAGGAGCGCGAGCTCGCTGCCGGCCGCTTTGACGAGCGCTGCCTTTGAGGCCAGCACATCGGGGTTGCTGGTCTGGTAGAAGGCGGCGAGCTGCTGGGGAATCTTTGCGCTGGCCTCCGCCTCGCTGGCGTAGTTGGCCTTGAGCAGTTGCAGGCCTTCCTTGTGGATCCAGGGCAGATCGGGGCTGATGGCGCCGTCGGCCATGGCGCGGTTGATGGCGTCCTCGGCGGTGACGAAGGTGTGTGCGGCGCGGTTGTGGCAATCGATGCAGTCCATGACCCGGCGCTCGCCTTTCGGAGCGACGCCATTCAGGGCGGAGGAGGCGAAGACAGACTCGGAACCATCTGCGTTCAGCTTCTGCACCCACGGAATGGTGGTTCGAGTGGGGTCAGTGGCGATGTACTCGATGTGGCCGAGATGGACGCCGTGAATTCCGGTGAGGTGGGAGAGCGAATCTTCGCCGCCCAGATGCAGGATGAGCACCGTCTGCGTTTCGGTGTTCTTTTCGTCGTCGGCGAAGTTTGACTTGACGAGCAGCTTGTCTCCCACGAAGCGGGCTGGGGTATGGCAGCCCTCGCAGATGACCCGGGCGGGGCGCATGCTGGTCACCGGCGACGGAATGGGGGTGGGATAGTCGGGAATCAGTCTTGGAGCCAGCGGCGCCATGGGATGAAGACTCACCTCGATGAGCTGCTTGGTCCCATTGACCTTGGCGCTGAAATAGGCCTCGGCGCCGGTACCGATGTGGCACTCGACGCACGCCACATGGGAGTGCGCGGAGATTTTATAGGCCGTGTACTCCGGATGCATCACGTGGCAGGACTGGCCGCAGAACTGCGGTGAATCCATGTACGCCGCGCCGCGATAACTGGCGGTGGCCACGACCAGCAGGTTGACGATGGTGGCCACCAGCACGATGTCGAGCCCATGGCGGAAGATGCGGTCGTTGAGATCGATCTTCGGGAATTCCGCGGGAATCTGGCCGGCCTTCTGGAGCGTTCTGCGGCGCAGAAAGACGCCTACCGGAATGAGCGCCAGCCCGAGGATGAACAGGCCGGGAAGAAGCAGGAAAAAGATGATGCCGAGGTAGGGATTTTCGTTGGACCGGCCGAAGATCTCCACCAGCCAGTAGGCGATCATGGTGACGCCGGAAGCGGTAGTGATGGCGCCGCCGGCAAGGCTGATGGGGTTGTTGCCGAAGAAGAGCGCCGGCCTTACCCAGCCTTCGCGGAATTTTTGAAACACTGCCACCTGGTTTCTCCCACACTGAAATGAGCGGCCCGCCGGAAGAGCGGGCCACAGAGACAATTATCGATCATCGATCCCAGGCAAATTCAGGCCAGGTGAGGTGGGATGGCTGTGGCCGGGCAGCCCGATCCTGAGCCGCAGGCGGCGGAACCTGGCCGCCGTTGGCCGGATGAAGCCGGCCGCGTCGCGCAGCCGCACCCCGATCACGACAACTCTGACTTTGCTATCGCGCTTCGATTGCTCTTGATTGTAATGCTTACTTCAGCCCGCGGTAAAAAGCCACGGCGTCCTTGATCTGCTGATCGGTAAGACCGGCTACCGGCTTCATCTTGCCCTTGCCGTTCTTCACGACGTTGAACATATCGGCAGCGCTGAGGCCCTTGATAGACGGATCGGAGACGGGCTTGATGCCCATGGCCTTGGCCATTCCCGCACTGGGAGTGCCGGAGGGGCCGTGACACATGGCACACTTGGCTTTGTAAGTTGCTTCCCCTGAGGACTGGGCGAAGCTCATGGCGCCGGCCACGGAAACGAGCAAGGCCAGCACTACCGATGAACGACAAATCTTTGACATATTGAAACTCCTTGAGTGGTTTTGCCGGCGCGTGCGCAGCGATGCGCCCACCGAGCGGTTTCTTGCTCGTTTCCGGCCAGCGGCCCAGTCTTGCGGTCGTTGAAACCGTAGAAGATGGCCACAACAACCATCTCATGCTCACCGATGGGTCCGGCGTCCAAAAAGGCACACCGTGCCGTTTATTCCGTTTACTTCACAAAGGTGCGGAAGTAATCCACCGAAGCCTTGATCTGATCTTCGGTCAGCTTGCCCTTGAACGGCTGCATCTTGCCAAGGCCGTTGCTGGTGGCGGCAATCATGTCTGCCTGGCTCATCTTTTTCAGCGCCGGGTCGGTGGCCGGCTTCACGCCCATGGCCTTGGCAATTCCCGGATTGGGGATACCTGCAGAACCATGGCAGCTTTGGCACTTGGCCTTGTAAATATCCGCACCCGAGCTTTGCGCAAAAGCGGTGGTGGTGGTTGCAGCCGCCATGATGGCGGCCAGCGCAACTGCTTTCCCGATCTTCATTGGCATTCTCCTTCTTTCCCTGTGTCTGGTCTCGTTCGTGGATGAAGGTCGCGGGATCAGAATTCGTAATGCAGTCCGAGAGTCACGTTATTGGCATGGAAGTTCCGGGGCGCGGTCTCGCCCGCAGACGAAATGTTCATGCCCGTCTGGTGAGACAGAGTAGAACATGCCACGGGCGTTACAGGAGCCGTAGGAGTCGGGTTCGTGGCGCTGCACAGCGCCGCTCCGGATGGACCGCCTTCGCCGTAGCCGTAGAAGTTGTACTCAGCCTTCCAAGTCAATCCGGGTCGCGAGACCCATGCAAAATTCACAAAGGGAGACTCATACGTAGACACCAGCGAGCCGGCGACATCGCGCGGATCGTTATAGAAGCGGGTGCCATTCACTGAGTTGATGTTGTAGCCGATGTTGGACTTGACACTCTTGACCGGCGACACAGTGAAGGCCACCGAACCGGATTGCGTGGGAGCATGCATGAAGTCCAGAACGGGGCCGAAATCGTATCCCGATCTGCCCGCGGACGTAGCCGGACACGAAGTGCCGCTGGGAGTCGAAGCGGCAACGGGCAAAGCCGCGCTCGCGCCCCCCAGGTAGCAGATGTTGTCCCCCATGTATACGTCGCTGTAGGCGTAGTTGAAGTCGATGCCGTAGCGATCGTTCGGGAACAGTTCCGCGCCGAAGCCCAGGACGCGGCTGTAGTCCACGTGATCGAGCGGGCCGGCGTACGCAACAAGTGATGGTCCGGTCACGGGACTCACCGCCAACTGGTCGTTGTTGGTGTTGTTGTGGTGCTCCAGGTCGTTGTAGGAGCCCGAGATCGTCGCCCAGGATTTTGGCCTGAACATGGTATGCACCCGGTACTGCTTGGTTTGCCGCGGGGTCATCGGGGTAAAGGCGTTGTCGGCGTAGAGCATCTCGACGCTGCCGTTGATGCTCCAATTCTCGGTGGGGCGCAGGGCGGCGCTGAAGATCCCGCCGGTTTCATTGATCGTGACCGTTCCATCATTTGTCGCATTCACCGCTAATGGCGCGCCTTGAGGAATGCCTTCGGCAATGGTGTGTGTGCCATAACGATAGGTGAGGGAGAGCATAGTGCGCGGGGTGGCGTCCCAGGTGAGCGTGAAGTCGTTGTTCACCCTCTTCTGGCCAAAGAAGTCCGGCGACGCAACTCCAATCGAGCCGCTGCCTTCAAAAGTGCCGGTGGCCGGGGTGGTGGGAGTGTTCACCACAGTCGTAATCAGTGTTGGGTTGTTGATGGTTTCGTTGTTGGCGGTCGCCGCCGTCGCCACGGTGGTCAGACTCATCATCGTCGCGGTTCCGGGCTGCTGCACGTTCGAGAACGTAAATTGATCTTCAAAGGCGAATGTCTTCGTGACCTGCCAGACAATGCCGTAGTCGACGGCCATAACCTCTCGCTCGGCGCTTGCAATGGCCGTATACGCGAGCGAGCGAGTTGTCTTGCTCAGACCCTCGAAACTGTCGTAGTAGCTGGGCAGGCCCATGTTGGCTTTGGTGTAGCGCACGTCGCCGTTCATCGAGACGTTCTTGAGGCTGTTGCTTTGCAACCGGAAGGTCTCGGTCGGATAGAAGATGCGCGTCGACGCCGTGCGCAGGTAGCTGGTGAGAACAGCGCAGGCCGCATTGATGATCGGCGGGCCGCCGGGAGTATTCGCCGGCGAGAGCATGGGCGTGCCGCCCATGCTGTTGGCGTTGCAGGCGCTGCTGGCGTAGGGCGTCAGGCTATCGTAGTTGGCGAGAAGCGCGACTGGTGTTCCGTTCGCCTCCTGCACATTGAAGTAGCTCGGATCCATGACGAAGTAGGAGTTTTGCTTGTAGTGGTCGATCTCCTCTTCAAACGTCAGCTTGGTGCCCCGCACCGGTTTCCAATCGATGCCGCCCGTAAAGTCGTCGGTGCTGTTGCGCTGCATCTCCTCGAGCAAAATGTCGTAGGAACTGGCGACCTGATAGCCGCTCGGCGTCAGGCTCGGCCCCTGGAAGATGTTCTGCGAGTACCCCGCCCGGAATGTAACCTTCGACAGCGGCAAGAGCGTGAGGTGGGTGTCGGTCATCCGGCGCACGGTGTTGAACATGAACGGCGATTGGTTAACCTGCGGCCATGCAAGCGGCGTGGTTGAACCGGTGACCGGAATCGCCTGGCCGCTGGGGATATTAGGGTTGCCCAGCAGGTCGTAGTCGAAATACTGGCGGTCGCGGCGGAAGATCCCCGAGAAGTCGTAGGTCTTGCCTTTGGAGAAGGCCAGCTTGCTGAAGCTGTTGGGGTCGCCGCCGAAGCCGGTGCTGAAGGCGGTGAGGGTGTCGGCAAAGGTGCTCTTGTTGCCGGGGAGAGCGCGCATCTCAAAGGTTTCGCCCAGCACGCGCGGCCCGGACTGCATATTGACCAGCGTGTCATACATGGCCCCGCTGCCGTCGATGCCGGCCATGCGCCCGCCTACATCCACGCTCGAGTGGGCCGAGTAACCGGTCGGTGCAGACATCTGTGCCTCCGGCGCCGGCAACGGATTGGTGGGCGTCGGGTTTTGGGCGGCAGCGATGCCCGTCATCATCAGTAAAATGGCGACTCCAATGCAGCCAGCGAAGCGCTGGATCATTGCGAGAGAGGGCTGTTGATTCGACAGCCGGGAAAATCCGCCTATGTTCTTCATATGAAGCCTCACTTGAAAAAAACATTCTTGCTAACAGCAAAACCTTGAAAACCGAGTGCAAATTCCGCACGGGATCCGGGCCGCGCCTTCCCCGGCAGCGGGCGGGCGCGGCACAGTTCCTTGACTCCTATCTGAGGAACGCAGCATTGATGTTGGACCCATGAATGTAGGTGTGGCAGCTGGTGCACGGCGCCAGCTCATCCGATCCCGCGCCCATCCCGTGAACCGTGGCGTTCGCCACGCGGCTATGGCACTGGTTGCACAATGTGTTGATGCTCGGCATGTTCAGCAGCCGGGCGTTCTGAGATCCATGGGGCGTGTGGCATCCCATGCAACCCTCGGCCTTGACCGCGGCGTGCTCGTACACAAAAGGCCCACGTACTTCCATGTGGCACTTGGTGCAGATCATGTTCTGATCGGCGGTGGACCTCAGGTTGTTATTCCCGAAGGAGCCGTGAACGTCATGGCAGTCGCTGCACTTGACCAGGCCTTCGTTCACCTTGTGATGGAAGGGCATATCGAACGACGGTTTCACGTCGTTGTGGCACTGGAAGCAGAGCGCCGGCTGAGAAGCCTTGAGCAACTGCTCCTTGTCGGTGCTGGCGTGCACGCTGTGGCAACTGATGCAGCTTACGTTGGCCTTGGCATGAGGAGAACGGTCAAAGTTGGGATGCGTTCCCGCGTGGCAGCCCAGGCACTTGGCGTCAACGTCCTTGGCCGAGGCCTTGGCGGGATTGAAGATCTTGGTTACATCTCCGCCGCCGTCCACGTGCGCCTTGCCCGGACCGTGGCAACTTTCGCAGGTCACTCCGGCGCCCCCATGTTCCAGCGCCAGCTTGGTGTGGGGATTGTTGGCGAATCCCTTGGTCACCTCTTCATGGCAGCCGGCGCAGGTTTCGGCTCCCACAAACTCAGAGGGCGCGGCCGCGTCAGCGGTCTTGGCCTGGGAAGCGGCCGTCTTGCTTGCCGGAGCAGGCGCTCCCAGCGCAGCGGCGCAGAAGATGCTTGCGCCCAGCATTAACATCAAACAGGCTTGCAGTCCCGACCGTCTTCCCGGAACCGCACCAATCGGCATTCGCGTTACAGGCCTTGCATTATGCATGAAAAATACCGCCTCTGATGCTCTTCTCGCCGTTTCCGGAGCAGTTTCACCAGCTTTTCAGTTGTAAAATGGGCCGTTTTTCCGTTACCGGGGGGCCGTATCACACCGAGGGTCTGGATCCCCTGCTGCGGACGCTGCGCTTTGTGCGGAGCATCACTACATGGGGTGAAGATTACGGCTTTGTCATATTTGCCAGCGGTGATGTTCGTCACACTCGATGCAACCACTTGACCCGGATTGGGTTTCCTTTGTCACAGTCACTTAGCCGGGGTCACGACGGGAATCCCGGGGTGATCCGTCACACCTTGCCGGACCGGTTCTGGCCGGTTTTTGGGATCATTTTGCGCCCCGCCCAAATTGTTTTTTATCCGTGGTTTTGGAGAGACCCTTATGAATGTGAGGCCCATCACATCCAAGAACAGGATGTTCGGGCAAAATCCAATTCAAGCAAGGGCTTTGAACCGGAAAACCAAGGTTCTCTCAAAGCACCCGTGAAGATTGCGGGGGTGCAGCACCTGGGAGACTTCACAGACCAAGGCGCCGCACCGGCATCGGATTGGGTAAGAAGATGGCGGACTTACAGATCTCGGTAGAAGCACAGCATTCGAGGCAAAGGCACATGGCTCGGCAGGTACCGGCGGGCTGTGCGGCCTGCTCCAATCGGCGTCCCGGCTGGTTCTGCTCACTGGGCAGCGCCGTCCTGGCCGATCTCGAACTGGCCACCAGCACCATTTCGCTTCCCGCGCAGGCTTCCCTTTTCACGCAGGGCGAAGACGCGCGCTGCCTTTATCTCATCTGCAGCGGATATCTCAAACTGACGACCGGCCGCAAGGAAGACCGGCAGATGATCGTCCGGGTTGCGGGCCCAGGATCCATGCTCGGCCTCTATGCGGTACTCTCGCACGGCGTTTACGAGGTTTCAGCCGAGTCGCTGACCACGGCCCAATTGCGGCCCGTGGAGCGGGAGCGCTTCCTGAGCTTCCTGCGCAGCCATAAAGAGGCCCAGATGCGGGCCGTCCAGTGCATCTGCCAGGAGTACCGGTTCGCTCTGCAGGACGCGTGCCGCATTGCGCTCTCAGAAACCGTGGCGACCCGGCTGGCGCGGCTGCTGCTCGAGCTGGCGCACCAGATCGGCGAGCACCTGGCGGACGGCGAATTCCGCTTTCCGCTGCTGCTGACCCATGAGGAGATGGCCTCAATGACCTGCACCACCCGCGAGACGGTGACCCGCACGCTGGGCCTGTTCCGCAAGGACGGCTGGATCTCGACGGAGGATTCGCTGGTGACGATCCACCAGCCCGACCGCCTGCAAATGCTTCTCTAATTGCGACTTGCCTTTTCTCCGCTCGCTTCCTGCACATTTTCCGACTCCAAGAGCTATGATTTTCATAGGATCATCCTTTTCAGGTGGGAGTTCACACCGCTTATGAACCGTCTTCTTGCTTGTTCTGCTGCCCTTTTCCTTACATGCTGCGCCGCAACCGCCCAAAATCCGGATTCCGGCGCGGCCACGGCTGCCGCAACGCCCGCCGTCACCACGACCCAGGCCGCCGAGATCGCCCAGTTCCAGAGGATTGAAGATTCGTGGTCCGAGTCTGTGAATCGCCGCGACCAATACGGCCTCGAGCTGGTGTTATCTCCAATGTTTGTGGATGTCTCAGCCAATGGAGACATCACGACCCGCAATCAGCAGGTCGTGCAGGTGATCTCACGGGATGACAAGACGCTGAGCCTGACCCAGAGGGTGATCACGGTGCGGATGCTGGGCGATATCGCCGTGGCCAACGGCACTTACACCCTGCACCACAAGGTCAATTCCACCCAGGTGGACGAGAAGGGCGTCTTCACCCACGTTTTCGAGCGCATCCACGGCGGCTGGATCTGCATCAACTCGCAGCGCACGGCGCTTCTGCATGGGGAGTCGAACGCCAAGTCGAAAAAGCAGTCGAACGCCGAGATGCCCTTCCACGTCCCACTCTTTTCGAGGACCGACAAGAGCGGCTCACAGTAACAGTAATCTGCGGGGGCCGGTGCGTGGACATTGAGCGGGCTTGACAGGTGGCAGCTCAGACAGGGCGCAGTTGCTCGGGGACGGATGAGCTAGCCAGCCGCTTCGCTCCCTGCAGCCGAATGGAAACGTGCACCAGCGAAAGCGCGGCCGGCGTGACGCCGGGAATGCGGCTGGCCTGGCCGATGGTGATGGGACGGACGCGCTCCAGGGTTTCGCGCATTTCGCGGGAGAGACCGCTGATCGAGCCGTACTCGATCCACTCGGGAATCGCCACTGCTTCGGCGGCTTTGAGCTTCTCGATGGACTTCTTCTGCTGTTCGAGGTAGCCGGCAAACTTGATCTCGGTTTCGACGCTCCGCGCTTCCACCCTTTGGTTTGGCGTTTTGGACCATCCGGCCAGCAGGGGCTCGCGCTCCAGCTCTTCCTGCATGGCTCCCAGCACCTGCCCGATGGTCACTTCAGGGCGCTTGAGGAGTTGCGCCCAGGTTTGACCGGCAGTCGAGGTGAGATCGCGCAATCCAGCGTGTTCGAGCTTTTCCTGATCGACTTTGCCTGAGGTGAGCAGAGCGGCGAGCGCGGACATGCGCGCCTGCTTCTGCTCGTACTCCGCCCACGCTTCATCATTGATCAATCCGAGACGGCGGCCGTAAGGGGTGAGGCGCCGGTCGGCGTTGTCGATGCGCAGATGGAGGCGGAATTCAGCTCGCGAGGTAAACATGCGGTAGGGCTCGTTCGTTCCTTTTGAAATCAGATCGTCAATGAGAATGCCGGTATAACCTTCGCTGCGGTCCATGGTGAAGGGCGGCTCGCCCTTCAGCCACAGCGCGGCGTTGATGCCGGCCATGATGCCCTGGCAGGCGGCTTCTTCGTAACCGCTGGTGCCGTTGATCTGACCTGCGAGGTAAAGGCCTGTGAAGGCCTTGACGCGGAGCGCGCGGTCGAGCTCGGTGGCGTCGACGCTGTCATATTCGATGGCGTAGCCGGGACGCAGCATCTCGGCCTGATCGAGGCCGGGGATGGAGCGCACGATCTGCCACTGAACTTCCATGGGCAGCGAGGTGGACATGCCGTTGACGTAGACTTCGTGGGTATTGAGCCCCTCGGGCTCGAGAAAGAACTGGTGCTGCGTTTTGTCGGGGAACTTGACTATTTTGTCTTCGATGGACGGGCAATAGCGTGGGCCGATGCCTTCAATGCGCCCTGAGTACATGGCCGAGCGGTGCACGTTCTCGCGGATGAGGCGCAGCGTCTCCGGCGTAGTGAAGGCAATGTGGCAGCTCACCTGCGGCTGCACGATCTTTTTGGTGCGGAAGCTGAACGGCGTGGGGTCGGCGTCGCCGCGCTGCTCCTCAAATGCCTTCCAATCGATAGTCCGGCCATCGAGCCGCGGAGGTGTCCCTGTTTTGAGACGGCAAGTCCGCAGCCCAAGAGCCCGGAGGGCCTCGCCGAGCAGGACGCTGGCCGGCTCGCCGCTGCGGCCGGCGGGATACCGCTCCTCGCCGCAGTGGATGAGCCCGTTGAGAAACGTGCCGGTGGTGATGATGGTGGCGCCGGCGAGCAAATTTCTCCCATCGCGCAGCTTCAGCCCGAGGACGCGTCCTCTTCGTCTCGCAGGCCGTGGCAGCTCCGCTAGTTGCTCTGCCCTTAGTCCCGAAGTCCCGGAGTCCCGAAGTCCCTCGTCCTCTGTTCCCTGTTCCCTATTCCCTATTCCCTGCTCTTCGATCACCAGGTCCACGACCTCGGCCTGGCGGATGTGGAGTCCGGGCTGGGATTCCAGCACCTCGCGCATTTTTACGCGGTAGAGCTGCTTGTCGCATTGGGCGCGCGGGCTCCACACCGCGGGACCGCGAGAGGCGTTGAGGAGGCGGAACTGGATACCGACGGCGTCTGCTACTTCGCCCATGATGCCGCCAAGAGCGTCCACTTCGCGGACTAGATGGCCTTTCGCAACGCCGCCGATGGCGGGATTGCAGCTCATTTGAGCGATGAGATCGAGATTCATTGTGATGAGCGCGGTTTTGAGCCCCATGCGCGCGGCGGCCATGGCGGCTTCGCAGCCGGCGTGTCCTGCGCCCACAATAGCCACGTCGTATTGTTCGGTGAAAGCCATCCAAGTCTATTCTACGGATTCCCCACTGTACGCGCTGAACAACGATAGATCAGCGCAACAACAATCTCATCCACACACAAATCCGTCATCCTGAGCGGAGCAGGTTGCGCTCTTTGCAACCTGCTCCGCTCAGGATGACTGCATCGTTCAGGGCATGAAAGTAAATGAACCAGGCCCTCACGCCGCCCTTAGTTCGAGGATGATGGCGGCGCCGTTCGGCTCGAGGTTCACGGCCAGGGCGCGGCCGTTATTGTCGCGAAGGATGGTGGCGCAGAGGCTCAGGCCCAGGCCGGCGGCCTCGCCTTCGGTCTGCGTGGAGGCATACGGGTCAAAGGCGCGCTCGGGATTCGGAAAGCCGTATCCGGAATGTCCCACCAGAATCTGCACCACGTTGCCCTCGCTGGCCGCCTCCAGCCGGATGGTTCTGGGCTCGACGGAATCGGGTGCGGGACTCTCCACCGCGTCCATGGCAAACTGCAGACAATGCCGCACCGCCTGGCGCAACTGGAGGGCGCTGCACAGCACCTGCGGCAGTCCAGGGGCAATGCTCAGCCGGCAGGCGATGGAGCGGCGCAGGAACTCGGCGCGATGCAGTTCTTCCATTTCAGAAAGCAGTTCTGAGACCGAAACCGCTGCCGGCTGGTCGCCGTAGGGCCGCGAGATGGGCGTCAGGCTCTCAAGAGCGGCACGCATTTTCCGCGACTCCGCCAGGATGGACTGCACTGCCTTGCGGTCCTGAGAGCTGAGGGATGAGGCCTCTTCGAGGAGCGAGGCATAACCGAGAATCACCGTCAGCGGATTGTTCAACTGCTGGGAGACATTACCCGCCAGTTGCCCCACATGAGCCAATTTCTCTGAATCGATAAGTTTTTCAAACATCATGGTCTGGCTGCGGGCAGCCTGCAGACGGGCCACGAGCAATTCGATCGGCAACAGGTCGTCGGCGCGGAGCGGATCGGGTGCATGGGCCGCTGATTTGTCCCGCACAGGCCTCATGCCGGCCAGCAGCAACACGCCTTCAACTGAGGCGCGGCTGACCATGGGGACGGCCAGGGCGGAGGTGAACCGCAGGCCCTTGAGGTCGTCGCCGGGCCCGAGCCAGGGGGTGAGATCGAGTTTTACGGTTTGGCTTTGCTCGATAGCGGGCGGCGCGGTTCCTGGGGCCAGAAAGCCGGCAATCGGAATCCGGACGGCCAAACCCGCGAGCGCCTTGGCGGTGGCCGCGTTAAGGCCGGCGGCGCCGGCCAGCCGGTACCGTCCGGAGCTGTGCAGCAGCAGCGCGGCCTGGCCAAACCGGCTATGCGCCACCACCATTTCGCAGATGCTGTCTCCCTGGTTGTCAAAATCCTCCACGTGGCGGCGGCCAAGGATCAGCCTTGTATAAGCTTCGAGCTCCCGCCGCGCGCGGTGCTCGCGCTCCTGGCCGGCCTTGTTGATGGCCAGCTCATCTTCCAGGGTGAGCACAATCATTCCCAGCGCGGCCACCACTTTGCCCATCACGGCCAACCGGATGAGATTGAGTTCCAGGTCCGGATGGTGGGGAAAGGCGGGAAAGACCGGCAAAGCGGAGAGCGCCCAGGCCACCAACCCGAGCACGGTGAGCGCCACACCAGGCGAGAATCGCCGGAAAATGAACACTACGAACAGCGTGGTCACGAGCAGGTTGGCGCACTGAATCAAGCTTAGCGCCCAGGGCACTCCCAGGGTGAAGCAGCCCCATAACGCCAGGCTGCCAAGGAGCGCGCAGGTAGAAACCGCCAGCCATCGCGGCATGTCGTAGTTCCTGGCGCCCCACAACAGGCTGACGCAAAGGCTGATGACGCCCAGGGAGGGAAAGACAAGAAACAGTGGGCCTGTGGGCGCAATTCCTCGAAACACGCCAAAAAACAGAATTGAACAGACGACGAGGGGAAGGGTATAGGGAATGACGTACAGAACCCGGAACGGTCCGGCGCGAAACCGCAGCGGGGACAAGGAGGCGAGAAACAGGGCGGAACTGACCTGGATCGAAGTTTGACCGGCGGCCGTCAGCCAGGGATAGGACTGATTCGCGACGCCCCACCAGCCGAGCGTGTAGAGACACAGCATCGCAATCAGAGAAAAGAGGAAGCCCAGGAACCAGAGCAGGGTGCGCGCGTCGCGGAAGCGCAGATACAGGTGCCCGAATGCGGGCAGCAGAAGCGCCGTGAGAATCACCGCTGGAGCATGGTAGTAGTCGGGCATGAAGGCCGTGAATCTCCTTCCGTCGATTCGGCGGGAATTTCAGATGGCTCGGCGCGCACAGAGGCAGACCCCTCACACCGTACGAGACCGGCTTCAGACGCGCCCAAGCCGCGGCACGGTTGAAACGCCGCGGCAGACGATGCCGAGCCTAGATTCTGAATTCTCCCCAAGAGACTGTATATGCGTCTAAAGTTGCAGAGGGTGCAGGAAACCTGGACGACAAGCCGAGGCGCGGCTCGGGGACCGTTCGCGATGACTGCGAGAGGGAGACATAAGACGGTGCGGATTCGATGCTGGATGGTATGGATGTTTGCCGCGGCGTGGGCGCTGACGGCCGCGGCCCAGAACAAGGACTCTTTTACGCCCATGCCGCTCGATTCCGGTTTCGGGCGCATGGATTTGTCTGAGCCTTCCATCCCGGCCGACCAGATCGTCAAGAGCTTTGCCGCCAAGGAAACCGAGTTCCAGGAGGCTCTTAACCACTACACTTACCGGCGCGTTGCCCGTGTCCAGACCGTCGACGACGACAACAAGGTGGATGGCGAGTGGTACGAGGTGGACGATGTGATCTTTGACCCCACCGGCGCGCGCACGGAAAAGGTGGTTTACGCTCCGGCCAGCAGTTTGACGCGCGTCATGATGTCGCCGTCAGACCTTCAGGACATCTCGCACGGCTACCCTTTTGTTTTGACCACCGCGGATCTGCCGAAGTACGACATCAAGTACATCGGCAAGCAAAAAGTGGACGACGTGGATTGTTACGTCTTCGACGTGAGCCCCAAAGTGATTGAAAAGCACAAACGCTATCTCGACGGGCGGATCTGGGTGGATGCGACCGATATGCAAATCGTGGTGACCAACGGCCGCATGGTCCCCGACGACACTCGCAAGAACAACGAGGACCTGCATCCGCCGTTCATGACCTGGCGCCAGCAGGTGGACGGGCACTACTGGTTTCCGGTGTATACCAAGGGCGAGGGCGTTCTGCACTTCTCAAGCGGTTACGGCTATATGGGCCAGGACGTACACATCCGGGACATCGTCAAATACACGGATTACAAGCGTTTCGGCTCGACCACGACCATCATTTACAACGGCCAGGATATTTCGAAGCCCGGCCAGCAGCCCGGGGCGCAACCCAGCCAGCCGCCGGCACAGCAACCGCCGCCGAAGTGAAGAGTGAGGCCGGGGGCCTTGCTCAGTAGGCGATTTGCAGCACCTGAAAACTCCCCTTCACCGAGGTTTGTTCGAGGGTGCCGATCCCTCCCGGATGACTGAGATCGACTCCGTGGTAATCGGTGACGAGGTACACCGCTCCCGTTTGCGGATTCACCGCCAGGGTGCTGGCCCGCTGGCGCGTGGGCAGCGTCTGAATCACCGCGTAGGTGTCGGTGACGTCCTGACGAATAATCGTCATGCTTCCTTCGGCGCCGCCATTGGCGGTGAAGATGAGCCCGTGCTCCTGGTCGTAGCCGACCGCATCCACGCCCGGCCCGATGGGAAGGGTGGTGACTTTCTCGCCGTTTCCGGCGTTGACCACCACCAGTTCCCGGTTGTTGCAGGCGGCAAAGACGCGCATATGGGCGCTGTCGATGGCCAGGCTGGCTGGATCAGCGCACTCCGGGCTGAGGCTGAAGGTGCGCAGGTGAGCTTCGCCGGCGCTCGGAACGTGCCCTCCCGACCAGTCGAGCGTGACCCAGGGAGGAGCCGCCTTCGCCGTTCCCGGCCCCGTTCCCGGCCCATTTCCCGCCCCCGACACTTCCGTCACGGAGGCACTCGAGCTTTCAGTCGCTGGGACTGGCGCGCCCTCCGGCTGCACGTGGAGGAGCGCGGCCACCACCTGGGCGTCGAAGCGGAAGATCTGGTTGCGGTCAGTCACGCTGACATAGACCTGGTTGTTTTCGTCCTCCACGGCAAAACCCAGCGTGCCGGTAAGGATAATCTCTCCGACCACGGTTTGCGATTGCGTATCGATGACCGTAACGAAGGATTGGATGCCATGCTCGGCAGGCGGTTCTTCGCGGGCGCCAGGGCGTCTGCGGCCGGCGGGCGCGGCCACTTCTTCGGCAGGCGGATTGGCGCGCACCACAAACAGCAGCCTGGTGAGCGGATCGAACACCATCGAGCGCGGATTAGGCCCGGTGTCGATCTCCACCACTTTTTTGAGTGTTTGCCGGTCGAAGACGGTGACCTTGCCGCGCGGGCCGTCGCTGATGTAACCGTGTTCTCCGGTATCGTCCAGCGCAACCTGGCGGGCTTCGTCGAATCCGGTGATCTCGCCTGCGAGCGTGCCGGCATCCACGTCCTCCACCTGAACTGAGATGCCATGGGCGATGTAGAGCCGGTCTGACTGGGGGTCCATGGTGAGATATTCCCAGTTGCCGGTGCCCCCGATGTACCAGGTGTTTTTGATGAAGAAGGGGTGACTGGGCAGATCAGTGGCCTGCGGAACCTGCTGCGCAGGCAACCCGGCACACACCAGCAGCCAAAAAAGCAGGGCTCTCCGCATCGGGCACTCTTCCTTGCCGGTCAAGACGCGCTTTTGCACCGATTTGCTCGCCGGCTGAAGATTATCGCACGTAATCCGGCAGAACAAATCAGGCAGAGACGATCCTATACCTAAATTCGCACCAGTTCCCGCTGAATTTTGCCGGTAACCCAGGCCTTCCCCGGCGCGGTGAGCATATCGATCTCGCTGCGCACGCCGAACTCCGGCAGATAAATGCCCGGCTCGACCGAGAAGCACGTGTGGGGCAGAATGCGGCGCTGGTCGTGGGTTTCAAGATTGTCGAGGTGCGCGCCGGAGCCGTGCAGTTCCTGCGCGATGTTGTGGCCGGTGCGATGGGTAAAGAATTCGCCGAAGCCGGCGGCGCGGATGACGTTGCGGGCCGCGTCGTCGGCCTCAAAGCCGCAAATGGGCCGGCCGGCGGCGAATGCGCTCTCGACCAGGGCGATGGCCGCATCGCGCCCATTGCGCACCGTCTCGAAGACGAGCTGCTCGCGCGGGGACGGCTCGCGGCCCACCACGCCGGTCCAGGTGATGTCATAGAAGATGGTGCCGGGCGAGTCCACGCGCCCCCAGATGTCGATCAGCACGAAGTCGCCCTCGCGGATGGCGGCGGAGCGCTCGGCGGTGGGCTCGTAGTGGGAGTCGGAGCTGTTGGCATTGACGCTGACGTTGGGGCCGTTGTCCCAGACCAGGCCTTCGCGCCGCATGGCCTCGCTGAGCCAGAGCACCATGTCGAATTCGGTGAGCGCACCCGCGTTGCCGCTGGATGGGCGCAGGCGGCGGCCCATCTCCTTCCAACCCTCGGCGAGCAAGGCGTCGATGGCGCGCTGCGCTACGGCGTGGCTCGCAATCTGCTCCGCGCTGAGGACGGCTTCAAACTGGCTTACCAGGTCGGCGGAGCTGACAATCTCCTTGCCCAGGCCGCGCAGGAATTCGACCGTGCCGGCGTCGACCATGGAGACGTACATGATGTCGTTGTTGGGCGAGTACTGCATGGCCAGGCGGCGCGCGCCGGCGAGCATGGTTTCGAGGCCGGCGTGCAGCTCCTGCCAGCTCGAATACTGGGCTTTGGCGCCCGGCAACACGTCGAGGCGGCCCTGCTCGATGCGGTGGACCAGCTTGCGCGGCTCGCCGGTGGCGGGAACGAAGTAGTACCAGCGGCGGGTGATGTGGGCTTTCTCGTCGAGGCCCAGAATGCGCGCGGCAATGGGATCGCGATGGTGATGGTCGTAAAAAAGCCAGCCGTCCACGCCGGCTTCGCGGAGAGCCGACTGGATTGCGTCTAGTTTCATGAAGAGATTGTAGCTGCCGGAGTTCAGCTGTCAGCTTTTAGCTGCGGGAGTTCAGCTTCTGGCTTTGGACAATCTCGCTGTGGCTGCTCACTTGATTCTCGATCGGTCCTTCCTGGTATGTCTTGGAATCAGCGATTTTTGGACAAGAGCCGAGTTTCGCCGCATTCTTGTGGGGCTGCCGGGAGTGCAAGAAGGGGTACTTCCGGATAGCCGACGATCCGCCCGGAATCCAAGAAGGGCGGCGGGCGACGTAGCCGGCGTGGGCGCGGAGGCCGCAGTAGAGGAGAACGATGAGTACGAGTGCGGCCATCGTCAAGCCGAGCGCGAGATGGAGCAGACGATGATGGAGCGCGCGCAAAGAGGCAGAGGGTGGGTCGGGCGGATCAAAGGTCAGTCCGTAGACTACTGCTTCTACCCGAACATTAGCTGCAGCCAGTGCCTCAAGGTCCTCGGCTTCATCCGAGCCAAGTTCTTCTTCGCCGTCAGCGTGTCCGGATGCTCCTCACCCAGCAGACGGCAGCGAGTCTCCAGCACTTGTTCCTCAAGCTTCCGTGCCCGCGACCGATCACCCTGCGAGTACAGCGTCAGGGCGAGATTGCTCATTGCCCACAAACTGCTCGCATGCTCCTCGCCAAGCAGACGAAGTCGAGTCGCCAGCACCTGCTCCTGAAGCTTCCGCGCTCGCGACCGATCACCCAGCGCGTATAGCGTCGCGGCCAGATTGCTCATTGCCGTCAAGCTGCTTGGATGCTCCTCGCCAAGCAGACGAACACATGCCTCAAGCGCCCGTTCCTGAAGTTCCCGCGCTCCCACCAGATCCCTCTGCGAGCAGAGCGTTCCGGCGAGACTTGTCATCGCTGTCAGCGTGTCCGGATGCTCCTCACCCAGCAGACGGCGGCGAGTCTCCAGCACTTGTTCCTGGAGCTTGCGCGTTGCGACCAAGTCGCCGAGGCCCTTCAGCGTCGCAGCGAGATTGTTCATCGCCGTCAGTGTGTGAGAATGTTCCTCGCCCTGCACACGACGACTTTCCTCCAGCACTTGTTCTTGAAGTTCCCTCGCTCCTTTCAGATCACACTGCAAATACAGCGTAGCGGCGAGATTGCTCATCGCCGTCAGTGTCTGGGGATGTTCCTCGCCCTGCACACGACGACTCTCCTCCAGTTCGTGTTCTTGAAGTTCCCGCGCTCCCGCCAGATTGCCCTGCTCGCCAAGCACCACAGCGAGATCGCTTGCCGCCCTCAGAGTGTCCGGATGTTCCTCACCTAACAAACGACGGCGCGTCGCTAGTACCTGCTCCTGAAGCTTTCTTGCTCCCGCCCAATCACCTTGCCTATACAGCGTCCGGGCCAGTCCGGCCATCGCTGTCAGAGTGTCTGGATGCTCCTCGCCAAGCAGATGACGGTGGCTCTCCAGCGTCTCCTCCTGAAGCTTCCGTGCGGAGGCGAACTCTCTTTGCACGGAGTCGTGTTTTTCCGAAGTGACGGCCATAGCAGGGTCGATACCGTATGCTACCGCTACCCAGACCCCTTTGGCCAACGCTGCGCGGCGCAGCCTCGCGTGGATCCATAGGTCGTGACTTCCCAAATGGAAATTCACGACACGTACGACTTGCTTGCGAGGGCTCATAAGTGCTGGGGGTTCCGCTGCACACCGTTGCCGCGAAGAGTCTTCGCACACCTCTGAATGCGAAGAAACGGATCCCAAGTGCCTGTTCCGGGCGGATTACCGGCCACTCGTCTCCAACCCGTTTTCAGGATTGGGAAAGCATCGTAATCGGGTGAGCGACCGCCAATCCTGCAATTGCTTTACAGCGCCGCCAGCGCCTCGGTCTGGGTGGCGAACAAATCCGCGTACTTGGTGATGCCCACCATGGTGAAGACCTTGGTGAAGTGGGGCGAAAGGCCAAAGGCATAAACCTTCTGGCCGGAATTCGCGGCCTCGATCAGCATTTGAATGACCAGGGCAATCCCGCTTGAGTTGATGTAGTCCACCTTGGAGAAATCCAGCAGGACCAGCTTGTTGGTGGCTTTGGGCAAGCCCTGATAGGTACCCAGAACGGCGTCCTTCGAAGTGCTGGCGATATCGCCCTCAAAGCGGAGGACGGCTACCGGATGCCCGGCGGGGGAAGTAACCTGGTCAACACGCGACTTGGTTTCGCTCTGCACGATCAATTGCCTCCGATTTTCGTTCGTTCAATATCAGGAGCCTAATCACTATCTTTATCCAGCCGGATGACCAGCCGGACATAACTGCTCTTGCCATCCGTGCCGGAAACCCACTCCGCCTCGTCCACCAGCGCCTGGATGAGGAACATACCCATGCCGCGCGGATCTTCTTCGCCATGCATTTTGCGGTCGATGTCGGGTTTGGCGGGCTGGTCTTTCATGCCCTTGCCGTCGTCGATCACTTTCACTTCCAGCGAGTTCTCGCCGGCGGAAAGGACGACGCCTACCGACAGTTTTTCGTTGAGCCGGTTGCCGTGCTCGATGGCGTTGATGCAGGCCTCGGCAACGGCGGTTTTAAGGTCCTCGATGCGGTCTTCGCGGAAGCCCATCAGCTTGGCCACGGCGGATGCCGTGCTCATGGCGACTTTCTCAAATCCCATGCGCGAGGGCAAGCGAACCTCGACCGAGGTTGGTTTCGATGGGCTCATGCCGGCATCTCCGTCGCGTCTGTAACGCGGCATAGGGCCAGTGCGGTCATGTCGTCTCCCTGCGGGCCGCCGGCTGAAAATTCGTCGAGGGCGGTCCACAATGCATCGAGAATATCATCGGCCTTCGGTGAGGAGCACGTAGAAAATTCATGTAAAAGCCTTTCCGGGCCAAACTCCTCATCCCCCCTGAAGACCTCGGTAAGGCCGTCCGTGTAAAAAAGGAGGCGTGCGCCGGGCTTGAAACTGCTCCGTTCGCTCACATATTCCATGCCCGGCAAGAGCCCCAGGGGGGTTCCTGCCGCGTCAAACTGGCGAGGTTCGGCGCCGGGCAGGAGCAGGAATCCGGGATTGTGGCCGGCGTTGACCACCTCAATTTCGCCCGACCCTGGGTGCAGCCGCATGAAGATGGCGGTCACATACCTGCGCCGGGCCTCTTCGCCCTCGGTCCAGTGGTGCTGGTTCATGCGCGTCGCCAGTTCTTCGAGCGGCAGGCCGGTTACGGCCATGCCCCGGAATGCGGCCCGGAAGCTGACGGCCATGATGGCGGAAGCGAGGCCTTTGCCGGCCACGTCGGCAACGGCTATGAGCAGGCTTCCGTCGGGCTGCTCGACGATATCAAGATAGTCTCCACCCACTTCGTAGCAGGTAACGGAGCGGAAGGCCACCGAGTAGCCGGGAATCTGGGGCAGGCGTTGCGGCAGCAGCGATCGCTGAATGGCCCGGGCGGCATCCAGATCCTGTTGCAGGCGCGCGAATTCCAGGTTGCGCTTGTGATTGCGGGCGTTTTCGAGGGCTACGGCCGCTTGCAGCGACAGTCCTTCAATAAAATCCGCCTCGTAGAGGGTGAGAGCGCGCCCCTCGGGCGTGGCGATTACCAGTTCCGTCATCCGGCGGCCGGCGCGGTCGTCGAGCGGATAGCTGGATAGCGTCGGATCGGCTGCGCCGGAAGCAATCTCATCGCCATAGACAAGGCTCTCGGAAGGAAATGCCGCACCGGCCATCTCCAGCTCCCGCACCACGATGCGCAGCACCTGCTCCAGCACTTCCTTTTCGTGGGTAGTCGAGTGGACCTGGCGCGAAGCCTCAAGCAGCGCCTGCAACCGCGCCACCTGCTGCTGCAGGTCGATGGTCTCGCCATTGCCGGGTAGCTGAATTCCAGCCGCCATTCATCTGTCTCCGTGGAATTTCACTCTACCATGGCGGACGCGAGACCAGCATTTTTCCTGGATTGTGGATTGGAAATAGACATAAACTTTTTGCGTGGAGGTGATTATGGCTCATTGGAAGCGCGCCGTATTGCTCGGACTCCTCAGTTGGTTGATTCCTTTCGCCATCTCATTTGCAGCATTTCCGCTGAAAAAATCCAATGTTCGGCTTTCCGTCGCTTATGGTATTGTCGAATCAATCCCGATCCACGAATTCCGGGATTTTCCCCACAATAAGTCAGCTTGCCGTCTAACCTGAGACAGCAGTTTTTCGATTAGGCTTTGCTTTTGCCGAGGCGTTGCACCACTGTCGATGTCTTCCATTTGAAATGAAAGGCGAAGGTTCCCGAATGTCTCCAGCCAACGACCTCACTGACGCCAATCTTGTTTTGACCCTGGAGGAGATCACCAGCCTCGCGGAGGAAGCGGGGAAACCGGCCGACACGCTGATGAACGTGGTGGCGCTGATCGCCTCGCGCTTCCGCACCGATGTCTGTTCGGCGTATCTGCTGGAGCCGGACCGCTCTAACCTGGTGCTGGCGGCCACGCTCGGCCTTCATCCCCGATGTATCGGCTCGTTGCGCATGCCGCTGAACGAGGGTCTCTCCGGCCTGGTGGCCGAACGATTGCTCCCGGTGGCGCTGGCCGACGCCCGCAATCATCCCCGCTACAAATACTTCAAGGACTCGGGCGAAGAGGAGTACCACTCGTTTCTGGGCGTGCCGCTGATCGACCGCGGCGTCTTGCAAGGCGTGCTGGTGGTGCAGACCAAGGAGCCGCGCACCTTCCGCGACGAAGAAATCCGCATGTTGGTGGAGGCGGTTGGGCAAGTGGCGCCGGTGGTGAGCGAAGCGCGCACCCTCGACCGCTTCATTGCCCCGGCGCAGGAAAAGCTCTGGGAGCTGGCCCGCAACGTGTGGTGGAGCTGGGACCACGACTGCACCAGCCTGTTTCGCGATTTGAATCCCACGCGCTGGCGCCAGTTAAACCAGAATCCCATCTCGCTGCTGAACGAGATGCCGCTGGAGGAGATTGAGCGGCGCGCCAGCGAGCTGGTGCTGCACAGCCGCATTAATTACGTCTACCGCCGCCAGCAGGAGTATCTGCACGAGGACCGCACCTGGGGCGCAAACCACGCAGGGGTGCTGCGGCCGCGGCCGGTGGCCTACTTTTCCGCGGAATTCGGCCTCCACGAGTCGCTGCCCATTTACTCCGGCGGCCTGGGCGTGCTGTCCGGGGATCACATCAAGAGCGCATCCGACCTGGACATTCCGCTCATTGGCATCGGGCTGTTCTACAGGCAGGGCTACTTCTTGCAGCGGCTGGATAACACCGGCTGGCAGCGCGAAGAGTATCTCCAGACCGACATCAACCAGTTGCCGATGCAGCCTGCTATCGGGGTGAACGGCGAGCCGGTGGTGGTTGAGATTGCCACGCGCGGCGGCGCGATTCGCGCCAAGGTCTGGCGGGTGAAGGTGGGCCGCTGCGATCTTCTGCTGCTCGACTCGAACGTGGCCGGGAACGCGCCGGAGGATCTCGACACCACCTCCCGGCTCTACGGCGGCGACGCCCGGGTTCGCATTCGCCAGGAACTGCTGCTGGGCGTGGGCGGCTATCGCGCGCTGAGGGCCATGGGCATTTCTCCCGGCGTTCTTCATCTCAACGAAGGGCATAGCGGATTTGCGGTTTTCGAGGCCATTCGCAGCCGCATGGAGGACGAGGGTCTGGATTTTTACGCGGCGGCCAGCCAGATTCCCCGCGAAGTGATCTTTACCACGCACACGCCGGTCCCAGCCGGGCACGACCGCTTCAGTGCCGAGCTGATCGAGGAGCACCTGGGACCGCTGCGCGAGCAACTCGGCATCTCCCAGGAAAATCTCATGGGATTCGGGCGCGAGCAACCCACCGACTACGGGGAGCTTTTCTGCATGACGGTGCTGGGTCTGAAGCTGGCGCGTCGCGTCAATGCGGTTTCATCGCTGCACGGCGAGGTTTCGCGCGCCATGTGGAGAGGACTCTATCCGGGCAGGCCCGAGGATGCGGTTCCGATTGGGCATGTGACCAACGGCGTGCATGTTCCATCGTGGCTGGCGCCGCAGATGGGCCGTCTCTACGACCGCCATCTGGGTGTCGGCTGGCAACGCCAGAGCAGCGCCGACGAGACCTGGGCGGCCATCGAAGCGGTGGACGACGGCGAGTTGTGGGAGACGCACCTGAGCCTCAAGGCGCAGCTTCTCGAGTTCATACGCCGCCGCGCGCGCGAGCAGGCTGAGCGCCGCTCGGAACCCGCCGAAGCTCTGCAGAGACTGGGCAAAATTCTCTCGCCGGACGCGCTCACCATCGGCTTTGCGCGCCGCTTTGCCACCTACAAGCGCGCCAACCTGCTGCTCGCCGACCTCGAACGCCTGAACGCCATGGTCAACGACGCCAAGCGCCCGGTGCAGTTTGTGTTTGCGGGCAAGGCGCATCCGCACGACGAGCCTGGCAAGCGGGTTCTGCAGCAGATTGCGCAGATGATGCGCGACCCGGATTTCGGCAACAAGTTTGTCTTCCTCGAGAATTACGACATCAACGTCGGCCGCCACCTGGTGCAGGGCGTCGATGTGTGGCTCAACAATCCGCGCCGTCCTCTTGAGGCTTCCGGGACCAGCGGGCAAAAGGTGGTTTTGAACGGCGGGCTCAATCTCTCGGTTCTGGATGGCTGGTGGGCCGAAGCATACGACGGCATGAACGGTTTCGCGATCGGCAGCGGGCGCACCCATTCCAACATGGACGTGCACGACAGCCGCGACGGGCAAGATCTTTACCGCGTGCTCCTCGAGGAAGTGATTCCGCTCTACTACCAGCGCGACCGCGACGGCCTGCCGAGAGGCTGGATCAAGCGCATGAAGCGGACGATACGCACGCTGGGATGGCGCTTCAACGCCGACCGCATGGTGATGGATTACACGGAGAAGTGTTACATTCCGGCCGCAGGCGGCACATCGAGCGATATTCGCGCGCTGTCGTAGAGCGAAGCTTGCGCCATGAGCCCCGTCAACGCAGTTCAAGGGCCAGAAGGAGGCAAAATGCTGAGGAGGGAGCCGGTCACTCGGAAGGGTAATAATATACTTGGCAAAATAGAGGGGATATGGAGATCGTCAGTTTAAGCTTTGCTTCCGGATGCCTATTACGGTGCCGATCAACAAGCCAAAGGCCACTCCAAGTACCACGCCGATGCCAATGTGATGCAGCGCCGCCCCTATCGGCGTACCTAGGGCGGCTCCGAAGCAAAGTCCAAGTGCTACGCTAACGCTGCTCTTCATCACTCTCCTCGGCAGTGCTCAGTTTGAAGATAATATTATCACTTTGGTTTTTGCCGGGTGCCGGGTGCCCCATCCTTGCGCCGTTTTCCGGCGCAAGGGTGGGAGAGCACGAACCCCAAGGCGGTCGCTTCCGGTGCAGAATCCCTCCGCCGGGTGCCCCATCCATGCCGCAGTCTCTTCGCGGCA
>Ga0302320_10001902_pt1 | contig 49804 bp, 49 predicted proteins | sample Bog_T0_3_FD_202130 | JGI IMG/M metagenome (GOLD analysis project Ga0302320, IMG submission 202130) | Peat permafrost microbial communities from Stordalen Mire near Abisko, Sweden - Bog_T0_3 | ecosystem: Environmental > Terrestrial > Soil > Wetlands > Peat | place: Sweden: Abisko, Stordalen Mire... | reverse complement strand
GAAAACCTACACCGAAATCGTCCGTGCCTGCGCCAACGCCTGGAACTGGTTCGTGTCCGACGCGCCGCGGATCGCATCCATCGGCGCCCGCAAGTGGGTGATTCTTTAGGCGGATTGGTATTACGCGGCGGCGTCGTAGCGGGCGCGTTCCTCTTCCACGAAGCCATCGAACCCAGCGGTGACCAACTCAGCCCGCGGCCAGTCGTAGAAAACGTGCCCCGGCGACCGCGGCAACGCCGCCCAGGTCACCATCATCGACGCCTGCCGCTCCCGCTGCCGACCCAACGCCATCCGCCGCCCCCAATCTCCGTCAGCGCAACGAATCGGGCCGTGCCAACTTCGTCAACGGGCTGCTATGAAGCGGGTTCGTGTTGCTTCGGCATAAGCATCCATCAGTCAAGAATTTCAATGCATTTCGCCGCGCGCCCTGGCGCAGCTGGCAACAACGCTCCAATCGTTCATCCGATGGACCGGTCACCCGCCAGCTTGCTCCCCACCCCCGCCCGCCGCATATTTTGCCCCGGTTCCGGGGCAATCCAAGGGGCAACGCCGATGGACGCCTGCCTGATCGACGTGGTCCGCCAGGACGGCACGTGACGTGGTGGTGCCGGGCCATGCCAGCGGGGCAACGGCGGCCGACCTCAACGCAATGTTCTGGCGCTGGGCCAGCACGCCGCCGCACCAGCTCCGCGCGCCCGGACCACTCGGGCGACCGCCGCGCGACGACCGTTCCTGGACCTGAAGAACATGGCCAAGCCCTCCCCCCGTTTCGTCTGTGCCTCCTGCGGCGCCGTCACCCCCAAATGGGCCGGCCGCTGCGAGACCTGCGGCGAGTGGAACACCATCGCCGAGGAGCCCGCCGCCAGCGCCGGCCCCGGCCTGCAGAAGGACAAGGCCCCCACCCGCAAACTGGCCTTCGTCGATCTCGCCGGCACCGCCGCGCCGCCGCCGCGCACCCCGGTGGGCATCGCCGAGCTTGACCGCGTGCTCGGCGGCGGTCTGGTGCCGTCCTCGGCGGTGCTGCTCGGCGGCGATCCCGGCATCGGCAAATCCACGTTGCTGCTCCAGGCCGCCGCCGCGCTGGCCCTCGCCGGCCACCGGGTGCTGTATGTCTCCGGCGAGGAATCCATCGAACAGGTGCGCCTGCGCGCCCGCCGCCTCGGCCTCGCCCAGGCGCGGCTGGAACTCGCCGCCGCCATCAACCTGCGCGACATCGCCGCCAGCCTGGAGCAGGCGCGCGACGCCACCATGGTGGTGATCGACAGCATCCAGACCATGTGGATCGACGCCATCGACAGCGCCCCCGGCACCGTCAGCCAGGTGCGCGCCTCGGCCTTCGAGTTGATCCGGCTGGCCAAGTCCAGCCATTTCGCCGTGGTGCTGGTGGGGCACGTCACCAAGGAAGGCGCCATCGCCGGCCCCAGGGTGCTCGAGCACATGGTCGATGCCGTATTGTATTTCGAGGGCGACCGCGGCCACCAGTTCCGCATTCTGCGCGGCGTCAAAAACCGCTTCGGCGCCACCGACGAGATCGGCGTGTTCGAAATGACCGAAACCGGCCTTGCCGAAGTGCCCAACCCCTCCGCCCTGTTCCTCGCCGAGCGCCGTGGCAACGTCTCGGGCAGCGCGGTGTTCGCCGGGCTGGAGGGCACCCGCCCGGTGCTGGTGGAGGTGCAATGCCTGCTCGCCCCCAACCCCGGCGGGTCGCCCCGGCGCTCCGTGGTGGGCTGGGACTCCGGCAGGCTGGCCATGCTGCTGGCGGTGCTGGAAACCCGCTGCGGCCTGCGGCTCAATGCCTCGGATGTCTATCTCAACATCGCCGGCGGCCTGCGCATCGCCGAGCCGGCCGCCGACCTCGCGGTGGCCGCCGCCCTGATCTCGGCGGCCACCGACCAGCCGACCGACCCCGGCATGGTGTTTTTCGGCGAAGTCGGCCTCTCCGGCGAGGTGCGCCAGGTCGCCCAGGCCGAGTCGCGGCTGAAGGAAGCCCAGAAGCTGGGCTTCGGCGCTGCCTGCCTGCCCCGCCGGGTCGCCCGCGGCAACCGCCCGCTGTTCGCCCCCGAGGGCCTCGCCTTGCTGGAAATCGGTCATCTCGGCGATCTGGTTGGCAGGTTTGCGGGAAAGACAGGTAAGTCATCCATGTGACAGGCTGGCATCCGCCCCCCCGCGGACGATATATGGCCCCTGCACCTTGGGGGCAGCGAATCTTGAACTGGGTGGACATCGTCGTCCTCGTCGTCATCGCCTTTTCGGCGCTGCTCGCCTTCATGCGCGGTTTCCTGCGCGAGGTGATGGGCATCGGCGCCTGGATCGGCGCCGGCATCATTGCGGTCTGGGGCGCCCCGGACCTGGAACCGCGCATGCGCGAATGGACCGGCAACGCCGACTTCGCCTTGCCGGCCGCCTATGCCGCCGTGTTCGTCGGCGCGCTGATCCTGCTATCCGTGGTCGGCGGCCTGATCGGCGGCGTGGTGCGCGGCTCGGTGCTCGGCGGCATCGACCGCACGCTGGGCGTGGTGTTTGGCCTGGCGCGCGGCGCCGTCGTGGTGGTGGTCGCCTACCTCGCCGCCGGCCTGCTGATGGCGCCGGAGCGCTGGCCGGAGCCGGTGCTTCAGGCCCGCAGCCTCCCCTATGCCTACCAGGGCGCCGCCTGGCTCACCGGCAAGATGCCGGCCGAATACCGGCCCCGCGTTCCTGAGCCGCCGGCCGGCCGCGAAACCCGTGCCGCCGATCTTTTGCGCGTGCCCGCCCAGGGCCGCGCCACCGCCCGTCCGTGACGGCACCAGGAGACGCCCCCATGCCCCAGGCTCTCGCGCCGATGCAGGACGATCCGATGCACGACGACAAGCCGCACGAGGAATGCGGCGTCTTCGGCATCTGGAACCATCCCGATGCCGCCGCGGTGGTGGCTCTCGGCCTGCATGCCCTGCAGCACCGCGGCCAGGAAGCCAGCGGCATCGTCAGCTTCGACGGCGAGCATTTCCACACCCATCGCGGGCTGGGGCTGGTCGGCGACCTGTTCGGCGACGCCCGCGTCATCGCCTCGCTGGCCGGCAACCGCGCCGTCGGCCACAACCGCTACGCCACCACCGGCGACACGGTCATGCGCAACGTCCAGCCGCTCTATGCTGATTTCGAGTTCGGCGGCTTCGCGGTGGCGCATAACGGCAACCTCACCAACGCCACCGCGCTCCGCCGCGCCCTGGTGCGGCGCGGCTGCCTGTTCCAGTCCACCACCGACAGCGAGGTGTTCATCCACCTCATCGCCATCAGCCTGTATTCCACCGTGGTCGATCGTCTCATCGACGCGCTGAAACAGGTCGTCGGCGCCTATTCGCTGATCGCCCTGAGCAACGAGGCGCTGATGGGCGTGCGCGACCCGCTCGGCGTCCGCCCGCTGGTGCTCGGCCGGGTGCCGCACGCCGGCGGCGCGGCAAGCTGGGTACTGGTCAGCGAAACCTGCGCGCTCGACATCGTCGGCGCCGAGTTCGTCCGCGATGTCGAGCCTGGCGAGATCATCATCATCAACGATCAGGGCGTGCACAGCATCCGCCCGTTCACCCGCATGCCGGCGCGGTTCTGCGTGTTCGAATACATCTACTTCTCCCGCCCCGATTCGGTCGTCGAGGGAATGCCGGTGTATGACGCGCGCAAGCGCATCGGCGCCGAACTGGCGCGCGAGAGCGGCGTGCCGGCCGACGTCATCGTGCCGGTGCCCGATTCCGGCGTGCCCGCCGCCATGGGCTACTCCATCCAGAGCGGTATTCCGTTCGAGCTCGGCATCATCCGCAACCACTATGTCGGCCGCACCTTCATCGAGCCGACCGAGCGGGTGCGCAATCTCGGCGTCAAGCTGAAGCACTCCGCCAACACCCCGGTGCTCGCCGGCAAGCGGGTGGTGCTGGTGGACGACAGCATCGTGCGCGGCACCACCAGCAAGAAAATCGTCGAAATGGTGCGCAACGCCGGCGCCTCCGAGGTGCATATGCGCATCTCCTCGCCGCCCACCACCCATTCCTGTTTCTACGGCATCGACACACCCGAACGCGGCAAGCTGCTCGCCGCCACCCACTCGGTCGAGGACATGGCGGCGCTGATCGGCGCCGACAGCCTGGCCTTCATTTCCATCGACGGGCTGTACCGCGCGCTCAACAAGGGCGACCGCGATCCGGCCCGGCCGCAATATTGTGACGCCTGTTTCACCGGCGAGTATCCGATCCCGCTGCCCGACATGGCCGAGAACGACAGCCGCCAGTTGTCTCTCCTTTCCGAAAGTCGCTGAATGTCATTCTCTGGCCGGATTGCCCTTGTCACCGGGGCCAGCCGCGGCATCGGCGCCGCGACCGCCATCGAACTCGCCCGCCGCGGCGCCCATGTGGTCATCACCGGGCGCACCCAGGGCGGCCTGGAGGAAACCGACGACAGCATCCGCGCCGCCGGCGGCGCGTCCACCCTGCTGCCGCTCGACCTGAAGGACGGCGCCGCGCTGGACGCGGTGGGGCCGAGCCTGCTGGAGCGGTTCGGCCGGCTCGATATCCTGGTGTCCAACGCCGGCAGCCTCGGCGTGCTCACCCCGGTGCCGCACATATTGCCGAAGGACTGGGAGGACGTGGTGGCGGTGAACCTCAGCGCCACCTGGCGGGTGATCCGTACCTGCGGCCCGCTGCTGCTCGCGGCCGAGGCCGGGCGGGCGGTGTTCGTGACCGACGGGATCGTGCTGCAACCCATCGCCTACTGGGGAGCCTACGGCGCCACCAAGGCCGGGCTGCATCATCTGGTGCAGAGCTGGGCGGCGGAAACCCGCACCAGCCGGCTGCGGGTGAACCTGGCCGACCCCGGCGCGGTCGCCACCAGCCTGCGCCGCTGGGCCTTTCCGGGGGAGGATCAGTCCGTGCTGCCGCAGCCTAGCGATGTTGCGCCTGGGATCGTTGACCTTTGCGCGGCGGGCGAGACGCGGCATGGGGAAATGGTGCGGGTCAGCCCAAAGTAAGCAAGGCCAGGGCTCCGCCCTGGACCCGCCAAGGGGCGGTGGCCCCTTGGAACCCGTTACTTTTCTGGTACGCGCTCCAACTCTCGGTTGTGGCCTAGCGCCAGCACTACGACCATGGCGACTGTCGCCAGTCCGGCTATCACGAGAAGGCCGCCGCTGTAGCTGCCGGTGGCGTCCTTGATCCACCCTATCGCGTACGGGCCGGCAAAGCCTGACAAATTGCCGACCGAATTGATCACCGCAATCCCCGCCGCCGCCGAGGCCCCCGACAGCATCGCCGTCGGCAGCGTCCAGAACACCGGCAGCGCCGCGAACACCCCGCATGAGCCGATGGTGAACGCCAGCATCGTCAGCACCGGGTCCCCCGTCAGCGTCGAGGCGGCGATGCCGACCGCCGCCACCAGCAACGCCATCGCCGTATGGCCGGCGCGGTGGCGCGTCCGGTCGGACCAGCGGCCGTACCAGGTCATCACCGCCGCCCCGACGACATAGGGAATCGCCACCACCCAGCCCGTCGCGGCATTGCTCAGCCCGAACGCCTTGACGATCTGCGGCAGCCAGAAGCCCACGCCATACAGACCCGCCACCGCGCCAAAATACACCAGCGCCAGACCCCAGACCCGGATATGAATAATCGCCTCCCACACCGAGGGATCATGCACCGCCTCGCGCTGCGCCCGCTCCGCGGCCAGCCGGCCGCTCAGCCAGGTCCGCTCCCCTTGCGCCAGCCATCGCGCCTCGCCCGGACGATCGGTGAGATAGAAATAGGTCACGCCCGCCAGCACCAGAGCCGGCGCCGCCTCAAGAATGAACAGCCACTGCCAACCCGCCAGCCCGCCCACCCCGTGCAGGCCCAAAATCTGGCCGGAAATCGGCGAGCCGATCGCCGAGGACACCGGTATCGCCGCCATGAACTGGCCGATGATCCGCGCCCGGTAGACCGAGGGAAACCACAGCGTCAGATAGAAGATGATGCCCGGAAAGAACCCCGCTTCCGCCAACCCCAGCAAAATACGCAGCAGGTAGAAAGTGTATTCGTGGCCCAGCCCGGTGAACTGCGCGATCTGCGGAATGAACGCCATCGCCCCGGAAATGATTCCCCAGGTGATCATGATCCGGGCGATCCATTTGCGCGCGCCGAAACGGTTCAGAAACAGGTTGGACGGCACCTCGAACAGGAAATACGCCAGGAAGAAAATACCCGAGCCGAGCCCGAACATGGTCGCGGTCAGCCCCAGATCCTTGTTCATGGTGATCGCGGCGAATCCCACGTTCACCCGGTCCAGATAGGCGACGAAATAGCAGACGATCAGAAAGGGGATCAGCCGCGCCGATACCTTGCGGATTGTGTGCCGCTCGAGTTCGTCCATGGGCGTTTCCTCTGTGGCCCGGGCGGGCCTTGTGGCCATTCAGCCCACGTTCCCGCCTTTCGCGCCGCGCCGCAACCCCGGGCAGTGCGCCGGCTTGAATGTCGGGTTCCGACCCGGAGCCGCCTTCGGGAACGAATGGATGGGACTGGCGGAACAAGTCGGGGTGCGGCGGATTCTCGCATCGGCCGGCCAGCCGACTGCGTTACCAATCCATGGCGGTGAGGTGGCCGGCGCGACAATTTTGTCCTCTATACGCCCGCCGTCGCCCTCTGATGAGCATTGGCAATCCATGAGCATCCTTCATCGTCTCAGGCTCCGCACCAAGCTGACGCGGACCACGGTTGGTATTGCCCAATCGCTGCAAAACCGAGTGATCACGCAACAACCGACCCGAGAACAGGCATTGGCGATGTTCCGGGAAGACATTCATGCCATGCGGTTCGATGGCGGCGATGGTTACGCCAGCGATCAGGTCGAGGCTTCGAATGGTGGGTACACCATATTGGCGCACGAGAGCGAGGCAAGCCGTGAGTGTCCATCCGGAAACATCTCGAATCATTGGAATCACATGTGATTCCCTGCCGTCAGGGCGATTCGCAGGAGCTGCCGGGTGTGGACGAAGAAGAATCGCGGTCAGTATGACCGCGGCAAGCTGCGATACCCGAGCGACCTGACGAACGAGGAGTGGGTGGTTCTACAACCGCTTCTGCCGGTTCAGGGTCACGTCGGCCGATGTCCAGGACCAGGATGGCGGCATACGCGGACCAGCCACCGGCCACCCTGCGGCCCCTTGCGGTAGCCCACCGCCGCGCCGCCGGTCAGGGAACGCCAATACGGCGCCGGCCGGACTTCCAGCCGCTCGCGGGCGGCTTCCGTGGTCAGGGGAGCGTCAACCGGAGCGCGCGCCAAGGCGGGGGGTCCGGGCTTGTAGGGTATGGCGCAAAGAACACGCACCCGTCCGCTGCCGTGCAAGTCTATCCGCGCTTTTCATTTCCGTAGGTTTTAACAGGGGTTCTGCCGTTCGCTGCTGTCCGCCGTTGCGCCGTTCTACCGCCCTTTCACGCTAATAATACGGGTTCGAGCCCCGTAGGGATCGCCAACCTTTTCAATTGGTTGGTGCACGGCCACCGAGCCTGCCGGGCTGCATGCCGGCGGGCGGGCCGCGATTCGTCCGGTTCGGCGACGCGGCCTACGGCTTTGCCGCCACCAGGCCGGCCTCGATATGCGCGGCCAGGGCCCGGCTGGATACCGGCTTGCGGATGAGGGTGAAGCTGGTCTCGTCGGCGAGGCCGGTGCGGTCGCCGGCATAGCCGGTCAGCAGGAAGCAGGGCAGGCCGGGCCGCAATGCCCGCGCCCGCTGGATGGTGGCCACGCCGTTCGTGCCGGGCATGGACAGGTCGCTCACCAGCACGTCCACCGTCTCGCCGGCCTCAAGCAGCGCCAGCGCCGCCTGTCCGCTCCTCGCCACCAGGGGCGTGTAGCCCATGTCCTCGACCTGGGCCGCCAGGGTTTCGCAGACCAGTTCGTCGTCATCCACCAGCAGGATGCGGGCCGAGCTCGCGCCAGGCGGCTTGTCGGTGACGTTCCCGGCGTCGCCGCGCGGGCCGTCCGGCGTGGCCTGGCGCAGCCACAGGCTGACCGTGGTGCCCGCGCCCAGGGCGCTGGTGATTTCCAGCGCGCCGCCGGACTGATCGGCGAAGCCCTTCACCATCGCCAGCCCCAGGCCGGTGCCCTGCCCGGGTGGCTTGGTGGTGAAGAACGGCTCCGTCACCCGTGCCTGGGTGGCCGCATCCATGCCGGCGCCGCTGTCGGTGACGTCAAGGCGCACATAGCGGCCCGGCGCCAGTCCGGCGGGATGCGCCTGGCCCTCGGCGACGTGCAACGCCGCGGCCGACAGGGTTAGCGTGCCACCTTCCGGCATGGCGTCGCGGGCGTTGGTGCCCAGGTTGATCAGCGCCGTCTCCAGCTGTCCGCGGTCCGCCAGCAGCGGCGGCAGACCGGCCGGCGCGCTGGCGCGGATGGCGAGCGTGGCGCCGAGGGTGTGGCCGAGCATGTCGGATATGTTGGTCAGCAGGTCGGCGGTGGCGATCACCTCGGTGCGCAACTCCCCCCTGCGCGCGAAGGTCAGCAGGCGCTGGGTGATCGAGGCGCCCCGGGCGGCGGCATGGATGGTCGAGCGGGCGAGGCGGCGGGTTCGCTCGTGATCTTCCGGCCGGCGTTCGATCAGCCCGGCCGCGGCCGACACGCTTTGCAGGATGTTGTTGAAGTCGTGCGCGATGCCGCCGGCAAGCAGGCCGAGCGCCTGCACCTTCTGCGCCTGCGCGAGCTTCTCGGCGAGGTTGCGCCGCTCGGTCAGGTCGCGCCCTTCGGCGATGATCCATTTCACCTGTCCGGTGGCCGGGTCAGACACGGGGTTGAGCGAAAAGTCGATCCAGATGCCCCGCCCGTCGGCACCCCGTATCTCCACCTCGCGCCGGACCAGCGCGCCGCCAGCCGCCGCCGCGATCTCCGCGCGCAACTGTTCCGTCTCGGCCGGCGGCCACCAGCCGGTCGCCCAGATTGGCCGGCCGATGACATCGGCATCGGTCAGGCCGCCGGCCTCCAGCGCCGTCCGGTTCGCCCGCAGCACCGTGCCGTCCGGGGTGAGCAGGCCGACGAACTGGAACTGCGAGTCGAACAGGCTGCGGAACTGCGCTTCCGCCTCGGCCAGCGACGCGGTGCGCTCGGCGACCCGCCGTTCCAGCTCCACCTGGTAGGCCGCCTGCGCCTCCCGGGCGGCGACGATTTCGGTGATGTCCTGCTGCGCGGTGACGACGCGCTCCGGCTTGCCGTCCTGGCCGAGGAAGGCTTCGGCGCGCATGCTGATCCAGCGCACCGACCCGTCGGCTCGTTGAATGCGGAATTCCGCGGTCACGGCGTCGCCGCGCTCCTGGACATCGCGCATCCGCTCGGCGAGCCACTCACGATCGTCCGGGTGCACCAGGGCGTACCAGGCCGCGAGCGAAATATGCGTCTGTCCGGCGGGTAAGCCGTACAGGCTGGCGAATTGCTCCGACACCAGCGCCACCACGTCCTGGGAGACGAGGCGGTCGGTTGCGCCGATTCCGCCGATCTGCTGCACCAGACGCAGCCGCGCCTCGCTGTCGCGCAGCGCCTGCTCCGCCCGCCGCCGCGCGGTGGCGTCACGAACGATGCCGATCAGGCCGGGGACTTCGCCTTTAACGCTGGAATTCACCGAGAGTTCGATCGGGAAAGTCGAGCCGTCCCGGCGCTGCCCCACCAGGTCGCGGCCCTGCACGCCGATGACGCGCGGCGGGGCGCCGGCCCGGTGGGCCGCAACATAGCGGCCATGCCGGGCCGCCTCGCTGGCGGGCATCAGCACGCCGAGATCGCGGCCGATCAGCTCCTCCGGCCGGTCATAGCCGAACATGCGCAGCCCGGCGGGGTTGATGAAGTTTATCGTCCCGTCGGCATGGGCGACGATGATGCCATCCGCCGCGGTAGCGACCAGCGTCTGCAACCGCGCCTCGCTCACGCCCAGGGCCGCTTCCGCCCGGCTCTGGGCGGTGATGTCGGTCACGTTCTCCATCACCAGGGCGCGCCCGTTGTCGTCGTGGCGCAGAACCTTGCGTGCCCGGACGATCCGTTCCTCGCCGGCAAGGGTGCGCTGGCGCAGTTCGCCGGTCCATTCGCCGTGGCGCAGCAGAGTGGCCTCGATGTCCGCCAGCTTTACCGGAAATACCGTCTGCAACAGACGGTGGGACGACTGCCCCACCGCCTGCGCGGCGGTCCAACCATACAGGCGCTGGCAGCCCTCGGACCAGAAATGGATCGAGCCGTCGAGGTCGCGCACCATGACCGCGGCGAGGTCGAGCATGTCGAGCAGGCGCTGACGCTCGGTCGCGTCATGCCGGGCGGCACCGAAGAGAGAGGCGACGGGTGAGGGAGCGGTTTCCCCGGGCGGCGGTTTTTCGTTGGTCACGTCGTTTCGGCCATAGCTGTCTTCACATACAATTGTCTGCTGACGTGATGCCTCGGCCCAAATTATCCAACCTCCAGAGCGCAAAAAAGTTCAAATTCTCGTATTTCACGCTGTTTTGTTCGGCCGGCTTATTCGCCCCTTGAGCGGGTTTTGTTTGTCAAATTGCATGCAATGCCAACCATCCATCGTGAATTGGGGTCGCATCACCGGCAATCCAATATGGGGCAACGGCGTACAAATGGCTTGCGCCGCCGCATGCCGCCCATGCCGGCGCCCGCCCGTCCGGCCATTTCCCCGCCCCGCCCCGGATGCTAGAGCTATGTCCCATGACAACCGAACCTCTCCCTGCCATCGCCCTCGGCAGCGACCATGCCGGGTTCCCGCTGAAGGCCGTTCTGGCCCGTGCCCTGGCCGAGGCCGGGCACCCGGTGATCGACCTCGGCACCCACGCGCCGGAGCGGGTCGATTATCCCGATTACGCCCATGCGGTCGCCCGCGCCGTCGAGGCCGGGCAGGCGCGCTTCGGCGTGCTGGTGTGCGGCAGCGGCGTGGGGGTTTCCATCGCCGCCAACCGCCACGGCGGCATACGCTGCGTGCTCGCTTCCGAGCCGCTGACCGCCACCCTGTCGCGCGCCCATAACGACGCCAACGTGCTTGCCCTCGGCGCCCGTCTGACCGGGGAGGACATGGCGCTGGCCATCCTGCGCGCCTTCCTCGCCGGCCACTATGAAGGCGGGCGCCACGACCAGCGCCTCGCCAAGCTCACCCCGACCCAAGGGAATCCGGCATGAACGACGCCGCGTCGCTGTACCGCTTCTTCAACGCCCCGCTCGCCGAGACCGACCCCGAGCTGGCCGCCGCCATCGGCCGCGAACTGCGCCGCCAGCAGGACGGCATCGAGCTGATCGCCAGCGAGAACATCGTCTCCCGCGCCGTGCTGGAGGCGCAGGGGTCGGTGCTGACCAACAAATACGCCGAGGGCTATCCGGGCCGGCGCTACTACGGCGGCTGCGCCGAGGTGGACGTGGCCGAGACGCTGGCCATCGAGCGGGCCAAGCGGTTGTTCTCGGCCGGTTTTGCCAATGTGCAGCCGAATTCCGGCTCGCAGGCCAACCAGGCGGTGTTTTTCGCCCTGCTGAGCCCGGGCGACACCATCCTGGGCATGAGCCTGGCCGCCGGCGGCCACCTGACCCACGGCGCCGCCCCCAACCAGTCCGGCAAATGGTTCCACGCGGTGCAGTACGGGGTGCGGATCGATGACGGGCTGCTGGACTACGAGGAACTGGAGCGGCTGGCCCGCGCCGAGCGTCCGAAGCTGATCATCGCCGGCGGTTCGGCCTATCCGCGGGTGATCGACTTCGCCCGCATCCGCGCGGTGGCCGACGAGGTGGGCGCCTTCTTCATGGTGGACATGGCGCATTTCGCCGGGCTGGTGGCGGCCGGGGCATTCCCCAGCCCGCTGCCGCATGCCCATGTGGTCACCACCACCACCCACAAAACCCTGCGCGGCCCGCGCGGCGGCATGGTGCTGACCAACGACGCCGACATTGCCAAAAAGATCAATTCCGCCGTTTTCCCCGGCTTGCAGGGCGGCCCGCTGATGCACGTCATCGCCGCCAAGGCGGTGGCGTTCGCCGAGGCGCTGACCCCGGAATTCCGCGCCTACCAGCACGCCGTGACGGCCAACGCCAAGGCGCTGGCGGCGACCCTGGTGGAGCAGGGGCTGGCCATCGTCACCGGCGGCACCGACAGCCACCTGATGCTGGTCGATCTGCGCCCCAAGCGCGTCACCGGCAAGGCGGCGGAAGCCAGCCTCGACCGCGCCCATATCACCGCCAACAAGAACGCCATCCCGCTCGACCCCGAGAAGCCGGCCATCACCTCCGGGCTGCGCCTGGGCACCCCCGCCGCCACCAGCCGCGGCTTCGGGGTGGCCGAGTTCCAGGAGGTCGGGCGGCTGATCGGCGAGGTGCTGGACGGGCTTGCGAAGTCCAACGATGGCGGCAACGGGGTGGCGGAGCGGGCGGTGGCCGGGCGGGTGCTGGCGCTGTGCGGGCGGTTTCCGATTTATCAGCAATAACGTGCTGCGGCATCGTTGCCGGGGCGCTGCCCCGGACCCCGCCAGGGGCTTTGCCCCTGGACCCCACCAAGGGCTTTTGGCCCTTGGAACCCCTTTGGGGGGTGCTACCTAGATGCACTGCCCGTTCTGCGGCCATGACGATACCCAGGTGAAGGACAGCCGTCCTACCGATGACGGGTCGGCTATTCGCCGCCGGCGGTTTTGCTCGGCTTGCAGCCAGCGTTTCACCACCATCGAGCGGGTCCAGTTGCGCGAGCTGACCGTGCTGAAATCCGATGGCCGCCGGGTGCCGTTCGACCGCGACAAACTGGCCCGCTCCGTGCGCATCGCCCTGCGCAAGCGCCCGGTGCAGGAGGAACGCATCGAACGCATCGTCAACGGCATCGTCCGCCAGCTTGAAGCCTCCGGCGAAAGCGACATCCCCAGCAAGCAGATCGGCGAGCTGGTGATGGAAACGCTGAAGGAAGTGGACGCGGTGGCCTATGTCCGATTCGCCTCGGTCTATCGCAATTTCCGCGAGGCCAAGGATTTCGAGGCCTTTGTGGGCGAGTTGGGCGAGCCTACATAGCAGCTTAATGGACGATCTTTACCATATGGGGGCCGCCCTGGCGCTGGCACGCCGGGGGCTGGGCAATACGTGGCCCAATCCGTCGGTGGGTTGCGTCGTGCTGAATGACGGGCGTGTGGTCGGTCGCGCCGTCACCGCCCCGGGCGGACGGCCGCATGCCGAGAAACTGGCGCTGGACATGGCCGACACCGCCGCGCGCGGCGCCACCGCGTTTGTCACCCTGGAACCCTGCTGCCACCACGGCCGCACCCCCCCCTGCGCCGAGGCGCTGATCGCCGCCGGCCTGGCCCGGGTGGTGGTCGCCACCCGCGATCCCGACCCGCGGGTGAAGGGGCAGGGCATCGCCCGCCTGCGCGCGGCCGGCATCGCGGTGGAGGAAGGCGTTCTGGCGGCCGAGGCGGAGGAAGTGAACGCCGGCTTCTTCAGCCGGGTGCGCCTGGGCCGCCCGTTGGTCACGCTCAAGCTGGCCTCCACCCTTGACGGGCGCATCGCCTCCCGCTCGGGCGAGAGCCGCTGGATCACCGGCGTGCCGGCGCGGCGCATGGCGCACGCGCTGCGCGGCCGGCATGACGCGGTGATGGTGGGGGTGGGCACGGTGCTGGCCGACGACCCCGACCTGACCTGCCGCATCCCCGGCTACAAGCCGGTCAGCCTGGTGCGGGTGGTGGCCGACAGCCACCTGCGCACCCCGTTGACCTGCCGGCTGGTCGCCACCGCCGCGCAAACCCCGACCTGGATCATCGCCCGCGACGGCGCCGACGCCGAGCGGCGCACCGCCATGCAGGGGGCGGGCGTCGAGGTGGTGACGGTGGCCGCCGGCTCGCCCGGGGTGGATTTGGCCGCGACGCTGGCGGTGCTGGCGGCGCGCGGCGTCACCCGGCTGCTGGTGGAAGGCGGCGCCCAGCTTGCGGCGGCGCTGCTGCGTGCCGATCTGGTGGACCGGATCGCCTGGTTCCATGCCCCCTCGGTCATGGGCGGCGACGGCTGGCCGGCGGCGGCGGCTTTCGGCATCGCCCGCTTGGCTGCCATGCCACGCTTCGCGCGTGTCTCGGCGACCGTGCTGGGCGAAGATGTGTTGACCGAATTTAGGAGAGCAGCCTGATGTTCACCGGCATCGTCAGCGGCGTCGGCCGGGTGCGTGAGATCACCCCGATCGGCGCCGGCGCCGACATGCGGCTGGTGATAACCTCGCCCTGGGCGGATACCGCCAGCGTCCCGATCGGCGCCTCGATCGCCTGCTCGGGCTGCTGCCTGACCGCGATCGAGGTCGGGGCGGACTGGTTCGCCGTCAACGCCTCGGCCGAGACGCTGTCGAAGACCACGCTGGGCGGCTGGCGGGCGGGCACCCGGCTGAACCTGGAACGGCCGCTGCGGGTCGGCAACGAACTGGGCGGGCACATCGTGGCCGGGCATGTGGACGGGGTGGGCGAGGTGGTGGCGATTTCGCCCGAGCATGGGTCGGGGCGCTGGCTGTTCCGGGTGCCCGAGCCGCTGGCCCGCTTCATCGCCCCGAAAGGCAGCGTCGCCATCGACGGCGTGTCGCTGACCGTCAACGAGGTGCGGGGGGCCGAATTCGGCGTGAACATCATCCCCCACACCGCCGCCGTGACCACTTTCGGCGACCGCCGCCCCGGCGACGGGGTGAACATCGAAATCGACACCGTGGCGCGCTACGTCGCCCGGTTGCAGGAATGGCGATGACCGATCCAGTGCTGACCCGCTCGCTGTCCGAGTATCTGTCCTCGGCCGAGGACCTGATCGAGGAGGCCCGTAACGGCCATATGTTCATTCTGGTGGACGACGAGGACCGGGAGAACGAGGGCGACCTGATCATCCCGGCCCAGTTCGCCACCCCGGACGCGGTGAATTTCATGGCGCGGCACGCCCGCGGGCTGGTCTGTCTGGCCATGACCGCCCACCGGGTGGAGCAGCTCGGCCTGCCGCTGATGAGCCCGGCCAACGGCACCCGCCACCAGACCGCCTTCACCGTGTCCATCGAGGCGAAGGACGGGGTCACCACCGGCATTTCCGCGCATGACCGGGCGCATACCATCGCGGTGGCGATCAACCCCGAATGCGGCCGTGACGACATCGTCTCGCCGGGCCACGTATTTCCGTTGGCGGCGCGCGAGGGCGGGGCGCTGGTGCGCGCCGGCCACACCGAGGCGGCGGTGGACATCGCCCGGCTGGCCGGGCTGAACCCGTCCGGCGTGATCTGCGAGATCATGAACGATGACGGCACCATGGCGCGCCTGCCCGACCTGGTGGCGTTCGCCCAGCGCCACGCGCTCAGGCTCGGCACTATCGCCGACCTGATCCATCACCGCCGCCGCACCGAGCGGCTGGTCAAGCGGGTGGAGCAGGGGGAACTGATCGATGCGGTGGGCGGCGACTGGAAGCTGGTTGTCTATGCCAACACGGTGGAATACGCCGAGCATCTGGCGCTGGTGAAAGGCGACCTGTCCGGCGACGAGCCGGTGCTGGTGCGCATGCACGGGGTGAATCTGCTGAACGACATGCTGGGCGGCCCGGGCATGGCGGCCCTGCACGGGTCCATGCGGCAGATCGCCGCGGCCGGGCGCGGCGTCGTGGTGCTCATCCGCGATACCCAGCCGACCGTGCTGTCCGACCGGGTGCGCCACCTGACCGGCGCGGCGCGGCCGACCGGCGAATTGCGCGACTATGGCATCGGCGCGCAGATTCTTCTCGACCTCGGGGTGAAGGACCTTATTTTGCTGTCCAACACGCAGCGCACCATCATCGGCGTGGAGGGCTACGGCCTGCACATCGTCGGCCGCCAGCCGGTCCAGACCTGAAAATGTTCCCGACATGAAAATGGCTCCGGAGGCGGGTGAATGAGCACCGCGGACGCGAAGCTGCCGGCGGTGCCGCCTATGGACGGGCCGGCGCCGCATCTGCTGGTGGTGCGGGCGCCGTACTACGTTGAGGTAGTGGACGGCCTGCGCGACGGCGCCGCCCGCCTGCTGCGCGCGGCCGGCGCCGACTTCGACGTGCTGGACGTGGCCGGGGCGCTGGAACTGGCCGGCGCGGTGCGGCTGGCGGTGCGCGGCAGCCGCCGCTTCGACGGCTATGTCGTGCTCGGCTGCGTGGTACGCGGCGATACCGACCATTACGAATATGTGTGCCGCGAGGCGATGGCCGGGCTGACCCAGGTGGTGCAGCAATTCGGCCTGTGCCTGGGCAACGGGCTGCTGACGGTGGACCTGCTGGAGCAGGCGATCGACCGGTCGCTGTCTCCCGAGGGCGGCGCCAACGGCCACAACAAGGGTGCCGAGGCGGCCGCCGCGGCGCTGCTGCAAATCCGGGCGGCGCGCTGGCTGGGGGCTGGATGATGGTTGAAGTGGTGAAATCCCGGCGTCCGCCGGGTGGCAGGCCGCCGGGCCGCCCGCGCACCGGCTCGCGGGTGGCCGCGGTCCAGGCGCTGTTCCAGGCCGAGCAGGCGCAGTCCGGGCCGGAGACGGTCATCGACGAGTTCGTCCGCCACCGCCTGGGCGAGTTGCCCGGAACCGACGGGTTCGAGGACGGCCGCGTGACCGACGTGCATGTGCCGCTGTTCGCCCGGATCGTCCGGGTGGCGACCAGCGAGCAGGACAGGCTGGACCCGATGCTGTCGGCGGCGCTGACCGAGGACTGGCCGCTGCTGCGGCTCGATCCGGTGCTGCGCGCCTTGCTGCGCGCCGGCGCGGCCGAATTGTGGATGGCGGACGGCCCGCCGGCGAAGGTGGTGATCAACGAGTATCTCGACGTGGCGCACGGCTTCTTCGACGGCGAGGAGCCGCGTTTGGCCAACGGCGTGCTCGACCGGATCGCCCGCCAGTTGCGCCCGGCGGAGTTCGCCGCCACGGTCTGACCGCGGCCGGCGGCGCCGATGTCCGACCTTCCGGCCGAATTCGCCCTGATCGCCCGGCATTTCCGCCCGCTCGCCGGCCCCGGCGCGCTGGAACTGGGTGACGACGCGGCGGTGTTCGCCCCGCCCGCCGGGCGCGAACTGGTGGTCGCCGCCGACGCCATGGTCGCCGGCGTGCATTTCCTGCCGGACGACCCGCCCGACCTGGTCGGACGCAAGCTGCTGCGCACCAACCTGTCCGACCTTGCCGCCATGGCGGCGGTGCCGCTCGGCTATCTGATGACGGTATCCGCGCCGCGCGCCACGCCGGATGCCTGGTTCGCCGGGTTCGCCGCCGGGCTGGCCGCCGACCAGGCCGAGTTCGGCGTTTCCCTGCTCGGCGGCGATACCACCTCCACCCCCGGGCCGGTCAGCCTGTCGCTGACCATTCTCGGCCATGTCGCCCCCAATGCGGCGCTGCGCCGTGCCGGCGCGCGCGAGGGCGACGGGCTGTGGGTGAGCGGGTGCATCGGCGACGGGGCGCTGGGGCTGCTGGCGGCGCGCGGGGAAATCGCCGATACGGACGGGTATCTCGCCGGCCGTTACCGGCTGCCGCGCCCGCGGCTGGCGCTGGGCCAGGCGGTGGCCGGCATCGCCCATGCCGGCCTGGATGTGTCCGACGGGCTGGTGCAGGATACCGGCCATCTTTGCCGCGCCGGCGGCGTGGGCGCGGTCATCGAGGCCGCGTCGGTGCCGCTGTCAGCGGCGGCGCGGCGGGCGGACCGGCTGGCGTTGTGCCTGACCGGCGGCGACGACTACGAATTGCTGCTGGCGGTGCCGCCCGGCCGGACGGCGGCGCTGCTGGCGGCGGCGGCGCGCGCCGGGGTGCCGGTCAGCCGGATCGGTGGCTTCCACGCCGGCCCACCGCGGGTGATTGTCCGCGCCGCGGACGGCACCGATATGCCCTTCGCCGCCGGCGGCTGGAGCCATTTCGGCTGATCAGAAATTCCCCGGGTTGGTGCTGCCGCCCTGGCGGCCGCTGGAGTCGCTGCCGGCGGCGTTGAACTTGCCGACATTGCCCAGCAATTGCTGCAGGAAGGAGGCGTCGTTGCCCGGCGCGGGGGTGGTGCGCGACACCACGCTCACCGGCACCGAATCGCCCTGCGAGCGGCGGTCGATGCCCCGCAGCACGCCCTGCTGGTCGAAGGTCAGCACCACCACCTGCTGGTCCAGCACCGCATTGGTGCCGGCGATCACCGGCTTGGTCACTTCGCCGATATACAGCCAGGTGTTGTCGTCGAAGGTGGCGCGGGCGGTGGGCGAGCCGATCAGCGCGGTGGCATCGGCGCGGGTGGACGTGCCCGGCACCAGCTGGGCCAGCAATTCGTTGTCCACCTTGTTGCCGCGAACCTGCGGGGGAAAGGACATGAAGTCGGGCATGGCGCAACCGGCCAGGGCGGCCAGACCCAGCAGGGCGGCCAGAAGGCGGGTTGCGTTCAGGCGGGTGGGCGGTTGAGCCAAGCGGGGTCGTCCTCCGGGAGCATATGCACGCACGGCGCAATAGCGCGTCGACGTTTGTCGCGTTGACGTTTGTGGCGTTGACCGGCGCCGCCGTGGCGTTAGGTGTATCGGGTGTCACGGCGGTCTGGAAGTGTCAATCGGTCCATCCGGGCCGGCCGGGCGAGGAGTTGGACAATGGGCGTATTCGGGTTCCTGCGACGCAACCCGCATGAGCGGACCGGCTATGAGCTGTACGCGGCGGCGGTGGCGGCGGCGCGCGCGCCCTGGCTGTATGCCAGCCTCGGCGTGCCCGACACGCTGGACGGGCGATTCGATCTGGTGGGTCTGCACGCCTGCCTGCTCATCCGCCGGTTGCGGACCCGGCCGGAACTGGCGCAGGCGGTGTTCGATGCGATGTTCCATGATATGGACGTGAACCTTCGCGAGATGGGGGTGGGCGATCTGTCGGTGGGCAAGAAGGTGAAGGTGATGTGGGAGGCGTTCCACGGCCGCGCCTCCGCCTACACGCAGGCGCTGGACGCCGGCGACTCCGCTTTGCTGGCCGCCGCCCTGGCGCGCAACGTCTGGCGCGGCGCCGATGCCGGCGACGGCCCGGCGCGGCTGGCCGCCATCGCGCTGGCGCAGGCGGCCCATCTGGACGGCCAGGAACTCACCGGCGGCCACGCCGCCTTCCTGCCGCCCGAGAGCCTGGCATGAACCGCGAACTGCACCGGCCGGTGGCGCTCGACCGTATCGGTCCGGCCGGGCTGGAGGTAACGGTGGAGGCCGACGCGGCCGAATGCGCCGCCCTGGCCGTGCGCATGGGCGTGCCCGCGCTGACCGGGTTGTCCTGCCGCTTCCGTCTCTCGCCGTTGCCGGGCGGGGCGGTGCTGGCGGAGGGCGATTTGCGGGCGCAGGTCATGCGGGTCTGCGTGGTGACGCTGGAGACGTTCGAGGCGGCCACCGAGGAACGCTTCCGCCTGCGCTTCGTGCCGGAGGGGACCGGCGCCGGCGACGACGACCCGGAATCGGATGACGAAATCGGCTTCCAGGGCACCAGCATCGATCTCGGCGAGGCGGCGGCCGAGCAGCTTGCGCTGGCGCTCGATCCCTATCCCCGCAAGCCGGGCGCGGCGCTGCCGGATGCCGCCGGGGAGGATACCGGCTCGGCTTTCGCGGCATTGGCACGGCTGCAAGGACGCTGCTAGATAGCTCCCCTGCATGGCGCGGCTTGCAGGGGGGGGGTCCCTCTGCTAGACGGCCCCCCTCGCGTTATTGCCATCTTGTGACCGCCTCCCACCGGCCCCGGCGACAGTCGCCACGCAGGCCATGATGGGGCGTCACCCAGACCGGAGGGGCGTTGTCCCATGGCTGTTCCCAAGCGAAAGACCTCGCCGTCGCGGCGCGGCATGCGTCGAAGCCACGCGGCGCTGCCGGTCGAGGCGCATGCCGAGTGTCCGAACTGCGGCGAATTGAAGCGCCCGCATCATGTGTGCAGCCATTGCGGCCATTATGATGGGCGCGAAGTGGTGGCCGCCGGCAAGGCCCTCAAGAGCGCCGTCCGGGCCTGATCCAGCGCGATCCGGCCCGGAGCACCCCCATGCCTGACTTCCGCCTCCCGGCACCCACGGGCCGGGTTGCATCGTGCCGGCGGACCCGGCCTTGACCGGGCCGTCCAACAGCGCGGCCTTCACCCTGGCGGTCGATGCCATGGGCGGCGACCATGCGCCCGACATCGTGGTGCAGGGCCTGGACGTGGCGTCCGAACGCCATCCCCTGGCCCGCTTCCTGCTGGTTGGCGATGAGGCGCGACTGGCGCCGTTGCTGCGCCGCTACCCGCGCGCCGCCGACACCTGCACAATCCGGCACGCGCCCGACAAAATCGCCAGCGACCTCAAGCCCACCGCGGCGCTGCGGGTGCGCAACTCGTCGATGCGGCTGGCGATCGATGCGGTCGCCTGCGGTCAGGCCGCCGGCGTGGTTTCCGCCGGCAACACCGGCGCGCTGCTGGCGCTGTCCAAGATCGTCATCAAAACGCTGCCCGGCATCGACCGTCCCGCCATGGCGGCGATCGCTCCCTCGGCGCGCGGCGACGTGGTGATGCTCGACCTCGGCGCCAATGTCGTCTGCGATTCGCGCAACCTGGTCGAGTTCGCGGTGATGGGCGACGTGTTCGCCCGCACCGTGCTCGGCCTGACCGCGCCGACGATCGGCCTGCTGAACGTCGGTTCCGAGGAACTCAAGGGCGACGACCGTATCCGCGCCGCCGCCGACGTGCTGCGCGAAAGCCATATCGGCCCGCAGTTCCACGGCTTTGTCGAAGGCCACGACATCGCCGCCGGCACCACCGACATCATCGTGACCGACGGCTTCACCGGCAACGTCGCGCTCAAGGCCACCGAGGGCACCGCCAAGCTGGTGCTGCAATTGCTGCGGCAGGCCTTCACCGCCTCGCTGACGGCCAAGCTGGGCTACATGCTGGCCCGCTCCGAACTGGAGCGGCTGCGCGAACTGGTCGATCCGCGGCGCTACAACGGCGCCGTCATGGTGGGGCTGAACGGGGTGGTGGTGAAGTCGCACGGCGGCACCGACGGTCCCGGCTTCGCTCACGCGGTTGACGTGGCGATGGACATGGTGGTGCACCGCTTCAACGAGCGCATCCGCGAGGGCCTCGCCCTGATTGGCCCCAAGCTTGGCAACGGCCTTGGCAACGGTCTCGGCAACGGTCAGGTGGCCGGGGTGCCGCTTCAGAATGGCCGTGCCCGCGGCGGGCAGGCAGAAATGGAACCAGGGAATGGACCAGCAAGTGGCCCGGCAGGTGGGGCCGACGACGAGCGCCGTGCGGCCTCCGGCTGAGGAGGGGCTGGCGCCGGGCGATCAGCCGGTCCGCCTGCGGGCCGTGCTGGCCGGTATCGGCGCCTACCTGCCCGAGACGGTGGTGACCAACGACGATCTGGCGCGGCGGGTCGATACCAACGACGCCTGGATTCGCGAGCGCACCGGCATCCGCCAGCGCCATCTTGCCGCCGCGCACGAGACTTGCGCCTTCATGGCCACCCGTGCCGCCCGCGCCGCCCTGGCCGATGCCGGTGCCGCCGCCTCCGAGGTGGACGCCATCATCCTCGGCACCGCCACGCCGGACCAGGTGTTTCCCGCCACCGCCGTGCGGGTGCAGGCCGAGCTTGGCGCCGGCGGTTTCGCTTTCGACATCTCGGCGGCGTGCAGCGGTTTCATCTATGCGCTGTCGATGGCCGACGCGCTGGTGCGCAGCGGCCAGGCGCGCGGGGTGCTGGTGATCGGCGCGGAGGTGTTTTCGCGTCTGGTGAACTGGCAGGACCGCTCCACCTGCGTGCTGTTCGGCGATGGTGCCGGCGCGGTGTTCCTGCGCGCCGCCCCGGGCGTGCCGGGGCCGGAGACGCCGGGCATCCTGTCCACCCACCTGCACAGCGACGGCCGGCTGGGCGATATCCTTTATGTCGACGGCGCGGTCGGCCAGCCGGACCGGCCCGGCCATGTGGTGATGAACGGCCGCGAAGTGTTCCGCCACGCCGTGACCCACCTGTCCGATGCGGTATCCGAGGCGCTGGCGGCCAACGGGCTGGTGGCGGTGGACGTGGACTGGCTGGTGCCGCACCAGGCGAATGCCCGCATCATCGAGGGGGTGGGCCGCCGGCTGGGCCTGCCGGCCGAGCGGGTGATTCTGACCGTGGACCGCCACGCCAACACCTCGTCGGCCTCGATCCCGCTGGCGCTGGCGGAGGCCTGTGCCGACGGGCGCATCCGGCGCGGGCAGCTGGTGCTCATGGAAGCACTGGGTGGCGGGCTGACCTGGGGATCGGCGCTGGTGCGGTTGTAGGCAACCGCGGGGTCTCGCCAGGCCGTTCCTTTCGCCTGCGCCAAGCACTTGATATTCGGACATTGACGACTCGCTCCGGGCTTTCTAGCGTCGGGGCATGAACACCGTCACCCGCGCCCAGCTGGCCGAAAGCATTTATTCCGAGGTGGGTCTGTCGCGGAACGAATCCGCCGACCTGCTGGAAACCGTCCTGGAACGGATGTCCGCCGCGCTTGAGTCCGGTGAATCCGTGAAGATCAGCGGGTTCGGAACCTTTTCGGTGCGCCAGAAGGGACGCCGGGTCGGCCGCAACCCGAAGACCGGAGTCGAGGTGCCGATCCTGCCGCGGCGGGTGCTGGTGTTCCGCTCGAGCCAGGTGCTGAAAGCGCATGTGAACCACGCCACGCCGCCGGAAGATGGCGGAGACGACGAATGATCATCATCCAGGCCGCCGGCGCCGCGGCTGACGGCCCGGCCGATGACGATGAGGGTGGCGGCGTCGCCGATCCCGGCCGGATAAGGCTCAAGAAGGCGCCCAATGCCTTCCGCACCATCAGCGAGGTGGCCGATGAGCTGCATATTCCGCAGCATGTGCTGCGTTTCTGGGAAACCAAGTTCCCGCAGGTGAAGCCGCTCAAGCGCGGCGGCGGCCGGCGCTACTACCGCCCGGACGACATCTCCCTGCTGCGGCGGATTTCCGATCTGCTTTACATTCAGGGCTACACGATCAAGGGCGTGCAGCGCCTGCTGCGCGAAGGCGGCGGCAGGCTGTCCGACGATATTCCGCCGGCGACCCCCGCCGAACGGGCCGCAGCCGAGGCCGAGCGCGACATCGTGCCGGTCGATGAGGGGGCGGTCCCTGAGGGGCTGGGCGATGAGGGGCTCGGCGATGAGGGGCCGGGCGATGAGGCGGCGGCCGATGAGCGGGCGGGCGGGCAACTGCCCGTGCCGGGCATTGGGCCCGCCCCGGCGCCGTCGCGCCTGACGCGGCCGCGCGACGGCGAGGCCGAGCGGCTGCGCGCTGTGCTGGTGCAGACGTTGACGGAACTGGAGGCGCTGCGGGCACTGTTGCCATAGCGAGTTTGCGCGCCTGCCGCATCCGGGCGGCGCCGGCCGGCTGTCGCCGCTCTGGCAGATGTTGCTCTATAGGAACGATTCCGCCGCCGGTGCCGGCTGGCCGAACAGCAGTCCCTCGCCCTCGTCGCAGCCGCAGCCCGACAGGAAGGCACGTTGCGGCTCGCTCTCGATCTTTTCCGCCACCACGGTCAGCCCCATGGCGTGGGCGGCGTCGATGACGGCGCGTACGATGGCGGCGTCCACATGGTCGCCTGGCAGGTCGCGCACCAGCGAGTGGTCCAGCTTGACGGCGGTGAGCGGCAGGCGCTTGAGCATGGCCAGGTTGGAAAAACCGGTGCCAAAATGGTTCAGCATGATGCCGGCGCCGAGATCGCGGAGGGCCGACAGGGTGAGCAGCATGTCGATGTCCAGGTCGGGCAACGCCGTGCCGGCCATCGCCAGCTCCAGCCTTTCCGGATTGAGGCCGGATTGCTCGAGCGCCGATGCCACCTGCCCCAACAGCGCCTGCCCGGCCATCTGGTGGGACGATACATTGACCGAGACCACGGCGGAGTCCGGCCAGCCCGCCGCCTCGTGGCAGGCCGCCTGCAGGACCCAGGCGCCGATCGAGGGTATCCGCCCGGTCTGCTCGGCGAGCGGCAGGAAGGTGCCGGGCGGCACCATGCCGCGGCGGGGATGCGGCCAGCGGATCTGCGCCTCCAGCCCGGTGCGCGTGCCGGTGGCCAGCGACAGCCGGGCCTGATAGTACAGTGCCAGTTCCTGCTGCTCGACCGCCAGCTGCAGGTCGTGCAACAGGCGCCGCCGGCGCGCCGCCTCGGCGCGCCCATGACCGGCCGCGCCGCCGCGCGACGGGGCGGTGCCGCCATTGGACGCGAGATTCTGCATCGAAATCATTGCCTGCCCTCGTGAAGTTGGGCCGAATCCCGCCCGTGTGTTACGTCTCAATCTGCGCGACGAAGATGGCGATATGGTTAACCGGGCGATCCCGTCCGGGACGACCCTGGGCCGGCCTTAGCCGTAACTTCACCTTGTTCGGCGATTCTGGAGCCCGACTTTTGTTGGAGCCCGTTGCGACCATGCAGCCGGAACCCGATCGCGCGGCGTTGCCCGAGGCCCCGGCCTTGTGCGTGCTGGAACATCGAATGTTCCGCAGGCTGGGGGATGTGATGTTCCGCCGCGCCGAGGCCGACGATACCCCGGTGATCGTGATGTCGCTTGGCGAGCGGATCGCGGCGGTGCCGCTGGAGGCGCTGCAACGCGAGTTGGGCATCGCCGATGACAGCCCGGACGGGCGCATGCTGGGGCTGATCGCGCGGTCGCTGGATTTCGTCACCGGGTTGCAGATCGGCGACCCGCTGCCCACCGAGGTGCTCGACGGCCGGGCCAGCTGGGCACCCAGCGCAACCCACCGGGCGCTGGCGGCGGCCAGGCTGCGCTTGCAGCTCGCCGCCTGGCTGCGGCCCGAGGCGGCCGGCGTGGTGGCGCCCGACGACATTACCGTGCGCCGGTTGGACGAAGACCCGGCGATGCGCCAGCATGTCAACGCCGCCCTGGAGCAGGCCGCGACCGACCTGGGCGTGGCCGGGCGCGGCGAGGTGGTGGCGCTGCTGGAGAAGCTGGCCGAGGAACTCGCCTATATCGAGGCGCTGCGCGAGGGGCTGCTGAACCGTGTCAGCGGCATGGCGACGCAGGTTGAGCGCATGTGCCGCGCCGGATGGGTGAACCAGAAGCGGCTGGAGATGCTGACCCAGGTCCGCCGCCTGACCGCCGCCGCGCTGGTGCAGATCATCAGCCGCTTCGACGAGGTTGACGCCCATAGCCACGAAGTGATCAGCGCGCTGGCGAATCTGGATAGCGAGCGCAGCCTGATCCGCTCAAGCCGCGACTGGCTGTACCGGCTGAGCCGCGCCTGGGAGTCGATCCTGCAGGACTGGGACGACATCGCCGGCCTGCCCGACGGGGAATTGTGGAAGTTGGTTGAAAGAACCTACCGGTTCCTCGCGCCACGCTACATGCCGGTGCAGGAATGGCAGGCCTTCGTCACCGGTGGCCGCCGTGCGCGGTCGAAGCCGACCGGGGCCGTCATGACCTGGTAAAGCTCGCCACCCTCGCGCCGGTCGCGCATGATACCTTCCGCCGACAAGGGAGGAATCCAAGGCATGCCTTCGACGCCCGCGCTCATCCGCCGAATCGCCTGCATCGGTGCCGGCACCATCGGCGCCAGCTGGACCGCCTATTTCCTCAGCCGTGGGCTGGAGGTGGTGGTCAGCGACCCGGCCCCGGGGGCGGCGGATCTGGTGCGGCGCACCATCGAACGGGCCTGGCCGGCGCTGCAACGCCTGGGCGCGCACGCGGATGCCGAGCCGACGAACTGGCGGTTCGATGTGAACCCGGTACAGGCGGTCGAGGGCGTCGATTTCGTGCAGGAAAGCGCGCCCGAACGCTATGACGTGAAGAAGCTGCTGCTGCCGAAGCTGGATGCGGTGCTGCCGCCGGAGGTGGTGATCGCCTCCTCCTCCACCGGGCTGTTGGTCAGCCGGTTGTCGGAGGGCTGCCGCTACCCAGGGCGCTGTATCATCGGCCAGCCGTTCAGCCCGCCGCATCTGGTGCCGCTGGTCGAGGTGGTCGGCGGCATCACCGCCTCGCGCGATGCGTTGGATACGGCGCTGGCCTTCTACCGCGCCATCGGCAAGCACCCGATCGAGCTCCGCCGCGAAGTGCCCGGGCATCTGGCGAACCGCCTGCAGGCGGCGCTGTGGCGTGAGGCGGTGCATCTGGTGGCCGAGGGCGTCGCCACCGTTGCCGACGTGGATGCCGCCATCAGCGAAGGGCCGGGCCTGCGCTGGGCGCAGATGGGGCCGCACGCCACCTTCCACATCGCCGGCGGCGACGGCGGAATGACGCATTTTCTGCACCACTTCCTGCCGACGATGCAGTCATGGTGGGACGATCTCGGCACCCCGGCGGTGACGCCCTCGCTGCAGGGCAAACTGGTCCAGGGCGTGCGCGAGGAGGTGGGCGGGCGCAGCGTGGCGGAACTGGCGGCGCAGCGCGAGGCTTTCCTGATCGCGCTGCTGGAGCTGCGGCGGCGTTCGTGATCTGGGCGGCGTTGCCCGCGGGCCGGGTCACGGCCATGTGACGTTGTGAATCCATTTGCGCGAACAATGGTCTAGGTCGCGGCCGCGGCGGCGCTTGGCGAACGGCCCTGGCACTCGGGCGCCCGGAGTGCTAGGCGGTGCCGTCCAGCGGAAATACCCGCCCGGTTCGCGCCGCATTCGGCGTGCACGTCCGGCTCATCCTCCGCCCTCCAGGAGCATTGTCCATGAGTTTCCGCCCCCTGCACAGCCAGGTCGCGATCCGCCGCATCGAGCCGCTCGAAAAGACCTCCGGTGGCATCATCATTCCCGGCAACGCCCAGGAGAAGCCGGCCGAGGGCGAGGTCATCGCCGTCGGCCCGGGCGCGCGCAACGACCACGGCACGATCGTGCCGCCCGACGTGAAACCCGGTGATCGGGTGCTGTTCGGCAAGTGGTCGGGCACCGAAGTGAAGATCGACGGCGTGGACCTGCTGATCATGAAGGAAACCGACATTCTCGGCGTGATCCATGGCGCCGCCGCTGCCCATCCGGCGGCCGGCAAAAGCCACGCCGCCTGACGGCAGCCTAAATCGTGACTGATCGCCGCCGCAGCTTCGCTGCGGCGGCCCATGACAAGGAAAAGCAAGACATGGCAGCCAAAGACGTTCGATTCGGCACGGATGCCCGGGGGCGCATGCTCACCGGCATCGACCTGCTCGCCAACGCGGTGAAGGTGACGCTTGGCCCGAAAGGCCGCAACGTGGTCATCGAAAAAAGCTATGGCGCGCCGCGCATCACCAAGGACGGCGTGACCGTCGCCAAGGAAGTCGAGCTTTCCGACAAGTTCGAGAACATGGGCGCGCAGATGGTGCGCGAGGTGGCCAGCAAGACCAATGACGTGGCCGGCGACGGCACCACCACCGCGATCGTGCTGGCGCACGCCATCGTGCGCGAGGGCCTGAAGGCGGTGGCCGCCGGCATGAACCCGATGGACCTCAAGCGCGGCGTGGACCAGGCGGTGGCCGCGCTGGTCGAGGAACTGGAGAAGCGCAGCCGCAAGATCACGTCCCAGGCGGAGACGGCGCAGGTCGGCACCATATCCGCCAACGGCGAGGCCGAGATCGGCGAGATGATCGCCAAGGCGATGAAGAAGGTCGGCAACGAGGGCGTCATCACCGTCGAGGAGGCCAAGGGTATCGAGACGGAACTCGACATCGTTGAGGGTATGCAGTTCGACCGCGGCTACATGTCGCCGTATTTCATCACCAACGCCGAGAAGATGGTCGCCGAGCTGGAACAGCCGTACATCCTGATCCACGAAAAGAAGCTGTCCGGCCTGCAACCGCTGCTGCCGCTGCTGGAAAGCGTCGTGCAGGCCGGCCGGCCGCTGCTGATCATCGCCGAGGACGTGGAGGGCGAGGCGCTGGCCACCCTGGTGGTCAACAAGCTGCGCGGCGGGCTGAAGGTGGCGGCGGTGAAGGCGCCGGGCTTCGGCGACCGGCGCAAGGCGGTGCTGGAAGACATCGCCATCCTGACCGGGGGCACCGTGATCACCGAGGATCTCGGCATCAAGCTGGAGACGGTGACGCTGGAAATGCTCGGCCAGGCCAAGAAGGTACTGATCGAGAAGGAGGCCACCACGATTGTCGAGGGGGCGGGCAAGAAATCCGACATCCACGGCCGGGTGAACCAGATCCGCGCCCAGATCGAGGAGACCACCTCGGACTACGACCGCGAGAAGTTGCAGGAGCGGCTGGCCAAGCTGGCCGGCGGTGTCGCCGTCATCCGGGTGGGCGGCGCCAGCGAGGTCGAGGTGAAGGAGCGCAAGGACCGCGTTGACGACGCGCTGCACGCCACCCGCGCCGCGGTCGAGGAAGGCATCGTGCCGGGCGGCGGCGTGGCGCTGGCGCGGGCCAGCCTGGTGCTCGCCAAGGTCAAGGGCGCCAACGAGGACCAGAAGCACGGCATCGAAATCGTCCGCAAGGCCGCGCTTTCGCCGCTGCGCCAGATTGCCGAGAATGCCGGCCAGGACGGCGCGGTGATCTCCGGCAAGGTGCTCGATCACGAGGACTACAGCTGGGGCTTCGATGCGCAGACCGACACCTACAAGGATCTGGTGAAGGCCGGCATCATCGACCCGACCAAGGTGGTGCGGGTGGCGCTGCAGAACGCCGCCTCGATCGGCTCGTTGCTGATCACCACCGAGGCGATGGTTGCCGAGCGGGTGGAGCGCAAGCCCGGCGCCGGCGAAGCGGAGGCCTGAACAACGACCCCCGCCGCCCGGCGACATGCCGCCGGACGGCGGGGCGGAGTAACCGCAGATGGCATCGCCCGACCTGTTCGCCCTCAGTCATTCGGCGCTCAACCCGTTCCTGTATGCCGATATCGGCCCGCTGGACGGCGCCGGAACCATGACCATCGCCTCGCTGTTCGGGCGCAGCGGGTGCGACCCCTGGGCGGAGGCGGCGCGGCTGGCGCGGCTGCCGGCCAAGGCGGCGGTGGCCAGCCTTGCCGCGATGATAGCGGATACCCCGGCGATTGAGCGTTCGCTGCCGGAGGCCACGGCGTTGGCCGAGGAACTGGTGACGTTGCTGCCGCGGCCGACAGCCGGCAAGCGCCTGACCGGCGCGCGCCCGGCGCATCACGCCAATTTCGGGCGGCTGGCGAATGTGGCGCTCGTCCTTGCTGTGCTGGTGGTGGCGGTCAGCGCCTGGGTGATGATGTCCGACGCCTGGACTTCGCACGGCGCGCCGGACCGCGCGCGCGTGGCCGATCCATTCGGCCACGCCGCCGCCCCCTGAGCGCCGGCCCCGCTGCCGCTGTCACAAAGATTTCCGCGTGGTCGTACCGCCGGCGCAGCCTTGCGCGGGGATGCGGCCATCGCCATGTGCAACAACAGGTGCGGTAGCCGGTTGCGGCTTTGGGCGAAACAGGGACGCGGACACGATGAAACAAGTGGTTTTGGCGATCGGCATTATGGCGATCGGAACGGCGGGGCTGTTCGGGGCCGCCACCCAGGCGAGAGCGGTGGAAGTGGAACCGTCCGCCGTGCTGGCGATCCGGCAGGCCGGCTTCGATTTGCAGGGCGCTAACCTGGGTGACATCAAGCGCGCGGTCGAGGCCAAGGTCACCGAGGTGAAGCCGTTCAAGCCGAATGCCGAGGCGATCCTCGCCTGGTCCAAGGTCATCCCGACCTTGTTCCCCGCCGGCACCGACGATCGCGCCGGCACCACCAAGGCGCTGCCGGCGGTGTGGTCCGACCGCGGCGGCTTCGAGAGGGCGGCGGCCAAGCTGTCCAATGCCTCCGAGTCGCTGGTGAAGGCCGCCGATGACAACGACCCGGCCGCTTTCGCCGTCGCCTTCAAGGCCACCGCCGATGCCTGCGGCGGCTGTCACCGTCCGTTCCGCGCCAAGTGATCCAACGCCCCCGCGCCGGGCGCCGGCGCGGGGTTTTCCTGCCGGTCATGCCGACGGGCAAGGGGTGTGTGCCATGCGGGTTCTGCAACGAGCCGTGCTTGGCTTCATTGCAGCTTCATTGTCGGTGCTGCTGTTCCACCAGGGCATGGTGGGGGTGCTGTACCTGAGCGGTCTGGTGGCGCAGCCGCCTTACGATCTGAGCCCGGTCGGCCCGCTGGAGGTGCCGCTTCTGGTCAGTCAGTGCTTCTGGGGCGGGCTGTACGGGGCGCTGTTCGGTATCGTTCTGCCGTCGCTGCGGGGGCTGCCGTCCTGGCTGCCCGGTTTCGGCCTCGGCCTGCTGTCGGTGCTGGTGGGGTGGTTCGTGGTGGCGCCGCTGAACGGGCTGCCGGTCGCCTCGGACTGGGACACGGCGGTTATGCTGCGGTCGGTGCTGATCAACGGCAGTTGGGGCATCGGCGTCGGCTTGATCGCGCCCGCGCTCATGCCGCGCCGTCGCCGGGCCCACCGGACGTTCGGGTGAGTGGGCAACCCGTTCGTTCGCCTCGTGGCGACGGCATCAATATTATGCCGTACCTCGGCGCTCGCGGCGCCGACGCACGTGAAACCCCAGAGCGACGAAATGGCGGCTGACCACCCGCCCGACTTCACCACCATCAAACATATCGCCCACAACCTGATCCGCAAGGCGTCGGGCGAGGTCTCCATGAGCCGCAAGCACAAGGTCGCCGCCTCGACGCCGCATAACACCTTCCCCCAATTCCTCTGGCGCCCTGGCCTTGCTTTCCTCTGATCGCGGCAGCCCCTCGGGTGGACGCCGTCCGACGCCGAGGCTACACCCCGCGCACGCGGATAAAGGAACATTTGAAACCATGAGCCATCCGGTCTGGCGGGCACTGCCCGTGCTCGCCGCCCTGTGCTGCGCCCCGGCCGCCGCGCAGGCGCATGCCATTCTGGTTGAAAGCCAGCCGGCGCCGGGCGGCAGCGTCGGCGCCGGCCGCGTGGACATCAGCCTGCGCTACAACAGCCGCGTTGACGCCGGCCGTTCGCGCCTCACCCTCACCCGGCCCGATGGTACCCAGGCGGTATTGCCAGTCGCGCCCGCCGGTGCCGGCGAGGTGCTGACCGCCCGCGCCGAGCTTGCCCCGGGCAGCTACTCGTTGCGCTGGCAGGTGCTGGCGATCGACGGCCACATCACCCGCGGCGACCTGGTATTCACCGTGACCGGGAACTGACCGATGGCGTTGCTGGTCGACCTGTTCGGCTATCTCAGCGTCGTGCTGCACGGCTGCACCATCGTGGCGCAGTCCATGGCGCTGGGCGGCGTGCTGTTCCTGCTGCTGCTGGTTCGCCCGCTCGCCGCCCAGTTGGCCGCCGCCCCGCTGATCACGCGCGACACGCTGCGCATCGCCGGCTGGGCCGCGGTGGCGCTGGTGCTGTGCGAGGCGGCCACCGTCGCCATGCAGGCCGCCGTGCTGACCGACACGGTCGATCTGCCGCTGTGGCGGGCGCTGACCGCCCAGTCCGCCCTGGCCGGCCTGACCAAGATCGCCGCCGCTTGCGTGCTCGCCGGGCTGCTGCTGGGAACCGGCCGGCGCGCGCCGGCCCGCTGGCTGCTGGCCGCCGCCGCGGTGGAACTGGCCGCCGCCACCATGACCACCCATGCGGTGGCGCGGCTGGACCACCGGGCCGCGCTGCTCGCCGTCTCCGCCCTGCATCAGTTCGGCGCCGCCATCTGGATCGGCGGCATTCCCTGCTTCCTGGCCGCCCTGGGGCGGGTGAACGACGGCCTGTCGTGGCGGCGCATCGGCGCGCGGTTCTCACGCATGTCGATGGCCGGCGTGGCCTGCATCATCGTCTCGGCATACGTTCTCGCGCAATTTTACATCGCCGAGTGGGACGCCGTGTACGGCACCGCCTACGGGGTCATGGTCAGCGCCAAGGCGGTGATGTTCGCCGCGCTGCTGCTGCTGGGCCTCGGCAATTTCCTCACCGTCGAGCGGCTGCGCCGCAACCCGGCGATGTCGGTGCTGCGCCTGCGCCGCTTCGCCGAGGTCGAGATCGGCATCGGCATCACCATCTTCTTCGCCGCCGCCGGCCTGACCTCCGCCCCGCCGGCGGTTGATCTGCTGCACGACCGGGTCAGCTGGCAGCTGGTGGCGGAGCGCAGCGCGCCGGCCTGGCCGCGCCTGATCTCGCCCGAACACGACACACTCGCTTTGCCGGCGTTGCAGGCCAAGCTGGACGCGGAGGCGGCCGGCCCGGCCGCCCCGGCGGCACGCGCCTTCGTCCCCGGCTCCGGCAACGTCCCGGCGCGCAACGCCGCCGACATCGCCTGGTCGGAGTTCAACCATAACTGGGCCGGCATTTTTGTCCTTATGGTCGGCCTGCTGGCGCTGGCGGACCGGGCGGGGCTTGCCTGTGCCCGGCACTGGCCGTTGCTGTTCCTGGTCATGGCCGCGGCGCTGTTCGTGCGCTCCGACCCCGAGGTCTGGCCGATCGGCCCGAACGGCTTCTGGGAAAGCCTGCGCGATGTGGAGGTATTGCAGCACAAATTGCTGGTGCTGTTCCTGGCCCTGTTCGGTCTGTTCGAATGGCAGGTTCGCCTGCGCGGCGCGCGGCGGAGCTGGACGCCCTATGTGTTCCCGCTGGTCTGCGCGGTCGGCAGCGCGGCGCTGCTGACGCACAGCCACAACATCGCCAACGTCAAGGACCAGCTGCTCATCGAGATCACCCACACGCCGCTGGCCCTGTTCGGCCTCGGTGCCGCCTGGGCACGCTGGCTGGAACTGCGGCTGGACGCCGGCGGGGCGCGCATTGCCGGGTGGGCCTGGCCGGTTTGTTTCGTCCTCGTCGGGCTGACCTTGCTCGATTATCGGGAGGCATAAGCCAGCGAGGCCAGGGCTCCGCCCTGGACCCGCCAGGGGGCAGTGGCCCCCTGGACCCCGTTACGTGGTCGGGGCGTGCCCCTCGCCTGCTTACCCGGCATCCAGCAGCCGCTCCGCCACGGCACGCCGGAACGGCCCCAGCCGGCTGCCCACCCGCAGCGCCGCCGCCCGCAGCACCCGGGCCGGCAGGCGGTCATCGGTGTAGAACAGCGCGGTGGCGTTGGTGGCCAGATACAGCGGCCGGCTCGCCCGCATATGGTCGGTCTGGTAACGCGCCAGCGCCCGGCGGTCGGCCACGTCGCGCCCCCGCCCGACCGCCTCGCGGATTTCGCGCGCCAGCGAATCCGCCCCGCGCAGGCCGAGATTGAAACCATGCGCCGTCACCGGGTGCATGCCCACCGCGGCATCGCCCACCAGCGCGAAGCGGGTCGATACGAAACGCTGGGCAAACACGCCCACCAGCGGATAGGTGTGCCGGGTCGAGACCAGCCGCATCGCCCCCAGGCGGTGGCGGTAGCGGCGGGTGATCTCGGCGTCGAAGGCCGCGCCTTCCAGCGCCATCACCTGGTCCATCTCGCGCGCCGGCAGGGTCAGCACCGCGCCCGAGACATCCCCGTTCAGCGGCAGAATCGCGAATGTCTGGCCGTAACCGAACCATTCGGTGGCGATGCCCTGGTGCGGGCGCGCATGCGCCATGCGGCAGACCAGCATGGTCTTGCCGAAATCCTGCATGCCGGCCGGGATGCCCATGCGCCGCCGCAGCTCCGAGAAGCGCGTGTCGGCCGCCACCACCAGACGGGCGGCAATCTCCTGCCCGTCCGCCAGCCGCACGGTCGCGCCCTGCGTTGAAGTCTGCACCCCCGCCACGGTGGTGCCGGCCAGCAGGGTGATTTCGGGCAGGTCCCGCACTTCCTCGAACAGGCTGCGGCGGATCAGGTGGTTGGGCACCAGCACGCCAAGCTGGTCGTCCCCGCGTCCCGCGGCGTCGAAGCGCAACGCGAAGGAGGAAACGCCGTTCAGCACCGCCGCCTCGCGCAGCGACGACACCTCGGCCGCGGGGATGCGGTCCCAGGCGCCCAACTGGCGCAGCAGGCGCATGGACTGGTGAGTCAGCGCGATTTCGCGGCCGTCGAAGCCGGGGTCGGCCAGCACCGCCTCGTCCAGCTTCTCGATCAGCGCCAGCCGCAGGCCCGAGCCGGCGAGCGACCGCGCGAATGCCAGACCTGCGGGGCCTGCCCCCACCACCACGATATCGAACTGCATGGATACGCTCCTCCCGCCCCGCGCGCCCCGCCCCCGCGGAACGGGCGGACGCCAGGGCTGGGAGCGCCGGTGCTTTACCGCTGCAACGCCGACACTGTCGAGACGGTTCGCTATTCGGCGGAGCTCGCTTCCGGCGGGCGACGGGCATCGCGCAGCCGCCGGCGGCCGAGCGGGCGGATGTCGGCATGCGGCGCGGCGGCCTTGATGCCGGCCTGGATCGCCGACCGCTTCTCGTGGATCGAGGCGATCACCGGCCCCATCGGGACGCCGATATCCACCAGCACCGCCTCGGAGAGTTGCAGGCTGGCCTCCACCGTCTCCGGCACCGCGTCGGAGGCGCCGACATGGTACAGATGCGCGGCATGGACGGCGTCGCGGGCGCGCGCCACGATCAGCAGGTCGGGCCGCTCGGCGCGCGCCGCCGCCACCACCTCGTCCACCGAACGGCGGGCGTCCATGGTCACCACCAGCGCCCGCGCGCCGGCGATGCCCAGATGCCGCAGCAGCGCCGGCAGGGTGATGTCGCCCCAATAGACCGGCTTGCCGGTGTGGCGCAGCCGCGCCACCCGGTCGGCGTCGTTGTCGATGGCGACATAGGGGATGGCATGCGTCTCCAGCATCGCCGCGACGATCTGGCCGACCCGGCCGAACCCGGCCAGGATAACCCGCGCGTCACCGTCCGGCGCCTCCGGCGGCAGCAGCGCGGGGTCGATCACCGGGGTACCGGCCAGGCGCGGCGCGTGCCGCCGCCCGAACGCCGACAGCAGCGGAATCGCCGCCATGCTCAGCGCCACCGCGATCAGCGCCGTATCGGCCACGGCGCGCGGCAGCAGCCCGGCGGCCACGGCCACGGACAGGACGACGAAGCCGAACTCCCCGCCCGGACCCAGCAGCAGCCCGGCCTGCGCCGCCACCGGCCAGGGCATGCCGAACAGCCGCGCCGCCGGGGTGACCACGGCCAGCTTGGCCAGCACCAGCAGCACGGCGCCGCCGATCGTCGCCAGCGGGGAAGCGGCCACAAGCAGCGGATCGAAGCCGAGGCCGACGGCGATCAGGAACACCCCCAGCAGCAGGCCCTTGAACGGGTCGATGGTCACCTCGACCTGCCGCCGGTATTCGGTGCCGGCCAGCAGCAGCCCGCCGATCAGCGCGCCCAGCGCCATCGACAGGCCGGCCGCCGCGGTGGCCACCGCGGTCGCCAGCACCACCAGCAGGCTGGCGGCCATGAACAGTTCGGGGCCGCCGGTGCGGGCGACGCCGCGGAACAGCGGGCGCAGGCCCAGCCGGCCGAACGCCACGACGGCGCCCACCGCCAGCACCGCCTTCAGCGCCGCCAGCCACAGCACCGTCCCGCCGGCGGCGGCGCCGCCCAGCAGGCCGAGCGCCAGCAGCACCGGCACGATGGCGAGATCCTGCAACAGCAGCACGGCGAAGCACACCCGCCCCAGCGCGGTGCCCAGGCGCTTGTCGGCGGCCAGCACCTGGATCACCACCGCGGTGGAGGACATCGCCCCGGCCACCCCGGCCACCAGGGAAGCCGGCAGTGGCAGGCCGGCCAGCCTTGCCATCCCCGCCAGCAAGGCGGTGCTGGCGAGCACCTGAAGCGTGCCCAGGCCGAACACCAGGCGGCGCATCACCCACAGCCGCTCGAACGACAGTTCAAGGCCGATCATGAACATCAGCATGACCACGCCAAGCTGGGCGATCGGCGCGATCGCCGCCGGGTCGCCGATGGTCACGGCGCCGAGCCAGGGCAGCGAAGCGGCGGCGCGGCCGAGGCCGAACGGACCCACCACAACGCCAACCAGCATGAAGCCCAGCACCGCGGAAACCCGCAGCCGGTGGAACAGCGGGATCACCACGCCGGCCGCCGCCAGCACGATCAGCACGTCCTTGAAGGCGGCCGGATCGACATGCGTGTCCATCAGCGGGGCAGCACCGAGGCGGCGACCCAGTCCAGGAAACCGGGCAGGCCCGCGTCGATGGTCCAGGCGACGATGCAGGGAAGGGAATAGGAATGCAGCGCGCGCACCCGCGCCTCCAGCGCCGGGTAGGCCGCGCGCGTGGTCTTGGCCAGCAGGGCCGCTTCTGGCCCCTGCTCGATCGCGCCCTGCCAGCGGTAGATGGTTTCGTGGGCGCGGATGTTGACACAGGCCGCCAGTCCCTCGTCCACCAGCGCACGGCCGATCCGCCGCGCCTCGTCGAGGTCGGTGCAGGTGATGTAGGCCAGAATCACCGCTTCCGGGGGCGTGGGTCGCCGGCTGTCATCGGTCATGTTGCCAGAATCGTCGCCGGCGGCCGTCATCGCAAGTGCGGTGGCTGGGGAAATTCGGACAGGGCGAGAAGGAAAATCTCTGCCTGGGTCAGGACCTGACCGGCCGCTGAACCGGTTTCGCTGGCCGCCTCGCTCACCCCGCTCATGCTCACCGTCATGGCCGACAGCCTGCGCGCCTACCTCGCCAGCTTGCCGCTTGCGGACATCCGCACTGGCCAGCGCAAGGCTGCCGCCTGAATCGAAACCGCCGATCCCATCATGACACGGTTCCGGCGGCGGATGCAGTATCGAATGGCGCGAACACTGGGAAGATACTGCGCACGCTGGCGGGTTTCCAGTCCAATGCGACCCTCAAGGGACTTCCCGGCATGATTGTTATCAAGAGCACCATCCAGACCGCCTACGGCCCCCGCCACGTCCCGAAGCCGCCAAGGCGGGCGCGCACCGGGCCACGGAGGCCGCCGCCAAGGCGGGCGCGCACCGGGCCACGGAGGCCGCCGCCAAGGCGGGCGCGCACCGGGCCACGGAGGCCGCCGCCTGGCGGGCCGCCTGCCTGCGGAGGACCGGGGAATGCGCGCCAACGTCATCACGTTCGCACTCCCGGCACGGCGACTACCGCCTTCGATTATTCCGCGCTCAACCCCGACATTGCCGGCGATGCGCGGGCGACTGCCGAGCGCATCCGTTCGCGCCTCACGAAAAGCCATCTCGACACCAGGTACGATCTGATCGGGATGAAAAATCGTCTTGGACATGGCCGGTTCGGCGCTCGCCATCGAGGCCGAACGCAAGGCAGCGATCGAAGCGAAGAAAACTCCCCAGCAGAACGCGAAGGAAAAGAAGGCCAGGGAGTCGAAGGCCCAACGCGACGCGCGGCGCGAAGCCGCGATACGCTGGCAGCGTGAAGGTAGGACGGTGGAAATCGCCCGACCCGACAAGCCAGGCCGAGACTTCAACGACATTCTGCGCGGTGGCGAAAATGGCTGACGGTGGCAACGGCTTTACGATATCCGGTCTGACCGCCGGGGATGACAAGGACAGCGTATAGAGTTTACGCATCGGGAGATTGGACACCATGCGCAGCGTCGTCGCCCACATCCGGGTATCGACGGAACGCCAGGGCAAGAGCGGCCTGGGCATCGAAGCACAGCGCGAGGCTATCGCCCGCTTCGTGGCAGCCGAGGGGCTGGAGTTGATCGCCGAGCATGTGGAAGTCGAGACTGGCAAGGGCACCGATGCCCTGGACCGCCGGCCGGTGCTGCGCGAGGCGCTGGCGCGGGCCCGCAAGGCAAAGGCGGCGGTGGTGGTGGCGACGCTGGACCGCCTTTCCCGCGACGTGGCGTTCATTGCCGGCCTTATGGCGCAGCGGGTGCCGTTCATCGTGTCCGAACACGGCGCCGACGCGGACCCCTTCATGCTCCATATCTATGCCGCGCTGGCGCAGAAGGAACGAGCCATGATCGCCGATCGGACCAGGGTTGCGCTGGCGCAGAAGAAGGCGAAGGACGCCGACGCCTCCACCGCGAACGTGCCGCCGATCGCCCGGCAGTTGCAGGCGGCGGGTGTGACCAGTTCCCGTGCCATCGCCAAGGCGCTCAATGACCGCGGCGTGCGGACCGCCCGGGGTGGCGAGGGCACGACAGCACAGTGCGGAACCTGCTGGCGCGAGCGTGACGGCAGACCGACCGATTCGGGACACCTGACCGTGCCCGTTCGCCCCCCTCCAGAACCGGCTTTCTCTGTAGGGCTCTTGGTAAATGGGGCGGGGCCGCCGCGATATAGCCGCCCATCGCACTCCAACCCCTTGAAAAGCCTTGGCGACCCCTACGGGGCTCGAACCCGTGTTACCAGCGTGAAAGGCTGGTGTCCTAACCGCTAGACGAAGGGGTCGTGCGGACCGGCCGTGGATAGACAAACCCGCCCGCCCTGCCAAGCGTAAATCCGCGGGCGCCGTCGCGGCGCTTGACCGGACGCACCGGTGCCGGAAAGAATGCGGGGGTGAAAATCTTCCTCAGCTATGGGCACGACGCCAACGCGGCGCTGGTGGCGCGGGTGCAAAAGGATTTGGTTCACGCCGGCCATAAGATATGGATCGACTCCGAAAAAATCCGCCACGCCGACGACTGGCGCCGGCGCATCACCGAGGGGCTGCGCGAGTGCGACTGGGTGCTCGCCTTCCTGTCCCGCCATTCCGTGCGCGACCCCGGCGTGTGCCTGGACGAGATCGGCATGGCGCTCGGCCTCAAGGGCGGCGCCATCGCCCCCATCCTGGCCGAGCCGGAGGCGCAGGTGCAGATTCCGGTGTCAATCGGCCACATCCAGTGGCTCGACATGTCGGACTGGGCCGCCCACCACCAGGAAGGCGGGGCGGTGTGGGAGGCGTGGTACCGGCCGCTGCTCGACCGCCTGCTGGCCCGGCTGGCGGCGCCGGAAACACAGCGTTTCGCCGGCGAGATTTCCCGGCTGGAGACGTTGTTGCAGCCCGCCGCCCAGGACGCCGACATGCCGCGCCTGCTGGAGGGCTTCGTCGGCCGGGTGTGGCTGCGCGACCGGGTGGATGCGTGGCGCAAGGCGCCGGAGTCGGGGCGGGGCACCGCCATTTACGGCCAGCCCGGGCTGGGCAAGAGCGCCTTCGCCGCCTGGATGGCCCATTACGGCCGCGCCAACGTGGTGGCGCTGAACCTGTGCCGATACAATCTGGCGTTGCGGCACGAGTCGGCGCAGGTGGTGCGCACACTGGCCTTCCAGATCGCCACCCGCCTGCCCGATTACCGCCGCCTGCTGCTGGACTGGCTGGAGCGTCGCGCCGCCTCGGGGCACCCCCTGGCCGCGCTGCCCGCCGCCGATCTGTTCGACGCGCTGCTGGTGCAGTTGCTGCATCGCGGTATCGACGGCGGCCGGCGCAACGACCGTTTCCTCATCATCGTCGATGCACTGGACGAAACGCTGCGCGACGACGGCCGCAGCGTTCTCGCCGAGTTGCTGGACGACCGCGCGCCCAACCTGCCGCCCTGGATCGCCCTGCTGGTCACCAGCCGGCCGGAGCCGGAAATCAAACGCCAGTTCTCCGGCTTCCGCCCGTTGGACCTGGACCGCGCCGCCGCCGAGAACCAGGACGATCTGCGCGCCTACGTGCGCGACTGGCTGGCGGCGCACGGCCAGGACCAGGCGCGGGCGGAGCCGGTGGTGGCCGCCGCCGATGGCAATTTCCTCTATGTCCGTGAGGTGCTGAAGGACGCCGCCGCCGGCCTGGGCGACCTCGCCACGCCTGCCGGCCTGCCGCGCGGGCTGGTGGGGGTGTTCCTGCGCCGCTTCCGCCATGTGTTCCCCGACGTCGCGCGGTATCGCGCCGAACTGGCCCCGGCGCTGGCGGTGCTGTGCGCCGCCGAACAGCCGGTGCCGCTGGTCCTGCTGGCGCGGATGCAGGGCTGGGACGAGGATGCCCGCGAGACGTTCCTGGAAGCCCTCGGCGGCCATCTGGAGCGGCGCGGCGAAGCGGTGGCGCCGTTCCACAAAAGCCTGCGCGACTGGCTGACCACCCGCGCCGAGGCCAGCGGCGCGTATTTCATCGACCCCGCCCCCGGCACGCTGCGTCTGGCCGGGGCGCTGCGGGAAAATCTGCGGCGCTGGCTGGACGATCCGGCACAGGGGCAGCCGGACTGCTTCACCCTGACCGAACTGCCGCTGCAATTGCCGCGCCTGCCCGAACCGGCGTCGCGCGACTGGATGGCGGCCTGCGGTGACCGGAACCGGCTCGCCGCAGGGATCGTGGCCATCGTGGCTGGATTCTGCGCCACCTTTGCCTGGCCGCAGGCTCTTTCCTGGCTGCGCGCCCTCCGCCATCTTGCCGCCGCGCTGGGATCGGAAGGCGATGGGTGGGCGCAATGGGCGGCTTGGAACCACGGCGACCTGCTCCTGCCGCTCGGGGACCTCGCCGGGGCGCGCACGGCGTACGAGGATTATTTCGCCATCTGCAAGCGGCGCGCGGCATCGGACCCAGACGATACGGACTCGCAGCGCAACCTCTCGGTCAGCCACAACAAGCTGGGCGAGGTGATACAGGCGCAAGGCGACCTCGCTGGCGCCCGCGACACCTTCCGCGCCGGCATGGACATCCGCGCCCGCCTCGCCGCCCGCGATCCGGACAACGCGGAATGGCAGCGCGACCTCTCGGTCAGCCACAACAGGCTGGGCGACGTGATGCAGGCGCAGGGCGACCTCGCCGGCGCCCGCGACGCCTTCCGCGCCGGCATGGCCATCGCCGCCCACCTCGCCGCGCGCGATCCGGACAACGCCCAATGGCAGCGCGACCTCTCGATCAGCCACGAGAAGCTGGGCGACGTGATGCAGGCGCAGGGCGACCTTGCCGGCGCGCGCGACGCCTTCCGCGCCGGCATGGACATCCGCGCCCGCCTCGCCGCGCGCGATCCGGACAACGCCCAATGGCAGCGCGACCTCTCGATCAGCCACAACAAGCTGGGCGACGTGATGCGGGCGCAGGGCGACCTCGCCGGCGCGCGCGACGCCTTCCGCGCCGACATGGACATCGCCGCCCGCCTCGCCGCGCGCGATCCGGACAACGCCCAATGGCAGCGCGACCTCTCGATCAGCCACGAGAAGCTGGGCGACGTGATGCAGGCGCAGGGCGACCTCGCCGGCGCGCGCGACGCCTTCCGCGCCGGCATGGACATCCGCGCCCGCCTCGCCGCGCGCGATCCGGACAACGCGGAATGGCAGCGCGACCTCTCGATCAGCCACGAGAAGCTGGGCGACGTGATGCAGGCCCAAGGCGACCTTGCCGGTGCGCGCGACGCCTTCCGCGCCGGCATGGACATCATCGCCCGCCTCGCCGCGCGCGATCCGGACAACGCGCAATGGCAGCGCGGCCTGTTCGTGTCGGCGTGGTGGCTGGCGGACGTCCACGCGGCGCTGGGCGAGATCGGTCCCGCCCGGGACTTCGCGGGGCAAGCCCTGGCGCAGGCGCAGGCGCTGATGCGGCGCTATCCGGACTTCGCGGAGCACGCTGAGGATCTGCGGTCTGCGGAGGCGTTGCACCGGCTGATCTGCGGGGTCTGACCCAGGACGGCGTTGCGCAAGCACGCGGGGCTTCACCGGATTGCCCGCTTGCGGGCGGCGGATGCTGTCGACTCGCGCCGCCGCCGCCGCTACGGTCGGCGCATGAATGCGCTGATCTTCGACACCCTGGCCTTCGCTCGCCGGCTGGAAGCGGCCGGGTTCAGCCGCGGCCAGGCCGAGGCGCTGGCCGAGGAACAGGCCCGGCTGATCGACGACCGGCTGGCAACCAAAGCCGACATCGCCGCCGTCCGGAGCGACATCGAAGCCCAGCGACTTGCCACGGAACGCGACATCGCCGCCGTCCGGGGCGACATCGAAGCCCAGCGACTTGCCACGGCGCGCGACATCGAGGCCCTGCGGCTCTCCACAACTCACGACATCGAGGCGTTGCGGCAATCCACGACCCGCGAAATCGACTCGTTGCGGCAGTCCACCCGAAGCGATCTGGCCGAAATGAAGTCCGATCTCCTGAAGTGGCTGGTCGGCACCGTCGGCCTGCAAACGGTGGTCATCCTGGGTGCCGTGCTTGCGCTGATGCGGCTGCTGCCGCACTGAGCCTGCTGCACGGCAGGGAGACCGCCCGCATGCCACGCGACCTCATTCTGGCCCTCGACCAGGGCACCACCTCCACCCGCAGCATCGCCTTCCGCGCCCCGCAACTGGCGCCGGCTGCCACCGCCAGGCGCGACCTACCGCAGCATTTCCCGGCCTCCGGCTGGGTAGAGCACGACCCCGAGGACATCTTCACCCACAGCGTCGCAACCCTGCGCGAGGCGCTGGAACAGGCCGGCGGCAGCGCCGCCGACGTGGCCGCCATCGGCATCACCAACCAGCGCGAAACCACCCTGGTCTGGGACCGCGCCACCGGCCGCCCGATCCACAACGCCATCGTCTGGCAGGACCGCCGCACCGCCCCCGCCTGCGCCGCCCTGCGTGAGGCCGGCCACGAAAAGCTCATAACCAAACGCACCGGCCTGCTGCTGGACCCGTATTTTTCCGCCACCAAACTGGCCTGGCTGCTCGAGCATGTGGACGGCGCCCGCGCAGCGGCCGAGGCCGGGCGGCTCGCCTTCGGCACCGTCGATACCTGGCTGCTGTGGCGGCTGACCGGCGGCAGGCTGCACGCCACCGACGCCACCAATGCCAGCCGTACCATGTTATATGACATAACAACCGGCGCCTGGGACCTGGACCTGCTCGACCTGTTCCGCATCCCCGCCTCGCTGCTGCCGGAGGTGCGGGATTCGGCGGGGCTGTTCGGCCGGACGATGGCCGACATTCTTGGCGCCGAGCTGCCGGTGACCGGCATCGCCGGCGACCAGCAGGCCGCCGCCGTCGGGCAGGCGTGTTTCTCGCCCGGCATGGTCAAATCCACCTACGGCACCGGCTGCTTCCTGCTGCTGCATACCGGCGACGCGCCGGTGGCCTCGCAGTCGCGCATGCTCACCACGGTGGCGCTGCAACTGGCCGGCCGGCGAACCTACGCGCTGGAGGGCGCCATCTTCGTCGCCGGCGCGGCGGTGCAGTGGCTGCGCGACGGGCTGGGGGTGATCAGCGACGCCGCCGAGACCGGCAAGCTGGCCGCCCGCGCCGATGCGCAGCACCCTGTCTATCTGGTGCCCGCCTTCGTCGGCCTGGGCGCGCCGCACTGGAACGCCGAGGCGCGCGGCGCGCTGTTCGGCCTCACCCGCGCCACCGGCCCGGCCGAGCTGGCCCGCGCCGCGCTGGAAAGCGTGGCCTACCAGACCCGCGACCTGATCGAGGCCATGCGCGCCGACTGGTCCGGCCACGCCGGCACGGTGCTGCGGGTGGATGGCGGCATGGTGGCGAGCGACTGGACCATGCAGTTTCTGGCCGACATGCTGGGGGCGCCGGTCGATCGGCCGGTGGTGCTGGAAACCACCGCGCTGGGTGCCGCCTATCTGGCCGGCAGCGCCGCCGGCGTCTGCCCGGACCCGGATACGTTCTCCCGCGCCTGGGCGCTGCAACGCCGCTTCATGCCGCGCATGGCCGAAGCCGAGCGTGCCACCCGCTATGCCGGCTGGCAGGACGCGGTGCGCCGCACCTTGACCGCCCCCTGACCGCGCCCGCCAACCCGTCGCGCTATTGCGGCCGGTCATCTTGTATGGTGTTTCCGGTCCGCACGCATTGAAAGGGGACAGGCGATGAACTGGAGCGATTACCTGCGGCAGATGGGCGGGCATATGCGCGCGCTCGGCCAGGCCGCGCCGGGGCCGCTGGAGGGCTTTCGCGCGCTCGATGCCGCCGCCTTCAAGACGCAGCATCTGGACGCCAAAACCGCCGAACTGATCGCCCTGGCGGTGGCGGCAAGCACCGGCTGCGACGGCTGCATCGGCGTGCACGCGCTGCGCGCCGCCAAGGTCGGCGCGACGCAGGAGGAAGTGGCCGAGGCGCTGGGCGTGGTGGTGGCAATCAAGGCCGGGGCCGCGCTGGTCTATGCCGGCCGCGCCATGGATGCGGTGGTGCAGGCCAGCGCGCCGACCAAGGCCGCGCTGGACTGAGAGTTTGTGAATGAATGCCCGCGACGCTCCGATCCTGCCGAAAACGCTCAATGATATCAGCAGGCGTTCATTCGCAAGTTCGATTACTTTACAAGCATCTGAGCCTTCAGGCGCCGTCCAGGAACCGCTCCACCGTCTCGATCTGCGCCGGCACGTTCAGCGCCGGCGCATGGCCGCAGCCGGCGAATTCGGCCAGGCGGGCGCACGGGCCACGGCGGGTCATCGCCTCGGCGACCTCGGGCAGCAGCAGATCGGACTCCGCCCCGCGCAGCACCAGGACCGGCAGATCGAGCGCGTCCCAGTGGTCCCACTGCTCGCAGTCGCGCGGATGGACGAAAAGCTGGCGCACGATCGCCGGGTCATAATGGGTGGTGACATGCCCGTTCAGCCGGCGGCGCACCGATGTTTCCGTCATGCGCCGCCATTGCGCGTCGGTCAGCGCGCCGAACGGGGCATAGATCTGGCGCAGATACGCCTCCAGTTCGGAAACCCGGGCAAAGGCGGGCGGGGCGCCGACATAGCCGCGGATGCGTTCCGCCGCCGCGCCCGGCAGGGTCGGGCCGATATCGTTCACCACCAGCGACAGGATACGGCCGCGCAGGGTGGTGTCGGCGGCGCGGATGCCCAGCGCGCCACCCATCGAGGTGCCCACCCAGCGCAGCCGGTCCAGCCCCAGCGCGTCGGCGAAGGCACGGGCGATCATGGCATAGAAGGCGAGGCAGTATTCCACGTCCGGGTCGGGACTCCATTCCGACAGGCCGCGGCCGATCTGGTCCGGGCAGAGCACCCGGAACCGCCCGGACAGCGCCGCCGCGAGGTCGTCGAAATCGCGGCAGTTGCGCCCCATGCCATGCCACAGCAGCACCGGCGGCGCCTCTGGCCGGCCCCATTCGGTGTAGTGGATTTCCCGGCCGCAACAGACGGTATAGTGGGATTGCATCGAACTCTCCCTCGCAGGATCGCCAACAGCGCGCCGCCGGCGCCTCGGTCGATGATACAATTCCATCGCCGCCGCGTCCCGACAAACCAGATTGCATCACCGGGCGGGATGGCGGATACCCCCGGCGGACGGGCGAGCGTTCTGGTAACGCACCGTACGGGAGGACCGAACATGCGCAAACTTCCCCGCCGAACCCTGCTGGCCGCCGGCGCCGCGCTGCCGCTGGTGGCCATCCGCACCCGCCCGGCCGGCGCGGCCGAGTTTGTCTACAAATATGCCAACAACCTGCCCGCCACCCACCCGCTGAACCTGCGCGCCACCGAGGCCGCCGCGCGCATCCGCCAGGCCACCGACGGGCGCGTCGAGATCAACATATTCCCCAGCAGCCAGCTCGGCTCGGACACCGACACGCTGAGCCAGCTGCGCAACGGCGCGGTGGAGTTCTTCAACCTCTCCGGTCTGATCCTGGCAACGCTGGTGCCGGCGGCCGCGATCAACGGCATCGGCTTCGCCTTCAAGGATTACGACCAGGTGTGGGCGGCCATGGACGGCCAGCTCGGCGCCTATATACGCGGCGAGATCGCCAAACGCGGGCTGGTGGCGTTCGAGCGCCAATGGGATAACGGCTACCGGCAGATCACCAGCGCGACCAAACCCATCCGCACCCCGGAGGACCTCGACGGGTTCAAAATCCGGGTGCCGCCCAGCCCGCTCTGGACCAGCCTGTTCAAGGCGTTCGGCGCCTCGCCGGCCAGCATCAATTTCAGCGAGACCTACTCCGCCCTGCAAACCCGGCTGGTGGACGGGCAGGAAAACCCGCTGGTGGTGATCGACACCGCCAAACTGTACGAAGTGCAGAAATACCTCTCCGTCACCAACCATATGTGGGACGGATTCTGGTTCCTGGCCAACCGCCGGGCGCTGGAGGCGCTGCCGGCGGACGCACAGGAAATCGTGCGGCGCGAGTTCAACCGCTCCGCCGTGGAGCAGCGCGCCGACGTGGCGAAGCTGAACGCCAGCCTGGAAGGCGGGCTGAAGCAGAAGGGGCTGACCTTCATCGCCACCGACCCGGCCGCCTTCCGCGCCGCCCTGCGGAAAGCCGGATTCTATGCCGAATGGCGGCAGAAATTCGGCGCGCAAGCCTGGAGCGTGCTGGAAGGCGCGGTCGGCAGCCTGACCTGATGGCGCCGGCCGGCCCGGCCGCCTTGGCGGGAAGAATCGGGACGCTGCTGCGCCACGCGGTGGAAATCCCCACGGCGCTGCTGGTGGTGGTGGAAATCGGGGTACTGCTGGCCGGCGTGATCAGCCGCTTCGGGTTCCGCCACCCGCTGGTGTGGAGCGACGAACTGGCGTCGATGCTGTTCCTGTGGCTGGCGATGTTCGGCGCGGTGGTGGCGTTGCAGCGCGGCCAGCACATGCGGCTGACCGCGGTCGTGACGGCGATGCCGGCGCGCTGGCAGGCGCGGGCGCAGGTGCTGGCGGTGGTGGTGCCGGCGCTGTTCCTGCTGATCGTGCTGCCCTGGGCGCGCGATTACGCCGCCGACGAGTGGTACATCGAAACCCCGGCGCTGGGGCTCTCCAACATCCTGCGCGCCGGCGCCATCCCGGTCGGTTTCGGGCTGATGCTGTGCAGCTGCGCCGACCGGATGTTTCGGTTCCGGCCCGGTGATGTTGGTTTCGTTGTCGCCGCGCTGGCGGTGGCGGCGGCGGGGCTGTGGCTGGCCGCGCCGGCGCTGCGGGGCATCGGCAACTGGAATCTGCTGTTTTTCTTCGTGGCGTTGCTGGCGGTGGTGGTGCTGCTGGGGGTGCCGATCGGCTTTGCCTTCGGGTCCGCCACCCTCGCCTTCCTGGTCTGCGCCACCCATGTGCCGCTGACCATCATCGTCTCGCGCATGGACGAGGGCATGAGCAGCCTGGTGCTGCTGGCGGTGCCGCTGTTCGTGTTCCTCGGCCTGCTGATCGAGATGACCGGCATGGCGCGCGCCATGGTGGCGTTCCTGGCCTCGCTGCTCGGCCATGTGCGCGGCGGGCTGTACTATGTGCTGCTGGGTGCCATTTATCTCGTTTCCGGCATTTCCGGCTCGAAGGCCGCCGACATGGCGGCGGTGGCGCCGGTGCTGTTCCCGGAAATGAAGCGCCGCGGCAGCCCCGAGGGCGAACTGATCGCCATCCTGGCCGCCTCCGGCGCGATGAGCGAAACCATTCCGCCAAGTCTGGTGCTGATCACCATCGGCTCGGTGACCGGGGTTTCCATCGCCGCCCTGTTCACCGGCGGGCTGCTGCCCGGGCTGGTGCTGGCGATGGTGCTTTGCCTGGTCGCGTGGTGGCGCTCGCGCGGCGAGGCGAAGGGGGGGCGCGCGCCCCTGGGCGAGGTTTTTGGCACCATGGCGGTGGCGCTGCCGGCGCTGCTGCTGCCCTTCGTGATCCGTGCCGCGGTGATGCAGGGGGTCGCCACCGCCACCGAGGTTTCCACCCTGGGCATCGCCTATGCCGTGGCCACGGGGCTGCTGGGGCTGCTGCTCGGGGTGCGGTTCTATACGTTCGACTGGCGGCGCCTCTATCCGATGCTGCTGGAGACGGCGTCGTTGTCGGGGGCGATCCTGCTGATCATCGGCACCGCGACCGGCATGGCCTGGGCGCTGACGCAATCCGGCTTCTCGCGGCAACTGGCGGCGGCGATGGCCGCCATGCCGGGCGGCTGGTTCGGCTATATGCTGGTGTCGGTCGTGGCGTTCGTGGTGCTGGGCAGCGTGCTGGAAGGCATTCCGGCCATCGTGCTGTTCGGGCCGCTGCTGTTTCCGATCGCGCGGCAGATGGGTATTCACGAGGTGCACTACGCCATGGTGGTCATTCTTGCCATGGGCATCGGGTTGTTCGCGCCGCCGCTGGGCGTGGGCTACTACACGGCCTGCGCCATCGGCCGGGTGCCGCCGGATGCGGGCATGCGGCGGGTCTGGCCGTATCTCGGCGCGCTGCTGGCGGGGTTGCTGGCGGTAGCGGCGGTGCCGTGGATTTCGGTCGGGTTTCTGTGATGCGCCCGATATTTCGTCGGGCGGCAAAGACGCGAATGCCCGGGACAAGCCCGGGCATGACGCGATGGAGTGGGTGAATCTTTCCGCGGGGTGGTATTATGCCGCCCTGACGCCTGCCACGAAGCTGTGCACCTCGCCGGATAATTGTTCGGCCTGTTTGGACAGGTCATGTGCCGCGGTCAGCACCTGGCCGGCCGCCGAACCGGTTTCGCTGGCCGCCTCGCTCACCCCGCTCATGCTCACCGTCACCTCCTGCGCCGCCTGCGCCGTCTGCTGCACGTTGCGGGCAATCTCCGTTGTGGCCGCGCCCTGCTGCTCGACCGCCGAGGCAATGGCGGTTGCGATCGCGCTGACTTCCTCGATGGTCGCGGAGATGCCCCGGATGGCTTCGACGGCTTCCCTGGTCGCGGCCTGGATTTGCGTCACCTGCGCGTCGATCTCATGCGTTGCCTTGCCGGTCTGGCCGGCGAGATTCTTGACCTCCGACGCCACCACCGCGAAGCCCTTCCCGGCATCGCCCGCACGGGCCGCCTCGATCGTGGCGTTGAGGGCCAGCAGATTGGTCTGGCTCGCGATGTTGGTGATCAGGCCGACCACGGTGCCGATTTTCTCGGCGGTGTCGGCCAGCACATGCACGATGGCATCGGTGCGTTTGGCGTCCGCCACCGCCTGACCGGTGATCTTCGAGGACTGCGCGACCTGACGGGCGATCTCGCTGATGGAGGCGGTCAGTTCCTCGGCGGCCGAGGACACGCTTTGCAAGCCGGCGCTTGCCTCCTCCGCCGCCGCGGCGACGGCGGTCGCCTGGTGGTTGCTCCGGTCGGCCGTTTGCGTCATCGACTGCGCGGTGGCTTCCAACTCGGTGGAACCCGCCGACAGCACCCCGACCAGTTGACCGACCTGGCTCTCGAAGCCGTCCGCCATCCGGTTCAGCGCCGCTTTCTGCTCCGCCGTGGCCTGACGCCTGGTTTCCTCCTGCGCGGTGCGCAGTTGCTCGGCCTCGGCCATGCCGTCCTTGAACACCAGCACCGCGCCGGCCATGCTGCCGACTTCGTCGCGCCGTTCCGTGCCGGGGATGTCCGTTGCAAGGTCGCCCTTCGCCAACCGCTCCATTGCCGCCTTCAGGCCGCCCAGCGAGACGGTGATATCCCGGTTGATCAGCCATGCCGCGAGCAGGGTGACCAGCAGGGCCACCCCACCGATGGTTGACAGGTGCAGCAACGCGGCGCGGAAATCGGCGTTCAGGTCGTCGATATAAAGCCCGGTGGCGACAAAGAAGTTCCAGCCCGGAACCGGCAGGACATAGGCGAGCTTTGGCTGGGCAACCGTCGAGCCGGGTTTCGGATAGCGATAATCCACCGTGCCGCCGCCCTGACGGGCGACCTCGATCATGGCTTGCACCCACAGCTTGCCGTCGGCGTCCTTGACCCCGATGCGGCTGGTGCCTTCGATTTGCGGGGTGGGTCCGAGAACGATTGTATTGCCATCCATGCCGTAGGCAAAATAGTAGCCCGCGCCGCCACCGTAGCGAATCGGCCGGATGGCATCGCGATATTGTTGGATCGCCTCGTCGCGGCTGATGCTGCCCGCCTGCGCCCGCCGGTCGAATTCCGTGGCGATCGAGACGGCCTGCTCGGTGATGGCGCGCAGCTTGTCTACTCGATCGTCGAGCAACCGCTGGTGGATCAGCGATGCCGCCGCGCCGATCGAAACGACGAGCGCCAGGACGAAGAGGCCGAGCAGCAGGCTCAGCTTTGTACGGAGCCTGAGGCGGCTGAGGATGTTCATGGCTTTCAGGCGTCCAAGATGTTTTGGGATAATTGCCGCGCACGATCCGCTGCGCAGGTGGATAAATCGTTTAGGCTGGCGGCTCGTGCCCACCCGCCGAACGACTGACCCATCCCTTCAGGCCCGGGCTTGTCGCGGGCACCCGCCGCCGCATCAGCAATTCTAAATTCGCTTTCGGTGCTGTTTTTTCGCGTTGTGGCTCCGTCGGTGGCGTGAGTTGAGCAGCGGGACGGTGACGTCGCTGGTCAGGGTGGTCGAATGGCCGAGGCGGCGATGGAGT
>Ga0302320_10001900_pt1 | contig 49851 bp, 47 predicted proteins | sample Bog_T0_3_FD_202130 | JGI IMG/M metagenome (GOLD analysis project Ga0302320, IMG submission 202130) | Peat permafrost microbial communities from Stordalen Mire near Abisko, Sweden - Bog_T0_3 | ecosystem: Environmental > Terrestrial > Soil > Wetlands > Peat | place: Sweden: Abisko, Stordalen Mire... | reverse complement strand
AGAAAATTGCTGACGGGTCTTCTCCAGGGTTTCGAGAAACAGCGCGCATATCGCTGCGGCATTCAACCGCGCCTGCCTTCGATAGCAACTGAAGGTTACAAAATGAGACTGCCCGGAATGATGCAGTCGTATCAACCCTTGCGTCATGCGAATCACCTTACGACAAGAGCTTAAAGGCGGAAAGGCAAATCGGGGACTCTGCATGGATGGATTGCGCTGCTTCCCACCTTAACGCCGGAAAGCGCGGCGCGAAGGTGGGGCACCCGGCGGGTCGGTTTTCGGATTGCCCGTTACCCGCCATGAACCCGCTGGCTGGTGGCCCAGACGGCGTCCGTATTTTGTAGCTCCCATTTGGAGAGAAAGCCGTGAACCCTCCACGAATGGTCAATCGGGCTCATATTTGGAAGCCATATGAGCTATATAGCTCATATTTGGAAGCCATTTGAGCTATATAACTGATGACAGCCATGACAGCCATGACAGCCATGACAGCCATGACAGCCATGACAGCCATGACAGCCATGAGAGCCTCAAGAGCGAGGCCGGGAGGTTATCGTGGACGAACGCAAGCAGGAGCACAATGCAATAGCCAGACTGGCCGCAATCGTCGAAGGCTCCGAAGACGCGATCATCGGCTACGGCTTAGACGGCATTACCACCGACTGGAATCAAGCAGCTACGCGGTTATATGGCTACTCCGCTGAAGAAGCAATTGGAAAAAGCATCTCCGTCATCGTGCCTCCAGACCGGACTAGTGAATTAAACGAGATTTTAAACACAGTTTCAACGGGCGGGCGAATCCAGTCGCTTGATACATTTCGGCAACGAAAAGACGGCAGTCTGGTTGAGGTCTCATTTAGCGTTTTCCCCATCGCCGCGCAGAACGGAACCGTCATAGGCGGAGCTAGCATAGTCCGGGACATCACCAGCCGCAAACAAGTACAAGAGGAACTGCGTCGAGGAGAAGAGCGATTCCGGCTATTGGCACGGGCCACTAAAGATGCTCTTTCGGACTGGGACATTGAAAGCGGGGCGGTCTGGCGGAGTGATAACTTTTGGGGACAATTTGGATATTCACGGGTAGAGGTGGAGCACGATGCATCCGCATGGCGAAAACGGATTCACCCCGAAGATCGAACCCGGGTGTTGGACGGTCTCCAGATCACATTGGCGCGGCAGGCCGACTCCTATGAAGTTGAATATCGATTCCGGCGGGCGGATGATTCCTACGCTGCCGTCTTGGAACGCACATACATTGTCTACGGAGAATCTGGCGAACAGATACGGGCGCTCAGTGCAATGACTGACTTGAGTGATCGTCGCGAACTTGAGGAGCAGTTCCGGCAAGCACAGAAGATGGAGGCCGTGGGGCGGCTTGCAGGAGGTATTGCGCACGACTTCAACAATCTTCTGATGGTCATCGCCAGTTATGCTGAGATGATGCGGGAGCAACTCAGCCCAGACGACGGACTCCATAAGAGCATAGTGCAGGTGCAAAGAGCTGCAGATAGGGCTGCTTCCCTGACCCAGCAATTGCTGGCATTCAGCCGCAAACAAGTTCTCTCTCCGCGCATTATCGACCTGAATGCTGTGATCGAAGACGGTTTGAAGATAACGAAGCGGTTGATCGGTGAGGATATTGCGTTAAACATTTTGCTCGGTAAGGATTTGTGGGCGATCAAGGCCGATCCGGGACAGGTTGGTCAAGTCTTGCTGAATCTCTGCATAAACGCACGGGATGCGATGCAGAGTAACGAAGAGTTGACAATTGGTACCGACAATGTCTCTATCGATCTCGAAGAAGCGCGGAAACGGCCCGGCTTTGTCCCCGGCAATTACGTGGCTCTCGTGGTTCGCGACACCGGAACCGGAATGACGGAGGAAGTGCAATCCCACATTTTTGATCCATTCTTCACCACCAAGGAGATGGGAAAAGGAACCGGACTAGGCTTATCAATGGTGTATGGCATCGTCAAGCAAAGCGGCGGATACATTTCGGTCGATAGCCAGATTGGTCGCGGCAGCGCCTTCACTATCTATTTTCCGGCCGTCGATGCACCGTTGACGATGACCATTACACCGGAGACCCAACAGTGCGAGGGACACGGCGAGATCATCCTGCTTGTTGAGGATGAAGATGCATTGCGAGAGTCGATGTCTGCATACCTTAATCAGCATGGATACAAGGTGATTGCAGCATCGAATGGCGTGGAAGCATTGCACTACGCGATGCGGTACGCAGGATCGATTCAGGCGTTGGTAACCGACATAATTATGCCGAAACTGTGTGGTGCAGAACTTGCGCGGGAGGTCGCCAAGATTTCCCCGAAGGTGGCGATTCTCTATATGTCTGGGTATACCGACCGCGAGTTGATGGATTATGACCCCGAAACTTCAGCAGCTAAGTTCCTACAGAAACCGTTTGCACTTCGAGTTCTCTTGGAAAAAATACGAGAGATGATCACCCGGCGGGAGTGACTCCTAGTGCCCCGTCTCCTCCAGGTACATTTCCACTTCGATGGCCGCCATGCACCCGGTGGCTGGTGGCCCCATCTCGATATTTCGCTGACGGTGCCCCATATCTCCCGCAGTCAGTTAGCAGATGTGGGTCTTTTCAGTCTCGGTATCCCCTTCCGCAGCCTGTCAAGCCCTTTTTCTTTCGCATTTCCCCCAACCTCCTCATTCCACGCCAAATAGATTTTCCCTTCCGCTGAGGGGATCACCCCCTCCAGTTTGCTATCCTGAATAGAGGAGAACAAAACACGTGCAACTCCCCTGTTTTCAAATTTTTGGCGGGAAATATAGGGGGGTGGGGGGGGGTATGCCTGAGAGGGTACAGACCGGCACATCTCGACGTCAATTTTTGCCTCCCAGCAAAGGGCTTGACCGCCGCAATTCAGAACGATGAACGACCAGTCAGAGCCAGCCCGAGCGGTAGACGATCCACCAGCTTGCGAAGAGCGCCACAAACATCTCCACCACTGCCCAGCCGAACGGCAGGAAATAGCCGAAGAGGCTGAGGATCGTAAACAGTATCCAGAAGATCTTGCGGTTCATGGAATCCATGGTCAGGCCTGATCATACGGGATTCCGCGCGGACGAACATTCCGGCGCGGCTGCGATGCGGATCAGAAGCGGCGTTTGCCGGTGAGGTGGTGAACGCTGAGGGCGAAGACGCGGGTCACGTCCTGACGGCTGGCGATGTATTCGGCTCCCTCTTTGGGAAGGTTCGGGGAGTACTTCTCGATGAGCCAGCCGAGCGCGCAGGTCTTGGCCCCGTCGAAGAGTTCGTGGACCTCGCAGAAGGCCATAGCGCTCTCGTAACGGGTGCTGAACATCTCCGGCTGTAACTGAGTAGCGCCTACCACGCAAAAGCTGACATGGGCTCCGGGGCGGAGATTCTCAACCTTGCGGCCCTCCGGCGCGGAGTGGATGTAGATTTCACCGTCGCGGTAGACGTAGCTGATGGGGACGCCATAGGGCTCACCCTCCGGCCCCACCGTAGACAACACTCCGAACTCGCCTTTCACAAGGATTTTGCGAGCTTCTTCTTCGTCGATTTCGCGGTCCTGACGCCGCATTGGACGCACAGAAATACCTTCCATTGCGCTCACCCCCACAGGTTTGCTGGTGCGGATCATGGCCGTTTTCCGGTCTGATTGCAAGCAGGATTTGTACTTATCAGACGGTTGCAGCGTGACGGAGGGCGCGGTCGACTTCCTGCTTTTCCTCTCCGAGACGGGCAACGGTGACGTAATCGTTATTGCGCGCGGCTTCGGCGATCTGGCGGACGATCTCGCGACGGCGGTGCTCAAGTTGGCGGCGGCGAAGGGCTCCGATGGCTCCGTGAAGAAGCTCGGCGGTAAGCTGCTCGTGGTCCTTCATGAGCACGGACATGAAGAGCCCACGATCCTCCTCCGAGAGCGGCAGGGTCATGAGGTCCGCGCCGTCGGCGAGGGCCTTGAGGATGGCGTCGATGAGCGACTCGGCGCGCAGGCCCTTGTGGAGTTGCTCCGAGCTCAGGGTGTAGTAAGCCTGCTCGGCGGGGTTATAGACCTGCTCCTGCCCGTTGTCATCCTCAAAGGTGAATGCCAGTTCGCTGCCGGAGGAGAGCGCTTGCAGCAGGATGCGCTCGGCCTCGGTGAGGGCAGCCTCGGGGGCGGGCGCAAGCTTGGTCGCCGTGCGCGCTCCGGCGACGTGGCGAAGCTCCTGGCGCAGAACCGCCGAGTCAATCTGCAACTTCTGCGCGACGTCGGAGGCAAGTTCGTCGCGGACAATGCGGCTGGGAATGCGCTGGATGTGCGGCAGCAGATAGTTGACGGCCTTGACCTTGCCCTCGGCTGTGCGCGGGAACTGGGCCTGTGCGCGCTCGATGAGGTAATTGAAATACTTCGGCGCGGTCTTGAGCGCCTCGCCGTAGGCCGGTGCTCCCTTGCGGCGGACGAAGAGGTCGGGGTCGTATCCCTGCTCGAGGGTCATGATGCGGATTTCGAAATCCTCGCTGACAAGCATGGCGAGCGAGCGCTCGGCGGCGGCGGCTCCGGCAGTGTCAGGGTCGAAGTTGACCACAATCTTCTTGCTGAAGCGGGCGAGCAGGCGGGCCTGCGCCTCGGTGAAGGCAGTGCCGCTGGAGGCGATGACGTTGTGGAATCCGGCGTTGAAGACAGAGATGCAGTCCATCTGGCCCTCGACAAGGATGATGTAATCGAGACGGCGGATGGCCTCCTTGGCGAGATGCAAGTTAAAGAGGACGCGCGACTTGCTATAGATGGGCGTTTCAGGAGAGTTGAGGTACTTGGGGCCGGATTTGTCATCTGTGGCGAGGGTGCGTCCGGTGAAGGCGATGACCTTGCCGCTCTCATTGCAGATAGGGAAGACAATGCGGTTGCGGAACTTGCTGTAGAGCGAAGCGGGCGCGGGCGCGGACGGCTCGGGGTTCCGTGACTCGTCCCGCTCTTTCCAGCTAAAGAGGCCGCTTTCGCGGAGGGCGTCTTCGTCGGCGAGGGGCTTGAGCTTGTCACGCAGGAGGAAGCCGGACTCCGGGGCAAAGCCGATGCGGAAGCGGACGATGGCTTCGTCGTTGAGCCCTCGGCCACGCAGATACTCGCGGGCGGCGGCGCCTTCAGGACGGCGGAGCTGCTCCTGAAACCACTGGCAGGCAGCCTCGTGAAGATCGAGCAGGAGGCCGCGGGTGCGGGCCTCGCGGGCTTCCTGCGGCGAGTTGAACTGGGCCTTGGGAGCGGCGATGCCGAGCTTCTGGGCGACGAGGCGGACGGCCTCAGGAAATGTAATGTTTTCGATCTTCTGCACAAAGGAGAAGACGTCGCCGGAGAGTCCGCAGCCGAAGCAGTGAAAAAACTGGCGGGTGGCGTGAACGGAGAACGAGGGCGTTTTCTCGCCGTGGAAGGGGCAGAGACCCGAGTAGTTCTGCGCCCCAGCTTTGCGCAGCTTTACGTATTCGCCGATGATGCGGACGATGTCAGCCTGCTGCTTGACGGTATATGCAAAGTCTCCGGGGTTCGCCACACCTCTAGTCTGCCCCATTGCGGGGGCGGGTGGCTCGCCATCTTTGTGGAAAAGCTGTGATTAAGGCCACTTTAGCCCTGCCGGGGGTGTGCAAAATGCGACTGGATTGGTGCATGTGAATCTATTGGGTTGTCCTTAGGAGATGAGCCAGCCGCGGGCGGAGGCGTCGTCCACGATGGCGAGGACGACGGGCCAGAGCTCGGGAGTGCCGTGGCGGACGGGCTCCATGCGGGTGAGAACCTGGGCGCGGGTGACGCGATGATTGGTCCAGGAACCGCCTCCGGTGCGCGAGTTGAGCAGGAGCGGTTGCAGACGGTCGAGGGCGTTGGCGTAGCGCGACTCCGCGGTGGCGGCGGCTTCGAACTCGTCCCAGAGGGCGCGGAGTTCGGCGGTCTGATCGGCAGGCAGCAGGCCGAAGATGCGGTCGGCGGCGCGGCTCTCGCGCTCCTCCTTGTCGGAGTATCCGGCGACGTCATAGGCGAAGGTGTCTCCGGCATCGATCTCCACGATGTCATGGATGAGCAGCATACGAATCACGCGCGCAACGTCGATGGCCGTGGGCGCGTACTCGGCAAGCAGCGCGGCGATGACGGCGATGTGCCAGGAGTGCTCGGCATCGTTCTCCTGACGGCGCTCCGGACCGGTAATGGGCGTCTGGCGAAGGATGGACTTCAGCTTGTCGATTTCAAGGATGAAGGCGAGTTGCTGGGAGAGTCGGGTCGGCATGGGAACAATTCTAACAACCTAGTACCTAGCGCAAAAAAGGGATGAAAGGTCTGATCGGGTGATGTAGCCTTGCAGCTTAGGAAAGACGGCGCGTGACCGATGACACAAAACGCGGAACGCCTTGGCAAGACGGTGAGCTCGATGCCATCGTTGCGGACTACTTTGCCATGCTCCATCTTGAACTCGCGGGCGAGGCGTTCACGAAGTCGAAACATAGCTCCCTGTTAATGTCCCGCATTGGCCGTAGCCATAGGTCCGTAGAATTCAAACACCAGAACATATCGGCGGTATTGGATGAACTTGGTATGCCCTGGATCAAGGGCTACCGACCAAAGCTGAATTATCAGAACGCCATCTTTGACGCTATCGAGCGTTACCTGACGAAGAACCCACGCGCTTTTCTGAACGACTCACCGCACCCGGGGACTTCATCCCCGCAGCCCGTCTTTGTCGCGCCTCCTGTTCCCATAAGAACCAATGAGCCATTGCCTGCACGCTTGCGGCGATTGGTTCGGAAGTTCGATCCGGTTGAACGTGACCATCGCAATCGGGTACTCGGAAAGGCCGGAGAGGAATTTGTCTTGCATCTTGAGCGACAGCGGCTCACCGAGTTAGACCGATCAGACCTTGCGCGGAAGGTTCGATGGGTGGCTGCGGAAGATGGTGACGGTGCAGGCTATGATGTCCTATCCTTCGAGCCCAATGGTCGGGAAAGCTTAATCGAAGTTAAAACGACCAACGGTTCCTCGCGAACCCCCTTTTATCTAACGCGGAACGAGCGCGAGTTGGCGGAAGAACGTCCGACGGACTGGCAGATTTACAGGGTCCACCTCTTTGCGCAAGATCCCAAGATTTTCACGATCACACCACCACTGGAGGACGCAGTGATCCTGAATCCCGAGACTTGGCGAGCGTCCTTCTGAGGAGAAGGAAAACGAATGGAATCATCGACAAAGACAAAGCGGCCAATCGGCGGAACTCACACCTCTCTGACCGATGAGCAAGGCAAAGAACTGGATCGACGCGCCTTTGTACTTTCAGGGAATTTATTTACGCCTCGATTGCGGAACGGGAGGCGCATCGGAGTCGTGTTGGACGATGCAAGCTACAGCCAGGTACGCGGGCGCGGACTCGGGAATCGCGGAGTTGTCACCGACCTGAGTACTGGTAATCAATACGAGATTGTTGGCGCTCGTTGCGGGCTTGCTGGATGTATTTGTGACGCCGTCGCCATCAGGAAAGCAGAGAAATTCCTGCAACCGAAATAGTCTTTCCTGCAATTTCATTTCGACTCGGTTAGTCCCGCAGCTTACACCTCGCCCGGCACGAATTTCTGCCCGGTTCTGGCTTCCATCTCCTTGGGATAGTCGCCCCACCAATCGTTGGAAAGGGGTTTGAGTTTGGCCCAGTAATAGCGGAAGGCGAGTGCAATGGGATTGGTTTTGCGGATGAAGTCGCGGCGGGCCTGTGCCTCAAGGTTTGAGCGCTGCTGATAGGTGTCAAAGCCCTGCGGGACAACCACGGCGAGTCCGAGGCTCTGGGCGATCTTGTCGCGCGTTGCCAGATGCTCCATGTAGAGCTGCTCGGGAGACATGCCGGGACGGCTGAAGGAGAGACGATGGGGGAGCCGGGTGATGGCACTTCCGGCGATGGGCTTGTTGATGCCGTGGCCGACCGTCCAGTCTTCGCCCAGATAGCTCATAATGCCGAAGATGAGCCCTGGCGACTTGGGACCGAAGACCTGGAAGACACTGGCATAGCAGTTGGACTTGGGATGCAGAAGAACGCGTGAGATCCCTCCCATGATGGCGTTTGACATCTTGACGTCACGCACACGGACGAACCCGAGGGCTTCCAGTTGTGCGGTGTAGTCATCCCAGCGCGCGCGGTCCAGTTTGGGAAACTCGCTCTCGGTTGCGTCCTTGAACTGGATGGTGGGCGGAGCGACCGTGAGGAGCATAGGCCGGAGAAAGATAGCCCAGATCAGAAAGAGCGCTAGGACGCTTCCTGCGATGTCCAGCCAGAGACGGCGGGAACGATCGCTGGCGCTTCCGGGAACGAGGGATGGGGCATACAGATAGCGCGCAATTTCCGCGCGGCTCACGGAGCGGGCAACGGGCTGCGCCTGCCATAGCTGAAACGGCTTGCTGCCGTCGGTGACGGTGAGGCTGACCTCGCTGGGAGCATCCGCGACTCGGCTGCGCTGAACAACAATTTCAAAGGCCTTGTTGCCGACGGGGAATGCAAGATGCGTACCGTCCGGCATGAAAGCGATGTTCTGATAGGAGTGCCACTCGTCGCGGGTGATCACGTCCTGCACAACGTCATAGGAGCGGGGAGTGGCGCCGCTGCCGGCCGGAAGAAAGTTCTCCGGGTCGTTGGGGAAGGCGCGATGCAGTTCTCCAGCGCGCGGCGGCTTGACGGGCAACAACACGCCGCCGTTCCACACGGAGACCACTTGACGCCTGTCCCAGGTGTAGAAGCGTCCGTTGTAGGGCCAGAGCGGGAAGGCAATTGGCGACCGCGCCGGGCTCAGCATCTGATCTTCCCAGTTGCCATTCTGCAGGGTAAAAACGCGCGCCGAGCCGATTCGAAGATCCGGCTTGATGTTGGCGAGCTTCGTCCAGCCGCCTGCGATTCGCAATCCCTTGGTGAGCAGACTCTCGCTGCGAAGCTCCGCAGCGGTTGTGATGGTGATGACGGCCTCGTCCGCGCGCCAATAGACCTGCGCCGAGGTCAACGATTCTCGAACCGTGTTGGCGTGATAGTTGCTAAGACCATACGAAGTGATGAAGCAGGCTGCAAACAATGCGAGCCATTTCAACCGCGCTGAGTTCATCGCGGATAACCACCTTGTCCATAGATTCAACTTCGCACGGATGATTGAAACTCTAACGTAGAGGGCGACGTTCTGCGATTGTTTTCTCTGGTTCAACCGGGGCGGCGGGAAACCAAAGTCTAAACCGCCGGCTATACCTTCAGCTCGACCTCGGTTGCGCCTCCGCCACCCTGGTTCTGCGGAGGCTCGGTGACGCCGATGACCTGGGGATGGGTTTTCAGGTACTGGCGCAGAGCCTTGCGGAGGATGCCCATGCCGGAGCCGTGGACGATGCGGATATGCGAGAGTCCGGCGAGGAAGGCGCGGTCAACAAACTTCTCGACCTCGGCGGTGGCTTCATCCACGTTGCGGCCGATGACATTGATCTCGGTGGGCGCCGAGGTGTCGTCGTCACGGAGGCGGACGTTGATGCCTTTGCTGCGAGCGGCGTTGACGGGATTGTTGGCGGCCTGCCCGATGACGGCGGCGATGTCATCAAGAGGGACGCGCATCTTCATGGGGCCAACCTGGACTTCGAGGGCGTCGCCCTCCAGTTTGCGAACGACTTTTCCAGTGCGTCCGATGGACTTGAGCTGGACGGTGTCTCCGAGGCTAACGCGGGCGACAACGTGGGGGCGGGCGTTTTCGTCTCCTTCATCGGCTCCGGTAGTGTGGGCGACGACGGTTTGATTGAACTGCTCGCGGAATTCGCGGCGGGCGCGGGCGATGCGGCGCTCGGCTTCTTTGCCGAGCTTCTGGGCAGCCGCGCGATCCTGCACGGCGGCGACGGCTTCGCGGGCATGGTACTCAAAGTCGCGCATCAGCGAGTCGAGCTTTTTCTCCAAGTCGCGGATTTTTTCGCGCTGCTCCTTGAGTCCCTCAGCTTCCAATCGGCTGCGCTCGCGGGCTACCTCCTGCTCGCGCTGGCGGAGGTGCAGACGCTCGCCTTCAATCTGGCGGAGATCGGAGTGAAGCTGATCGAGGAATCCGGCGATGTCCTGGGTTTGCGTGCTGAGACGGCGGCGGGCGTCGGCGATGATCTGCGCGTTGAGGCCGATCTGCTGCGCGATGTTGATTCCCGCAGAGGCTCCGGGGACGCCGACGCGAAGCTCGTAGGTGGGCGCGAGAGTTTTCTCGTCGAAGCCGACGGCGGCATTCAGCACGCCGGGCGAGCTGGTGGCGTAAATTTTGAGCGACGTGTGATGAGTAGAGATGATGGTGAGCGCCCGGACGCGGCGGAAGTGCTCGGCAATGGCGACGGCGAGCGCGGCTCCCTCTTCGGGATCGGTGGCGGAGCCGAGTTCGTCAAGCAGGACGAGCGAGCGGGCGGTGGCCGTGTGGGAGATGAAATCGATATTGGTGACGTGCGCGGAGAACGTTGAAAGGTTCTGCTCGATGGATTGCGAGTCGCCGATGTCGGCGAGGACAGCGTCGCAGATGGGCAGGTCGGCGCGCTCGGCCGGGACGGGGATTCCGGCCTGGGCCATGAGCACGAGCAGGCCCACGGTCTTGAGGCCGACGGTCTTGCCTCCCGTGTTGGGGCCGCTGATGATGAGCTGACGGTGCGCGGAGTCCATCTCAAGAGTGAGCGGCACGACGCGCTTGCCTCGCGAGAGCAGATTGCGCTCCATGACGGGATGGCGGGCGTCGATGAGGACTAGCGAGTTCGCGCTGTCATCGGCCAGGAGCTTGACGCGGGTGCATTGGTACTGCTCGGCGAAGCGGGCCTTGGCGAATTGCAACTCAAGCTCGCGCAGGACATCGACGGCGATGAGGATTGCCTCGGATTGCTGGCCGAGGCGCGCGGTCATTTCGACGAGGATGCGGTGAATCTCGCGCTGCTCGTCTTCAAGGAGGCGGACGAGTTCGTTGTTCTGCTCGATGGTTTCCAGCGGCTCGACGAAGACGGTCTGGCCGCTGGAGCTGGCTCCGTGAACGACGCCCTGGACACGGCGCTTCTGTTCAATCTTAACGGGGATGACGAAGCGGTCGCCGCGAATGGTGACCAGTTCGTCCTGCAGCGCGTCGCCCTCGGAGAGTCGACGGAGATAACTGCGCAGTGAGTTCTGGATAGAGCGGCGCTGCTTCTCGGTTTCGCGGCGAATGGCGGCAAGGGCGGGCGAGGCGTTGTCATCAAGGGTTCCATCGGGCGCGAGCTTGTTGGCGAAGTAGCGCAGCAGCGGGGTGAAATCCTCGATGGTGGAGCTGAGTTCCTCGATGGCGGGCCAGGGCTCGCGCATGGCCTGCGGCGGATGGATGGCGGCTTCGCGCCATTCGGCGGCGCGGTCCACAAGGAGGATTGCATCGCGGAGTTCGGTGGTTTCGAGAGTGGCTCCGCTGATGCGGGCGCGGAGCACGAGCTGGCGCGGATCGATGAGGCCGCCGAAGTCGAAGCGTCCACCGGCGCGGAGGAAGGCACGCACTTCGGCTGTGAGCTGCTGCTGACGGTTAATCCATGTGGCGTCCGTGGTGGGCGCAAGCGCATCCACCGCCTGCTGGCCGAGTTCGCTCTGGCAGCAGCCGCGCACCATTTCGCGGAGGCGGTCAAACTCAAGCACGGCGGCGCTGGTATGGAGGAGCGGAGTAGGCATCAAGGTCATTATCGCAGAGTGGAAAGACTACGCGAGGTGGATGTCATCGTGGGCGATGCGGCGCTCGTTCTCCGGCGCGCGGGCCGGGGTATCGGCCGGAGCGTCGGCGGGCTCGGTAGCTTCGGCGCTCTCCGCGGGGATGAGGTCGTGGATGGATTCGAGCCAGAGCATCTGCGCGCGGAAGAGTTCGCCAAAGGTGCGCGAGGCGATGGTCATAACTTCGTCGAGCGAGGGGTGAAGTCCGGTTTCAAACTCGATGGACGTGACGGGCTTGGTGAGGCCGCAGGGGACGATAAGGCTGAAGAAGTCGAGCGCGGTTGTAACGTTGAGCGCAAAGCCGTGCGAGGTGACGCCGCGCGAGATGTGGACTCCGATGGCAGCGATCTTGCGCTCAGACCAAACGGAGTCGCTGCCATCGTTGCCAATTCCTAGCTTATCGCCGCAAAGAACGCGGCGCGAACCTGGGGCACCTGAAATTTCTTTTTCACCCTCTTCGCCGCTGGGAACGTAATCGCGCCCAAGCTGGCGAGGGTTGAGGCGCGGAGGTGCGGAGGGAAAGGTCCAAACTCCGGTCATACCGGCGATGCGCTGCGTCTCGATGGTGTATTGGGCGCAGACGCGCATGAGGACTTCTTCAAGAAGGCGAACGTAGGCGATGACTCCGAGCTTGGGTTCGAAGGAACGCAGGTCGAAGATGGGATAGGCGACAAGCTGTCCGGGACCGTGAAAGGTAACGTCGCCGCCGCGATTGATCTCGTGCAGCTCAACTCCTCGCGAGGCAAGCAGTTCGCGTGGAGCAACGATGTTCGACTCCTGGGCGTTGCGGCCAAGAGTGATGACCGGCGGGTGCTCGACGAAGAGAAGGACGTTGCCGACGCGCTCCTGTTTGCGGAGTTCGACCAGAGTTTCCTGGAGGCGAAGAGCGGTTGCGTAATCGCATCGGCCGAGATTGAGGACGGAGATCATGCCTTTGAATAGGATACTGCGCGGGAAAGGTTTCAAGTTTCCAAAGTTAAGCGCAAGGCGGGAGCCGTTACACTATTCATGCTATGTCTCTGGAGATTGGAGTTCGTGCGGCGGTGCGGTGGGCGGGGGTTCTGGTTGTGCTGGCGGGGACGAGCTACCTCGTTTGGCAGAGCAGTTCCCAGTTGTTGCATCGAGCGCCGCAGCAGCAGCCCCGAAACGTAGCAGTGACGCAGGCGGTGGTGCGGTTCGGCGATGTGGACATGGATCAGATGCTGGGCCGGATCACGTCCTCCGGCGGCGTGGACGAGGCTGCGCTGCTGGAGGTTGAGAAGCGCGGGAATCCGAAGCTGACGGCAGCAGCCGAATTTGTGGCGGCACGCTTCGAGCACGAACACAACCACGAAGAGAAGGCGCTCCAGTACATTCAGCGCGCGTTGGAGGCGGCTCCTGAAAACGCGGGGCTGCACGCCTGGTGCGCCTCCGTAATGCTGAACGTGGGACAGATTCCGGAAGCAGTGGCGCAGAGCGAACGCGCGGCAGAGTTGCAGCCGGAGTCGGCCGACGTACAGCGCATCCGGGGAGAGGCGCACTATCACGCCGGGCGGCGGGACGATGCCATCGCGGCATGGGAACGGTCGCTGCAACTGGCCGCGAACCAGAATGTGCAGGAGTCTCTGGATCGAGCGAAGCGCGAGGCGGCGGTGGAAGAGCACTTCACGGAAATCTCGCGCGGCCATTTTGTGTTGCGCTATGAGGACGGCAAGCCCACGGAGGCTCTGACCGACGACCTGCTGCTCGCACTGGAGCACGACTACGCCGACCTTTCCAATGAGCTGGGCGTTGCGCCAAAGACCAGCATCACCGTGGTGCTGTACAGCGCGCGGCAGTTCCATGACGTGACCCAGGCTCCGGCGTGGGTGGGCGCAATCAACGACGGCAGGATGCGAATTCCCATCGGCGAGGTTTCCAGCGTGACGCCCGAACTGGAAGCCGTCCTGAAGCACGAACTGACACATTCTTTTGTGCATAGCGCGCTGCCAAACTGCCCGACCTGGCTGAATGAAGGCCTCGCGCAGTTGGAAGAGCCGAAGAACCTGGAGGCTCTGAGTGCGACGATCAGTCCGCAGGTGCGCGGCGGCCTGTGGGTGCCGCTGTCACAACTGGAAGGCTCTTTCCAGAAGATGAGTCACGATGAGGCGCAGAGGGCTTATCTGGAATCGCTGGCGGCCGCCGAGTACCTTCGCTCCGCCTATGGGGGCGAGGGAGTGCGCCGGTTGTTGCTTCGGCTTGTGGAGGGCGACAAACCCGAGACAGCGCTGCACGCTTTGACGTCGGGTGGGTATGACGATCTGGATCGGGAGGCTGCGGCCTACCTGGCAAAGCGAAGCCACGCGGAGTAGGCGCAGCAGCGAGCACAGTCAACACAAAAGGGCCGCTGGTGAGCGGCCCTTCGTGTTACAGAGAATTACTTCGCTATCCGAGCAGTTTGGCTGCGTCTTTGGCAAAGTACGTGAGGATGATGGAGGCTCCGGCGCGCTGGATGCTGAGGAGGGATTCGAGCATGACGCGGTCGTGATCGATCCAGCCATTCTGGGCAGCGGCCTTGATCATGGCGTACTCTCCGCTGACCTGGTAGGCGCCAAGAGGAACATCAAGGCGCATGCGGGCCTCGGCGATGATGTCGAGATAAGCGATGGCGGGCTTGACCATGATCATGTCCGCGCCCTCTTCCATATCGAGCTCGATTTCGCGCATGGCTTCGCGGGCGTTGGCCGGGTCCATCTGGTAGCTGCGGCGGTCGCCGAAGGATGGAGCAGAGTCGGCTGCCTCGCGGAAGGGGCCGTAGAATCCGCTGGCGAACTTGGCGGCGTAGCTCATGATGGGCGTGTTCTCAAAGCCATGCGCGTCGAGCGAGGTGCGCAGGGCGTCGATGCGGCCATCCATCATGTCTGACGGGGCGATGATGTCGATACCGGCCTTGGCCTGGGAGACGGCAGTTTTGGCGAGGAGGTCGAGCGAAACGTCGTTGAGGATCTCGTACTCGGTCTCAGGGGTGGGGCCGTTCACCTTCTTGACGATGCCGCAGTGTCCGTGCGACATGTACTCGCAGAGGCAGACATCTCCCATGATGAGCAGGTTTGGCACGGCAGCCTTGATGGCGCGGGCGGCGCGCTGCACAATGCCGTCCTCGTCCCAGGCTCCGGTGGCAATTTCATCCTTCACCGCAGGCAGGCCGAAGAGAATGATGGCCGGGATGCCAAGCGAATAGACTTCGCGGCACTCCTTGACCGCCTCATCGACGGAGAGATTGAATACGCCGGGCATGGAACCAACGGGCTTGCGGATGCCTTCGCCCGGACAGATGAAAAGAGGATAGACGAACCCGGCGGGAGTAAGCCGGGTCTCCCGCACAAAGGAGCGGAGGGCTTCTGTGCGGCGCAGACGGCGCAGACGATTAATAGGAAATGCCATGACTGAAAAGTATAGTCCCGCCGGGGCGTGGCAGGACAGTGATGGCGGTCACAAGGAGAATATCCTGGAATCCAAAGCGGTGCTTGCGGGCTCTATGAGGATGTGGGAGATTTGCGGCGGGCAGCGGGCGTATATAATTTTGGGTTGACGCTGGGGAACCGAAGAATCAGCAATCGTGCGGAAGGAAGACAATGCCGACTGACGTAGTTATGCCTCAGATGGGGGAATCCATCTTTGAAGGCACCATCACCAAGTGGCTCAAACAACCGGGTGACCCGGTCACGCGGGACGAACCGTTATTCGAAATTTCAACCGATAAGGTCGATGCCGAGATTCCTGCGCCGGCGTCCGGCGTGCTGAAGGAAATCAGGGCGGCGGAAGGAAAGACGGTGCAGGTAAACACCGTGGTCGCGGTGATCGACGAATCCGGTGCGGCAGCGGCTCCGAATGGAGCGGCGAAGGCGGTGAGTGCGCCGGTGGCAGCACCGGCAGCCGCCCAGGCCGCGGCTGTGGCCGAGGGTCCGGCGACTGACGTGGTCATGCCCCAGATGGGCGAATCGATCTTCGAGGGCACCATCACCAAGTGGCTCAAGCAGGTGGGCGATCAGGTCACGCGCGACGAACCGCTGTTTGAGATTTCGACAGACAAGGTGGACGCGGAGATTCCCGCGCCGGTTTCCGGCGTGCTGACCGAGATTAAGGCCGAGACGGGCAAGACGGTGCAGGTGAACTCTGTGGTCGCGGTGATCGGCGGAGCGGCGGCGGGAACGGCAACGCCTGCTGTGGCAGCAGTTGCAGTGACGGCAGAGAAACCTGCGGTGGCAAGCGCGGCTTCCAGCGCAACGTCGAGCGCAACACCGAGCGCAACCCAAGTACCTGCGCGCGCGCAGGAAGCGTCAGGCGAAGAGGTTCGCACCTCTCCGCTGGTGCGCAAGCTGGCCTCTGAACACAATGTGGATCTGCGGCAGGTGGCGGGCAGTGGAGCCGGTGGACGCGTGACCAAGGACGACATCCTGGCGTTTGTGGAGCGCGCGAAGAGCGCGCCTGCGGCGGCTCCGGTGGCTGCTCCGGTGGCGGAAAAAGCAGCGCCTGCGGCGGCTCCGGGCAAGTTTGCAGGCATCCCCGGCGTGGTGGAACCGATGTCAGTGATGCGCAAGAAAATTGCCGAGCACATGATCGCGTCGCGGCGTACCAGCGCGCATGTGCATACGGTCTTCGACGTGGATATGACGCGTATCGTGAGGCTGCGCGAGAAGAACAAGAACAGCTTCCAGAAGTCCACAGGACTCAAGCTGACCTACACGCCGTTCTTTATTCACGCTGTGGCTCGCGGTCTGCGCGCGTGGCCGATCATGAATTCATCGGTCGAGGGCGACAATATCCACTACAAGCGCGACATCAACATTGGCATTGCGGTGGCGCTGGATTGGGGACTGCTGGTTCCGGTCATCAAGCACGCGGACGAGTTGAGCTTCGTCGGTCTGCAGCGGGCGCTCAACGATCTGGGCGAGCGGGCGCGCAGCAAGAAGTTGAAGCCGGATGAAGTTTCCGGAGGCACGTTCACGATTACGAATCCGGGAATCTTCGGCGCAAGCTTTGGCCTGCCCATCATCAATCAGCCGCAGGTTGCAATTCTCGATCTGGGTGCGATTGTGAAGAAGCCGATGGTGCTCACGGACAAGGACGGCAATGACACACTCGCCATCCGCTCGATGATCACCATGGCCATTGGCTTTGATCATCGCGTGGTGGACGGCGCAGTGGCCGACCAGTTCATGATGGTGGTGAAGACGGTGCTGGAAAACTGGAGCGAAGCGCTCTAACGCAGAATGTGCGTTTCTCGGCGGCGGGCTTCGGCTCGCCGCTTTGATTTTCTAAACGCAAAAAAGGCGGCGAACCCGAAGGTCCGCCGCCGCTATCAGGAGATGTTTTCTCACTTCGCCTTCGCCCAGACGGAGGCATTCATGCAGTCCACTACGCCGTCGATCACTTTGCCAAGACCAGCGTTGAATTTGTCGCTATCTGCAATCTGCTTGTTCTCCACGGCTCCCGTAAGCCCCAACGCCGCGCCTACAAAGGAGAGCACCGCCTGCTTCTTCTCGCCGCCGCTCTTGCTTCCCAGCAATCCTTCCACACCGTGAACCACGGCGGGGATAAACGAAATTCCCCGCAACAGACTCGCCAGAAAAATCATTGCAACATTCCTTTCACTTCGTTGAGCACTACTCGCAACTTCTCCGCGTACTTCGGGTCGGTGGCCCAGTGCTTTGCGATCTCCGCGATGAATGCGGCTTCGTCTCCGAGCTTCGCACGGGCACCTGCGTAGACCGCTCCTCTGGCGATGATTCCGTCACGGCATTGGAAGCAGTCGAGCATCGAACCGTACTTCGCAAACTCAGCCTTGATCACGATCCGCGCGCCGTGTTCGCACTCGTCCGTGCTCATCAGGATGCGATCATGCCCGGCGTGCGCCTTGATGCCAAAAAAGTTCTTGGCCTCCTCTGAAAGTTTCGACTGTCCCCAGTTGCTCTCCAGCGCAGCCTGGGAGACGGTCACCCGCTGAGGCATTCCGCTCTGCTGTGAGCTCTGCACGGCAGCCGCGTGCGCCTGCGTTACAAATTCTCGTTTTGTCATCAGTGATGTATCGTCCTCAGCGAATCCAGCGCCAGGTGCATGATGGTCAGCAATATTCCGGCCGCCACGCCAAGCCCCGCGGTGCGTTGCAGCGCCGCCTCGTGCTTCTGGATTCTGCTTTCAAGTTCCTGAATTTTTCCTTCGTTGCCGTTGCCGACGATCCAGCGCATATGCGCCTTGAGTTCGCCGAGATCGCGAAGCACGCGCTCTTCGAAATTTGTCATGGCTACACTTCCAGATTCAAAACTGCCGTGTAGGGTGAGTACTTCGTCGGTGTGCTTGCGTCGTATTGCCGGAGATAAAACGTCTGCGTCACTCCCGTATTCGGCAGCGTGAAGCTCCGGCCAGTAAAGCGTCCAACCAGATTCTGGTTTATCGCCATTCCCCATCCCCAATCTCCTTCCACGCGCACCTCAAAGCCGCCGCCTGGCAAGGGGTCTGTGCCCGCATCCAGCGTCAGCATGGTTGCGCTCCAGGCCGTGATTCTTGCATCGGGTAGTCCCGGAGGCCGCGTGGAAACGTCGTCCTGCAAATTGCTGGAGACCACGGTGACGAGCGCGTTGTGCTTCGCGCGCCCAAAGTGGAAGGCGAATGGCTGCGCCGCATCATTGGCAAGGCGCAGGGTGAATCGCGCGTAACTGTCGCTGAGGTTCTGAAAGTCAATCTCCACCTCGCGCACAATGACCGCGCAACTCACTCCCCACAAGGACGCAGAGATATTCCACAACTCGCCGGGCTGCACATCGCTCGCGCCCTGCGGAAGCATTCCCGCCCATGCCTGGTATTCAACGCCGAAGCCCGGCTGCGTCAGATCGTCGAGCAGAGCCCGCGCGGCCTGCTCACAGTCCAGCGATGTGCGCGGTGCGGGAGCGGTAACGTGTACCACCATGGAACGCGTTCCGCCATCTTCACTGTTCTTCAAGGCCTGCACGCTCTGCGGATCCACCACGCGGCCGCAGGCCAGCGCGGGGGTTCGGTAGAAGACCTCGATCTGCTCATTCAACACCGGCTCGGTGGCTGCGGTGAAATGCAGTTCCTTCGAGGTCAGAGAGCACTCCGCGCCAGCCGAAACATTGCCGATCACCCGGGTGCGCCACGGCTGTCCCGGCGCGGAAGACTGCACCCAGATTGCGCCTTCATTCGCCGCCTCGGCATGGCCGAGCGTGCAGGTCAGGTTGAGTCCCCACAGCGGCAGGTAATCCGCATAAGCCTGCACGTTCTGCATCGTGCCGTCGTAGATCACAACCTGCGGGCTGCTCAGCGTCGAAGCATCCGCCGGATTGATCTCACGCATGGTCAACACCACGTGCGTCGTCCCAAACCACACCTGCGAAGTACGCGCGCCGGCTCCGTTGCAGACGCTGCTCGAATACACTTGCCCGGCGCGAATCGGCTCAGGATGAAAGACCAGCGTGCGGAACTCGTACAACATCCCGGGCGTGAGCTGCTTCACCGATGCGTTGATGACTCCGTTGATCAGCGGCTGCACTTGTCCACCATTCAGCAACACTCCGGCAATGCAGTAGTTGGGCGCAAAGCCTCCACAGAAGAGGCCGCCGACGATGCCTTTGCCGCCGCTGTAGCTGATGCCGCTCTGCTCCAGAATGAGCAGGCCGCCAACCTCCACCCGATCGCGATAGCGTAGTGCCACCGGCCCTGCACAGGCCACTCCCCCCTGCGTAAACGTCAGCGGCGTGGAAAAGTCACTTGCCCACTTCGTTGCATCGAGCGCCATCGCGTGGAAGTCATCCTCGACCAATACCGAAGTCTTCGCCTTGAATGCGTCTTGCGAGAGCGTAAAGGTCAACTCAGTGCCGGTTGAGGTGAAGCAGTCGCGCACATATAGCGCTGGCTCCGTGCCGCCGATCACGGTGATGTCGTTGGCCGCCGCTCCGCCTACAGTGAGTTTGAGCGCCTCCGGCGAAACGCCTGAATCATGGTCTGTAAGCGCCCTCGTGACCGTGCCCACCGGCGTCACGGTCAGCGCGCGATTCTCCACGCTGAGCACGCCACGCGCGCAGGCGGCAATCTGTCCGGCGGCTGCGCTCCAGAGTTCGCCGGTCTCAACCGTATAACTTCCAGCTTCGGCCACATCCTGCACGCCAGTCACGCTAAAGGCCGAGTTCGCTTCCTGCGTGAGCGCCGTAATCGCTTGCCCTGCCGTGCGTCCTCCCATCGTCGCCCGCTCGCTGAGGACACCCCGATCCAGCGCGAACATCTCACCTTTTGCATTCAGCGCAACGCGAAAAACCGGCGTTCCCATCGCGACTCCCGCCAGATCCCGTTGCGGCGAATCCACGAGGTATCCGCTGAACCACAGCTCTCCCGAGTCGCGATAGAGACGCACCTTGCCACCCGCCCCGGCCGTCACCCCCGCACCCTGGCACGCCAGCCACACCGTCAGCACCGGCGGTTGGTTCAACTTCCGCACAATTTTCGGCGGCGCTTCGGCATCGAGCAGCGCGGTGTAATCCGTCTCACCCACTCCATCCAGGTTGTCTATCGTCAGCTTCATCTCACTCCTCACCCAAACTCTATCTGCGGCGTTTGCATCCAAAACAAAGGGGCGAGAGTTTCGCCCCTTTCTTCTATGTCTGACGCTGAAACAGCCGCGATTATTTCTCTGCAATGCCGCCTGCGCCAGCGGCTGATCGATCTCGGCATGGCCGCGGGATTACCACTCGAAAATCTCAGTCGGCATCTGGCTCATATATCCGTCCTGGGCCGCAATTTCGCCGAGCACACTCTTCCGCTGTTTCTCACGATCGCCCCTGACCACAATGATTCCCTGGCGAGCCTCAGCGTCTCGCTCAAATGCGATCTCGATGAGATTCGTGATGCGCTTACCGACGTTGAGCCAGACCTGCTCGCGCTCATGCAGTTACTCAACAAGCATTGATCATCTCCCTCAACTAGTACGCCGGTGTTCCAGCCGCTGGAACCGACGAGCGATAACACACCACGGTCTCTCCGTCGTTCGCATCCGTGGAAGCCATGGCCGCAAACTCCGCGTGCAGCAATGTGCTGTGCAGTCCGCTTGCCAGCTCTGTCACGGTTTCTTCCGCTGGAGCCGCTGCCTGCAATCTCGGATAGTGGAAGCACACCCGGCCGCCGCTCTCTTCTTCCAACGCAAACAATGCCGACCATTCCTGGAAGAAACTGGCTCCCTCGCGGTCCACGAAGGCCACCACCTTCTGCACCCGCGCGCCACTTGCCGGAGCGCCTCCCATCAGCGGCGCATTCAGTTGCAACCCTGTCGCCGTAATCGCGGACACGCATCCCACGTTGTAACTCACGCGCCGCACCGCATCGCCATCCAGTTGCGCACCAGCCAAAGCCAAGCCGCCCGTAATGCCCGTGCCCATCTCCGTGATGCCCGTTGCATAATCCACATCCACCACGATCAATTCGCCAACCGAATAATTGCCGAGCACGGAGGCATCCAGCAATATCAGCGACGCTGTCGATCCCGCCAGTAGTGATTGTCCTGGCTTCGCGCTTCCACCCGAAGCTCTCGGCTGGGTGCCGTCGCTCTCCAGCACGTTCATGTGCTGCGAGCTTGCCGCCACCGTCATCTGCAACTTTCCCCACTCGCAGAAATCCAAACTCACCCGCGCATCCACCAGCTTGCGGAACTGCACCTGCGCCGCTCCCGCCGAGCCCGTCCGCACGCTCCCCATCGTGGACTTGGCCACGCGCTTGAAGTTGCGCACCAGGCCCAAGTCCACCCAGGGAGCTGGCGGATTGTCGAGATCAAAACCCGCCGACGGATCGAACACCGTGCCCGTCTCAGTTGTGCGATTCACGGGCGCAAAGTACGCGCGGACTTCCCCGAAATACTCCTGCATTCCGGCTCGCTGCATCACGCCACCTCCGGAAAGAAGAACACTCTTGCCGTCGCCGTCCGCTGCAACATTCCGTTCGCACCACTCGCAGCCTCCATCACCGGAGAGGTCCAGAAGATGTAACTCCCCAGCGGCGCGGGCGGAGTCTGCGTGTAGTCGCACTTCGCCGCGCGGCACGGCGCGCAGATCTGCATCAGTTCACTATCCATGGCCGTCAGAATGCGTCCGCGATCCGTGCGCAACAAGTCGTCGGTGCCGCGGCTCCCGTAGCTCAACTTGCATTCCATCTGCATGAGCGTATCGCCCGGGATCACCTGTGCTGCGCCCTCCCAACTCAGCAGAAAAGTCTCCAACTGCGTGTCTGCCGGCATCGGAATCTCGTTCTCCAGCGCCAGCACCGCCGGACGCGCCGCCCCATCCATGGTCACGCACCGCGCCGGATTCACCACCGCCAGCCGCGCCGCCAGTGTCTTCAGAAACGTATCTTTTGCCGCTTGCATTTATTCCTCGATTTCCAGTTCGTACAGCAACTCCGCGCCGCCGAACCGCTTCACCGTTACCGACACAATGCGATACTGCGTCCCGCCCGCACGCAGCATCGATGTGCACAGGATTTGCGTTGCTTCATTTCCGTCTGCGCCGTTGATCGCTTTTTGCACTGTGCCTCGGGTCGCCAGTGCCAGCAGTTGCTTGCCGGTCACCGTCGCCTGCAGCAGCACCGGCTCCATCTCCACCTCTGCCGACGGAGGAGCGCTCAGCCCCAATCCGCACTGCCCGTTCACCGTTGCCGGTTGTGTGAGCAGCAGCGATGCCTTGCCTGCGCCCAGCGTCCGCAGCATCGCCAGCGCCGCCCGTTCCATTCCCGCCGCCTCGCTGCTCATGACGCCAGCCTCTGCGCCACGTACGGAGCCAGCAACCGCTTCACGTCCGCGTCCATCAGCGAATCGGTAAAGTACTCCAGGTACATGCGGTCGATTCTCTGCTTGGATACATTCAGCGCCGGAGTCGCCAGCGCGTTCTTCGCCAGCTTCGCGCACGCCTGTTTCACTGCCTCCGAAACCGTGCTGTATCCCGCCGTGTAGGTCACTTCCAGGTCGCCCAGCGACGGAGACAGCAGTCCGCCGCGCACGATCACCTCACCGCTCGCCGCGTCCAAATCCAGCGCAGCTGCCGGCACGGCAATCCAAGTATTCGGCGTCGCAAACACTCCTGCGATCTCCGCCGCCAGCTCCGACTCTCCAGCCCATCCCCGCCCGCTTCGCAGGTAGCGTCCCCGCGCCTGCACAATCGGCGACGAGACACCATCCGCCGATGTCAGCGGAAGATACGTCAGCCGCACAATTCCCGACCTTCCCACCCGGAACCGCTCCATGTACTGCGCAATGCCAAACCCGCTTCTCCGGCAATGCGCATCAATCAAATCCGATGCCGCGCTCACCAGGCTGTCCGAAGTCGTATCCTCCAGCCCGTACAGCTTGTATTCATCCGCTGACAGATATGCCATCTCCCGCTCTTCTCCCGCTCTTCCGGCAGGGCCTCGGCCCTCCCTTCGGCGCGTATGGATGACTGCTTTCACTCTTCACTCACCCGGCGGTGCGAGAGCTGCGCTCTGCAAGCTCTCGCACCGCCGCGCCGCAATTAGCGGTTCACCGTCACCTGGGAGTGTGCGTATCCGGCGCCTTTCACAACCACGCCGCCGAACTTCACAACCACCAACTGACGAGCCAGCGAGCCTGCCAAGCCAAGCTGGAAGACCCTCGGATTCGCATCGGTCAGCCAGTGATACTCGATCAAGTCTTCGGTCACGATGTAGGCCGGCAATACAGCCGAGCCGCTCCCCGGAGTGCCCGTGTACGGCAGTGCCCATTCCGGAATCAGCGGCAGCTCTCCTGCCTGCGTCGACAAGGTCTTCACCGTCAGGCCGCCCGCCACCTGCGTGGTCGAGAGCACAACGTTGAACTCCTGCTTCATCTCGCGATCAATCAGATCCAGCAGCACCGGATTGGCATAGATCGCCGTCGGACGCACCTCGTAGTTCGAACTCGCCACCATTGCCGCAACCTGCGATTTCAGCCCGTCCACAATGCTCTCCGTCGTCGGCACCGTTGCCACGTTGCCGCCCGCCGCGATCTGTGCCGCCGCGCCGTAGTACTGGAACGTTGTCGGCGTGCTCAGCGAAGTGTCGTTGCCGTTCCACAGCGCAACATCGTGGGTGCGCATCACGCCGTCCACCGCGTCCTTCAGATCCTTCGCCTGCAGGAAGGCAAACTGCTCCTGCTGCTGCCCCACTTCAATGTCAAACAGGTTGTAGTTGATCTGTGACACCAGGGCCTTTAGCGGAACCGAGCGCTCCACCCGTGTCGGCGAATTCACCGTCGCCACGATGTTGCGCGGATCGACAAATCCGTTTGCGGCCGAGGGTGCGGCAATCGCCGTCTCCTCAAAGAAGCGCGACGGATGCCCCGTGGCCGGTACGTTCGTGATGCGCTGTCCAAAAGCGCCGCGACGGCGCACAATGTCAAAGATCTCCGTCTGGTAACGGTCGATCTCGATTGCACCCGGTCCCATGAAATCTGCTGCGGCGTGCAAATCCACAAATTGCGTATTCATCCTGTATTTTCCTTCTCTGCCGGACTCATTCCTCCGGCCTTTCGTTATCCCGTCGCACTGCCGTGCCCCGGTTTGTTCAAACTCTTCCCGACCCTCGGGTGAGGTTTTGGAGCCCGGTCTACGCGATCATTCCCGCCCTTGCCAGCTCTGCCTTCACCGCCATGCGCTGCTCCACGGTCAACCCGCCCAGAGCTTTTTCCAGCGTGCCAGCCTCAATCTGCACGCCCTCGCCCACGCCGCTCTTTGCCAGCAGACGGCTCACCAACGGAGCCACCGTCTTGCGCCCGGCCCGCTGCCGTAGCGCGCGATTCTCTTCTTCGAGCTTCGTCACCTGCGCGCCGGCCTCAACCTTTTCGCCGCTCTTCTCTTCCGCATGTTTTTCCACCGTGGCGATAATGCGGTCGATCTTCTGGTTCAGCGCCTCGTACTGCGCCTCCAGCTTTCCGATCACGCGTTCCAGGGCCTGCGCCGCACTGCCAAGCTGCGCCGCACACTCCTCCATCGGACTCTTCTCCTCTGCGCTCTTCTCTTCGTTCATCTCTTCTCCAATAGAAAAGCCGGCTCATGCCGGCCATCTCGTTCCCACTCCGAATTCGTTGTCTTTGCCTTTGCTCTTGCTCTTGCTCTTAACCTTTGAAACCTGTGAAACCTTGAAACTTTGAAACCTGCCTCACTCCGCCAACTCCATGCTCGTCCCCTGGTACGCCGCCTTCTCCCGCAGCAGCACCGCCGCTCCGGTGAAGGTAAACTCTGTTGCCACCCACACCGGAGCCTCGGTATCCACCACGCGAACGTCGGCAATCTCGTAGCTCATTCCCAGCTCGCCCCGTCGCCTCCGCATGTCGCGTACTACCTCCGGAAAGTCCCGCGCAAACAGATACCCTCGCACGTCCACCCTCCGCGCCTTGCCCGCCGTGGCCCGCAAATCCGCCGAGGTGATGATTCCCACCTTCCTCCGCGCATCGTGACGGTCCAACTCCGGCGTGTAGTCCACCGCCATTCCCAGCAGCGACGGCAACGCCCGCTCCGTCGCCTCCGCCGTCAGCAGCACCCGGTGTCCCCGCGCTCCACTCGGAGCACGCTCCGACGGCGCATCCGCCAGGGTCAATACTCCGCGAAACTCATGCCGGTTCGGATGCCCATCCACCTGCGGCATCTCCAACGCCATTGCCTCTACTCGCATCCTCATCAATCCTCCATCTCCGGGGCCCCCGGCAGGCCTGTAGTTGGCTTGCTGGGGTTAAGCGGCTGCCATCCCCGCGCCGCCCGAGCCTCCTGCACCGTCAGCACTCCGCTGTTCAGCAGAATCTGGTCGATCTGTGCCTGCTCCAGAGGGTCCGTCGCATCCAGGTCCAGGAAGACGAACTCCAGGTCGTCCCAGCCCAGCCGCTTCGCAATCGCATCCCGCGTAATGTGTTCGGAGAGCAATCTCGCCGTCGGCACAATCGCCGTACGGAAGGCCGAATCCGTCAACTCCGCGGCCGTCGAGCGGTTGACGTCCGCCTGCACTCCCAGCAGCAGTGGCGGCAAATCGAAGGCGCTGGCGATCACCCGGAGCAGAAACTCCTGCCACGCCAGCCGCAGGTCCGCATCCGTTCCCACCCCAAAGCGCAGCACCTCCGGCTTGTTCTCCGCCGTCAGGATCGGAACCCGCCCCGTGCCCTCGATCTCATCCTGCCACCAGCGAATCAGCCGCTCGTGCTGTCCCGGATCCATCTCCTGCATCCACAGCGCGTACTGCACCACCGAGTTGCTTGCCAGCTTGGCCGCAAAGCGGTGCGCTCCCAGGAACTCATGAATCGTCTCGAACGCAACCTCCAGCCGCCCCAGCCCAAACGGCGTGTAGCTCCGCGCATTCAGCCGGATGTAGGACAGCTCTTTGTCCTTCAGCTCGATCTTCTGTCCCGAGCCCAGCGCCGAAGTCATCTGCACATAGCGGATCGAATCCGGCTCGCCATTCCAGTCCGCCCGCATCTGGATCGTCGCTCCATCCACCGGATAGAGCGCCAGCGGCTTGCCTTCATCGCCGGTCAGCCGCAGCTCCACCGCCCCATATCCGCCCACGATGATGTCCTCCAGCACCTGTTCGGCAAACGAGCGGAAGGAGTCATCCGGATTCGGCTGCTCCAGCGTCTCCGTCAGCACCTGGATGCGCTGCCGCATCTCCTCATCCAGCACCCGCCCCCGCCGCGGCTGGATGCGCCAGTTCATCCCCGCCACCCGGTCCTTGATCGTGTTGATCGCCTTGCGCGCCACCGGAGTCTCGGCAAAGCGACGTAGCGCCTCCGGAGTCTTCTTCGGCAGCAACTCCGCCCTCGTCCCAAATGTCCCTGGCGTCTGTAGAACCGATGGCAGCGGCGCGGTCTTGCGCTTTGGCGCCGGAGCCTCGTTGCCCCCCAGCATCCGCACTCCTGCCCGCCGCACCGGCTCCCAGATTTTTTCCCCTATCTTCATGTGCTCTCCCGCGCCGGATGCCTTCCCCGCGCCAATAAAAAAGGACGCCGAAGCGTCCTGCGTCCCTTTTGCTCTTGTTCTCGTCTCTGAGGTGTCATTCCGAACGCAGTGAGGAACCCCTGCGCCACTCAAGTATCCCGTGCCGCTTCAGAGGCACTTCAGCCGCCAACCGCGGGTGCCGGGTGCCCCATCCTAGCCATCCTTTGGCTAGGGTGGGGTAGTTGCCCTTGCCCTTGCCCTTGCCCTTGCCCTTGCCCTTGCCCTTGCCCTTGCTCGTGCTCTTGCTCTTGCTCAACCTTGCAACTTGCGTAACCTGTGCAACCTGTGCAACCTTGCAACCTGCGCAACCTGCGCAACCTCGCTCCCTACTGCAACCCCATCTTCTGCCTCACGCTCTCGGCGACCCTCGGCAACTCCGCCGTCGTCGTCACCATGATCTTCGCGGCCAACAAGGTCTCCATCGCGAACATCGTCGCATCGTCCTCGCGCTCCAACTCGCTCTCCACAATCGCCGTCAGCAAGGTCTCCGCCTGCTCCGTCCGCAGAATCCCCTCGCGCAGCCTCGGATAAGTAAACGCCAGCGCCTTGGCCGCGTTCACATCCGTCTCCAGCGAGAGCGCTTGGTACATATGCACCGTTCCGTTCGGCCGGTAGGCCGCGTCGATCTTCAGCGGATCGCCGCGATGCGTGTATTCGCTCGCCGCGATGTTGTGCCGCATCAGCCGCCAAACTCCCTGCCGCTCGAACTCGCCCCGCATCGTCTGGAAGATCTGCATCCTTCCGCTCACCGTTCGCGCGCCTTTTTTTGTGCGCTCCAGGTACATCTCCGCCAGCCGCCCAATCTCTTCCTGCGGCGAATCGGCCAGCACCGCCTTCGCCTCGGTCAGCCGGATCGTATTCGAGAACGTATCCTCCATCCGCTTCAGCAGCCACTCCCGGCTGCTTCCGCCCTCCAGCAGCCGCTCCTTGATCTCGCGCTCCAGTCCTTCCAGCATCTCCACGTCGGCCTCGGAGTCCAGGCACCGCACCCGCTTCCAGTCCTTGGTAAAGCGCACGTCCGCCCAGCCGCCGCCGCTCTCATAGAGCACGACCCCCACGTTGACGAACTCGTCCTTCACTGCGTCCGGAGCGTACCGCAGCAGGAAGAACTCGCATTGCCGACGCTCTTTCATCCCCGCTCTTTTCACCTCATCTTCGCCTAAACCACCCTATCCTACAACCCTCTCCATACCTTCCCTCAGCCTTCCCCAAATTTCCTCCCGCCTCTTCCCTCAATGCACCACATCCCTCCACTTTGGGAATGGCTCCCGGCTCGAATTCCTGAATTGGAGTATCAGCTCAGCCACCTTCGAGCGTCTCCGCCCCAGGGTCTCCACCAGCCGCTCCAGCTCGCAGCTCTCGCCGTACCACGCCGGCGGAATCTCCTCCGCGCAGCGCCACATTGCCGGCTCATCCATGCTCTCGATGTTGCCCAGCCATGGCTGGAAGCTCTCCCAGCCCCGCACTTCGCGGTACACGTCGTTGCGCGCGTACACCCCGCGCAGCGGCGAATCCGGAAACGACCACTCGCCCGCGTTGAAACAGTATCCCTGGTCGATGAACGATACCGTGAACTTCCGCTCCCGGCTCTTCTTCCAGAAGGCTGCCTGCCGTCCATTCGCGTTGCACGTCCACTTGTCCAGCGCCAGCATTCCGGCAAACGCGCCCAGGTTCCGCACCCGGTCCAGCAGATGCTCCGGCAGGTAGTCGTAAATCACTCCCTCCATCGGAGGCACCACAAAGCGCGAGCCAAACTGCAACCCCGGCGTGCAGGCCTTCGAGCCATGCAGCAGCTCAAATTTCAACTCCGGCGTGTGCTCGATCAGCCAGGAGTCAACCTCCACCACCTCCGTCGCCGGCACCGGCAGTCCCGCCGTCTGCGCCAGCCGCGTCGCCAGCATCTCGTTGGCCAGCACCCGCGTGTGCTGCGGATTGTCCTGGAACTTCACCACATAGAAGTTTCCGTCCGAGCAGCGCATCAGGTGACTCTGCGCCCCTCCCCGCATCCTTCTCACGTGCTGTACCGCCGCCACCGCCAAGCCCGCCCCCGTGCTCTTCGCGCATTTCGCCAAAAGCAAACTATGCTGGAAGCTATACTCTATCTCCCGCTCCCCACTTCGCGCCAGCTGTGCCGGGTGCCCATCCTCCGCCGCACCTTCGGCGGAGGATGGGGTCTTTGACTCTGACGTTGCTCTTGTACTTGTTCCGAGCCCTGCGCAAAGTCGGGTGCCCCACCTTCGCGCCGCGCATTTTGCGGCGACAAGGTGGGAGGTACTGTTCTCCGCATCTGCGACGGTTTGCTCTTGTTCTTGTCGATGACTCTTACGCCTTCGCTCCTTGCACCCTTCCCAACTCTCCGTACCCCGACTCCCTCACCGCCAGCGCCATCGCCATTGCCATGATCGCGTCATCGTGCGCCCCCTCGGACGCTGCGATCCTTCCATCCGCGCGCCGCACAAACGTCCTGCACTCTTCCAGCAGCCTCCGGCTCATGAACAGCTCTGAGTTCGCCACCAGCGTCGCTCCAAACCTCTCCAGCATCGTCGGACGCGTCAGCATCGTCGTCACCCACCCCGCGTAGCGATTGTTCCGGTACAGCGGCTCGTACTGCTCCACCCGCTCCAGCATCGCCAGCACCGCATGACCATGATTGTTCCGCTCCACCACGATCAGGCCGCCGTTGTATTCCCGCCCCAGCTTCGCCGCCTGCGCCGCCAGTTCCTCCGGAGTGTAGTGCCCATACAGTTCCGCGCATTGCAGCCCGCTCGCCCGGTCGATCACCTGCACGCACGCATAGTCGCCCCCTGATCCACCGCCCGCCGCGTCCACTCCCAGGATGTACTTTCTCCCCTTGGCCGCCGGCAGCCATATCAGGATGCGTCCGTTTTCCCTTCGATCCACCGCGCTTCCCAGCCTGCGCATCCGCGCCTCAATCTTCGCAGTATCGAATACCGCCGAGCCAATTGCCAGAAAGCACGTCGCCGGATCTTCCGCAAACTCCTCCGCCGCCCTTTCGCCGAAATTTCTCTGCACCTCGCGCCGGAAGGCCACCTGCGCCCGCTCCAGCCCGAACTTCTCCACCAGCCGCCGCTCCTCCTCATCCAGAGGAGCCTGCATCAGCTCTTCTCCCGCTTCGCCGCCAATCCGGTATCCCTTGTCCATCCACCAGGGGAAGAAGTGCCGCACGTACCCCATCTCGCGCGCCTTCAGCCATTCGCGATAGAAGCAGCCGCCCATCCCATTCGCCGTGGACTCCAGCACAATCTCCCCGCCCAGTGGCACGGCGGCCCGCAGCGACGCCAGAACCTCCGGCGCATTCGCTCCCCACCGTGCCACCTCCGAGCAATGCAGGTTCTGGATCGTCAGTCCCCGTCCAGCGTTCGCGTCCCCCGCCGTTTCCACGCGATACTCGCTGTCCAGCCCCGGAAACACCAACTGCCTCCGGTTTGACTTCGATCGCTTCAGCGCTCCGCGTCTCAGGTCCTCTGGCAGGTTCTCCACGAACCTGTGAACCATGCGGAAGATCTCTTCCGCCGCTTCCTGCGTATGCGCTACCTGCACCGTCAAAGTGCCGGGCCTGGTAATCGTGCTCAGAAAGAATCTCGCCGCTACCCACGTCGAGATTCCCATCTGCCTCGCTTTCAGCACGATGTTCTTCGCCCCGCACTTCAATTCAAATTCCCTTTGCGCCGGATTCGCCGCCAGCTTCACCAGCCGCCCGCGTTTATTGCGAACCATCAGCAAACTCGCCGCCAGCACCTCGCGATAGCTTCCCCACTCTGCCCGCTTGTCCAGCTTCTTCCCCAACGCCATCAGGGCCTCCAGGTCCATCCCCTGGTTTCTTCCCTTGGAAGCCCCTCTCCGCCTCACCGTCTTCGCCGTCACCCCTCACCTCGCTGCCGAGCCTCACCCGTTCGGGTGCCCCACCCTGGCCTTCCTTTGGCTAGGGTGGAGATTTTGCTCTTGCTCCTGCCCTTGCTTCCGGTGTCCCAGATCTGCCCTTTTTAGGCAGATCTGGGCTTGCACTTGCTCTTGTCCGTTCCACCTTTGCCGCGCCTTCTCAGAACCCCGCTCTTATCTCCGCTTCGGCCAACTCCCCGCCACGCCGCCCAAATGCCTGCTCCACTCTCTGCCAGTCCTTCGCATTCCAGTGCCGCACCACCGATTGCAACTTCACCGCTCGTCCCGCCGCCGCGGCCTGCGCCTCCGCCGGACTCCGCGCCGCTAGCAGGTATCCATCCACCACATGCACTGCCGCGTCCAGTGCGCTCAACGCGGCCTTCGCCTTCGCCTGGCTCGCCGGATTCTTGATCTCCAGCGCCGCCAGCAATCCCGAGTCTGCGTCGCTCACCAGCTCGTCCACCACAGCTCCCAGCTTCGCCCATCCGTCGCTTGTGGGAGCCGCCGCATACGCCCCGCTCACCGCCTCCAGCTCCTGCAACTCAGCCTGCACTTTCGTACTCACCTTCTGCACTTGCACGCTCTCTGCCGGATCGAGTGCCGCGGCCATCGCCGCCATATCGTCTGCCAGTCCCATCACCGTCGGCAGATATGCATGAATCGTGCTTGCCGCCTTCACCGCGTCCGCCTGCGAACAGCCCACCATGCACACCCCCAGCCCCATCGCCGCCGCCAACGCCAAGATCCACCTCTTTCCCATCGCCTTCCTCCAAAACAAATGCCGCCATCCCTGGCGGCGTCCCCGTACATCTACCCATCGCGGATTGTCTCTTGTGCCCCCCATCCGCCTTCCTTCGGCAGATGTGGGGTCGTTGCCTTTGCCCTTGCCTTTGCCCTTGCCTTTGCTCTTGCCTTTGCTCTTGCCTTTGCTCTTGCCTTTGCTCTTGCCTTTGCTCTTGCCTTTGTCCTTGCCTTTGTCCTTGCAACCTGCGCAACCTGTGTAACCTGTGCAACCTTTGCAACCTGCGCAACCTGCGCAACCTGCCCCTAATCCTTCGCCAGCATCCCCAACACGGCCGTCGCCAGCGCACTCACCAGCGACACCACCGTCCCTGTCCCCGCATGACCCAGCGAAATTCCCTGCTGCTGCAACACTCCCAACACGGTCGTCATCGCAAGCAGCACTCCTGCCGCGCTCGTCTTCGGATGCTCAATCACCCTTCCAAATAGTTCCGCCACTGTTCTCTCTCCCAAGCTGAATGAATTCATCTCGAACTACCTCGTTCTGCCATCGTTGCCGACGCCGAAACTCGCTACTGCATACGCTCCAGCGTGAGCCCGTACCGAACCGTAGGAGTTCCGGTCACCGCGTTCCCGCTCATATACCAACCAATCACGGTCCCTGAGTCGCTGTAGCCAACGGTGCAGCCCTGCGCTGTGTTCCACTGCGTAGTCGTCGCTACCGAAATTGTGCCGTCGCCAAAGTTCAGATAGTGGCCGTCTCCCGTGTATTGGGCAAACACTTGGAACTGCCCCGCCGTCCCAGCCACTGTCATGGAGAGGACTACGCACATCCTGTAAACCCCTGCGGAAGGCGTTGTAAGAAATGTCCCACTGGTTCCCGCCGTGCCGGAGTAAGTCGTCGGCGCAACCTTCGCAACTACACATGGATATTGCATACATCCCGTGGAAAGCCCGCTCACTGTATCCGCAGCAGTAAGCGTCTGGCCGCCTGCCGTAGTCAGCGCTCCACCGCCCGATCCGTTCGCCCCCGGAGTCCACTGGTTCGTCGAGCTGTTCCAGATAGGCACGGAACCATTAGCTACCCCTGCATTGGTCCAGTCTGCGAGAGCACTCGTCTTAATCTGCGATCCTCCCACCTGGTACGTCTGTCCGCTCGCCACGTTGAAAGAACCATCCGTCTGCACAACCCCCGCCGCACCGCGATAAAGATTTGTATCGCTGCCCCAATACAGCTTGTGAGTCGAATTCATGCCGAGCACGTTCGCGGGCAATCCCGGCGGAACCACCCCATGCAAAAGCTGCTTACGCCAGCGCATTAGCTCCTGCTGACTGACCCCTGCCGACGCTGGAACATAGATCATGAACGGCATCCAGATAGAGGCATTGGAGCTACATTGTGTGACTAGCGCCGGATGCGAAACGAACCCGCTTGAAGGGATACTCGTGATCTGGCTCAGTGACACAACCGGATGCCACTCAGAGTCAGCCCACTGATCATTTACCGGCTCCGTCGCCACACCATCAAACAAAATTTGTTGCTGGTAGGTGTTAGACAAGGCCAACGATGCTCCCGAAGCGCCAGAGGGATTCTTGGTCCATCCTCCGTACAGAATGTAATCGCCGACTACTGGGGTAGTGGAGTAGGCAGCCCCAAGAGTGATCGCACCGGTGCCTCCTGACTGTGAGACTGTTCCCGCCGTCGCCGTGCCATCGGGAGCGAACACTCCAGTCGCCACAGAACAGTAGGTTCCAGACCAGGATGCCGGAGATGTTGTCACCGCCTGCGTTGCAAAAGGTATGATCGACGGTCCTAGATTCGCGCCCTCCCCGCGTTCTTCTGCGTCGTTTCCCCCTGGAATGTTTCTGGAGATAAGCGGCATTCTCCCACCGAACGTGGCCGGAAGCCCGTTCGCTGCGCTCAAGCTGCCATCGCCCGAAATTTGCCCATCGAAGTAGCTGTTCACCAACTGATAAGCGCCAGCCCCCAGCCCACTGCTGTTGTTCTTGATTGCGACCTGACTTCCAATGTCCAAGGGCTGCGTGTAGTACACGTTGGCAATGGAGTAGTAGTGGAAGTTATCCTGCAAGAGCACATTGTCAAAAAGGATGCTGTAGACGGTCCCAGTTCCACCCGCGTTCGGCTGAATCGTAAGTGCTCCGCGCCTCGTTTCTTCTACGACGGAATCCTTCACCGCGATGTTTGAAAAGATCGTGTAATGATCCGCCTTGATCCCGCCCCGAATAAAGCTGTGATCAATCGTCACCAGCGCTGCCCCGCCTGTCGAGCCAACCAGCATCTGCGGATTGGTGATTCGCAATCCCCATGAGCCATACCCATCAATGATTGTTGCCACGGTATGGTCCATATAGATGTCGATGGCGTTGCTGATCTCAATCGCCTGCGAGGTCACCACCCCGTTAGCGCCAGTCGCCGCCACATTGCGCAGGACCACGTTATCCGCGCTATCTCCGCAGCACGTTGCCACCTGTCCGCCAATCCAGATGCCGACACCACCCGCGTTGCCTACCGAAATATCTCTCACCTCATGGTGGTTGCCGCCGATGATGTTCAGTCCAACCACTCCGCCCGCGTCCGTCGAACTATGCGCGTTGTTGAATACCGCGCTGACAGTCGCTCCGCTCATGGCTGTGATCGTTACGGTTTCCATCGTGTCTTCGTTTGGCCCGGTCGCCGTCCCGCCCGTCGAGGCAACGCACGCCGCGCAGTACCAGGTCAACGTGTTCTTCACGTAGTCAGCCTGCGACACAAGCTGCGTGGCATTGGAGTTTGAATCAGACGTACCGGCCACGGCCATGTTGTAGCCCGGAGCAATGTGGCACGCTCCGCTCAATTGAGCGGTCATCAAGCCTGCGACGGCCGTGGTGCTAGTAATGCTGCAACTGGTGTTGCCCACAATCGTGACTGCTCCGCCCACTGCCATGCCCGCCGTACTCGAAGGGGTGAACGTCTGCGCGCCCGCCGTAACTGCTGTCCCAAGCGTGAAAGTATTCCCCGGAGGCAGGAAGCTCGCCGTCTGCCCACCATGTTGAAATTGCTGCGGACCGCCGCCGGAATCTCCCACAAGGTCAACATCGCCCGGTTCCACAAAGGTCGTTCCAGAGCGCATCGCGCCCTGTATCACCAGCGTAATCACATGCCAGCCGTTTCCCCACGCAATCCCCGTCGGATTTGCAAAGTAGCACGGAACGGCGCTCGTTCCCGGAATTAGAATTTTTCCGCCCGTCGTATTGATCGACGTGATTGCCGCCTGCAATGCCGCCGTGTCGTCCGTGGTGTTGTCGCACTTCGCGCCAAAAGCGCGAATATCCACATACGGAGAACTCTTGGTGATCGACGCGCCAGCCGTAACGTTTCCTGCCGCGGCAACACTCGTCGTGCTCAGTCCCGTTGCACTGAAGTTCCCCACATCCGTTCCGTTGTTCGCCACGAAGTGCGTCGTCAAGCCGCGCAGATAGAGCGTGTCATCGGAGGCCGTGCTGAAGTTATAAGAACGCAACGTTGCCGGACTGTTCCCCGAAAGATATGCCCACGTCCCGCTCGTAGGATTCACCGCGTTATAAGGCCCACCCACCGGCCCTGCGAACACACTGTTACTACGCACGCCCTTCAACCCTGTCGTGCCATTTGCATCCACCAGCAGATTCTGATTGCCTGAGTCCGAAAGTTGGAATGCCGATGCTCGCACCACATAGTTCATCCAGTTCGAAGTAAGTGGATTGTAAGCATCGGTAAAGAACTGCCCGCTGGATGCATTCCCATACGTGCGCACATAGGCGTTCGATGTAGAGCTACCCACCACTGTGTTATTCGGCATCGTCGCCGCCAATGAGTTGCCTGTTACCTCGCCCTGGAAGATCGGGTTGTAGTTCGAGTTCATCGGCTGTGGAACCTTTGGGCCGCCGCTCATATTGAACTTCGCCGCAATCGACTCCGCCATCGCCGCGTAAACGTAGGGCTTGAAGTGCGTCCCGTCAAACGTCGTCGCCGGATCGTTCGGGTTCGAGATGAAGCTGGCCGCGTCCACCACCATCGCCGGAGTCTTTGCCAGCGTCGTGTCGTTGTCCTGCAGGATGTAGGCGTTCACCTGCTGCCGCACCGCGTCCTGCGCCGCGCTGATCGAGTCCCAGCTTGAGTAGGTCGTCTGTGCAAACGTCGCCCCACTCTGCGTGATCGTCGAGAATGGAGTCTCTACTCCCGTCAGCGCCTCAAACTGCGTGCTTGAGAGTCCCGCCGCCAGCACCGTGCCAACCCACCCGTTCAGATAGCTCGCCGCTCCCGTAAAGCCGTTCAGATACACATACTCCGTCCCGCTTCCCGTAAACGAATTCGGCGCCGTCAGGGTGATATATCCGTTCGTCCCGCTCGTGTAACTCTGCGATACCGCTGTCACGTTCATTGCCGCGCCCGTCGGTCCAATCGCCAGCACGCTGGAAGGCATCACCGTCATCAGCACCGTGGTAAATCCGTCCGCGTTCGCCTGCGTGATGTACGCGTCAATGCAGCTTTCAATCGCCGGAGCCGCAAGGCTCGCCACATCGTTGCGTCCCACCATCACCGCCAGGTAAGCCTTCGTGATCGTCGTCCCGTTCGGTTTGTACGGCTGCACCGCCGTCGCATAACGCGCCGTCATCGAGGCGCAAGTCGAGCCAATCGCCGCCGCGTTTACCAGCGTCGCGCGATTCTTGAAGAACGCCTGCTGCGAGAGCTTGTACGGCCACGATTGCGTCGCTGCCGAACTCAGCAGATACCCCGCCGTCAGCGAATCCCCCTCCGTCACCAGGTACTGCCCGTTCACCGCGCCATACCCAATGCTTTGCGCCGTTACCACCGTCGCGTTCACCGCCGCGGGCGTAGTCGAGCCAATCGCACCCGGAGCCGCCAGGTTCGGTGTCGCCGGTTTATTCGTCAGGTCGTTGTAGTTGCCCGTCGAAGCCACGGTCGCCAGCCCTGCGATTTCTCCATCCACATAATCCCGGCTCACAAACTGCGCCGCCACGCTCTGCGGAACCACCTTCGCCCGTATCACCGCCAGCGTCGTGCTCGCCGTCGCCGGAACCACCCACGCCTCTTCGCTGCTCGATCCGTCCTTCAGCTTGATCACAACCTTGTAGTAGTCGCCTCCCGGCGTGGCACCCGCGTTCGGAGCCAGCGGAATCGAGATGCCCCCATTCGCGTCGGTCTCCGCCGTCAACTCTCCCGCCGCCACCGCTTCGCCCGCGCTCGTCGAGAACGCGTTCCACCGGATTGTGATCGTCCCCTGGGCTGCGCTTCCGTCCGCGCGGTACAGTGTGTCCTGCACCAGCGTCGTGTTCACCGCAGCCGCTTTCGCGCCCATCGCGCCCACCAGGAGCATCGCCCAGATAAAAACCAAAAGCCGCCCAGTCAGGCGGCTTACTCTTCCCATCTCTCTTGTTTTCATGCTTTCCTGTCGCCGTCCTTTCGGCTAACTCCCGCTCTGCTTCGCGACCCCGCGTAGACCTTCAGGAATTCCTCCACGCTTCTCACGTACACTTCGGCAAAGTCCACCACGTACCGCTTCGTCTGGATCAGCCGTTTCGCCTCATCCAGCGGATATCCCGTCGCGCACAGCACTGCCAGCGCCATCATCGGAGCACGGTGTACTCCTGCCGCGCAGTGTACAAACACCTTCGTCCCCGGTTTCTCCAGCGCCCGCATCGCAAAATTCACTCCCCGCTCAAAGATCACCGGATGCTTCGGCTCAAAGTCGTCGTCCACCGGATTCCACAAAACTTCCACACCGGCGCGCTTGCCCAGTTCCGTGTCGTCGAATTCAATCTGCATGTCGATGACGTGTGTTACTCCGGCCCGCACAACCTCGGCCATTCTTTCGTCAACCCAGATTCCGCCTCCAACCGCGATCCGGTCCGTCACCCACGTCATATCCATGTTGGCTTCTGCCCTCGGTAAATCAGCACTCGCTACGCTCCGTCGCCCTGCTTACCGGCCTTCGGACGCAAACTCCAGCGATTCCTCTTGCCCGCTCGCGCCTTCCAGCCCCGCGCCCGCTTCCGCTTCATCCAGCCGTTTCAGCACCAGCTTCGCCCAGGGTTCGCCGTTCTCCTGCGCTTGCGCTTCCGCTTCGCCGTCAAACATGTGCTTCGCGCCGGTCATCTCCAGCAGCGTTTTGGCGTGCGTGCAACTCCCTGCCTTGGCCCGCTTCACCATGGATTCCACAATCGCCGGCACCGATCCCTTCATCGTCTGCTTCGCAACCTCGAAGGGGTCCAGTTCAGCAGCACCCGTCCCAACAGGCATCACCGGAATCACTGTCTTGGCCGTCCGTTTCTTCACTCGCTTCGCTGGGTCGGCTTTTCCCTTGATCTCCCCCGTCCGTTTCTTCGTTGCTGGTTTCGGTTTTTTCTTCGGCGCGGTTTTTTTCAAGCCCTTCTTTGCTTTGGATTTCCCTTCAGGCTTCTTGGATGCGTCTGGCTCTTCGCTCCCGCCAGCTTTGCTCGCCTGTTTCTTCTTCCCCGTGTCCTTCAATGCCGCCGCCTCTCTCCTTGCCTCTTATTTTCAGGATATCAAGTTCACCCCCCTCATCCCCTTACCCAGAGCACAAACTATATTTCCATTCTTATCAATCACTTACTTTACATTTGCAAACTTTCTGCTCTTGACAACAAAATTTGTCACTCCAGAATGGACCCAATCTCCGCCCTTATGTCTCAATCGAAATGTGCGCCACCCGCCCAACCACGTAATCCGCAAATGTCTTGCCGCGCTCCAGTTCCACAAATCCCAGCACGCAATTCTGGTTCTCCGGACGCAGCGTGAGCTGGTTCCCTTGCAGTTCCACATACCGAACCTTGCACTGGTCCCCGCTCTTCACTACATACAGATTCGGTTCGCGCCGCCGGTAGCTGCGCAGTGAGTTGTAGTGCCGGTCAATCAGCAGCGTCGCTCCCGGCAGCAGCCTCGGACGCATCGCCTCCCCGGAGTCCTTGTCCGCCTTGAACAGCACAAAGCGTTGCCAGTTTCTCCGCTGGTTTGCCATCTCCGCCCGGATTCGCCGCAGGAATGTCTTCTTGAAGCGCAGATACTCCACAATCTCGCCCGAGCCAAACTCGCTCTGCAACAATGCGCCGCTCGAGACCACGGGGATCGAGTCAAACACCGCGTCGCCCGCTTCCCCCGCATGTTGCTTCCGGAACTCTGGCGGCAGCAGGTCGCGAACCTCCAGCCCCAGTACCTTCATCACCCGGTCCATCGCCTCAATGCTCAAGCCCCTGCGTTGGTTTAGGAAATTGGAAATATGCGCCTGCTGGAATCCGGCGCGCTTTGCCAGGTTCGTCCCCGTCAGCTCTCCGGCATGAATGCGTTCGCCAACAAGGGCCCTTAGTCGATCGTGTAAACCTGATATCAGCATCAATGGCCTCGCAGTTCTACGTCGTGCAATATAACTTTAAGCAATGCAATGAAATTATTTAGTAACTCCAAGCATCTTTTTGTTTGACTTCCTCATCTGCCCTGCCCGATGATGCACCTGCGGTCGCACTTTCATGGGCTAGGAGCCGCTGCATGGAGCACGGGAATACTGAAGTAACTTTTGTGGAGTTTCGTCGCAAGGTTCAGAACTCGGAACTGCTCGCGTCAGGAGTCTCAAAGCTCCTCCGTGAAATACGTTTCACCGGGCGTGTCAGCGTCGTCATTCAAAACGGCGAGATTCTCAAGTCCGGTTATGAAGAAGGCTACTTCACCCGCAGGGATGACCGCAGGCTCATCTGATAAGTCATCACCCTCGGGCTGAGGTAGTTCGTTGTACGGCAGGTCGAATCTTGATCCTGCCTTGAACAAAATAGAACCGGCAGGTCATCGCAAAAGAATCGAGCCCTGTCGCCGGCAGCTTCGCAATCCGTGTCTGGAGTCTTCTTCCAGCTAGCGTTGCGATCCTGCCCGCGACAGGAATTTTCTTTATAAGGGGCAAGTAAATAATGGAAGCAAGGAACCAACCCGTACAGTTGGGCAATATGCAACTCAAGTACTGCGAACGCTGCGGAAACATCTGGCTCCGCCGCTCCGGCAGCGGAAAGGTCTTCTGCGCGCCGTGCGCAAAAGCCGAAACCGCTCTTTCCAACGGCTCAGTTTCCTTTCTGCAGGTCTGGACCCGGCTGCGCGCGGAGGCACAGGCATGAGCGATCGGCCTCAGAACTCCGCATTGCATCTCGTATCCGGCCCTCCCTGTCCGCAGGCTGAGAATGACATGGCCGCCTATCGTCCCTACACCCGCGCCCTGCTGCGGCGCTACTTCCGCGTCGCCGTCGATATCGGTCGCCTGCCCAGCATCCTGGGTGGACTCTGCTTCCGGGCGCGCGTCAGCTCCTACAAACTGCACACCTTCGAGGATGCCGTCATCTTCGTCCATGACATCGAGCGCGTCTTTGACCGCATCGAACGTCACTCCATGGAGATCATCGCCGGCGTGATCCTGCTCGACTACAGCATCCCGGAAGCGGCGCTTCGCCTCGGCATCACCGTGCAGCGCGCCGAACGCCGCTACGCTGCCGCGCTTGACGCGCTTTCCTCTGTCCTGCTTGAAGTCGGATTGCTCCGCCCCGTCTTCACCGGTCGTGAAACCAGCAACCTCGTGGACTCCCCCCGTCCCGAAGAAACTCTCGTGCCCCGCAAACCGCCGGTCTCTGTGCAAATCGCAGACCAGTCGCCGGTTCATTGCCAGGGCTCCAAAACCGAAGTGCAATAATCGCGCCAAGGGAGTAGCGTATGCGCTCTGCTCCCCAACTCGCCTTCCAATTTTTCGCCGTCCTTCTTCATACTCGCAATCATCTGTTATCATCGGCACCGCGCCGCTAATTCATAGGCGGCGCTGTGCTTTTTCATTTCAGCCCGGAGAATTCCCGTGAGCGATACCCCCTCGGTTCCTATTCCTCCCACACCGCCCCTCCGCCGCGACGAAGAGATCGCGCTCGACATGATGAAATTTGTCGCCACCACCACCGGCTTCGGACGTACCGGAACTCCCGGTGCCGGATTCCAGGGTGGCACCGTCTCCCGCGCCGAAGACTATGCCAAACATCTCATCGATCTCTACGGCCAGTGCCTTGACGCCGTAAAAGCCAAACGCTAGATTCGTTCCAGAACTCTCGTACCTGCTGTCCTGCTCTTGTTCTTGCTGTTGCTGTTGTTCTTGCTGTTGCTGTTGTTCTTGCTGTTGCTCTTGCTGTTGCTCTTGCTCTTGTTCTTGCTCTTGTTCTTGCTGTTGCTCTTGCTCTTGTTCTTGCTGTTGCTCTTGCTCTTGTTCTTGCTGTTGCACTTGCCCTTGAGGTGTCATTCCGAGCGTAGCGAGGAATCCCCGCACCGCTCAAATAGGCTGCGCTGCCCATAGGCACTTCGGCCAGCACTTCGGCCAGTAACTTGGAACTGCTTCTGTGCAGGGCTTTCCAGCGGAACGTTACTCCCATTTCCAGTAACGCTTCGCATATATTTGCCCTTGGAAATCTCTCTGATGCCCTATTCGGGAATGAATTTCAATCCGGTGCATTCCATTGCAAGGTCCACAGCAAGCCAGTCATGAGCAAACATTCTCCCGCTTCCGACGCCACTCTCTCCGTTCACGCTGGCGAAGACCGTCACGGTCGCAACGCGCCGATCACCACTGAAATCCAGCAAACCGCCGTCTTCGCCCTCAAGAACACCGAACAGCTTCGCCGCTACGCCGCCGGAGACCCGGAGGTTTTTCTCTACACCCGCTACGGAAATCCGACCCTGCGCGCCGCCGAGGAAAAAATCGCCGCCCTCGAAAACGGCGAAGACTGCGTCCTCACCGCCAGCGGCCTCGCCGCCGAACTCGCCGTCGCTCTCACCCTCTGCAAGGCTGGCGACGAAATCGTCTCCATGCTGGACATCTACGGCGGCACCACAAAACTGTTTTCCACCCTGCTCGCCCGCTGCGGAATCCGCACCCGCTTCGTTCCCTTCGGCGAACTCGGCGCCATCGAGAGCTACTTCACCCGCAAAACCCGCATGATCTTCCTGGAGACTCCCACCAACCCGATCCTGCGCTGTGCTGACATCGCGACTCTCTCAGCGCGCGCCCACAAGCGCAAGATTACCGTGGTCGTGGATAACACCTTCGCAACTCCCATTCTCCAGAAGCCGCTCACCCTTGGCGCTGACGTCGTCGTACACTCGGCCACCAAGTATCTCGGCGGACACAGCGACCTCACCGCCGGCGTCATTGTCGCCTCGCGCCGCTGGACCGCGCCCATGCGCGATACCATGATTCTCTCCGGCGGATGCTCTGATCCCGGAGTCGCCTACCTCTTGTTGCGCGGTCTCAAGACCCTTGACGTCCGCGTCGAGCGTGCCTGCCGCAACGCCGCAATCATTGCAGAGTACCTCAGCCAGCACAAAAGTGTTACAAGAGTCTTCTATCCGGGGTTGCCTGATTCTCCGTGGCATCAACTCGCCGCCGCGCAGATGAAGGACTTCGGCGCTGTCGTCTCGTTTGATATCCGCGGTGGGGGTTCTGCCGCGGAGCGCTTCATCGACGCGCTCAAGCTCTGGTATCTCGCCACCAGTCTCGGAGGCGTCGAATCGACCGTCTCCTACCCCGTGCTCTCTTCCCACTCCAGTGTCCCCCGTCGTGAACTCAAACTCCTCGGAGTCTCGCCCGCCACAATTCGTCTTTCGGTCGGAATCGAGAGTGCAACCGATCTTGTCGGCGACTTAGAGCAGGCTTTCGGAAGCGGTTCATTGAAGCGTTAACAGTTCACGCGGCTTTAGATAACCAACTGATAAATGGTTTCCGACCTTGCTCAACCATTATCAAGAAGGTAACTATGGCTCTCCCAACGATTGACCCTTTGGTGAATCGTTCGTAGATTGGAGGTAGCGGGTGTTCCGGTGGTTGTTCGTCACTGGAACGCGCTGCGCACAAACCAATGAATTCTTTTTATCGTCGAATCCTGCCGCTGTTGTTGCCTTTCTGCCTGTTCCTCGCCTCCTGTGAACCTGTGAAGGATGCGGATGCCACCTTGCCCGCCTCTGAGGCTACCGCGCCCACTCTTTCTGCAGCGCCTCCCGCTCCTGCGCCCGCGCCAAAACCGGCGCCCGCGCAGCGCAGTTCCGTGCCTCAGCCCGTCGCGGAAACCGTCGAGCAGTTGATTGCCCGCGCCGAGGCAGAGTACTCCCGCGGCCAGGCCAACTACTCCGCCGGACACATGGAAGCAGCCAAGGACAACTTCGACGCCGCCTTCAATCTTCTCTTGCGCGGTCCCATCGGCGTGCAGAACGATGAGCGCCTCCAGCGCGAGTTCGACAAAATTGTTGATGCCACGCACGACCTCGAATTGCAGGCTTTGAAAGCCGGCGATGGATTCACCGAGCAGCACCCCGAGCCCGCGCCCATCGACGAAGCCAACAACATCACCTTCCCGGTTGACCCCACCATCAAGGCCAAGGCACAGGCTGAACTCGCAAACACGCACAGCGATCTTCCGTTGATGCTGACCGATCCGGTGGTGAGCTACATCAATTATTTCTCCTCCCGCGGACACGGCACCATCGAGCGCGCTCTCATCCGGCGCGGACGTTACAGCGAGATGATCTCGCGGGTCTTCCGCGAAGAAGGCGTGCCGCAGGATCTGATGTTCCTGGCGCAAGCTGAATCCGGCTTCCAGCCACTGGCTCTCTCGCGCATGGGAGCGCGCGGCATGTGGCAGTTCATGCCCTGGGACGGAGTTCACGCCGGGCTCCAGCACAACTGGTGGGTGGACGAACGCCAGGATCCGGAGAAGGCCACCCGCGCCGCCGCGCGACTGCTCAAGGATTTGTACAACCAGTTCGGCGACTGGTACCTCGCCATGGCGGCCTACAACTCAGGCCCTGGCACCGTGCAGCGCGCCGTGCAGCGCACCGGATACGCCGACTTCTGGGAACTCTACAAGCGCAACGTGCTCCCCGGCGAGACGCGCAACTACGTGCCCATCATTCTCGCCATGACCATCATGGCGAAGAATCCCACGCAGTACGGGCTCGATCATCTCGCCCTCGATTCACCCGTCGCCTCCGATACGGTGCGCATTCACTACCCAATCGATCTGCGCCTGGTAGCCGAATGTACTGACTCGTCCACGGCAGTCTTGCAGGAACTGAACCCAAGCCTGCTGCGCATGACAACCCCAAAGGATATGGATTTTGACCTGCACGTTCCCATTGGAACAGCCGACAAGTTCCAGAAAACCGTCGAAGCGATTCCGGCGGAGATGCGCGTTTACTGGCGCTACCACCGCGTCGAAAGCGGAGAGACGCTCAGCGAGATTGCGCACCGCTACCACACCACCGCCAGCGCCATCGCCGAGGCCAACAACCTGGAGGGCAACGAATTGGCGCGGGACAGCAGGCTGATCATCCCGGTCTCTCCTGCCAAGGCTTCACCCAGCGAATCTGGCAGCCGCACCGCAGCACCCGGCTTCAGCAAACATCCCGTGCGCTACACAGTCCGCAAGGGAGACACTGTTCTTTCCGTGGCCGATGATTTTGGAGTTCCCGCAGAAAAGGTCCGGCAGTGGAACCGCCTGGAAGGCAACGCGCTGCACGCCGGGCGCGCTCTGACGATCTTCAAGCCAGTCTCTGCCAGTTCCTCAACCACCCCCGGCACCCATCGGCCCGCTCGAAAGAGCGCGGCATCGGGTAAGTCTCAAACCAGCGCTCACACGCCAGTGAAGAGTGCCGTAAAAGCCAAAAGCGGGAGCAAACCCAGTGGGAAGGCCACCTCCATAAAGAAGGAGTCCGCGAAAACTCCGGCAAAAACGCCTCCTTCGAAGAGCAGAAAGCATAAACAGCAACGCTGAAATTCCTGAAATCGTCGCGTATCGAGGAATGAGTTCCTCATTCCGTTGCATCGCAAACAAGGCTGAGTTATTGTGTTCGGGTGCGTGGGCGCGCACTATTTGGATGCATTGTGTTCGCGTTAGCCACAGATGCGGCAATAGTCGTGTTGTACCTGTGCTCAGCAGTCTTCGGGCGCGGAGCGGCAAAAGACACCAGGAGGAGACATGACGTTCGACGAAACTCTTTACGGTCGCGGCAGTGATGATGGGGATGATTTTGGCGACAACGAATCTTTTGACGATGTAATTGACGACGAAGAGGAAGAAGAACTGGAAGACGAAGAGGACGAAGCGGAAGAGCAGGAACTGGGCCATGCTGAAGACGAAGCTGTAGCTCCTTCCGCCAGCCGCGCTCAGCGCGACGAAGAAACCTTCGAGCCACCACCCGCACCGGCTCCTCCGGCTAAGAAAGCGGCTAAGAAGCCAGCCAAGAAACCCGCTGCCAAGAAGGCAGTGGCTCCGCCGAAGCCAGCTAAGAAGGCCGCTAAAAAGGCCGTCAAGAAGGCAGCCGTAAAGAGCGTGGCCAAGAAAGCGGCGAAGAAGGCAGCGCCAAAAGCTGCGAAGAAAGCTGCGAAGAAAGAAACAAAGCCCGTTAAGAAAGCAACCAAGAAGGCCGTCAAGAAGGCGCTGAAGGCAGTTAAGAAGGACAAGAAGCTGACCAAGAAGGCCGATAAGAAGAAGGCTCCCAAGAAGATCGAGAAAAAGGCAAAAGGCAAGAAGGGGAAGAAGGGCAAGAAGAAGTAAGCTAGCCTCTACTCTGTCCGGGGCCGCGGAGCAATTCCGCGGCCCTTTGTCATGGCGCAAAATCTTCGCAAATTATGTTGCGCTGAAATTTATGTTGTACGGTTAGTGGCCAGGTTGCATTCAGGGCAGCGTGGGCGCTTTCTGTGCGCTACATAAGCGCGGTACATAGATACTGTGTGGATCACTTTTCAAAGGAGATCCACTCATGTTTGAACAACTTATACAGCGACCACATCACCTGGCTCGCCATTATGGCGGGCCATATTCGGAAGAGCGTCAGCTTTATCTCTCCCACCTCATCTCGGAGGGCCGCGCCAGGAACACCCTGAACCAAGTGGCCTGCCTACTGCTCTCGATTGCGCGACATCTTTCGATCGATCGAAGCGCTGTCACCATCGCACAGATTGAGGCCGCCGCCGAAGCATGGCTTTGTTCTCCACATCATAGATACTGCTCAAGCAGGAGCCGACGCGAGGCAAGGACCGCTTTTATTTCTCACGCAACAAAGTGGCTGCGGCTCCTCGGGCACCTGCACCAATCGCGAACCCAACGCCCCTTTGCATCGGAGCTTGACGCCTTCCTCCAGTTCCAAAGGGATGAGCGCGGTTTAGCGTCGAGCACGATTTCATGCCGAGAGAAGTATGTGGGCCATTTCCTTGCCTGGGTCAGACCGTACGCCAAGACTCTGAAGCAAGTCACCCCAGAAGAGGTCTCCCGCTATTTTGTAGCAGAGCGTCGATGGGGGCGAAGCACCATCGCTCTCCACGTCGATGCCCTGCGTGCGTTCTTCCGATTCGCGGAGTCTAGACAATGGTGCACGCCCGGCCTGCCGGACACGATTGACTCGCCACGGGTCTATCGGAATGAGCACCTGCCGCGTGGCCCGGAGTGGGGCGATGTGCAGCGCCTACTAGCCGCATCGAACCGAGACACACCGACGGACATTCGCGACCGGGCCATCTTGCTGCTTTATGCCGTCTACGGACTTCGCAACAGCGAGGTTTGCCTGCTTCGCTTGGGGGACCTTGATTGGGAGAACGAAACGATTCTTGTTGCACGCCACAAGCAACGGAAGAGCCAGCTCTATCCTCTGATCGAGGAAGTCGGCTCAGCGATATTGCGGTATCTCCGAGAGGCCCGACCGCACGCCCAACAGCGCGAACTATTCCTTTCCATGAAGCAACCCTATCGCCCGGTTACGGCCGGGAGCATGTACGCCATGGTGCGCGGGCGGCAGCTTCAGATCGGGCTTGCACTGCCGCATTACGGGCCGCATTCCCTGCGGCATGCCTGTGCCACGCACTTGCTGGTCGAGGGTTTTTCGCTCAAGGAGATTGGGGATCATCTCGGCCATATGTCCACTGACTCTACGCAGATCTACGCCAAAGTCGATCTGGCAGCTCTGCGAGAAGTCGCACGAATGGACTTACGGAGGCTTGTGGCTCACGTGGAAGCGAGTGGCCAGATCGCAGCGTCGATCTCTCCAAGACCCGGTTCCATTGCTTTCCGAGCTGTTGCCGCACCCAGCATGGGAGGTCTGCGATGAAATTGGCACGGGCGGTTGAAAACTACATTGAGCACAAGCGTTCGCTCGGCATGCTGTTCCGAAGCCAGACAGTCATTCTTCGTGGTTTCGCCAAGGCACAAGGCGCGATCGACATTGCAAGGGTGTCGCCCGCCGCGACCCGCAAGTTTCTCGACGGAAGGGGGCCCGTCACTCACTCCTGGTTTGGAAAATTCGGCACTCTCAACGGCTTCTATCGATTCTCGCTCGCACGGCACTATGTCACACAGAGTCCTCTCCCATCCAGCAAGCCTCAACCACCAGAGGACTTCCATCCATATATTTACACCGACGAGGACATGCGGCGTCTCATCGACGCCGCCCAATGTAAACGAGATCGATGGTTGATCGAGCCTCATACCCTCCAGGTACTCCTGCTCTTGCTCTACGGAACCGGCCTACGAATTAGCGAAGCGCTCAATCTCACGTTGGCCGACTTCGATCTAAACGCGGGTGTGTTCACGATTCGTGAGAGCAAGTTCTACAAAAGCAGGTTTGTTCCTGTTGGCCCAGACCTGCACGATATCGTTCGGCGTTACATCGCCCAGCAGTGGCCGGCGGGATGCATTTCGGCGACTACTCCGCTCCTAGCGACGAGGAGGGCAACACCGATTGTGCGCCGGACAGCCGAAGGAGTTTTCCAATGCCTGCGCAAGGAAGCTTGTATATCTCGCCCGGGCGGCCCACGCAACCAACCCCGACTGCATGACATGCGCCATACCTTCGCAACTTTACGTCTTGTCACGTGGTATCGCGAGGGTAAGAACGTCCAACGCCTGCTACCTCACTTGTCCACTTATCTCGGGCATTACAAGATTCGGCACACCCAACGCTACCTCACCATGACCACCGAGCTGCTACAAGAAGCCAGTCTCTGCTTCGAGCGCTATGCCACGCCGGAGGTGTTTCATGCCTGACCCTAGTTTGCTAGGCGTGTGGGTGCGACGCTTCCTACTCGAACATCTGGTAAGCGAACGCAATCTGGCGCGTAATACGCAGCAGAGCTACCGGGATACACTTGCCCTGCTTTTGCCGTTCGCCGCCACTCAGCAGAAGAGAGCGGTAGATCGGCTCTTGGTGTGCGACTTGTCGTCCGATACACTGAAGCGCTTCCTCGATTCTCTGGAGAGACAACGCAATTGCTCGATCCGTACGCGCAATCAACGGCTGTCTGCCATCCATGCGATGGCACGTTTCATTGCCGAGCGCAGTCCCGAGCACATTGAGTGGTGCAATGAGATTCGTTCTGTACCGTTCAAACGATTCAATAGACCAACACTTCCGTATCTGGACAAGCTGGAGATTGATGCTCTTTTGGCGGCTCCCGATCGCGGCACCTCGCAAGGTCGCCGTGATCATGCAGTGCTGTTGTTCCTCTATAACTCAGGCGCTCGTGCCACGGAAACAGCCTGTCTCCGTGTCGCGGACCTGGACCTGCGTCCCGGCGGCATTAACGCCATCAAGCTGAATGGAAAAGGAGGCAAAACGCGCTTCTGCCCGCTGTGGGCGACCACTGCAAAAGAACTGCTCACGCTTACCCAGAACCGTACGCCAGATCAATCGGTCTTTCTTAACCGCCTTGGGCAAGCGATCACGCGCCACGGGATTTACGCGATTCTACGCCGATACGTCGTGAAGGCTGCTGCTAACTGTCCTTCGCTGCTGCGCAAGCGTATCAGCCCGCATACCGTCCGACACACGACCGCGACGCACCTTCTCCGCTCAGGCGTCGATATCAACACTATTCGCTCTTGGCTGGGGCACGTTTCAATCGATACCACCAACATCTACGCCGAAACCGATCTGGAACAGAAGGCTCATATCCTTGCTCATTGTGGCTCGTTCCAAGTGGAGTCATCGCACAGGAAACACTGGCGCGATGAACCGTCACTAATGAGCTTTCTCCGCTCTCTCTAAATAGTTATGTGGTGTAGCTTGGCAGGTTGATCCCCTGCCCACTGGGGAAACGCTCGCTACACCACATAAATTTCAGCGCAACATAATATCCTTTATGTTGGGCCCAACATAACGCAAAGAGCTCAAAAACAGTAGGTAGGCGTGTCTCCTGTGCGCGTGCGGAGACCGTCACATCCTTGGGCTGGCCAAGGACGTACTGCCCGCTGGAGGCGTTGTTGCCGAGATCGAGATGATACGCCGGCGGGCGAACCTTCTTGAACGACTGAGAAATGAGATGACGGGCTTTCCTGGTATCAACGCAACTAATCAGCAGATCGCACTCCGGCGCGGCCGCGGGACTGTCCCCAAAATGGCGCGGGATGGCTTTCCAGGCGAAGCCCCAGAACATGTTGATGCGCCCAACCAGGCACATGGCCTTGTTCGAGCCGATATCGACATGGGAGAAAGGTTGGCGGACGACGTTCACCTCGGACACAGTATCCGGGTCCATAACGGTGACGGCGAATCCTGGTTGCCCCCAGGCGCGCAGAGCTTGCTCCAGGAAGGGGAGTTGGAGCAAGACCGCGCTCCCGCTCCCGCCGGCGCCAACGAGCAGGACGCGCAGCGGGCGGGTGCTGCCCATCAGGCGAGGATGAAGATGATGAACGGATTGCATGGTGTTTTGCTCCTTTCGCTATTTTTGGCAGCGGCGTATGAACTGCAGGAGGGTCTCGTGTGCGGTGACCAAGTACTGATCCGGAAAAGCATCTCTGCCGAGAACGCTCGTCCACATCGGGATGATGCCACCTTTATATGAGGTCAACCGCACGGCACCGGAGGGGTGGGTGAAAGCGCTTTCAAAGAACCCTCGTTCCCACTCCGCCGTAACCGCCGCTGACACCTCCGAGGCGGGCACACGCATGCTGCCGGTGCAGACTGAGCCGTCCTCATAGGTGTTCCAGTACGGTGCACTTAATAAGGGAGTGCCGCTGGTGGGTCTTTCATTCCTGGGCAATGCCCTGACCGAAAGCTGTCTCTCTGTGGCGACGAACACCAGGGCAGGGTGCGGAAACTTCCCACCAGACAGCGCGTTCGCCTCTGTGTCCGTGGCCGATTCGAAAAACATTGGGCGCACTGTAGCCGGAGACCACCAAACGACCAAATCGTCCGTGAGGCACAGAACATTGCTCGGCAGAACCTCGATCTCACGGACTGCCTTCTGGTTCAAGAGTTCACTGAGGCTTTTCACGAACTCTGCACTCAGAGCTTCCGGCGGGCCGTAGTGGGGTCGGCCCTGCTCGTCGCGTAGCACGTCGTGGACGGTGACGTAGGCATGGGTTCCCGTATAGATCATCACGGCCTTACGCAGCTCGACCGCTGAGTTGCCCCCGATTTCGATGTCGGTGTTCATTCTTCTTCTCCTCTGCGGCG
>Ga0302320_10001899_pt1 | contig 49857 bp, 43 predicted proteins | sample Bog_T0_3_FD_202130 | JGI IMG/M metagenome (GOLD analysis project Ga0302320, IMG submission 202130) | Peat permafrost microbial communities from Stordalen Mire near Abisko, Sweden - Bog_T0_3 | ecosystem: Environmental > Terrestrial > Soil > Wetlands > Peat | place: Sweden: Abisko, Stordalen Mire... | reverse complement strand
GCCAAGCTATCCAAGCAACGTTTGAAACGAGGCGTCTTCCGATCCGTCGTCGATCTCCAGGCTGCCATCAACCGCTTCATCGCCGAGACAAACCAGATGCCAAAGCCCTTCTCATGGACCGCTAACCAAGACAAAATCATCGCCGCCGTTAAACGCGGGCATCAAGTGTTAGATTCTGTCCACTAGCGCAGGCCGTTTGCCGCCGAAACAATCATCCGGTTGACCTGGGTGCCGATATTGGTAAGAGCGGCGATGATTACCACCGCGATCAGCATGGCCACCAGTGTATATTCGATCGACGTCGCGCCGCTGGTGTCGGCGGCGAAATTTCTCACAACAGATCGCGCAGCATGGGAATAAGCGGCAAGTCGGCGGCGGGCATGGGATAAGTGTCCGCGTTGGCAAGCAACTCCCGCGGCCGCACCCACTTCAGCGCCGCATGCGTCAGGCTTTGCGGATTTCCGTCCCAGCGGCGGCAGACATAAAGCGGCATCAACAGGTGAAATCCGGCATAGGTATGCGAAGCAAAGGTGAACGGCGCGAGACAGGGCTCCTTGACCAGGATGCCCAGTTCTTCCTTCAGTTCGCGGACCAGCGCCGCTTCGGGAGTCTCGCCCGTCTCGACCTTGCCACCCGGAAATTCCCATAACCCTGCCATGCTCTTGCCGTCGGGACGTTGCGCGATCAGCACACGTCCGTCAGGGTCCACCAACGCGGCGGCCACGACCAACAGAAGGTCGTGTGCCTTTGTCATGATGGAGCGTCCATGGCTAAGGTTGAATTAAGTGTCATGGTAAACCGGTATTAATATTCAGCAAAAACAAGGAGAGCGAAATGACGACTTTCGGAACAGCAGTCTGGCGCGGCGGCCTCAAGGACGGCAAGGGCGCCATCTCGACCAAAAGCGGGGCGTTCAAGGATGTGCCTTACGGCTTTGCCGCGCGCTTTGAAGGCCAGCCCGGCACGAATCCGGAGGAACTGATCGGCGCGGCCCATGCCGCCTGTTTCGCCATGGCCATGTCGGCCGGCCTGGGCGAAGCCGGCTTCACCGCCGACCAGATGGATGCCAAGTCCGATGTGACGCTGGAAAAAGTGCCGGACGGTTTTTCCATCACCAAGATTCACCTGACGCTGAAGGCGAAGATTCCCGGCATCGACAACGCCAAGTTCCAGCAGATCGCGGAGGCCACCAAGCTGGGCTGCCCGGTATCGAAGGTTCTAAAGGGCGCGACCATCACACTGGACGCGGCGCTCGCTTAGGAACGGTAGCTTCCGTTTATATCAATATAGCCATGCGTGAGATCGCACGTCCAAACCCGCGCCGCGCCCTTGCCGATGCCCAGTTCGACCGCGATTTCGACTTCGCGGCCCGACACCGCCTTGGTAGCGGTCTTCTCGTCATATTTGATGGCGCGCATGCCCTTTTCGGCCACGACATGGCCGCCGAAGGAAATTTTCAAACTGTCGCGGTCTGCCGCTTCACCGGCCTTGCCCACAGCCATCACGATGCGGCCCCAATTGGCGTCATTGCCGGCGATGGCGGTCTTGACCAGCGGCGAGTTGGCGATGGACAGAGCAATGCGGCGTGCCGCGTCGTTCGACTCCGCGCCGCTGACATCGATACGGATCAGTTTCTGCGCCCCCTCGCCATCCTTGACCACGGCCAGCGCCAGTTCCAGCAACAGCCCGTCCAGCTTGCGGCGAAATTCCGTCAGCTTCTTGTCCGAGGCTTTGGCAATGGCAGCGTGGCGGGCGCCTTTGCCGGTGGCGAACAGCAAAAGCGTGTCGCTGGTGGAGGTGTCGGAATCCACCGTGATGGCATTGAAGGAAGGCCCGGTGCCTGCCGCCAGGCATTCCTGCAGCACCCCGGCGGGCAGCGCAGCGTCGGTAAAGACGAAGGCCAGCATGGTCGCCATGTCGGGCGCGATCATGCCCGAGCCTTTGGCGATGCCGTTGATCGTCACCTTGGTGCCGTCAATCATGGCGCTGGCGCTGGCCAGCTTGGGATAGGTGTCGGTGGTCATGATCGCCTCGGCGGCGGAGCGCCAGCCGCTGGCCGAGGTTTCCTCGGCCACCCGTCCTAGGATACGGGTGATCTTTTCCGCTGGCAGCGGTTCGCCGATCACCCCGGTCGAGGCCAGGAATATCTCCGAGGCTTTGCAGCCCACCGTGGCGGCGGCGGCCTCGGCCACGGCGCGCACCCCCGCCATTCCCGCCTGGCCGGTAAAGGCGTTGGCATTGCCGCTGTTGACCACCAGGGCCCGGGCGCTGCCATGCTTCAGTTGGCTGCGGCACCACTCCACCGGGGCGGAGGCGGTCTTGGAGCGGGTGAAAACGCCCGCGACCTGGGTGCCGGGGGCCAGCACCGCCAGCAGGACATCGGTGCGATTCTTGTATTTGATCCCCGCCTCGCCGGTGGCCAGCCGGACCCCGGCCAGGGGCGGCAGGGTGGCAAAGCGGGCGGGCGCCAAAGGCGATACCGGATGGGCCGAGGCCTTGGCAGCCTTGGATGGGGTCTCTTTAACCTTGGGCATAAATCCCCTCGCCGGGTCTCAAATGCCCGGGGCGCGGATCATCTGGGAAAAAGCCCGTTTGGCAAGGGGCACCACAAATTTGGCCCTGCGCCCGCTTTTGCGGCAAAAAACCCGCGAAGGCCAAATTTGACAATGACATAAGCCGTTCTTATGTCTCCGGCGCGGCTGCCATGCGCAAATTGGCGGCTTCGGTCCCCATCCGGTCCGTAAAGAGGAAGTCATGCTGGGTTTCGGCACGCTCGCCAAACAGTTTTTCGGCTCGGCCAACGAGCGCAAGATCAAGCCCTTATGGGGCACGGTGGCCAAAATCAACGCGCTCGAACCCCGCTTTGCGGCCATGAGCGACGAGGAATTGCGGGCCATGACCCCAGCCCTGCGGGCACGGCTGGCGGGGGACGAAAGCCTGGACGATCTGCTGCCCGAAGCCTTCGCGGTGGTGCGCGAGGCGGCCAAACGCACGCTGGGGCAGCGCCATTTCGATGTCCAGCTGGTGGGCGGCATGGTGCTGCATGAAGGCCATATCGCCGAAATGAAGACCGGCGAAGGCAAGACCCTGGTCGCCACCCTGCCCGTCTATCTGAATGCCCTGGCCGGCGAAGGCGTCCATGTCGTGACGGTCAATGATTACCTGGCCAAGCGCGACAGCGAATGGATGGGCCAGATCTACCGCTTCCTTGGCATGTCGGTGGGCTGCATCGTGCATGGCCTTTCCGACGAACAGCGCCGCGAAGCCTATGGCGCCGACATCACCTACGGCACCAACAACGAATATGGATTCGATTATCTGCGCGACAACATGAAATATACCCTCAGCGCCATGGCCCAGCGCGGCCATGCCTATGCCATCGTGGATGAGGTGGACTCCATCCTGGTGGACGAAGCCCGCACCCCGCTGATCATTTCCGGCCCGACAGAGGATCAGTCGGAGACCTACAAGTCGGTTGATGCGTTGATGAGCCAGCTCAAGGCGCCGTCCGTGACGAAGGTCATAAAGAAAGCCAAAGACGGTAAGGAGATCGAAGAAGGTGTCAAGGACGCGGGCGATTATGAACTGGACGAAAAGAGCCGCCAGATAAGCCTGACCGATGCCGGCAACGAACATATGTCGCAGTTGCTGCGCGGCGCCGGCCTTATGGAAGTGGGCGATCTCTACGACAGCGAGAACATCACCCTTCTGCATCACGTCAACCAGGCGTTGAAGGCGCATACCCTGTTCCAGCGCGACAAGGACTACATCGTCAAGAACGACCAGGTCATCATCATTGACGAATTCACTGGCCGCATGATGGAAGGCCGCCGCTTTTCCGACGGCTTGCACCAGGCGCTGGAAGCCAAGGAGCAGGTCACGGTCCTGCCCGAGAATGTCACCCTGGCCTCGATCACATTCCAGAATTACTTCCGGCTCTACGGCAAACTCGCCGGCATGACCGGCACGGCGCTGACCGAAGCGGCCGAGTTCATGGATATCTACAAGCTTGATGTCCGCGACATTCCCACCAATGTGCCGGTCAAGCGCATCGATTATGACGATGAGGTCTATCGCACCGCCGATGAAAAGAACGAAGCCATCGTCAAGCTGGTGGAAGAATGCATCACCCGCCAGCAGCCGGTGCTGGTCGGCACCACCTCGATCGAAAAATCCGAGCAACTGTCCGAACTGATGAAAAAGCGCAAAATCAAGCACCATGTGCTGAACGCGCGCTACCATGAACAGGAAGCCACCATTGTCGCCCAGGCCGGCGTGCCGGGCGCGGTCACCATCGCCACCAACATGGCGGGACGCGGCACCGACATCCAGCTCGGCGGCAATGTCGAGATGCGGATCAAGAATGAGCTGGAGGGCGTCACCGAGGGTGATGGCCGCCAGGGCGAGATCGACCGCATCCGCGCCGAAGTCGCCGCCAACAAGGAAAAAGCGCTGGCGGCGGGCGGCCTCTATGTCGTGGGCACCGAGCGACATGAAAGCCGCCGCATCGACAACCAGCTGCGCGGCCGTTCCGGCCGCCAGGGCGATCCCGGCGCCTCGAAATTCTTCCTCTCCCTGCAGGACGATCTGATGCGGATTTTCGGCTCCGAGCGCATGGATGGCATCCTGCAGCGGCTGGGGCTGGAACCGGGCGAGGCCATCATCCATCCCTGGGTCAACAAGGCGCTGGAAAAGGCGCAGCAGAAAGTCGAAGCGCGCAATTTCGAAATGCGCAAGAACATCCTCAAATACGACAATGTGCTCAACGACCAGCGCAAGGTGATTTTCGAGCAGCGCCGCGAAATCATGTCGGCGGACGATGTTTCCGACGAGATCGCCGATTTCCGCGAGGAGGTGGTGGACTCGCTGGTGACACGCCACATTCCGGAAAAGGCCTATGCCGAGCAATGGGACGCGCGCGGCCTGCACGACGAGGTGCACCGCATCTTCGGCGTCGAATTGCCGGTCATGGACTGGACCAAGGAAGAAGGCATCGCTGAAGAGGAAGTCCGCAGCCGCATCATCCAGGCCGTTGAAACCCGCGCCGCCGCCCGCGTCGCCGAATACGGCCCCGAAATCATGCGCTATGTCGAAAAAGCGATCCTGCTGCAGACCCTGGATCACAATTGGCGCGAGCACATCGTCAATCTCGATCATTTGCGCCAATATGTCGGCCTGCGCGGCTATGGCCAGCGCGATCCTCTCAACGAATATAAAAGCGAGGCGTTCGAGTTGTTCGAAGCGCTCCTCGCCAAGCTGCGCAGCGAAGTGATCCAGCAGGTGATGCAGGTGCAGATTCAGACCGGCGCCCCGCCGCCGGCGCTGGAGCCGGCCCCCCTGCCCGTCATGCAGGCCTCGCATATCGATCCGCTCACCGGCGAGGACGAGTTCGCCCATGCGCGGGCGGCGGCGGCCGCCGGCCCGGTCAATCCCGACAATCCCGCCACCTGGAACAAGATTCAGCGCAATGCGCCATGCCCCTGCGGCTCCGGGCGAAAATTCAAGCATTGTCACGGAGCGCTGGCCTAATAGGGTTGCACCGTCCCGCTTTTTCGCGCGTTATCGCGTCGGAACTCCGGGGAGAATCGCGTGCTGACCGCCTATCCGTCCGAAGGCAAGCCACTCTGGGTTGACCTGTGGAATCCGACCCGGGAAGAAATCGCCCAGGCCTGCACCGATTACGGCCTCAATATTCCGCCGCGCCAGCAGCTGGAAGAAATCGAATTTTCCAGCCGGTTGCAATATGAAGACGGCGTTTTCACCATTTCCGTTCCGGTCACGCCCCACAACAAGGGCGAGGAAGACGTCACCTCGCCGCTGGGCTTTGTCCTGACCGCGGATATCCTGGTCACGGTCCGCTTCGCCCGGCTGCACACCTTCGAGGCCATCGCGGCCCGGGTGAAACGCCGCCAGAGATCCGCCCCCGATATATTCCTGGTCATCGTCGAGGCGCTGGTGGATTACGGCGCCGACCGGCTGGAGGAACTGCGCAGCGAGGCGAAATCGGTTTCCAGCCGCATCTTTCACAAGGAGATGGAAGATACCGGGCACAGCATCAAGAAAACCAACCGCATGCTGCGCGCAACGCTGGTGGAGATCGGCGATATGGGCGAGCATCTCTCCCATATCCGCGAAACATTATTGGTGCTGCAGCGCGCCGTGCCGTTCGTCTCCGAACATGGCGATGGCTGGATGGATCCTGCCGTCAAGGCCCGGCTCAAGATGGCGGCCAGCGATGTCCAGTCGCTGAACAATTATGAAGTCCACCTCACCGACAAGATTCAGTTTCTGCTCGATGCCGCCCTGGGCTTTATCAGCACCGAACAGAATGACCTGTTCAAGGTCCTCACCATCGCCTCGGTGATCGGCATTCCGCCGACTTTTGTCGCCAGCATGTACGGGATGAATTTCCACAATATGCCGGAACTGTCCTGGGCTTATGGCTATCAGTGGGGGCTTTTTCTGATTATTCTGAGCACAGTCATTCCGATTGTGTGGTTTAAGATAAGAGGGTGGTGGTAGGAGTTCGCTTCTCCTCACCCTCGGCCCTCTGCAAAAGCCTCGGGCGTCGATCGCTTTGAATTGATCCGCAGGATCAGGCCGTCGCTCGTTTCACCGCACCCCGGCCCTCGGCGTGGCCTCGGGCGTCGTTCGCTTGAATTGATCCGCAGGATTAGGCCGTCGCTCGTTTCACCGCGCCCCGGCCCTCGGCGTGGCCTCGGGCGTCGTTCGCTTGAATTGATCCGCAGGATCAATTCAAAGCCGCGCTTTCGCGCGGCTTACAGCGAACGACCCATCGCAAGAAATTTCTCCCGCCGCGATTTGACCAGCTGTTCGCCGCTCATGCTATCCAGCTCGGCCAAACCGCGCGCGATCTGGTCCGACACCGCTTCGATGGTCTCGCGCGGGCCGCGATGGGCGCCGCCTTCCGGCTCCGGCACGATGGCGTCAATCAATTTCAGGTCCGCCAAATCCTGCGCCGTGATCTTGAGCGCGGTGGCCGCTTCCTGCGCCTTGTCGGCGCTGCGCCACAGGATCGAAGCCGCGCCTTCCGGCGAGATCACTGAATAAACCGCATGTTCCAGCATATAGACCCGGTTGGCGGCGGCGATGGCGATGGCGCCCCCCGAACCGCCTTCGCCGATGATGGTGGCGATGAAGGGCGCCTTCAGCGAGAGCCCGGCATCGATGGAACGGGCGATAGCTTCAGCCTGGCCGCGTTCCTCGGCGGTGACGCCGGGAAAGGCGCCGGAGGTGTCGACAAAAGACAGCACCGGCAATGCAAAGCGGCCGGCCAGTTCGAACAACCGCACCGCCTTGCGATAGCCTTCAGGCATTGCCATGCCGAAATTATGCTTGAGGCGCGATTGGGTGTCGTTGCCGCGCTCTTGGCCGATAAAGACCACCGGGCGCCCGCGAAAGCGCGCCAGCCCGCCGACAATGGCCTGGTCTTCGCCGAACTGGCGATCACCCGCCAACGGGGTGAAATCCTCCAGGATCAGCCTGGCGTAATCCAGAAAATGCGGACGCTCCGGATGCCGCGCCACCAGCACTTTCTGCCAGGGCGTCAACCGGGCATAGGTGTCGCGCACCATTTCGCCGGCGCGGCCGCGCAGGCGCGCCACATCGGGCCCGATATCCATGGTCGGATCGGCCTCGGCCAGCTTCTGCAGCTCGACGATCTTGCCTTCCAGTTCGGCAATGGGACGCTCGAATTCCAGGAAATGCATGCGGGAGGACTCGGGACGGGGAAACGGCCGGGAAACTGCCACAGAAGCCCCGCAAAAGGAAATCAATCCCGGCGCAAAACGCGCCCCGGCGTTAACGCTTTTACTCAGCTTTTCCGCGCTTTTGCCAAGGGATGGGCCTTTTGCATCACCCTTCTCAAATGATCCTTGGCGACATGGGTATAGATTTCCGTGGTGGCGATGTCGGCATGGCCCAAGAGCGTCTGCACACTGCGCAAATCTGCGCCGCCTTCCACCAGATGGGTGGCAAAGGCGTGGCGCAGCACATGCGGCGAAACCTTGGCGGGATCGAGCCCAGCTTTCAGCGCCAGCCCTTTCAGCAACTGGTGCAGCCGCTGGCGGGTGAGAAACCCCTCTTTGCCGCGCGAACAAAAAAGATAGCGCGCTGCGCGGGTCGAATTTTTCGGCAAGAATTCCGCCCGGACATCGAGATAGGATTTGATCGCCGCCCAGGCGCTGGGACCCAGCGGCGCCAGCCTTTCCTTGCCGCCCTTGCCCGCCACCAGCACAAAGCCTTCCTTGCCCTTGACGCGCGCCAGCGGCATGCCGGCCAGCTCCGAGACCCGCAGGCCCGCTGCATACAGCATCTCGATGATCGCCAGCAGCCGCTTGCCCTCGTCATTCTCCTGCGCCTGCGCCGTGGCGACCGCGATCATGGCGTCCATGTCGGCAGTGGACAGGATTTTCGGCAGCGGCCGCGACACGCGTGGGCTGTCCACCGCATCGGTGGGATTGTCGGCGCGCATCTCCTCGGCGAACAGAAACCCGTAAAACTGGCGCAGCGCCGACAGCCGGCGGGCCTGGGATGAGGCCGCGAGGCCCGAAGCGGATAGTCCCCGCAGATAGGCCTTGACCTCGTCGCGGCCGGCGCCGGCCAGGCCCTTTTTGGGATGGCCGGCAAAGTCAAGCAGATCGTGACGATAGGCCGCCAGGGTATTGGCTCCCGCCCCCCGCTCGGCGCTCATCATTTCCAGAAACGCCTCAATCAGGGCGGCTCCCCCTTTTTCCGGCATTGGTGGCTGTTTTTGGCGCGGACTCATGGCTTTCCTGTAGCACAGGCGCTTCGCGCCTTGCGGGCTTTCGTGTATGCGAAAGCGCATGACGCTGAAGAAGACGGTGGCACTGGTCGGCATGATGGGCGCGGGCAAGACATCCCTTGGCCGCCGCCTGGCGGCGCGGCTGGAGGTGCCGTTCCGCGACGCCGATCACGAGATCGAAGCGGCGGCGGGCCTCACCGTGTCCGAGATTTTCGCCAAGTTCGGCGAGCCCTATTTCCGCGACGGCGAAAGAAGGGTGATCGCCCGCCTGCTGGGCGAGGCGCCGCACGTCCTGGCATCGGGCGGCGGCGCCTTCATGGACCCGACCACCCGCGCCGCAATGAAGGAAAATGCCCTCACTGTCTGGCTGAAGGCGCCGGCCGGCGTACTGCTGTCGCGGGTGAAAAAGCGCGACACCCGCCCCCTGCTCCAGGATGGCGACCCAAAAGAAACCATCGAGAAGTTGCTTGCGGTGCGCGAGCCGGTCTATGCCCAAGCCGACATCATACTGGAATGCGCCGACGAATCGCATCACAGCGCAGTGGACCGCATTCTGGCGGCGTTGCGCGAGCGGGGACTTGAAACATGACCAGGATCATCACGGTCGGGCTGGGAGACCGCGCTTACGCCATTCATGTCGGTAACGGCCTGACGGCGCAGGCCGGCGCGCTTCTGAAACCATTCGCGCCCAAAGGACAAAATCGGGGCACGATCCCCGTGGTGACCGATGCCATAGTCGGCGAAATTCATCTGGCGCGTTTTCTGGAAGTGATGGGCGAGGCCGGCCTCGATACCCGTCCCATTGTGATGTCGCCCGGCGAAGGCAGCAAGAGCTTTGGGGGCCTGGAATCATTGACCAGCCAGCTCCTGAACATGGAAATCAGCCGCGGCGGTCTGATCGTGGCGCTTGGCGGCGGCGTGATTGGTGACCTCACCGGCTTCGCGGCCGGGATCTTGAAGCGCGGCGTCGCCTTCGCCCAGATACCCACCACACTCCTGTCGCAGGTGGATTCCTCGGTGGGCGGCAAGACCGGCATCAACACGTCCCAGGGCAAGAATCTGATCGGTGTGTTTCACCAACCACGCCTGGTAATCGCCGACACCGCCCTGCTTGCCACTTTGCCCAGGCGCGAACTTCTGGCCGGTTATGCCGAGGTCGCCAAATACGGCGCGCTGGGCGACGCGGATTTCTTTGCTTGGCTGGAGCAGAACGGCCCGCTGGCGCTGACGGGGCACAGCGATGCCATGGTGCATGCCGTCGCCCATTCCTGCCAGATGAAGGCCGAAATTGTGGCGCGCGACGAGCGCGAAAGCGGCGAGCGTGCCCTGCTCAATCTCGGCCACACTTTCGGCCATGCGCTGGAAGCCCTGACCGGATTTTCCGGCCGCCTGCTGCATGGTGAAGGCGTCGCCATCGGCATGGCGCTCGCCTTTCGCCTTTCCGTGCGGCTGGGGCTGACCCCGCCTTCGGACGCGGAACGTTTTGTGCGTCACCTCCAGGCTGTGGGCCTGCCCTCCGCCATATCCGACATTCCCGGCCTTCGCCCCGATACCGCCGGCCTGATCGCGGCGATGGGCCACGACAAGAAAGTGGCGGACGGCCGGATCAATTTCGTGCTGCTGCGCGGCCTCGGACACGCCTTTGTCACTGCCGATGTGCCTCTGGACGCCCTCACCGATGTTCTCAGCGCCTGAAAACTGGCACACTGCCCGGGCATCCAGACAATCAGGATTCCCATGCTGCTACCTGCGCTCGGCGCCATCATAGTGCTGCTGGCCATTTCCGCCTTTTTCTCGGGCTCGGAAACCGCGCTGACCGCCGTCTCCCGGGGCCGCATGCACCAGCTTGAAAAAGACGGCAGCCGCGCCGCCCGCGCCGTCAACCGGCTGGTGGCGGACCGCGAAAGACTGATCGGCGCGCTGCTGCTGGGCAACACCTTCATCAACATCCTGGTGTCTTCGCTGGTAACCGCGCTGTGGCAGACCAGGCTGGGGCCGCGCACCGTCGTGGTGACCACGGCGGTGATGACGCTGGTGATCCTGGTGTTCGCGGAAGTGCTGCCCAAGACGCTGGCAATCGCCCGCACCGACCGTTTCGCGCTGGTGGTGGCGCCGCCGCTACGCCGGGTGGTCGCGGTGCTGGCGCCCATCGTGGCGGCGGTGCAATGGCTGGTGTGGCAGGTGCTGTTCCTGTTCGGGGTGCGGGCCGAGGAAAGCACCGAGGAAACCACCGAAGCGGCCCATGACGATATTCGCGGCTCGGTGGCGCTGCATCATCAGGAAGGCAGCGTCGAGCGCGAACATCGCGACATGATCGGCGGCGTGCTGGATTTGCGCGAATTGCAGGTCGCCGATGTCGCCCTGCACCGCACCAACATGATCAGCGTCGATGCCGATCTTTCGCCGCAGGAAATTCTCGCCGCAGTGACGGAATCGCATCACACCCGCGTGCCGTTGTGGCGGGGTGAGCCCGAAAACATTATCGGCGTGCTGCACACCAAGCATCTCGCCCAGGCGCTGCTGGAGAACAAGGGCAATATCGCCGTCATCGATATCCTGGCGCTGGCGTCAAAGCCCTGGTTCGTGCCCGACACCACCACTCTGGAAGAACAGCTTGAGGCCTTCCGCCAGCGGCGCACCCATTTCGCGCTGGTGGTGGATGAGTATGGCGTGCTGATGGGGCTGGTAACGCTGGAAGACATTTTGTCGGAAATTATCGGCGAGCTGCCCGATGAGCATCAGGCCATAGCAAGGCCCGATGTGCGCAAGCGGCCGGACGGCTCCTATCTGGTGGACGGCACGGTTTCGGTTCGCGATCTCAACCGCGAGCTCGACTGGAATCTTCCGGACGACGGCGCCACCACCATTGCCGGCCTGGTGATCCAGGAATCCGGCACCATTCCGGAAGCCGGCCAGCGCTTTGCCTTTTTCGGATTTAAGTTCGAGGTGCTGCGCCGGCAGCGCAACCAGGTGACGGCGCTGCGGATCATTCCACCGGCGAATACCGCCGCTTAACTGCGCGCTGCTTCCTCGGGGGTCTGCGCCTTCAGCGACAGGGCGTGCAGCCCGCCGCGAAATTCCGCTTCCAGCGCGGCATAGATGCGGCGCTGGCGCTCCACCCGCGTCAGGCCCATGAAAGCCTGCGATACAATGTGAACATCGAAATGCGTTTGCCCGCCGGGGCGATGGCCGGCATGCCCCTCATGGCGTGCGCTTTCGTCCAGAACCACCAGCTCAGACGGCGCAAAGGCGGCGGTCAGTTTTTGCCGGATCGTGTCCAGGACGGCCATAACGGCCGACTTCGCGTCCGTCCGGCGCCAATGTCAAGCAATAGCTTTGCTTGTTTTTTATCACTTCACACCCATAATTCAGCCATGCCGCCAGCCAAGCCAAGCCGATTCAAAAGCGATATCCGGATCAAAAAAGATTCCGGCCGCAAGGTGGAACCGGAAACCCAAGCCTGCGCCGTGGCGGGCTGCGTCAAGCCGGGCAACAGCCGGGTGCCGAAATCGCGCGAAAATCTCACCGAATATGTCATCGTTTGCGCCGCCCACGCCCGCGCCTTCAATGAGTCCTGGGATTTCTTCAAGGGCATGGGCGATGGCGATGTGCAGAAGTTCCGCGAGGAGGCCCTGTTCGGCCACCGCCCGACCTGGCCGATGGGCAAGCGCGCCGCCCGGGCCCGCAACGGCCAGGGTCCGCTTCATTTTCATGACGGCCATGCGGTTTTGGGTGAGGACGGCGAACCCCAGGTCCGCCGCCCGGAGCGGCAATTGACCCGGCTGCAGAGCATCGCCATGGACACGCTGCAACTGGCCCACAACGCCACTTTGCTGGAAATCAAGGCGCGCTACAAAGAGCTGGTGAAGCGTTTCCACCCCGACGCCAATGGCGGCGACCGCACCGCCGAGGAACGCCTGAAACAGGTGATCAAGGCCTATGGCGTGTTGCGCGCCTCCGGCCTCCTGAGCTAAACCGGATCACGGCGCCCCTGCACCCCTGCCACTCCTTCGACGCGGCGGACTTGATGCCGAATGTGAGAATGCATGACCATGACTGAGGAAACCCTGGACCCGGCATTGCTGCCCGATACCACGATTGATGCGGGCGCCGTGTTCGGCATCCAGACCAAGATGAAAGTGCCGGCTTTCCGCAAGTCCAGCGAGCATGTGCCCGACCGCGACGATGCCTACCGCTTCGACCGCGACACCACCCTGGCGATCCTGGCGGGCTTTGCCTTCAACCGGCGGGTGATGATCCAGGGCTATCACGGCACCGGGAAGTCCACCCATATCGAACAGGTGGCGAGCCGCCTCAATTGGCCCTGCATCCGCATCAATCTCGACAGCCATATCAGCCGCATCGATTTGATCGGCAAGGACGCCATTGTTCTGAAGGACGGCCGGCAGATCACCGAATTCCGCGAAGGGTTGTTGCCCTGGGCACTTCAAAGGCCTGTGGCTTTGGTATTCGACGAATATGACGCCGGCCGCCCCGATGTCATGTTCGTGATCCAGCGCGTGCTGGAGGCGCAGGGCAAGCTCACCCTGCTGGATCAGAACAAGGTGATCCGCGCCCACCCCGCTTTTCGCCTGTTCTCCACCACCAACACCATCGGTCTGGGCGACACCTCCGGCCTGTATCACGGCACCCAGCAGATCAATCAGGGCCAGCTCGACCGCTGGAACATCGTCACCACGCTGAACTATCTCAGCCATGACGCCGAAGTGGAAATCGTCCTGGCCAAGGTGCCGTCCTATGGCACCGCCGAAGGCAAGAAGAAAGTCGCCGCCATGGTGCGGGTCGCCGACATGTCGCGCAACGCCTTCATCAATGGCGACCTCTCCACGGTGATGAGCCCGCGCACGGTGATGACCTGGGCGCAGAATGCCGAGATCTTCGGCGATATCGGCTTTGCTTTCCGCGTGACGTTCCTCAACAAATGCGACGAACTGGAACGCGCCAGCGTCGCCGAGTTCTATCAGCGCGCCTTTGGCGAGGAATTGCCCGAGAGCGCCGCCAAGGTGCTGGTTGCGTAAGCAACCAGCACCCCCTGCTTTATGCGGGGATCCAGTGAGAGAAGGACGCCGTGGCGAAACCAGAAAGCCCCTCCGAGCCGTTCAAACGCGCCGTCGCGGTGGCCGTGCGCTCTTTGGCGGGCGAACCCGAGCTGGAAGTCAATTTCTCCAATGAACCGCCGGCCCTCAAGGGCCTCAAGGCCCGCCTGCCCAGCCCGGCCCGCAATCTCAAAGCCTCCGACATCGCGCTGGTGCGGGGCGTGGGCGACGCCTATGCCCTGCGCAAGGCCTATCACGACGAAAAACTGAACCGCCAACTTCGTCCTTCCTCCGCCGAGGCCAATGCGATTTTCGACGCCGCCGAAAACGCCCGCGTCGAAGCGATCGGCGCGCTGGCGATGCCCGGCGTCAAGCACAATCTCGCCGCCCAGCTGGAACAGCGGCTGGTGGCGCGCGGCCTCGGCCGGGCCCATAACCGTGATGAAGCCGCTCTCGCCGATGTGATGGAGTTGATCGTGCGCGAAGCCCTGACCGGCGAGGCGCCGCCCGCGCCACTGGCCGCATCGGTCGATATGTGGCGGAATTTCGTCCAGGAACGCGCCGGCAATGATCTCAAGAAGCTGGAAGGCGCCTTGCGCGACCAGAAGTCCTTTGCCCGCCTGACCCGCACCATGCTCAATCACCTGGCCCTGGGCGAAGAAAACGACTCCGCCTCGGACAGCGATGACGATGGTCAGGATTCCGATAACGAAAATGAGGGCACGGACGAAGAAACCCAGGAGCAGGGTGAAAAGGGCGAAAGCGAGGAATCCGACACACGCGAAGACGGCGACGATGCCGATGTCGAATCGAGCCCGGAACAGTCCGAAGACCTCAGCGATGCGCTGGAGCCCGATGACGGCCTCACCCCCAACCGCCAGGAACAGCCCTTCGCCCGTCAGGAAAACTGGGGCTACAAAGTGTATACGGCCCAATTCGACGAAGAGATTTCCGCCCCCGATCTGTGCGACGCCGAAGAACTGGCCCGGCTGCGCGCCTTCCTCGACCAGCAGTTGGCGCCGATGTCCTCGGTGGTGTCGCGCCTGGCCAACAAGCTACAGCGGCTCTTGCTGGCGCAGCAGAACCGGCATTGGGAGTTCGATCTGGAAGAAGGCGTGCTCGACACCTCCCGCCTCACCCGCATCATCATCGACCCGATGTATCCCTTGTCCTTCAAGCGCGAAAAGGACACCGATTTCCGCGACACGGTTGTGACCCTGCTGCTGGACAATTCCGGCTCCATGCGCGGCCGCCCCATCATGGTGGCGGCAATGTGCGCCGATATTCTGGGCCGCACCCTGGAACGCTGCGCCGTCAAGACCGAAATTCTCGGCTTCACCACCCGTGCCTGGAAAGGCGGCCAGGCGCGGGAGAAATGGATCGCCGAGGGCAAGTCCGCCAATCCCGGGCGCCTCAACGACCTGCGCCACATCGTTTATAAATCCGCCGACGAACCCTGGCGGCGGGCCAAGAAAAATCTCGGCCTGATGATGCGCGAAGGACTGCTGAAGGAAAATATCGACGGCGAAGCCCTGATGTGGGCGCACAACCGGCTGATGGCGCGGCCCGAGCAGCGCAAGATCCTGATGGTGATTTCGGACGGCGCGCCGGTGGATGATTCCACTTTGTCGGTCAATTCCGGCAATTACCTGGAACGCCATCTGCGCCGGGTGATTGAGGATGTCGAAACCAAGTCAGCGGTGGAACTCACCGCCATCGGAATCGGCCATGATGTGACGCGCTATTACAAGCGCGCCGTCACCATCGTCGATGCCGAACAGCTGGGCGGGGCGATGACAACACAGCTGATTTCTCTGTTCGAGGAGGATCAGGTGCGGGATATGCGGGACAAGCGCAGAAGGGCGTAGAAAAAATCGCGTGCGCTGCCTTCCCGGCGGCTCGCCCAAGCTCGCTGCGTTCTAAGGCTTTCGCAGGTCCATCAGGACCTGCTTGCGACCTAAATGCGTGTATGGCGTTTGCTGCCTTTCCGGCCGCTCGGGCTTAGCTTTTCTTGGCGAAGCGAAGCGAGCCTAGAAAAGCTTGCCCCTCGGGAGCGAAGCGACTGAGGCCCGCCTGGACGGGCTCATGGCGTTTTGATGGTTTTGAAGGTCCCCCGGACCTTCAAAACCATCAAAACCCATTCATCCCATTAATGGGCCGCATCGCGGGGCGCAGCAGCCAATACGGCATCAGCAGCAGCACCGACATGGCGAAGAACACAACAAAATGCACCACGGCTGAATCGGTCCAGCGCTCATCCACGCCTGCGAAAGCGGCGGGATAATAGATCGCGCTGAACACCAGCGAAGCGGTGAACCAGGCCACCAGCGGTGCCGTCCACCAGCGCGGGCCGCGCGCCGCGTAAAAAAATGTGATGCCGACGAAATTGGCGGCCAGGAGCGCGGCGCCGAAAGACAGGACCGCGCGGCTGGTGATGGCCGGCATGGTGACCACCCATTGGTCAATATTTCCGGGATTGACCAGGATCACGCCCAGGCCGATGACCAGCGCCGCCACAAGCTGGGCGAAGGCGTAGCCGGGGCCATAGCGCCGGTTGGTGAGATGAATGCAGTACCAGGCGCCCGGCAGAACCAGATCGCTGATCGCCAGCCCGGCATCCCGAATCGGCACAGGCCGCGGCAGCAGGGCGTCAGCATAAAGATAGGTCGCTCCCAGCAGCACCAGGAGCAGCGTCACCGGCACGATCAGCCGCACCACCGCCCGGCCCCGGGCCGCGGCCTTGCGCTGCTTCTCGCTTTCCGCCGGACCGCCATAGGCCCGCCCGGCAGGCGGCCACACCGCGTCTTCGCCATGGCGCAGCCGATAAGGCCCGGCATCGTCGTCAAGCGCCGAGATTCCATTTCTGTATTCGTAAGCCCGCACAATACCCAACCCCGGCCAATGCCCGGTTTCCCAGCGCCAGCGCAGGAACAGGCTTGGCTCAATATGAGACAATAAGCGAATCACCTCGCAAGCGCCATGCCGCGAAATAATGGGGAAGTCAGGTGCTTAAGTAGGGAACTTAAGCTGCTTTGGCAGCTGTCTTCTTGGCGATGGCGCGCTTCAGGCGCAGCGCCTTGGGCGAGAGCACATTGTCCTTAGCCTTGAGCAGGAAGGGGTCGAGCCCGCCCACCTTGTCCACGGTGCGCAGGGTGTTCATGGCGATTTTCAGCTTGTAGCTGTTGCCCAGCGACTCGCTGACCAGATCAATGGTCTGCAGATTGGGACGGTAAATCCGCTTGGTCTTGTTGTTGGCATGGCTGACATTGTTGCCAACCAAAGTGCCTTTACCGGTCAATTCGCAGCGCCGTGCCATGATCGTCTCCAAATCCCGGGGGGCCGGAAAGGCCGGGTTCATACGGGAGGTCAGTCTTTCGGTCAAGCAATTTGCCCCCGGCTGGCAGGAAACCTTATAATCGTCATCCGCTTAAGGCTGGGGGCCGGAACGGAGAGACCATGAAATACCGTCATTTTCTGCTGACTTTCATGCTGGCTGTCCCGCTACCAGCCCTCCTGGCCGCTAGTTCCCCGGCCTTTGCCGCCGGCGGCGCGGCGGAGGGCCAGACGGCCCAGCCCGGCGCCCAGCTCCAGGTCGCCCTGACCCTTTACGCCGGGGGCATCAGCTTCGGGAAAATGGACATGGACGCCACACTGCGGGGTTCGGATTATCGCACCGTCTCCAATTTCCAGACCTCCGGCGCGGTGAGCGCCTTCTGGCAATCTGAAATCCAGGCGACCTCCTCGGGCAAGATCGGCGCCAAAAGCCTTGAGCCCGATCTCTATGATTCCTACGACATCAACCGCACCGGCAAGAAGCAGGAAGTCTCCCTGACCTACGAGAATGGCAGCCCGCGCCTTTATGCCGACCCGGTTTACAGCACCACCGGCTATGAGGTGAAGCCGAACGAACTGAAAAACACCATGGACCCGCTCAGCGCGCTGACCTTCATCGTCAGCGGCGTCGCCGCCGATGGCGGCAATCCCTGCGCCCTCACCGCGCCGGTGTTTGACGGCCGCCGCCTTTACAATATCGAGATGACCAAGGTGAAGGACACCGACATCAAAATGGACAATGGCCTTTATGCGGGCAAAGCCACCCAGTGCCAGATCCGGTACCGTCCGCTGGCCGGGATGAAACCACGGGTGCTGAAATCCGGCGAAAGCTTTCCGGTGATCAATGCCTGGGTGGTGAACTATCCCAGCGGCGTGGCGGGCCGCAGCTTTGCCGTGCCGGTGCGGGTCTGGGCCGATACCCAATATGGCCAGCTCTCGGTGGTGGCCAATTCCATCAAGATCGATGGACAGGCACCCAAATCCTAGACGCCAACGCCGGCCCGCCTCCCCTGCGCGCGCGTAAGCGCGCTGGCGGTGGGGTGAGGTTGGTGGCCAAGCCAACCGAACACCCGTAGCAGCGCTTGCGATGCGAAGGGCGGAGGGGGTTGAGCTTAAGGCGGCGTATTACGCCGCAGTTTCGCACGGATCAGACCCAGCACCGAACGCGCCGCCTCCGGGATATTGGTGCCCGGCCCGAAGATCGCGGCCACGCCCGCCGCCCGCAGCGCCTCATAATCCTGCTGGGGGATAACGCCGCCGACCAGGACCATAATATCGCCACGACCGCGCTGCTTTAAGGCGGCAATCAGTTGCGGCACAAGGGTCAGATGCCCGCCCGCCAGGCTCGACAGGCCCACCGCATCGACATTGGCCTTCACCGCGTCATCGGCCACCTCGCCCGGAGTCTGAAACAGCGCGCCGATCTCGACATCGAAACCCAGATCGCGGAACGCCGAAGCGATCACCTTGGCGCCACGGTCATGGCCGTCCTGACCGATCTTGGCCACCAGCAGCCTGGGGCGATGGCCGATCTCTTTTTCAAACGCGGCGACATCGCGGGAAATATCACCCAAGCCGCCATGGGCGGCGGCATAAATGCCGCTGACCGATTGGATTTCGGCCTTGTGGCGGCCGAACACCTCTTCCAGCGCGGCCGAGACTTCGCCCAGCGTGGCGCGGGTCCGCATCGCGTCTATCGCAAGCGCCAGCAGATTGCCGTCGGCTTTGGCCCCGTTTTTCAGGGCTTCCAGCGCCGCGACGACCTGTCCGGGATCGCGCGCCGCTTTCAGCCTTTGCAACTTGGCAATCTGCGCCGCCCGCACCTTGGCATTGTCAATTGCCCGCGCCTCACTCCGCGGCTCCTCTTCCAGCGCGAATTTGTTGACGCCGATGATCACATCCTCGCCCCGGTCCAGGCGGGCCTGGCGCCGCGCCGCCGCCGCCTCGATCTCCAGCTTGGGCAGTCCGGCTTCCACCGCCTTGATCATACCGCCCATGCTTTCTATCCGGGCGATCTGGGCGCGGGCGGCGGCGCCAAGACTGTGGGTCAGGGCTTCGACATAATACGAGCCGCCCAGGGGATCGGCGACGCGGGCAATCTGGCTTTCGTGTTGCAGGATCAGCTGAGTGTTGCGCGCCACCCGCGCCGACTCCTCCGTCGGCAGCGCCATCGCCTCGTCAAAGGCGTTGGTGTGCAGCGACTGGGTGCCGCCCAGCACCGCCGCCAGCGCTTCCAGGGCCGTGCGCACGATATTGTTGCTGGGGTCCTGCTCGGTCAGTGATACGCCCGAGGTCTGGCAATGGGTGCGCAGCATCAGGCTTTCGGGATTCTTGGCGCCGAAATCCTTCATGATCCCCGCCCAGAGCGCCCGGGCGGCGCGCAACTTGGCGATCTCCATGAAGAAATTCATCCCGATGCCGAAAAAGAAACTCAGCCGGGGCGCAAAACTGTCGACGTCCAGCGCGCGGGCCTGGGCGGCTCGGACATAGGCCATGCCGTCCGCCAGGGTGAAGGCCAGCTCCTGCACGGCCGTCGCGCCGGCTTCGTGCATGTGATAGCCGCTGATCGATACCGAATTGAATTTCGGCATATGCGCCGCGGTAAAGGCGATGATATCGGCGACAATGCGCATGGATGGCGCCGGCGGATAGACATAGGTGTTGCGCACCATGAATTCCTTGAGGATGTCGTTCTGGATGGTGCCCGACAGCCTGCCCATGCCGACGCCCTGCTCCTCGCCCGCGACAATGAACGCCGCCAGCACCGGCAGCACCGCGCCATTCATGGTCATCGAGACGCTCATGCGGTCAAGTGGAATACCGTCAAACAGGATTTTCATGTCCTCGACGGAGTCGATGGCAACGCCCGCCTTGCCGACATCGCCTTCCACGCGGGGATGATCGCTGTCATAGCCGCGATGGGTGGCCAGATCGAAGGCCACCGACAGGCCGATCTGTCCGGCTTTCAAATTCTGGCGATAGAAAAGATTGGATTCCTTGGCGGTGGAAAAACCGGAATATTGCCGGATGGTCCAGGGCCGCCCCGCATACATGCTGGCGCGCACCCCGCGGGTGAAAGGCGGCGTGCCGGGCACTTGCGATAACGCCAGCCCCTCCAGATCGGCCTCGGTGTAAAGCGGCTTGACCGCGATGCCCTCCGGCGTCTGCCAAATCAGGCTCTCCAAGGACGGGTTTCCGGGCGTCAGGGATTTCAGTTCCCGTGCCGCCGCTTCGGCCCATTCTTTCAGGGGATCGCTCATGCCCCGTCATAGCGCCGAACCGGGGGCCAGGGTCAAATCAGGGCCAAATTACCGCCCCTACCGCCCGGTAACATCCGGGTACGGAATATCGAGTCCCCCGCCGGCCACCGGACTCCATGCGTGGTCCTATCCACAAGATGTGGTGGTTAATGTGTCTTGACAAACATCTAAATGTATGAGAACAAAGGCAGATATCCATACGGTTGATGATTCGACCCCCGTTTGTTCACAGTACGTTCTTTTTTTTTACCCGACATCCACAGCAACTATAAACAAGCCTTTGGCCATGAAGGCTTTATTGCCGCGGCCGCGTTCTTCTATCCTGCCGCCATGACGCAAACAGCCGCCAAAGTGACGGCGATCATGGGGCCCACCAACACCGGCAAGACCCATTTCGCCATCGAACGCATGCTGGCGCACAAAAGCGGCATGATCGGCCTGCCGCTGCGCCTTCTGGCCCGCGAAGTCTATGACCGTGTCGTGCGCCTGCGCGGGCTTGCCGAAGTCGCGCTGATCACCGGCGAGGAAAAGATCGTCCCCAAACACGCCCGCTTCTATGTCTGCACCGTGGAGGCGATGCCGCTCGACATCCCCGTCGCCTGCCTGGTGGTGGACGAGATCCAGCTCTGCGCCGATCCCGAACGCGGCCATGTCTTTACGGACAGGCTGCTGCATGCCCGCGGCGAAGAGGAAACCATGTTCCTGGGCAGCGACACGATGCGCGGCGTGATCCAGAAATTTATTCCCCGCGCCTGGTTCGTGACAAGGCCGCGCTTTTCCGACCTGGCCTATACTGGCGCCAAAAAACTCACACGCCTGCCCCGGCGTTCGGCGGTGGTGGGATTCTCCGCCGAGGATGTCTATGGCATCGCCGAAATCGTGCGCCGCCAGCGCGGCGGCGCGGCGGTGGTGCTGGGAGCCCTCAGCCCGCGCACCCGCAATGCCCAGGTGGCGCTTTTCCAGTCCGGCGATGTGGATTTTCTGGTCGCCACCGACGCCATCGGCATGGGGCTCAACATGGACGTGGACCATGTCGCCTTCGCCGCCCATGAAAAATTCGACGGCCGCGGCAGCCGCCCGCTCACGGCGGCGGAAACCGGACAGATTGCCGGCCGCGCCGGCCGCTACAGGAATGACGGCACGTTCGGCGTCACCGGCGATTGCGAGGCTTTTGACGAGGAACTGGTCAGCCGGGTGGAAAGTCACCGCTACGATCCGGTCAAGGTGCTGCAATGGCGCAGCGCCGCGCTGAATTTTCAATCCGTCTCCCAGCTGCTGGAATCGCTGGACGCCGCTCCGCCGGAACGTGGCTTGGTGCGCGCCCGCCCCGCCAGCGATGTTCTGGCGCTGCGCCATCTGTCGAACGATGCGGAGGTGACGGCGATGGCCGGCGGCCGCGCCGCGGTAAGGCGGCTCTGGGATGTCTGCCAGTTGCCCGATTTCCGCAAGCTCTCCGAAGACGAGCATGCCCGTCTGGTGCGAACGATTTTTCTGTTCCTGATGGGCGATGCGGGCCACATCCCGGATGACTGGATGGCGCGCCAGATTGCCCGGCTTGATGTCACCGAAGGTGATGTCGCAACCTTGTCGGGGCGTCTGGCGCAGATTCGCACCTACAGCTATGCCGCGCACCGCGCCGGCTGGATGGCGGACGGCGGCCATTGGCAGGGCGAAACCCGGGCCGTGGAAGACCGGCTTTCCGATGCGCTGCATGAGCAATTGACCCAGCGTTTCATTGACCGGCGCACCTCGGTGCTGATGAAGCATCTGCGCGAGGACGACATCACCAGCCTTATCCTGGACGAATCCGGCGGCGTGGCAATCGGCGGCGAAATCATCGGCAGGCTGGACGGTTTTCATTTCGTCCCCGATCCGCGCACCGCCAATGACGACGGCGCCATTCATGGACGCACGCTGCGCGCGGCCGCGATGCGGGGACTTGAGAGCGAGTTTCTTGCCCGCGCCCGCGCGCTGGCGGCCGCCCCCAACAAGGACATCAGCCTCAGCGAACATGGCAAGCTGTGGTGGGACGGCGCCATCGTGGCAAGGCTGGCGCCGGGCGCTTCACCGCTGGCGCCCGCCATCACCCTGGTCGCCGACGAGCTCCTTAAGGGCGCGCCCCGCGCCGCAGTACAGTCGCGGCTCGAACAATGGCTGGCCGCGCGCACCCTCGCCCGCATCGAGCCGCTGCTGGCGCTGGCCCGCGCCGCGCAAGCACGCGCCGGCAGCGACACCGCCCTGCCCTCTTACGCGCGGGGCCTAGCGCATCAATTGGCGCAAAATTTTGGCTCTCTCGATCGCGAAAATCTCGGCTTGCCGGAAAAGCTTGGACCCGTGCTGCGGGCCCTGAAGCCCTTCGGAGTCTGGCTGGGGCGGCGCTCCCTCTATTTGCCGCGCCTGCTGCGTCCCGACGCGGCGGCGCTATTGTCACTGTTCTGGGGCATCTGGACACGACAAGAGAATCTGCTGGGACCGCCCGCGGCAGGGCTCACCTCATTTCCCGTCGGCGCCGAGCCGGCCGCTTTTCTCCACGCTGCGGGCTTTCGCGTCTTTGGCGGACGCGCCATCCGGCTCGACATGCTGGAGCGCCTGGAGGACGAACTCGACAAAGCGGCAAGCTGCGGCCTGAGTGCCGAGGCGTCGCTGCCCAAACTTGTCTCGCTGCTCGGGGCCGGCAATGATGAAGGCAAAGCCGTGCTGGCGGCGCTGGGCTGGCGCATCGTCACGGTCGAGGGTGCGCCATCGGTCTGGCGCAAGGCCCGGGAAAAGCGCCGCCCGCCCGCACCGGCGCCGCCGCCACCGAAAGACTCGCCCTTTGCCCGACTCGCAACCCTGGTGAAATGACCGATACACGCATCGACAAATGGCTGTTCCACGCGCGTTTCTACAGGACGCGGGCCCTGGCCCAGGCCGCGGCAGGCGCCGGCAGGGTGCGGCTGAACGGGACACGGGTGGAAAAACCGGCCCAGGCGGTCCGCCCGGGCGATTTCCTGGTATTGGGCAAAGGCAGGGAACTCCTCACCTTGCGGGTATTGGCCTTGGCGGAGCGCCGGGGGAGTGCGCGGGAGGCGCGGGCGCTCTACGAAATCGTCGCAGACTGAAGGCTTGCCTTGGGCCCCGCCGGGTTTTAGAGACCTAACGCCATCTGGAGCCTGCCCATGACTTATGTCGTCACCGAAGCCTGCATCAAGTGCAAGTTCATGGACTGCGTCGAGGTCTGCCCGGTGGACTGCTTTTATGAGGGCGAGAACATGCTCGTCATCCACCCCGATGAATGCATCGATTGTGGCGTTTGCGAGCCGGAATGCCCCCCCGAAGCCATAAAGCCCGACACCGAATCGGGCATGGAAAAATGGCTCTCGGTGAATGCCGAATATGCCAAAATCTGGCCCAATATTGCCCAAAAGGGCGATGCGCCGGCCGACGCCAAGGAATGGCAGGGCAAGCCGGATAAATTTGAGAAATTCTTCGATCCGAAACCGGGGTCTGGCTCCTGACTTGGGTTAAGAGGCAGGAGCGGGCGGCTTTCCAGGGTGCGCCCCCGCTACGCTGCCGCTAAGGGGCGCACCCGTTCTCGGGGCGCCGAGGGCGCCGCCCCTCGAACCCAACCGGTTGAAACGGTGCAACAAAAGTACGTAATTAAATTAATACCGCAATTTCAACGTCTTGACACGTTTTCGCTTCCCTTTTTGGCAGGGTTGTGATAGGGTGTCATGTCTGATCCAACCGTCCCTCGCGCGTATGACCGGCGTCGTTCCGGCGTCGTTCGGCCATATTGTAGTGAAACACTGCGCTTCTTCGCCTTTCCCAGGGCGGATAACGCCAATTGGAAGCCCCATGACCACCACAAAAACCGCTCCAAAGCCCCTGGCCACCGCTCCGGCCAAGAAGGTCCCTGCCAATTCCAACAGGAAGCACGAATTCAAGACCAACGACCATGTCGTCTATCCCACCCATGGCGTCGGCAAAGTCTCGGGCATCGAAGAAAAAGAAGTCGCGGGCCTCAGGCTCGAGCTTTTCATCATCGATTTCGAAAAAGACAAAATGACCTTGCGGGTTCCCACCGCCAAAGCCAAGGCCGTGGGTATGCGCAAGCTGTCCTCGCCAGAAGTGGTCGGCAATGCCCTCAACACCCTCAAGGGCCGCGCCCGCATCAAGCGCACCATGTGGTCGCGCCGTGCCCAGGAATACGAAGCCAAGATCGACTCCGGCGACCTGGTCTCGATTGCCGAGGTGGTGCGCGACCTGCACCGCGCCGGCGGCCAGCCGGAACAGTCCTATTCCGAGCGCCAGCTTTACGAAAAGGCTCTGGCCCGCATGGCGCGCGAAGTCGCCGCCGTGGAACGCACCGACGAGCCCACTGCCGTCAAGCGCGTCGAAGGCATGCTGGTCAAAAAGGCTGCATAGCTTCCCGGCGTTCAAGATGATGCCTTGAGATAATCGGCGCGGTAACAGCCGGGCGTGCGATGCGTTTGTGCGTCCTGTCGCCGCGCTGGAATATTCATTTTGCGAACTGGCCCCGATCGAAACCGCTGGGCCCGTGTCGCCCGGCCGCAAGGCCTTCGGCAGGAATTGCAAGCCGATGGACCAGCGAGATGAGGCCGCAAATACGCAGCGCCCATCGAAAAATGAACGCCGCGGGAACTTTTGCCGTTTTCCAGGACACTTATCATTCTCTGGGTGACGTTAATCCCCTCTACACCATTTCCATCCAGGGTGGTTGCGCGGAGCTGTGAACGCAAAGGTGGCAAACGCGCCGCTTCCGCCACGCACTCATGTCAGGTGGCATCCGGTGAGCTTACAGACATCGAACGCATTGTGAAACCGGCGCTTCGATCGCTCGGCACGATTGCCGCAGCAGCGCTCCTGCTGATCGGCACGGTGAGGTTGGCGCGGGCTGCCGGAGATATCAGCATCGGCGATCTTCAGGCCGCAACGCGCGCGTTGGGATTTCTCGACAGCCTGCCCAATGACGGCACGATCGTTGTCGGACTGGTATTCTCGTCCAACCTGCCCGAAAGCAAGGCTGCGGCAACCGAGGTCGCTGGCTGGCTGACCGCGAATATGGGGCGGGACAAATCCATTTTTCGTCCAAAGCTGGTTTCGGTTGACGCCCTTGTCCAGGGCAATGACCGCCTCGACGCGATTTTCCTCATGCCAGGCCTGACAAGCGACGCAGCGACGATCGCCGAAGCCATGCGACGTCGGCATCTCGTCAGCATATCAACCGACCCGGCCTGTCTCGAAACAAGTTGCTGCGTGTTGATGGTGCATGCCGATCACGGCGTCGAGATCGTTCTGGACATGGCAGTCGCGGAAGCCGTGGGCGCACGCTTTTCCACGGTCTTTACAATGATGGTGAAACGCAAATGACCATTCTTGTAACTGCGGTCGTCCAAAAGCGCTTGTCGGACATATTTCCGGCCTCACAGCGCGCAGCTTTTGCCGTAAGTTTGATTGCAATCGCGTCCATTTCGCCGGCGCGCGCACAATCCGTCGATTATGGAAATCTCGAACAACTATTCGGCGAGCCGGTTACGATGAGTGCAACAGGATCACCACAGCGGGTGACGGACGTGCCGGCGAACATGGAAATCATCACCGCCGACGATATTCGCCGGTCGGGTGCCGACAATATTCCGGATATCCTGCAATTCGTCGCGGGCGTGGATGTCCGCCGCTATGGTTTCGGCCAGGCCGAAGTGGCCGTGCGCGGCTATAACCAGCAATTCAGCCCCCGGCTTCTCGTTCTTATCAATGGCCGCCAGGTCTATCTCGACGATTACGGTCATACCGCGTGGCAATCGCTCCCCGTCCAGATTAATGAAATAAGGCAGATTGAAGTCGTGAAAGGGCCCAATTCCGCGCTTTACGGTTTCAATGCGGTGGGCGGCGTGATCAATATTGTCACCTTTGATCCGTTGCAGGATTCAACAAATTCGCTTGCGGTTCGTGGTGGGACACAGGGTTACACCAGCGGCTCCGCCGTGATGACGCTGAAAGATGGCGATAAAGCAGGGCTTCGGCTTTCGCTCGGCGGCTACAACGCCCGCGGATTTTCGACAAGCGGCTTGCCGGCAGCGCGGGGTCCCTTCAACCAGTCCCCCCATCAGCTTTCCTTCAGTGCCGATGGCCGGGTCCAACTCGCGCCCAAGGTCGAACTCACGGCTGAAGCCACTCTGGCAGACGCCAGGGAGCTCGATGCCTTGCCGCTGCCGAGTTACAATGACGATTCTTACCGGACAACATCCCTGAAGCTGGGCATCGCGGCCGATCTGGATTTGGGCTTGGTCGGCCTCTCCGCCTACAGCAACAGTTTGAAATTTGAATATCGCGGCCCGGGCGTGGATGCTAGGGAAATCAACACGGTTGACGTCGTGCAGGCCAGCGACATCTTCAAGCTCGGAACGGATCACACTGTCCGTCTTGGGCTGGAATACCGGAACAATTCGGCATCCGGCGCGATACAGAGCGGCAAGATCGGATATGGTGCCTACGCTACCAGTGCGATGTGGAACTGGCAGATTGCGCCCACACTCGCCCTGACCAACGCACTTCGCTTCGATGAATTGGCCCTGAATTACGCGGGGACCCTTGTCCCGGGCATTCGCTACAGCTTGTCAGACTACAACAGCGCCCATCTGGACGAACTGAGTTACAATTCCGGAATTGTCTACAAGCCGGCGGATAATGGCACATTCCGGCTGTTGCTTGCGCGCGGCATTCAGGCGCCAAGCCTGGATGATTTGGGCGTACAGGAAACCAACATTATCGGCGGAACACCGATTTCCTTCGTCGGCGACCCGTCCCTCACGGCCGCGAGTGTGACCAATTACGAACTTGATTACGACACCACGGTGCAGCCTTTAAATGCGACATTGCGCATGGCGATCTTTCATGAAGTGACCGATAACTTGCTGACAACCGCCTTGAACGCACCGCTGTTCCCGGGTGCGGGTGGCCTGGTCAGCTATTCCCAGAACATTGGGAGCAGTAGTGCTGCCGGAGGTAAAATTGGGCTCAACGGCGTGAGCGGTGCGGGCATCCGATGGAATTTCAGCTACGCCTATATTTCGATAAAGGATCGCTTTTCGCTGGGAACCCTGACTGGCTTTTCACAAGTGCTGAACTATGACCATGGCGCACCTGCCAACGTCATAGACATGGGGGGCGGTTATAGCTGGGAAAAATTCGAACTTGATGCGGAGGCCAGGTGGCAGTCGCATTTCACCGACTATGGCTCCACCGCCGACAATGGCGTCCAACCCATTCCGATAAGCAACTATCTCACAATGAATGCCCGGATCGGCTATCGCGTCACGGACAACATAACGGTGGGTCTGGTGGGCGAGCAACTGACCCAGGCACAAATCCAGGAAGCCGCCGGAACGCCGGTGCAACGCCGGATTACTGCCACCGTCATCGTGGGATTTTGACCGATTCCGGGTCGTACCGCGCAGGCGTGAACCCATAAAGGCTTTAGTCAAGAGACGGCGAAGCCGCATTGACGTACAAAAGGCAGCACCAGCGGCGAAACCCTGGCGTCAGCGGCACGGCGGCTAGCGGCGGTGGGCCACATCCACCTTGGCAGACGCCCCTTGCGGGGGAGTTGCGCCTACCAGCCCCAAATGAATTCTGGAAAATTCGGCAGCGGCAATTTCAGCGGCCTGATGAAGTTCACTGTATTGCGATCGAGCGCTTTCCAGCAGGGATTTCCTGCAGGACTGTTCCAGCAGCCGGGCAAGCGACGCAACACGCCGGGCACCAAAATTCCCGGCAATGGAGACAAGATCATGCGCATATCTGGCGCATTGCACCAGGTTGCCGTCAGCCAGGCCGGCGCCGATACGATCGACGCAGGGCATCAGCTCGGCCAACACCATCGACAATTGATCGACAATGACATGCGGCGGCAGAACGTTTTGCAACTCCGTCAAATGCTGCATGTCGATATCAGGAAGAGGCGCTTGCTCCGCCTGGGATTCCTGCCGGACAAGGGGTTTTTCCTGTTCCAGGGGCGGGACCGAATGCATCTCTTCGCGCAGAATGGGCAGGTCGGAATCATCTCGTAACGTTGCCGCCAGTGCGCCAAGCTTGCCCAGCAGCAGGCCAGGACTGATGGGTTTGGCAACATAGTCGTTCATCCCGCAGGCGACATAACGCTCGCCCGCGCCCTTCATGGCATGGGCTGTCAGCGCGATAATATGCACGGCATTATGGGGCGGCGGCAGGTTGCGGATGAACCGGGTTGCCTGCTCTCCGTCGAGTTCCGGCATTTGTACGTCCATAAGCACCACGTCATAGTTTTTCGCGCGCGCAGCCTGAACGGCTTGCCGGCCATTTTCGACAATATCAAAGTGATGCCCGGCCTTACTCAATAGCGCCTTGATGAATTTCTGATTGACCTTGTTGTCTTCAGCAACAAGGATGTTCAGCTTGTGCCTGATTTCTGGTGGCGCCGTGACGAAGGCATCCGCTCCGAAAGAGTCCGGGGTCGCCGATTTCGGCGCATCGCGTCGGGCAAGGGCGATTTCAAAATAGAAGGTTGAGCCCATATTGGGTTCGGATTCCAACCTGATGTCCCCACCCATCAGCTGAACGAGGTGCTGGGAAATTGCGAGGCCAAGACCAGTGCCGCCGAACCGCCGCGTGACGGAACTGTCGGCCTGACTGAATTTCTGAAACAGTTTTCCGGATTGCCTTTCGGACACGCCAATCCCGGTGTCCTTTACCTCGAAGCGCATCCGCAAGCCGCCGGCACCCGCCACCTGGGACACCGTCAACGACACGCTTCCCTTTTGGGTGAACTTGATTGCGTTTCCCACAAGATTGAGGAGCACTTGTCTCAACCGGTGCGGATCGCCCCGGAAAAAACCGATGCAGTCCGGATCGATCCGCAGCTTGAAGTCGATTTTCTTTTCCGTCGCTTTCGGCTTGAGCAGGTCGTACACGCCGTCCAGCATGTTTGCCAGATTGAAATCCAGAAATTCCAGTTCGACTTTACGGGCCTCCAGCTTCGAAACGTCAAGGATGTCGTTGATGATCGTCATCAGGGCGGCGCCGGATTCGTTTATGGCCTCGGCATAGCCATGCTGTTCCTCGTCGAGCCTTGTGCCCAGAAGCAGCCCCGCCATGCCGAGAATTCCATTCATCGGTGTACGGATCTCATGGCTCATATTTGCCAAAAATTCGCTTTTCACCTGGCTTCCAGCCTGCGCCGCATCGCGCGCACTGGCCAATTCGCGCGCCTGACGGGCGAGCCGCGCTTCGCTTTCCCGCAGTTCATTTTCTGCTGCATACCGGCGCTTCTCATGTAGCAACAATGTTCCAAGAAGAATCGCCGAGCCAATGCCGCCGCCCAGCAGGGGCATCGCCGATTGGGCAGCCGGCAGAAATCCGTTCGACCAGGTAACCTGGTCGAGAAATGACAGGCTGGAAAGCGCTCCCAGCAGCGGGAGATCGCCGTAACTTATGGAACGGCGCCTGAACCATCGCACATGGGCAAGTACCAACGCCAGAAGTTGGCCCAGCAGGATAGACGTGAGCGGCGTGACGGCGGCCCCGATGGCCAAAAGCGCGTTTCCGGAGCCAAGATAAAAGCCAGAGGCAACCGAGACCAGGGCCGCCGCCAGCGCGGCCGGCAGTCCTCCAATAGGCCCTGCCAGGACAAGAAGGATATTCTGTCCCCCCACCGCCCCGCTGCCGCCATCCATATGGAGCGGCATCAGTTGTGCAATGGTGCTGACACCGCCGAACAGCAGGCCCACCGCAATTCCCTCGGTGGACTTGCCGAGCAGCGGCCAACGTGTGGCGCCTCGCTGGATCGGACCATAGGCCATGACCGCGCACGAAAAGACCGCAACGTGCAAGAGCAGTTCTACAAATGTGATTTGCCAGAATATATCCATCAATCGTACCGTGAGATTTTCTGGCGGCGATCATGGTCGGGCCGGGATTGACGCTTGGGGCCGATGATTTGCCGATGATTTGAGTCCCGCATGGTGCGCCTTCAGAACCGGGTCGTTACATTCAGAAGATATTGACGCTCGACGGCGGGATAGGCGCTTTCAAGTGTTGTCGCCCGCGTCAGGTGCGTGCCGGATAATGCAACTATAATGTTGTTGCTGATATTATAGCCGATGCGGGCACCCAGGTTGAAATTGGCGCCGGCATAGACCGGCTGCAGCGCGGTGGTGAGCCGCAACATGTCAGTTGAACCCGCATATTGCGCATGCAGGTCGGCCGCCCATTTGTCGTCGGCATAGCCCAAATTGACCCGGAACTGGGAATGCGGCGCAGAGCCCGCATAATCCAGCTTCTGCGCCACCACCGGCGTGTCGTGAATGGTTTGATAGCTGTAGCTGGCGTTCCAGTGAAACGGATCAAGAGACCCGTTCAACTCGATTTCGCCGCCCGATCCCGCGCTGCCGCCTATGTTCTGGGCGATCTTGGGGATGACCATAAGCCCGCCACTCAGGACCGGGGTGCCATTCACAAACGCGGCAACATCGCTGTTCGTCTCGTGATAGAGGGCAAACTTCACTATGGAAGAAATCGCCGAAACGGCGCGCTCATAAACCAGGCTGTAATTCTCGACAATCGTTGGTTTCAAAAAGGGATTGCCCTGATAGTCCAGCACGCTGGACGGTCCGGTGGAAATGGCGTCGGCAAAGCTGCTTTCCACCAGGCTGGGATCGGAGATGCCCCTGCCATAGATGATGCGGAATGTGTCATTGTCAGTCATCTTGTGGATCAGGCCGGAGTTCGCGGCCAGCGTGTCATAGCTGCGGGCGTAATCCTGAAAGCTGTATACCGCCACCGGCCCCAGAACGCCGCCAAGTCCCATGACAGTGCGATCCATGCGAACCGAATTTGTCCAGGACCAGCTTTCGCCCATCTGCCAGAGCCAGGTGCCCCCCGCGATGAAAACATTGCTGTCGAATTCGGGGCGCTGAAAAATCTGCGTCGGCATGCCCTGGTCGTTTTGGCGCTTGTTGCGGTATTCGGCGAACACGCGGAACGTGTGATCTGCACCAGTCTTGAAAACATCCTCAAGCTGGCTGACGATCAACTGATTGTCGACCTCGATTGTACCCCGCACCCCGGCGTCAAGCCGGGTTATGTTGTGATTGAGATAGGTGTCGCTTTTTATGATGCCGAAGGGCGACTGCCACACCAGGCCGCCGCGAACCGAATAGGAAGCCGCCTTGACCGGGTCGATCGCACTGATAAAGACCGCTTCCTGGTTGCTCTTTTCAGAATAGGTCGCCTCGGTCAGCAGCGACAGGTTTCTGTTGAGAATGATTTCGGAACTTTCCGCCGCGTAGCGGTGGCTGGGACTGACCGCCCCGATCGTTGAATCGCCGGCGGTGCGCGCGGTCTTGAATTCCCTGGCGCTGAGCCCGCCGATCGAGAGTTTGACTCCGCCCCAGCCGTGCAGGTCAATCGTTGCCGTGCCGTCGCCATGAAACTGCCCTTGCGATCCGGCGCTCAGGCTGACCGAATTGTCATGATCGGAGGTTGGACTATTGGTAACAATGTTGATGACGCCGCCGCTCGCATTGGAGCCGAACAACGCCGATGCCGCTCCCTTCACAACCTCGATCTGGCGGATGTCGTCAATGTTGACCGCCATATTGTCCCAGGACATGCGCGAATAATCGTCGTTAAAGACCTGGCGGCCATCGACGAGGACAAGCAGGCGCGGCTGATAGGATTGCTGGTATCCGCGAATGCCCAAGTCGAAGGCATCGACGCCTTCCTGCAGAACATTCAGACCCGGGATGTACATGCCCAGTATCTCCGGAATGGTTCGGCTGCCGGATTTGCGGATCTGGTCCGCGGTGATAATCGTCATGTCGGCGGATACTTCGCTGGCCCGCTGCGGCGTGCCCGTTGAACTGGTCGTGACGGGTTCATTGAACAACTGCTCCAGCGAGCCGTAATCCATCGCCTTGGCACAGGCCGGAATCAGAAACACAAGCACGGCGGTGGCCGCGCCAATGCTTATCGGACCTCCCTTGCGCCAGACACACACGATAGGGCCGGGATTTCTTTTGCTCATTGGCGCTTCACGATCATGGCGAACACCGGTGAAAATTGCGCGCCCACGGCCGCAGCCAAAGCTGTGTCGAGGACGATATCCACGCTTGACCCGGCACGGACCATCAATACGCAACATTGCGTCACCAGACAGTCCGGGTCCGTTGAAATGCTGATGATGTGACGGTGGCGTACCGCGTCGGCGATTTCCTTGGCGCTGGCGGACTGATTGGGCAGGAGAATGACGAAATCCAGGCGTCCGGCGGGAGTGGCGAGGTCCTTTGCCGCGACCGCAAGCGTGCGAAATTTGGTCTTGGCGGGCCCTTGCATGGACCCGAGCCGGTTTGCGGTTTGAACCGCGTCTTCGCGCGCATTGGCGCTATCGGAATACACAATGCCGACCACAAACGTGCCGTCATGCGGCAAATTGTCGAGAAATCCGATCGCCCGGGCCGCCACCTGCAAATCCGCGCCCGATATATCGTCATCGGCCCGCGCGGCAGTGGAAGCGAGAAGCACGGCAAGCGCGGCCCCCAACAACCGGGCAGTTTGCGATGACGGCTTTCTGGACATTTGTTGACGCACCACCGCGAAGACATTTCCAAGCCTGAAGGGTTCTGAAATCGCCTGCATATCTTCAGCCGGGATAACACGCGCACCCTTCGTCACCTGTTAACGGCAGCCAGCGAAGGGACGGGTCATTCCGTGCCATGCCGAGGGAACTCCAGGGGCACGGCGCGAATTGCGAGTTCCGTGAAGTTCCCGCGCACGAATAATCATGCTTGGTCAGAAGATCACGACGGATTCCGGATACTTACAAAGCACAGAACCGCGATCATGCAAGGAGATGGGAACACCGAAGTAATGCACAAAGCGCGCCGCAAAATGAAAGCAGCGAATACCGAGGGGGAATGCGCCAGCCGAGTTCCCCGGGTTCCAAAAGTTCAGCCCACAGAATGGAAAAATTTATAAAAGTGGCCGTTATTATACACCCATTCCCGACTATTTTATGCGAGCCTGATTGCAGGAGCAACAGAAGGAACCATTTATGAATATTTCAATGCGGACAATCGCGGCGACTTTGCTGACATCGGCCTTGATCGTTTCCAGTGCTTTCGCGGCGAGCGACAGCCCACTCGCGCCTGGGCTCCGGCGGGTGTGAAGCATGCGCAGGAAGAACCCGACCACACATTGTTGTTTCTCGGCCTGGGTGCGGCAGCAGTCGTTATCGCGGTGGCCGCTTCCAGCGGTGGCGGCAAGAGCAGCTCCACGCCCACCACGCAATGACGAATCGCGTCCGGGGGAAGATATTTCCTCAACTTGCGGGGGTATTCGCCGACGTCTGTTAATTGACAAACTCAATTTGCGCCGGGCTGGAGATCGCAATCTCCGGCCGGCCGCCATAATCCTCCACCATGCCGCGCAGACGCACGGTGTGGCCGGTCAATTCCTCCACCGGGGGCCTTACGGCGCGGAACATCCGATGGTCCTCCGGCGCAATGGTGGCGGAAAAGCCGCGGCGGTAATCGCTGCTGAAATCCAGAAAGACGCGCCCGTCATGATTGGCGGCCTGCATAATTTTTCCCTCGACCAGCTGAAAGCTGCCCTCGTCCGCCACCCCCAGCGTTTCGGGTTTACGAACCGCCATGGCGGCAAAGGCCCAAAGCCCCGCGCCGCTGCTGCGGGCTTGCTTTTCGGCGGCGTAAAGCTCCGCGGCGCATTCGCTGCGGTCGGGTGCCAGTTCCACCCGCGCCAGTCCACGCTTCAACAATTCCGTCTGAATCCAGCTATCGCCGAAGGCCTGCGCCCGCACCCGGTCATAACGGTCTTCCTTGGGCGGGATCGCGGTCAAGGTCAGCGGCGCCGCCAGCGCCAGGCTGCGCAGCGCGCCCAGCGCATCATCGCCAAGACCGGCCGGACCGCGATCGGTCAGCGGCAGGCGAATGCCTTCCAGCATCACGGCGCGGCCATCCGTTAATATGAGGGCACCATTCTTCTCCACCCGGGCAATTCTGGCATGGGCGATCTCCACCCTGCCGGCACAGCCGGGCAACGGCAAGGCATTGGCGGTCGTCCCCGGAATAATGGAACCAAGACAAATTCCGGCCAACGTCAGGGCAAGGAGCGGGCGCATAGCGCAGCAAGTCTCGCACAGCCGGGGCGCCATTTCACGCTTTAGGCATTGCCGCGGTTAATGGCGCCAAAGACACACCAGGCGGCGGAATTGCGCTGTCGGGCACGAAAAAATCGGGCAGCAGCGGCCTGCTGGGATCGACCCGGTACTGGTCGAAATCGCGGACGCCCTCAGCCGCCAAAACCATATCATCAATGAGGAAATTGCCGCTGAAGCTTTTTGCCGGCTTCAGCAAAATGGCATGCGCGGCATCGGCGACAATTTCCGGCTTGCGGCATTGGCGTATGGTTTCGTCACCGCCCAGATAATTCCGTACCGCCGCGGTGGCTATGGCGGTGCGCGGCCACAGCGCGTTGACCGCCACCCGCCCGGAAAATTCCGCCGCCAGGCCCTGCACGCACATGCTCATCCCATATTTTGCCATGCTGTAGGCGGTATGACCGGCAAACCATTTGGCCAGCATTTCCAGTGGCGGCGACAGCATCAGGATATGTGGGTTCGGCGCTTTCAACAGGTGCGGCAGGCACAGCTTGGAAACCAGAAACGTTCCCCGGCCATTGACCTGTGCCATCAGGTCGAAACGCTTCATTTCCGTTTCCAGCACGCCAGTGAGGGAAATGGCGCTGGCATTGTTGACACAGATATCGATGCCGCCAAATTTCTCCACCGTGGCCGCAACCGCCGCCGCCACCTGGTCTTCAAAACGGATATCGCACTGGATCGCCAGCGCCTTGCCGCCGGCTTTTTCGATCTCCGCCGCAGCGCTGAAGATGGTGCCGGGCAGTTTGGGATTGGAATCGGCGGTCTTGGCGGCAATGGCGATATTGGCGCCGTCCCGCGCCGCGCGTCGCGCGATGGCAAGCCCGATGCCCCGGCTTGCTCCGGTGATGAACAGCGTCTTGCCCGCAAGCGTCATGCTTCTGCCTGTTTGGACCGCTGAAAATGGCAGGAAAGCCGTTTGAGGGAAAGCGGCGGTGTGGCACAGTTTAAAAAACAGCCAACGGAAATTTGGGTGGAAGGCAGGCAACTTGTGCCCGCTGCCCGAATATCGCTATATCCGCAAAACAATCCCCGGATACCGCATGCGCCGCCTCCTTCTCCTCGTCCTGCTGATGGCCTCCGGTGCCGCCGCCCGGCCCAAACCGGGCATCAGCACCATGCAGCTGGATTCCGATCATGCCACTGTCACCGCCATGATCGGCGACGTCCAGGGCCGGTTTGAAACGGTCGCGGGAGCGCTGCAATATGATTCCGCGCGACCGGACAGCAGCACCTTGCTGCTGTCGCTCGATGCCGGCAGCATCCAGAATGCGGCCGTTCGCGGCGGACTGGATGCCGCGCACTATCCCGAACTTCGCATCGCTTCCACCGCCGCCATCAAAGCCGGTCGCATGCCCGTCGCCGTGACGATCCGGGATGTCACCCGGCCGGTGGTCTTTCAGGTCAGTTTCAAGCCCCTGTCGAGGGACAGTATCGCGCTTCATGCCGAGACCCGCATCAGGGCCGGCGACTTTCATATCGGCGGCAAGAATGACACCATCGCCATTGCGATTGACGCCCCGTTTAACAAGGTTGAGCCCACCAGGCCCCTGCCCTGACGCGGCATGCTATGGTGCGAAAATGACGACCGTTATTTCCCGAAAGATCTCTGCCCTGCCGGGCGCCATCGCCGAGTCCGCGAAAGTCCTGGCCGATGGCGGGTTGGTGGCATTCCCCACCGAGACCGTTTACGGCCTGGGCGCCGACGCCACCAACGGGCAAGCCGTGGCAGGAATTTTCGCCGCCAAAGGCCGGCCACGCTTCAATCCTTTGATCGTGCATGTCGCCAGTCCGGAAGATGCCGCGCGCTACGGCGAATTTTCCGCCAAGGCCTTGCAGTTGGCCAAAGCCTTCTGGCCCGGCGCTCTCACTTTGGTGTTGCCGCGCCGCGCCGATACCAGACTGTCGCATCTGGTGAGCGCTGGATTGGACACCGTGGCGCTGCGGGTGCCGTCGCATGCTGTCGCCCGGCAATTGCTGCATCTCTCCGGCCGTCCCATCGCCGCACCCAGCGCCAACGTCTCAGGGTCCGTCAGCGCCACCACCGCCGCCCACGTCTTGGAATCCCTGAACGGCAAGATCGATTTCATTCTCGATGGCGGCCCCACAATGCTTGGCCTTGAATCCACGGTGATCGGTTTTGAAAATAACAGGCCGATATTGCTGCGGCCCGGCGCCATCCCCCGCGAAGAGATTGAAGCCTTGGTGGGAGCGTTGGCGGCATCGGATGATACCATCCGCTCGCCCGGCCAGATGGAAAGTCATTATGCCCCCCACGCTGCCCTGCGCCTGAACGCTGCCGCCGCCCGGCCCGGCGAAAAGCTGCTGGGGTTCGGCGACGTTCCTGGTGCCAGCCGCAATCTCAGTCCGCGCGGCGATCTGAAAGAAGCCGCCGCCAATCTCTTTGCCATGCTGCGGGAGCTCGACAAGGACGCCGGCCTGATCGCGGTGTCGCCCATTCCGCAAACGGGCCTGGGCGAGGCGATCAATGACCGCCTGCGCCGCGCAGCGGCGCCACGAACAGAGCAGTGCGCCGCCGCGCCCCGGAATTGGCCATGAGCGATCCCTTCGCGCGATTGAAAGCGGTGGTCGGCGAAAAAGGCTTCACCGAAGACCCCAAGGACATCGCGCCGCATCTGGAGGAATGGCGCAACAAATATCACGGCCGCAGCAGCCTGATGCTGAAGCCTGCCGCCACCGCCGAGGTCGCCGCTATTCTCGGCATCTGTCATGACACCGGCACGCCCATTGTTCCCCAGGGCGGCAATAGCGGTCTGGTCGGCGGCCAGATTCCGTTTCACGGCGAAGTGTTGCTGTCGCTCAAGCGCATGAACAAGCCTCCTATTGTGGACACGCCCGGCATGACCATGACCGCCGAGGCGGGCGTGGTGCTGGCCGAAGCGCAGCGCGCCGCCGGCGACGCGGGATTGCTGTTTCCCCTCAGCCTCAGTTCCGAAGGCTCCTGCACAATTGGCGGCAACATTTCCACCAATGCCGGCGGCAATCATGTGCTGCGCTATGGCATGATGCGGGCGCTGGTGCTGGGTCTGGAAGTGGTGCTGGCTGATGGCCGGGTGCTGCCCATGCTGAAGGCCCTGCACAAGGACAATAGCGGCTATGACCTGAAACAGATTTTCATCGGCTCGGAAGGCACGCTCGGCATTGTCACCGCTGCGACCCTGCGCCTGTTCGCCCGACCGGCGGAAACGGTGGTGGCATTTGTCGCCGTAACATCGCCAGCCGCCGCCCTGATATTGCTCAATCATATGCAAGCCAGCACTGGTGGTTTGTTGTCAGCTTTTGAGCTTATTCCCCGCATCGCGGTAGAGTTGGTGATGAAACATATTCCCGGCGTCCGCGATCCGCTACATAAGCCCGCGCCTTGGTATGTCTTGATAGAAGTGTCCGGCGGCAACGGCACCGGGCTGAGCGACGTGGTGACAAATGCACTTGTGGAAGTCCCCTTTCCGCCAGGGGCCGATGCTAATTATACAGCGGCGACTATTGCCCAGAACGAAATGCACGCGAAAGAATTCTGGCGCATCCGCGAAAGCATATCGGAAGCACAGAAACGCGAAGGCGCCTCGATCAAGCATGATATTTCCGTTCCGGTAGCCGCAATCCCCGCCTTCATCGAAAAAGCCACCGCCGCCGTGCTGGCCAAATTCCCCGGCGCGCGGCCGGTCACCTTCGGCCATCTCGGCGACGGCAATCTGCATTTCAACTTCAACGCTCCGCCAGGCCGCGATGCAGAATTTCTCGCCGACTGGGACGAGATGCAGCTCACCGTGCATGACATCGTGAAAGAATTCTCCGGTTCGATCAGCGCCGAGCACGGCATCGGCAGCATGAAACGCGACCTGCTGCTGCGCTACAAATCCACGGAAGAGCTGGATGCCATGCGTGCCCTCAAAGCCGCCTTCGATCCCAAGAATATTCTCAATCCGGGAAAGCTGGTGCCGCCGGTAAAACGGCTCTAGCTCACGCCTTGGTCGGCAGCGCCTGGGCGCTTGCTCCGGCGGAGACCGCGCGCGGGACTTTCTGGTTCGACAGGGCGCTGATAGTTGCGGTGAAGAAGGTGGCGGCATAGGGAAGGCTTTGCACCCCCAGCATCACCATCCACATGCTGACGGCGGGATCCTCGAAGCCGCGATCGAACGCCATCGAAATCATTGCCGCGATCAGCAGCACCAGCAGCGTGGTCTCCTGCCACACCACCCGCAGCACCTGGCTGAACAGGGCCGGATCGGCGCATTTGGGTGTGCGCATGAAAGGCTTGCCCGACGTGAACAGCCCCGTCCACATCGCCTTGCCAACGGTATGGGTCAGCGACAGGCCGGCCACCGACGCCATCATGGCACCCTTGAAGCCGGAGCGGACCTTGGGCGGATAGAGCAGCAGGGTCTTGAGGCATTTGGTGGCGAACAGCGCCATCGCCGCCGCCGACAAGGCCGGCATCGGCACGTCAATGTAAGTCGGAAGCGCCCACATCAGGCAGGTCCAGACCAGCGCCGTCAGCGTCACCACCATGCCCAGGCCATCGGAAATCCAGGGCAGCCAGCCTGAAAGGAACTGGTAGCGCTGCTCCCAGGAGAGCGCCGAGCGGCCCAGGAAAATCGACCCGGCATGGCGCTTGAGCATCTGCATGGCGCCATAGACCCAGCGATAGCGCTGCGACATGAACGCTTCCAGCGTGTCGGGTTCCAGCCCGGCGCCCATGGTCTGGGGAATATAGGCGGCTTCGAAACCGGCCTCGAACAACCGCAGGCCCAGCTCGGTATCCTCGGTGATGCACCATTCGGCCCAGCCGCCCACTTCTTCCAGCGCCGCTTTGCTCACGACCGTCATGGTGCCGTGTTGAATGATGGCATTGTGCTCGTTGCGCTCGACCATGCCGATATGGAAAAAGCCGCGATATTCTTCATAAGCCATCGCCTTGAATTGATTATCGCGATGATCGCGATAGTCCTGGGGCCCCTGCACCAGCGCAATTCCGGGCGAGGCGAAATAGGGCATGGCGCGGCGTAACCATAAGGGTTCGACCTGATAATCGCTGTCGATCACGCCGATATGACTGGCGGCGGGATCGGTCAGCGCCAGCGCCCGGTTGAGCGCCCCGGCCTTGAAGCCCTTAACGCCATCAAAATGAAAAAAGCGAAAATAATCGCCGCCCATCTGGGTGTTCAAAGCGCGGCAATGCGCTTCCACCGGACGCCAGACCTCAGGATCGGGGGTATTGTTGTCCAGCAGGATCACTTCGTAATCGTCATAGTCCAGCCGCGCCAAGGCATTGAGAGTTTCGATCACCATTTGCGGCGGTTCGTTATAGGTGGGCACATGAATGGAGACGCGCGGGCTTTTCATCGCAATCGCGGCGGTGACGACACGCCGCTCCACCCGCCACAGGCTGGCCGCCATCTCGATGCCTTCGGTGAAAATGATAGCGCAGGCCAGAAGCACCAAAGGCGACATCGCAATCATCGCCGCAATGTCGGTGGGATCGATATATTCCAGCGCCGTTGCGTCGATCAGGCCCAAAAGGCCGGTGGATACCAGCGCGATCAAGCCGCCCATCGCCATATAGCCGCGCTGGCGCAGCCGCGGCATGCGGCCCAGGATCAGCAGGCCCAGCGAAAGACTGAGGATCGCCGCCAGCAGGGCATAGCCGCGCCATTCCGGGAAGGTGCGCAACCGTCCACTGAAATCAAATTTGGGATGCCCGGTGGCGTCGAACAGGCCCCAATAGGCGCCCACCGCGCCTTCGGTGTCCCGCTTCTTCACCGGCTGGTCATAGGCTTCGAGCAGGTAATAGTCCCAGCCCTTGTCCATCGCCAGTTGGACAAAGCCTCGCACGAAGGATGCCTCGTTGGATAATGAAGCCTGGGCGCTGCCGCGGGTACGTCCGTCGGACGGCCAGCCCGCCTCCCCGATGACGATCGGCTTGCCCGGAAAAGCCTGCAGCACATCATTGTACCAGTTGACGGTGGATTTTAGCGAGTAACGGATGTCGGCATTTTCCCAATAGGGAATGAGATGCACGAACAGCATGTCCACATTCTCGCCGATCTCGGGATTGAGCAGCCAGGTGGACCAGGGTTCGGCGGTGGTAACCTTGATGCGCTGGGGCAGAGCGTCGCGCACTAGCTTGATATAGCCATTGAGCTGGTCGGCGCTGACATCGCCGCGCATGATCGATTCATTACCCACGATGACGCGATCAATAACGCGGCGGTTGTTCTGGGCCACGCGGATACCGTCTTCGATCTCTTGCCCATTTTTGACAAGATCCGGCCCGATCCAGATGCCCAGCGAGACGGTCATGCCATAGCGCCGCGCCACCTCCGGCACCTTGTCCATCCCGCCCGCCACCGTATAGGTCCGGATATGGCCGGTGATCTGCGAAAGCTGCGCCAGATCGCGGTCGATCTGCTCCGGGGTGATATTCTTTTGGGCGTCGGCGGAAAACAGATGGCTGGGGGTATAGGCGATGCCGCGCACCTGCCCGTCCCAGTCCGGCGCCACCACCGTATAATCGCGGCTGGCCCAGAACAGCACGCTGGCGCCCACCACCATCGCCAGCGCGAACGCAATCCGCAGCCGCCCGCCATGCTCGCGGCGCAGATTACCCAGGCGGCGCAGCATGTCCCCCGGACGCTTCATTTCCTGTTGCCGCCGGTCATCACCTATTGCTGCTGGTCATCTTTGTCGTTGGGATCGGGAATATAATCCTTGTCGCCTTTCTTGGGCGCTGGCGTGGTCGAGATCAGTTGCAGGTCGAACACCAGCACCTGATTGGGCGGGATGGTGCCGTTGCCGGCGCCGCGATCGCCATAGGCCAAATTCGGCGGGATCACCAATTGCCAATGATCGCCTTCGCGCATCAGGGTCATGGCTTCGATCCAGCCGGGGATCACGGAATTGACCTTGAAGGTTGCCGGCAGCCCGGGCGAGGTGCCGTCGAACACCGTGCCGTTGATCAGCATGCCGGTGTAATAGACTCTGGCCGAATCGGTCAGGTAAGGGCGCTTGCCGAAGCCATTGCGCAGGATCTTGAATTGCAGCCCGTCCGGCCGGACGATGACGCCCGGCTTTTTGGCATTGGCCGCCAGAAAGGCCTGATTGGCTTCCGCGCTCAAGGCGTCGTCGGCCGCATATACCGGAAGAGCCGCCATCGGCAACGCCACCAGCAACATGGCAAGAAAAGCTACGATACGTCCCATGCGCGTCTCTCCGCAAAGCCCACAATACCGCGACGGACCCCGTCCCGGCCACAGGAAACCCAAGCATTTTGGCGAATTTAGGATGGAGGCTAGAGGAATTTCACCGCCAGATTGCCCAGCACCGCCAGGCCGAAAATTGCCACCAGAGCGCCTGAAATCCGGTTGATCAGCCGCATCGTCCCGGCGTCAATCCGGGTGTGGAAAAGACCGATCACGCTGGTCAGGACCAGCCACCAGCCGGCCGAGCCTCCCACCACGCCCGCGACCACAAAGGCGGCGTCGCTATAGCTGCCCGCCCCGCCCGCCAGCCCGCCCAGGCCGGCAAACATGGCGGTGAAGGCCAGCAAGGTCGCCGGATTGGTGATGGTGAGGGCAAAGGTGGAGGCGATGGCGCTGATCAGGGTCGCGCCGCCAGCCCGCAACGGTTCGCAATTATCGTCGTCCATACGCGGCAAGGCATGCGCCCAGAAGGCACGATAGCCGAAAACCACCAGCAGCGCTCCGCCGATCAGCTCGATGATGGTGGCATAGCCTTCAATCAGTTGCGCCACCCAGGTCAGGCCGAGCCCGGTGATGGCGGCGAATACACCATCGCCCAGGGCCGCGCCCAGGCCGGAGACAAAGCCGTTGACCGGACCAAAGGCAAAACTGCGCCGGATGCAGATCAGATTGACCGGACCGATCGGCACTGCCGCGATCAGGCCCATGATGATGCCCGAGCCAATGAGAAGCAGATAATGCATCAGGAAGGCTGCAGGGTTTCGACAAACCGCAAGGGCTGGCCCCGGGACGCCGCTGTCAGGGCGAAATCGCGCATGACGATCTGGCCACGCAGGATCGTCGCCACCGCCCAGCCCTGGGTGGTCATGCCGTCGAACGGGGTCCAGCCGCAGTGCGACGCGATCCAGCTATTTTCGATGGTGCGGCGGTGATTCAAATCCACCACGGTGAAATCCGCATCCCAGCCGCGGGCGATGCGGCCCTTGCCGGCCAGCCCGAAAATGCGCTGCGGCCCGTGCGCCGTCAGGTCGACAAACCGCTCCAGCGACATATTGCCCTTGGCGACATGATCCAGCAGCAGGGTCACAAGGGTCTGCACCCCGGGCATGCCGGACGGCGTATCGGGATAGGTCTTGTTTTTTTCTTCGCGCGTATGCGGCGCGTGATCCGAGCCGATGACGTCGATGACGCCGTCCCGCACCGCCGCCCACAGCGCCTGGCGATGGCTTTCGTCGCGGATGGGCGGGTTCATCTGGGCATAGGTTCCCAGCCGCTCATAACAGTTCGGGGCACTGAGGGTGAGATGCTGCGGCGTGGTCTCGGCGGTGGCGAAATCCTTGGCGGCGGCCAGCAGCGGAATCTCGTCGCCGGTGGTGACATGCAGCACATGCAACCGGCGACCCGCCTTCCTGGCCAGCGCCAGCACCCGCTCGGTGGAGGCGCGCGCCGTCTCAACATCGCGCCACACCGGGTGGGTCGCCGGCTTGCCCCGCTCGGCAAAGGCCTTGCGTTCGATCAGCCGGTCTTCATCCTCGGAATGGACTGCGACGCGGCGATTGCCCGATTTCAGCGCCGCCAGAATATCCTGCGGCTTGCTGAGCAGCAGCGTGCCGGTGGAAGAACCCAGGAACGCCTTGACGCCACAAACACCCGGCAGCCGCTCCAACACCGCCAGCTCGGCAATGTTGCCGGGCGTGGCGCCGACATAAAAGGCATAATCGCAATGCATGCGGCTTTTGGCGCGGGCCAGCTTGTCGGCGATGGCCTCCCGCGTCGTGGTGGGCGGGGCGGTGTTGGGCATCTCGAATACGGCGGTGACGCCGCCCAGGACCGCGGCGCGGCTGCCACTCTCCAGGTCTTCCTTGTGCGCATTGCCCGGCTCGCGAAAATGCACCTGGCTATCGATCGCGCCGGGCAGCACATGCAGGCCCCTGGCTTCGAATATCTCCGCCGCCTTGGCGCTGCCCAGGCTGCCGATGGCGGCAATCCGCCCGGCAATGACCCCAATATCCGCGGGGCCAATTCCATTTAGGGTGGCGACAGTTCCGCCCCGGACCAGAAGATCGAATGTTTCACTCATTTGGGCGGGAGTTAGCCCCTCCCCCCATGCCTTGGCAAGTTTGCCAGGTAGGATTACTTCGTGAGCGATGGAACCCGTTCATTTGTCTGACCGCGCCGTCATCGCCCTGGAGGGCCCGGAGGCGCGTGCCTTCCTGCAAGGGCTGGTCACCAACGATTTGGGCCCTCTGGCTCCCGGCATTGGGTTATATGCCGCGCTGCTGGCACCGCAGGGAAAAATCCTGTTCGATTTTCTCGTCGTGGAGGGCGATGGCGCCTTGCTGCTGGATTGCCAGGCCGCCAGTGCCGAAGCGCTGATGAAAAAACTGAAACTCTATCGCCTGCGCGCGAAAATCGAGATCGCCCCGCGGCTCCAATTGGCGGTCTATGCCGGATTGACCGGGCGGCCCGCCGAACGCGCCATCACCTATCCCGATCCGCGTCTCGCGGCGCTGGGCCCCCGCAGTATCGGCGCGGCGGCGGAAATGCCGGCCGATCTGCCGGGGCCGGCGCTTTATCATGCCGCCCGCTTGCGCCTGGGCGTGCCGGAAGGCAGCGATTTCGGCAGCGACAAAATCTTCGCCCTCGACGCCGGGCTCGACGAACTGCACGCCATCGATTTCGGCAAGGGTTGCTACATCGGCCAGGAATTGACCGCCCGGATGAAGCATCGCGGCACCGCCCGCAAACGGCTGCTGACCGTCAGTGCCAACAACGCGCTTCCCGCGGGCGGCGAGGTGATGAGCGAAAGCGGTCCCATCGGCGAGCTGGTTGCCGCCTATGGCGCCACGGCATTCGCGCTGGTGCGGCTGGACCGGCTTGAGGCTGCCCGCGGAAAAATTACTGTTGAAAATATTCCGGTTGCCCTGACCCGGCCCGCATGGCTGGATCAATCCAGCCAAGTAACTTGATCCGGGGAAGAAACTTGGTCCGGAGAAAATGGGCGTGACCGAAAAAATCCGCTGCTGGTGGCCGGGCGACGACGCGCTGTATCTATCCTACCACGATCGCGAGTGGGGCGTGCCGGAATATGACGCCCGCGCGCTTTATGAAAAACTTGTGCTGGACGGTTTCCAGGCCGGCCTGTCCTGGATCACCATCCTGCGCAAACGCGAGAATTTCCGCAAAGCTTTCCACAAATTCGATCCCGAAAAAATCGCCTGCTACGGCAAGCGCGATGTTGAGCGGCTTTTGAAAAATGACGGCATCATCCGCAGCCGCGCCAAGATCGAAGCGGCGATCCGGGGGGCGAAACTCTGGCTGGAAATTCAGGAAAAGGAACCCGGTGGCTTTACCCGCCTGATCTGGAAACATGTGGATGGCAAGCCCCGGACCAACCGTTTCAGAAACAAGGACCAGGTCCCGGCCCAGACCGAGATGAGCGAGGGACTGGCGCGCGAACTCAAGACCCGCGGTTTTAATTTCTGTGGCCCGGTCATCATCTATGCCTTTGCCCAGGCCACCGGCATGGTCAATGACCATCTGACGCAATGCTTCCGCCACGCCGAATGCGCCAAATTGGGCAAGCCTTGAAGATGCCCACCTTGAAGCAAGGAGCCTGGGCCTTTAGGTTCCATCCATGCCCTGCATCATGCATGACGTTATCGCCGCCATCGGCAACACCCCCCTGATCCGCCTGACGCGCGCCTCCGCGGCTACGGGGTGCGAAATTCTGGGCAAGGCGGAATTTCTCAATCCCGGCCAGTCGATCAAGGACCGCGCCGCGCTTTTCATTATCAACGACGCCATCGCGCGCGGCACCTTGCGACCCGGCGGCACCATCGTCGAAGGAACCGCCGGCAATACCGGCATCGGGCTGGCGGTGGTGGCCAATGCCATGGGCTTCAAGACTGTGATTGTTATCCCCGACACCCAAAGCCAGGAAAAAAAAGACGCGCTACGCCTCTTGGGCGCGGACCTGATCGAAGTGCCTGCGGTGCCCTATCGTGATCCCAACAATTATGTCCGGCTCTCCGGCCGCCTTGCCGCGCAATTGGCAAAGAGCGAGCCCCATGGCGCAATCTGGGCCAACCAGTTCGACAATGTCGCCAATCGCCAGGCGCATATCGAAGGCACCGGGCCGGAAATCTGGCGCCAGACGGATGGCCGGGTGGACGGATTTACCTGCGCCGTCGGCACTGGCGGCACATTGGGCGGCGTCGCCATCGCGCTGAAAAAATTCAATCCGAAAATCAAGATCGCCGCCGCCGACCCCCTGGGCGCGGCGATCTATAGCTGGATCAAAAAGGGTACGCTGGAGATGCATGGCAGCTCCATCACCGAAGGCATCGGCCAGAGCCGCATCACCGCCAATCTAAAGGATGCGCCGATTGACGACGCCTATGAGATTCCCGACGAAGAGGCGCTGCCCATAATCTTCGACCTTCTCGAGCATGAAGGCTTGTGCTTGGGCGGCTCGACCGGCATCAATGTCGCCGCCGCCATCCGCATGGCGCGGGAGATGGGGCCCGGCCATACCATCGTCACGGTGCTGTGCGATTACGGCAACCGCTATCAGAGCAAATTGTTCAACCCGGAATTTCTGCGCAGCAAAGGCTTGCCCGCGCCGCCCTGGCTGACCAGGCCGCATGCGCCCATCCGCATTCCGTTTGAGACATCACCATGAGCATTGCCAAGACGGGCACCCTTGTTTCCACCGAATGGCTGGCCGCCCATCTCGGCGCCGTGAAGCTGCTGGATGCTTCCTGGTACATGCCAGCCGACAAGCGCGACGCCAAGGCGGAATTCGAGGCCGGACATATTCCCGGTGCGGTGTTCTATGACCTGGACGCGCTGTCCGATCATGCCACCGACCTGCCGCACATGCTGCCGGCGCCGGAGAATTTCGCCCGCGACCTCGGAGCGCTGGGAATTGGCGATGACGACATGGTGGTGGTCTATGACGGGGCGGGATTGTTCTCCGCCGCCCGCGTCTGGTGGATGCTGCGCGTCATGGGCCATGACCAAGTCGCGGTGCTGGATGGCGGCTTGCCCAAATGGAAGGCCGAAGGCCGCGATTTGGAAAATGGCGTCCGCGCACCCAATCCGGCGCGTTTTACCGCCCGCCCCGTCGCCGGCCAGGTGCGCGATTTCGACGACGTCAGGGCGGCGCTGGGCAACACCCAGTTGCTCGACGCCCGCAGCAATTCCCGCTTCAGCGGCGCGGAAAAGGAACCGCGCCCCGGGGTGCGCGCCGGCCACATGCCTGGCGCGGTCAATGTTCCTTACCGCGCCGTGCTCAACGCCGACGGCACACTCAAAAGCGCCGTTGAACTCAGAAAGCTGTTTGCCGAAAAAGGCGTGGATCTGCGTGGCCCCATCATTACCTCCTGCGGCTCCGGAGTCACCGCCGCCATCCTGATGCTGGCGCTGGCGCAGCTGGGCGCCCCCCAGACCTCACTTTATGATGGTTCCTGGACGGAATGGGGCGGCAGGCCCGAAGCTGAGGTCGTTACCGGATGAGTGCCGCGCGCCGCATTCCCATGACCGTGACGTTCCTGGAGATGACGGCCAAGCCGGCCGCCCTGCCGCCGCCAAGCCCGCGCGGCCGCCACGCCATTCTGCGCAGCGAAAAGCCGCCGCCGCATTTCTACCGTTATCTTTATGACACGATCGGCGACCGCTATTTCTGGGTGGACCGGCGCAAGCTTAGCCTCGACAAGCTGGCCGAGATCATCCACGCGCCCGGCAATTTCCTTTATGTTCTGTATACGGATGGAAATCCCGCCGGCATGTCGGAAGTCGAGCTCAGGCCCGACGGCACCGCCAATATCGCCTATTTCGGCCTGATGCCGGAGGCGCAAGGCAGGCATCTCAGCTATTTTTTCCTCTATCACACCTGCTTGAACGCCTGGGCCCATCCCATTTCCCGGCTGCTGGTCAATACCTGCACCCTCGACAGTCCCCGCGCCCTGCCGCTTTATCAGCGCATGGGGTTTACGCCCTATTCGCGGGAAGAGCGTTTTGTCGAATTGCTGGAAGGCCAGAGTGAGCCGCGTCCCGCCGCAGGCGGGTGAAATGGTCCAGTGGACCATTTCAAGAGGCGAACGCCTGAGGGCCGCCCGGTCTGAAAAGCCATCCGGTTGCAACGCGGCCCGGCTTTGCGGCAAGGTCTCACCCGATGCATCCGGGACTGCCATGACCATCATCGATTCCGCGCCTGAAAAAAATATATTCGGACACCCTCAGGGGCTGACCTACCTTTTTGGCTCGGAGATGTGGGAGCGCTTTTCCTATTACGGCATGCGCGTTTTGCTGCCCATATATTGTCTGCAATATCTGCTGCTGCCCGGCCACCACGAACATGTCGTCGGTTTTGAAACCATGCGGCACCTTTTGGCTGCGGTTTACGGTGTCGCAAACACCAATCAGCAATTGCAGTCTGAAATCTATGGCGGTTATACGGCACTGGTTTACGCCACGCCACTTATTGGCGGGGTTCTCGCCGATCTCTGGTTTGGGCGGCGCTATACGGTGGTCGTCGGCGGAATTCTCATGGCCATCGGGCATTTCCTGATGGCGTTCGAGAATTACTTTTACGTCGCTCTGCTTTTCCTGATTCTTGGCAATGGAGGGTTCAAACCCAACATCTCGATTCAGGTCGGCGGCCTTTACAAGCCTGGCGACCATCGCATTGACCGCGCCTATTCCATTTTTTATGTCGGCATAAATCTCGGCGCGCTGATGGGCCAAATTATTTGCGGGGCTTTTGGAGATGCTCAGCTTTGGAGCTATGGATTCGGGATTGCCGGAATAGGCATGCTGATCGGCACTTTGATTTATTTGTATGCACTTCGCATCATTCCCCAAGATCACCCCAAAAAAGTGAAGACAGCGTCGCCCCGAAAGTCCTTTGACGGGTCCGACTGGTATGCCGTTTTCATGCTCTGGCTTTTGTTCATTCCCGGCTGCTTGTTTTGGGCCACTTATGAACAGTCCGGCAATACAATAGAAGTCTGGACAACGGATCACGTCAATCGCGTTGTCAATTTGGGTTTTACGAGCTTCAGCCTCTCTGTCGGATTCATTCAGGCAATCAACAGTATTTGCATCCTTGCCTTTACCCCCTTGGTCATCTGGTATTGGAAAAAACAGGAAGCGCGCAGCAAAGAACCCAGCGCGATTGTCAAGATGGCGTTGGGCTTTTTGCTACTGTCCTCGTCTTATCTGATACTGGCGGCGGCCCAGTTGATTGCGGGTGCCGGGCAAGTTCATTGGATCTGGTGCGTCGTCTATTTCATGATCTACACACTTGGCGAACTCTATTTCTCTCCCGTCGCCCTGTCGCTTTATTCCAAAGCCGCACCGCCTCAGGTTGCCGCCTTGATGATGGCGGTTTGCCTGGCCACCAGCTTTCCGGGAAACTATCTCGCCGGCTGGTTGGGAAAATTCTACAGCGAATTGAGCGCAGCAGATTTCTTTCTGCTGATTGCTGCAATCGCGGCAGTGCCCGCACCCATCGTTTGGGCTTTCAATCGCCCCTTGAAGAAGATCATGAAGACGCATGAGGATCAGCGTTCGCTAATGGAAAATATTCCTTATCAGACTCCGATCCAATGAAAGACAAGCCCGACACCATCGCCGTCTCTGCCGGGCGCATGAGTGAGGCGCATTTCGGCGCCGTCAACACGCCGGTCTATCGCGCCTCGACCATCCTGTTCCCCAGCCTGGCGGCGCTGGAAGCCCGCACCCAGGAATATTCCTATGGCCGCCGCGGCACGCCGACTTCGCGCAGTCTGGAAGAAGCGATCTGCGCCCTGGAAGGCGGCGCCCGCACCGTGCTGGTGCCGTCCGGTCTCAACGCCTGCGCCACCGCCATCCTGTCGGTAGCGGGCGCGGGCGATCATCTGCTGATGCTGGACAGCTGCTATGAGCCGACACGCGATTTCTGCGACAAGGTCCTGAAGCGTTTCGGGGTGGCAACCACCTA